>Ga0075105_1000032_pt1 | contig 103461 bp, 108 predicted proteins | sample AntDeeMetag02WF5_FD_69800 | JGI IMG/M metagenome (GOLD analysis project Ga0075105, IMG submission 69800) | Saline lake microbial communities from Deep Lake, Antarctica - Antarctic Deep Lake Metagenome 02WF5 | ecosystem: Environmental > Aquatic > Non-marine Saline and Alkaline > Saline | place... | reverse complement strand
GCGACATGGACACTGGCCTCGTCGCCCGCCTGCTCGGGCGCGACGACAGCGACGCGGAGGCCGAACTCGTCGAGCGCTCGCTCCGGCAGGCCGCGCTCTGGGCGGAGGTGAGCGACCGCCTCGGCGACAACGCGCTCGGCCTCTCCGGCGGCCAGCAGCAGCGACTCTGCATCGCGCGCTGTCTCGCGGTCGACCCCGAGGTCATCCTGATGGACGAACCCGCCTCCGCGCTCGACCCCATCGCGACCGCGAAGATCGAGGACCTCATCGAGGAACTCGCCGAGGAGTACACCGTCGTCATCGTCACCCACAACATGCAGCAGGCCGCGCGAATCAGCGACCAGACCGCCGTCTTCCTCACGGGCGGCGAACTCGTCGAGTACGGCGAGACCGACCAGATATTCGAGCACCCGCAGAGCCAGCGGGTCGAGGACTACATCACCGGCAAGTTCGGGTGACAGTATGCCACGAAACGAGTACCAGGCCTCCCTCGACGAACTCCGCGCAAACGTCCAGCAGCTGGGCGACCTCGTCCTGGAACGCCTCGACCGCGGGCTGTACGCGCTCGAACACGACGACGAAGCCGTCGCACAGCAGGTCGTCGACGGCGACGACGCGGTCAACCGACTTTACCTCGACCTCGAGGCGGACTGCATCGACCTGTTCGCGCTCCAGCAGCCGGTCGCGAGCGACCTCCGGTTCGTCGCGGCGTCGTTCAAGATTCTCACCGACCTCGAACGGGTCGGCGACCTCGCGGCGAACCTCGTGCGCTACGCGCTCGCGGCGGACGGCCGGCGCGTCTGGGACGTGGACGTCCACGACATCGGAGTCGACGCCCGCGCACTGGTCGCAGACGCCCTCGACGCGTACGCGACCGGGGACGCCGCCGCGTGCCACGAAATCGCCGAACGGGACGACGACATCGACGCGCTCTGCCAGCGCGCGAGCGAACGCGTCGTCCGCGACCTCATCGAGCGTGAGGCGGCGGGCGACGGCCCGTGGAGCGCCGAGGAAGTGCTCGACGACGTCTCCACGCTGTTGCTCACGATACGCGACCTCGAGCGCGTGGCCGACCACGGGGTCAACGTCGCTGCCCGCACGCTCTACCTCGTGGAGAACGACGCGGCGCTGGTCTACTGACGGCGCTCACTCCGAGCGCAGCGCGTCCCACCCGGGCGTCTCTGGCGCTCCTCTCGCTTCCTCTACGCGCTCGCCCAGCGCCGGGTCGGGGGCCTCGCTCTCGGCGCGAGTCACCCAGTCCGCCGCCGCGCGCCCGACCCAGGAGTCCGCCTCGACGGCCGCCTCGTACGCTCGCTCGCGTTTCGTCGGTTCGACCGCGGTGGTGCCGGGAGCGCTCGCTGCGGCGACGGCGACGAACCGCGCGCGGTCCGCGTCGGTCAGAGTTCCCGCGACGAGGCGGTCGAGGAGGCCGTCCTCGATGTCGTCGGGGTCCGGGTAGACGAACACCGTTTGGCCGACCGCCTCCGGGCCAAAAAGCAGGCTATCCGTCACCTCGGGCGGCGCGTCGTCGAGCAGGCGGTCGCCGCCGACGTGTTCCTCGACGCGCTCGCACTCCGTCTCGACGTCGAGCGCGAGGTGGTGGCCGGGGTAGGTCGCGCACTCGGTGGGGTACTCGGGGGTGTCGTGGATACGACACTGGAGCGTCTCCGGGTCGAGGAACGCACAGGTCGGCAGCCACCGCGGGTCGGTGTCGAACGGGCCGACCGGTTTCGGAACCGTCCGGAGGCCGACGAAGAACGCGGGCTTGCCCGCGACCGCCGCGACCTCGTAGCCGTCCACATCGACGCTCGGCCCGTCGCGAGCGCGCCAGAGCCGCGGCGTCATCGCGTCCCCCAGCCCTGCGTCGAGGAACGCCCGCACGTCCTCGCGGGTGAGCGGCACGAGGTTGTACGTGTCGTCGAGCGGTTCCTGCGGGCCGCGGCGCTCGTGGTCGGGGACGTCCGCGAGCGCACGCCAGTCCACGCAGCAACCGGCGCAGTTCTCGCAGTCCACCTTCATGTTCGGTGGTTCGTGACGCGTGGATTTGTTTGTAGCGCCAAGTTAAGTATCGTCAGAAGCGGGCCTCACGCTGTAACTCCTCCTTGAAAGCCCCGAGACTGGGGGCGAAGGCAGCCAACGAAAGGACCGCAGGCCGTAGGCCGAGGACCGCAGCGAGGCTCCCGAGTCGAGCCACCCGGGGCTTTCGAGGTCGGGTTCACGTTGCAGTCCGAACCGGCAGGACCTCCGCCTAGAGCCGAAACTGTATGGGCGAGACGTACGTACCAGAACCATGGCCGAACAGTGCGAGGGGTGTGCCGGGGAGGTCCGACTCGCGGGCGGCATCGCGGGCATCTGGGCGAGCGAGCAGACCCGCACCGGCGGGATGACCCTGGAGTTCACGGACGACACCGAGTTCTTCCTCTGTTTCGACTGCATCGACGCGCTGCCGGACGACCCCGGAGCGAGCGACGTGGCGGCGCTCCGCGACTGACCGTTACCGAGAGTCGAGTCCGACGCCTTCCGCCAGCAGTTCGTGGGAGCGGAGCGCGTCCTCGTGGTCGGCGACGACGTGCTGTATCATCACCTCGTCGACGCCGACGCGGTCGGCGAGCTGGTCGAGCAGCCCGGCGAGCGTCTCCGGACTCCCCGAAATCGCGCGCGGCCACTCCTCGTCGTCGAGGGTGGCGGGTGTCGGCTCCGGGACGCCGCCGAGTTCGTCGATGGCCTCCTCGACCGACGGCGTGGTTCCGACCTCCCCGCGTTTCATCCGCCTGTAGGACGCCTCTGCGACCGCTCGCAGCCGCGCGGCTTGCTCGTCCGTCTCCGCGCAGACCGCGTTCACCGCGACCATCGCGTCGGGCTCGTCGGTGCCACCGGCGAGCCGCGAGGACTGGAACCGCTCGCGGTACTCCTCGAACGTGTGGACGGCGAACTGGGGCCGGATGAACGCCGCGAAGCAGTAGCGCAGGCCGAGGTCGGCCGCGATCTTCGCGCTGGAGGGACTCGACCCGAGCACCCACGGAACCGGCGTCTCGGCGCCGGAGTGCGGAATCGTCAGGTCGGCGTAGGGGTGGTCGTCCGGGTAGGTGTCGTAGAGATGGTTGACGACGGCCTCGACCTTCTCGGCGTGGTCCTCGTCGGGGTTCTGGACGTGGCGTTCCGTGCCGAGCGCGCGGTCGCTGGCCGGCGACGCGTTCGCTCGTCCGAGTCCAGCGTCGATTCGCCCTGGCGCGAGGCCGTCCAGCGCGCCGAACTGCTCGGCGACCTTGAACGGGCTGTAGTGGTTGAGCAACACCGCTCCCGAGCCGAGGCGCATCGAGTCGGTCTCGGCGGCGAGGTGGCCGAGGAGGACTTCGGGCGTCGTGCCCGCGATGCGCTCGGCCATCCCGTGGTGTTCGGCGACCCAGAACCGCGAGTAGCCGAGACGCTCGGCCTGCTGGGCCGCCTCCACCGTGTTCGCGTAGGCGTCGGCCGCAGTGCCGCCCTCGGGGACGGGAGAGAGGTCGACGACAGAGAGGTCCATGTCCCGACTGGGGGAGTCCGGGGGAAAACGGTTCGGCTAGACGCAGTTCGACCCCCTGCAGGTCCGGAAGCAGGGCCCGCTCCGCGTCAGTCCTCCTGGACCTCCGCCTCGGGCGCGTTCTGCATCACGCTCTGAAGTCCCTTCCAGGCGTTGTGCTTGCGCGTGTACCCCTCGCCGCTGGTCGCGATGACGTTGCCGTTGCGGTGGCGGAGCCGCCAGCGCCACTCGCTGGCCCGGTCGCGGAACACCTCGAAGCGCGCCAGCGACTGCGAGGCGTCGGCCGCGGCCACCGGGACGGCGACGTCCTCACCGCCGGGTATCTCCGTCTCCTCCGCTTCCGGCGGTTCGTCGACGGGCGCCGCCCCCGAGTCGCCCTCGGGCGCGTCCCACTCCACCTCGAGTTCGAGGCTCAACTCGCCGTCCTCGTGCTCCAGTTCGACCTCCAGTGTAACCTCCTCGGGCACGTCGACGGTGACGGCGTCCGCGTCCTCGCCCAGCCGGACCGAGCCGGCGAGAATCCCGTCCGTCACGCCGCTCAGTGCCGCTGCGATCTCCTCGCGACTGCCCGTCAGTTCGGATTCGAAGTCGTCCTCGGACATACCACCACCACCAACGGTCGCGAACGTGTTAAACTGTGGCAGGCTTCGGTGGTCAATCCGGAGTGGGTCGGCCACCGTCGAGCGGTGAGGTTAACCCGACGGCCCGCGTGCCGTCGGACAGTGAAACCAGGTCGCATCGTCGGGGAGTTCCCCGCGCCGGAGTTCCGCGGCGCGCAGGAACAGGCGCTCCGGGACGTGCGCGCGGCCTTCGAGGACGGCAACGACGTGGTGCTGGTGCGCGCGCCGACGGGCAGCGGGAAGAGCCTCGTCGCCCGCGCCATCATGGGCTGTGCCCGCACCGTCGAGGAGGCCGACCCGACGGACGCCACCGGCGCCTACTACACCACGCCGCAGGTGAGCCAGCTAGACGACGTGGCCGAGGACGACCTGCTGGACGACCTGAAACTCATCCGCGGGAAGTCGAACTACAGCTGCATCCTCCCGAACGAGGAGACGACGCCAGTCGACCGCGCGCCCTGCGCCCGCGAGCGGGGCTACGACTGCGCGGTCAAGCACCGCTGCCCGTACTTCTCGGACCGCGCCATCGCCTCCTCGCGGGACTACGCCGCGATGACGCTAGCGTACTTCATGCGGACGGCGGGCTCGGAGGTGTTCCGAACCCGCGACGTCTGCGTCATCGACGAGGCCCACGGCCTCGCGGAGTGGGCAGAGATGTACGCCACAATCGACCTGAACGAGCGCACCGTCCCCGTCTGGGAAGAGGTGCGGGTGCCCGACCTCGACGGCGACGTTGACGCCGCGGTGAACTTCGCCGAACACCTCACGCGGGTCTGCGAGGCCGCCAAGGACGAGTTGCTCGGCCAGGACGAACTCACCGCCGAGGAGGCCGGGGAGCGCGACCGCCTGCAGGAACTCATCTCGGAGCTGAACTGGTTCGTCGAGGACTACAACGACCCGGAGTCCGCGACGACGTGGGTGGTCGACGCCGACGACAGGGGAGTGACGGTGAAGCCGATGGACCCCGAGCGCTACCTCAAGCACACGGTGTGGGACCGCGCGAACAGGCACGCGCTGCTCTCGGCGACCATCCTCAACAAGGAGGCGTTCTGCCGGAGCGTCGGCCTCGACCCGTCGAACGTCGCGCTCGTCGACGTCGAGCACACGTTCCCCGTGGAGAACCGGCCGCTGTACGACGTCACCCAGGGGAAGATGACCTACGAGCACCGCGACGAGACGCTCCCGAAGGTCGCGGAGACGGTGGTGCGCGTGATGGCGAACCACCCCGACGAGAAGGGCATCATCCACGCCCACTCCTACGACATCGCGGAGAATCTCGCGGGCCACCTCCGGAAGTTCGGCGTCGGCGACCGCGTGCGCACCCACGACAGCGACACCCGGGACGCGGAACTGGAGCGCTGGAAGGCCAGCGACGACCCCGAGGTGTTTATCGCCGTGAAGATGGAGGAGGCTCTCGACCTGGCCTACGACCTCGGGCGCTGGCAGGTGCTCTGCAAGGCGCCGTTCCTCAACACCAACGACTCCCGGGTCGCCGCCCGCCTCGCCGACGGCCAGTGGGCGTGGTACTACCGGACCGCCCTGCGGACCGTCATCCAGGCCTGCGGTCGGGTCGTCCGCGCGCCCGACGACCGCGGCGCGACCTACGTCGCGGACACGAGCATCCTCGACCTCTTCGAGCGCGCCCGCACCGACATGCCGCCGTGGTTCCGCGAGCAGGTCGACCGAATGAGCGTCCCCGACCTGCCCGAGGTGGACGCGGACGCCGCGCTCGGCGACACGACCGGTGGCGTCGACCAGGTGGAGGCGCCGTCTTCCTCGGGCGGCAACGCGACCGGGAGCGGCGGCAGAGCGGCGACTGGCGCGTCGGCAGAGAGCGGCGACGGTGACGACGAGAAGAACGACCAGCCGTCGGTCTCCGGCCCGATGGCGGACGTCTGGAACACCGAATAGGGTGGCCTAGATGAACGAGAGGCCGTACACGACCGACGAGCCGAGCATCAGCACCACGAGGAAGATGGCCAGCAACTGCTTCCGGGTCATACCCGGCACGTAGAACTGTCCGCCCAAAGACCTGCTGGTCAGTCCACGCGCGCGTCGAGAGCGACTGCCCCGAAGTCGTCAGTCGACGCGGGCGTCGAGGACGACGTGGTAGACGCCCTCGCTGTGGGACTTCACGCGGCGCACAGCCTCGATGTCGACGTCGCGGCCCGCGCGCTCGCAGCCCTCCCGGAGCGCCGCCTCCGGTCGGTCTGGGAGTTCAGCCTCCGGTGCGACCGCGTGGACGTGGAGGGTGCCGCCGGGGACGAGGTTGTCGAGGGCCGCCGCGAGGTAGCGCGGGTCGTCGCCCTCGCCGTGGACCGGGCCGCCGCCGAGCGCGTCGTAGTAGCCCATCACGACGCGGTCGGCCGTCGTCTCGACGTCCCGGCAGTCACCGAGCACGCAACTGAGGCGGTCGGCGACATCGTTCAGCTGGGCGTTCTCCGCGAGGAAGCGGAACGCCTCGGGGTTCGCCTCGACGGCGGTGACGTCGGCGCCCGCCCTCGCCATCGGGAGCGCGAAGTAGCCGATGCCCGCGAACATGTCCAGGACGCGCTCGTCGGCCTCGACCACTCCTCCCATCCGCACACGCTCGGCCTCGTTGCCGGGCGCGAACATCACGCGGGCGAGGTCCATCGCGTACCGCGTGCCGTCCTCGGTGTGGATGGTCTCGGTGTCGCCCGCGCCCGCGACGAATGCCACGTCCGGTTCGCGGTGCTCCCCGCTGACCCCGCGGCGGTCGAGCACCGTGTCGGCCTCGCCGTGGAGTTCGAGCAGCGCCTCGCCCACTTCCTCCGGACGCGGGCAGTCACCGAACGACGCGAGGACGACTGTCCCGATTACCGCCCACGAGGACGGCGCTCGCGCAATTTCTTCGTCGGTCCACCCGCGCTCGCGGAGCAATGCGTCGAGGTCCGGGGAGCGCAGTTCGGGGTCGGCCTGCTCGACGGTGTGGTCGAACGCCGTCTCCGTGGGTCGCTCGGTCACGGGGAGTTCGACGTGGTCCGCGTCGCGTTCTCTGACCTGCCGGGTGTCGTCGTAGACGCCCTCGCTCTCCAGGGCGGCGATGCGGTCCTCGGCGTCGGGTTTCGGGACGACGACGGCGAGGTCGGTCGGCGCAGTCACGCTTCGGGGAGGACGTGGAGGCCGGCGCGGGACTTCAGCGCGCGGACGGTGCTGGCGTCAGCGTCCACGTAGTCCGGCCGCGGAACGGTCTTCGACTCGTACGTCTCGGGGTCGAGAATCTGGACGGAGTTGTCGTCCTCGACGGTGACGACGGTGGCGTCGGCGGCGTCCTCGCGGGCGCCGAGTTTCCGGGCCTCGGGGCTGTCGCCGTCCTCGTAGCTCGCCTCGTAGGGGTCGCCGGTGGTAACCCGGACGCCCTTCAGGTTCCCGCGCACGGAGCGCACGAGCACCGGGCCGCCGTCGTCGTCCGCGAGGTCGATGACGTCGCCGGACTGGAACTCGGGGAAGCGGACCGCGTACGTCACCCGGTACACCTCGTTGCCGTCCTCGTCCTCCGTGACGAGCGTCTCGTGGTCCTCGAAGCCGCCGCCGAACTCCTCGACGAGTTTCCGGGAGAGCTTCAGCCCGATCTTGTTCGTCGAGAGCTTGATGTCGATGCCTGACTCGGCGTCCGTTATCTCCGTGACGAAGGCGTTCCGGTCGCCCGTCGACTCCATGTCGGCGACGATGCTGTGGGCGAGTTCTCGCGCCCGGTCGGTCTCCTCGCTGTTCGGGTCGCGGCCGTTCGCGCGCACCTGGACCGTCGAGGCGTAGTAGTCGCCGGCGATGCGGCCACAGCGCGTGCAGGTCTGGCGGCTCACCCGCACGGGCACCACGACCTCCTCGGTCTGGACGGTGCCCCGGACGACACCCGAGAACAGGCAGTGCATCCGGATGCTGTTCTCGTCGAGTTGCTCCGGGCGCACCTCCCACTCGACGTCCTCGGCCTCGACGTGGACGCCGAGGGCCTCGCTGGTCTCCTCGATGGCGACGTCGGTGTAGTCCATCGCGCCGACGTCCACCCAGCGGTTGCCGCGGTAGACGGCGCCACAGCGCGCGCACACCCGGACCTCGATGCGGTCGGGCGCGTCCACGAGGTCGAAGTCGGAGAAGTAGCAGGCGTCACAGAGCGAGCGCTCGCGGCGGGTCGCCCCCTCGCCGTCTTCGGCGATGGGGTCGCCACAGCGCGGGCAGAAAGAGGTCCCTGCGTCGGTCATACCGCGGCGTAGGCCGCCGAGCGTGTTAAGTCACGCGTCACGGGACGGGGCGATGCGGCCTCAGTTCCACTGGAACGGCCGCTGGACCTCGATGCTCACGTCGTCGCCGTGAGTGTTGACGGTGACCGCGACGTGCTGGGCGGGCGTGGCGACGACGACGCTGTCGTTCACCCACGTCTCGCCGTCGATGCGCACCGCGACGTTGTAGACGCCGGTCTGCGCGAGGTCGACCGAGCGCGTGAGTTCACTGCCCTGCACGGTCGTCGTGTTGTCGGCCACCACCTCGCCGCGGTACGCCACCCGAAGGTGGAGGTCCGTGGGCTGTGGCCCGTCGATGGACGTGCGGTCTGAGGAGACCCCGAGTTCGTGTTCGAGGTCGCGGCGGGGTAGCTCGAACGTCGCGTGCTCGACCCCCTGGTAGTTGAGGCGGACCGCGGTCGCGTTCCCGGGGTCGCCGTCTGTTTCGAAGCGCACGCTCTTGGTACCGCCACCGGTGTCGGGGAGTGTCGTGTTTACCGTTATCGTGTACGGCCCGGGGTCGTCGAGCGTCGTGAGGTTCGCGTAGTGGCCGTCCCCGTCGGAGGTAACGTTCTCCGAGAAGACCGTCTCGCCGTTCCGTTCGACGCTAACCGTCGCCTCGTACGCGTGGCCGCCGGTATCCGACGCGAACACGAGTTCGTGGTGGTCCGGGGGTTCAGGTGTGGCCGCCTGGTCGCCGCCACCACTGTCGGGGAGCATCGAGCAACCGGAGAGCAGTACCATCGCTGCGAGAGTCACTGCGAGCCGTCTGGAGGGCATCGCCCTATTCGAGCCGGACTGGAACAATAAGTGTGCTGCCACGTCAGGCCCCAGTTTCACTTTCAGTCCGGTGTATACGAGCCTTTATACGGTGGAGGGGCCAAGCCAGGAGTACATGCCCGAAGCAGACCTCGAGGAACTCCCCGGTGTCGGACCCGCGACCGCGGAGAAACTCCGAGAGAACGGATTCGAATCGTTCCAGAGCCTAGCCGTCGCGTCGTCCGGCGAACTCGCGAACGCCGCGGACGTCGGCGACAGCACCGCCGCGGACGTCGTGCAGGCGGCCCGCGAGGCCGCCGACGTCGGCGGCTTCGAGACCGGCGCGACAGTGCTCGAGCGCCGCGAACAGATCGGGAAGCTCTCCTGGAACGTCCCCGAGATCGACGAGATGCTTGGCGGCGGCGTCGAGACCCAGTCGATCACCGAGGTGTACGGCGAGTTCGGCGCCGGCAAGTCCCAGGTGACCCACCAGCTCTCCGTGAACATTCAGCTCCCCCAGGAGCACGGCGGCCTCCACGGCCGCGCGGTCTTCATCGACTCCGAGGACACGTTCCGGCCGGAGCGCATCGACGACATGGTGCGCGGCCTCTCCGACGAACAGCTCGAGGCCGCCATGGAGCAGCGCGGCATCGAGGGGAGCCTCGACGACGAGGAGACGATGGAGGAGCTCGTCGAGAGCTTCCTCGACAAGATCCACGTCGCGAAGGGGTTCAACTCCAACCACCAGATGCTCCTCGCCGAGAAGGCCCAGGAGATCGCCGGCGAGTTCGAGGAGGACGAGTACCCCGTCCGCCTGCTCTGCGTCGACTCGCTGACCGCCCACTTCCGCGCGGAGTACGTCGGCCGTGGCGAACTCGCGGACCGCCAGCAGAAGCTCAACAAGCACCTCCACGACCTCGACAAGGTCGGCAACCTCTACAACGCCGCCGTCGTGGTCACGAACCAGGTGCAGTCGAACCCCGACTCGTTCTTCGGCGACCCGACGAAGCCCATCGGGGGGAACATCCTCGGGCACAAGTCGACGTTCCGCATGTACCTGCGGAAGTCCAAGAACGACAAGCGCATCGTGAAGCTCGTCGACGCGCCGAACCTGGCGGACGGCGAAGCCGTCATGCGCGTCCAGGACGGCGGCCTGAAGCCCGAGTGAGCGGCTAGTCCGCCGCTACGGGTCGTCGACCACCTGCTCGTCGGGACCGTACGCCACGAGTTCGGGCGGTGTGGAGCCGTGAACCGCGATTTTTGCCCCAGAGTCCGTCACGACGATCGTCTCGTTCGTCCACCGCTCGTTCAGTCCCTGCGCCTCGACCCGGTAGACGCCGGGCCCGCGGAGCGCCGCCACCTCGAACGGCGTGGCCCCCTCCTCCTCGACGGTCGTGTCGACGATAGTCTCACCCTCGAACCCGACCCGAATCGGGTACGGGACCGGGTCGGTGTGGCGCTTGTCGAGGTAGAGTGCGCCGTCGACGTCGCCGCCGAGCGCGTACGACGTGACCTCGGCGGTCTGGTAGTCCATCGTGACCACGGTGGCGTTGCCGAGCGTGCCGTTCACGGTGAACTCCTCGTGCATCGTGCCGCCGCCGGCCTCCGGTAACGACGTGTCCACGACAACAGTGTACGGACCGGGTTCGTCGAACCTGGTGACGTTTAGGTAGGTTCCGTTTCCGTCACCGTCGAGGGTGGTCTCGTGGACTGGTTCGCCGTCCTTCGTCACGGTGAGCGTGCCGTCGTAGGGCGCGCCGTCCGTGTGCGAGTAGAACGCGAGTTCGTGGTAGTTCGGGCTGGTCCGTTCCGCGGGCGCGTCACCACCGCCGCCACCGGGAAGCATCGAACAACCGGAGAGCAGCACCATCGCTACGAGGGCCGCTGCGAGCCGTCTGGAGGGCATACGGGTGCTACATCACAGCCGCTCGACAAAAGAATTCGGGTGGGTGTCGGGCTACGCGTCGTCCTCGGTGGTCGTCTGGTCGACCTCGGCCTCGCCCTCGTAGATCCGCGCGCCGTCCTGGACGACCTTCTCCGCGAGCACCGCACACTTGATGCGCATCGGCGTCACCTCGACGCCGAGCATCTCGAGGACGTCGTCGCGGTCGAGGTCGGCGACCTCGTCGAGCGTCATCCCCGGGAGTTCCTGGGAGAGCATGCTCGCGGAGGCCTGGCTGATGGCACAGCCCTCGCCGCGGAACGCCACGCGCTCGATGGTCTCCCCGTCCTCGGTGAGTTCCACGTCGAACTCCAGTTCGTCGCCACAGGACGGGTTGTACCCCTCGTGGCTGAACGTCGGGTCGCCGAGTTCACCGTGATTCCGGGGGTTGCGGTAGTGGTCCAGAATCTGCTGCCGGTACATGTCCGAGCCCATACTCATCTTGACTGCTGGTAGGGTAGAACGCCCTAAAAGCGTTCCGCGCGGCCGAGACTGCCCACTGGTCTCGCATTCTCGAGCGAGCGGCTTGGAAAGCCCGAGCGAAGAGATTCACCGCGCGAACGTAGTGAGCGCGGGCCGACGAGTGACCAGCGCGCCCGGAGGGCGCGACGGGAGCGAGGAGTGGTTTTTCCGCAAGTTTTTGCAAGCGAGCGGCCGGAGGCCGCGAGCGCTGGAAAAAGTGCTCAGTTAAAGATATCGCGGGCTGCGTCGACGCCCTCGACGAGCGCGTCCACCTCCGACTTCGTGTTGTAGAGGTAGAACGACGCACGGGTGGACGCGGGGATGCCGAGTTTCTGGTGGAGTGGCTGGGTACAGTGGTCGCCCGCGCGGATGGCGACGCCGTAGTCGTTGAGGATGGTCGAGAGGTCGTGGGCGTGGATGCCGTCGACGTTGAACGAGACGACGGCGCCGCGGTCGTCGCCCGGCGGGCCGAGGATGTCGACGTCGTCGTGGGCGTCCAGCTGGTCGTAGGCGTACCCCGTCAGGCGCTCCTCGTGGGCCTGGATGCGCTCCATGCCGACGTCGTCGAGGTAGTCGACGGCCGCCGAGAGCGCGATACCCTGCGCGATGACGGGCGTGCCGGCCTCGAACTTCCACGGGAGGTCCGCCCACGTCGAGTCCTCGAAGGTGACGCGTTCGATCATACTGCCGCCGTAGAGGTGGGGCTCCATCTCCTCGAGGAGGTGGCGCTTGCCGTACAGACAGCCGATGCCGGTCGGGCCGAGCATCTTGTGGCCGGAGAACGCGAAGAAGTCCGCGTCCATCTCCTTGACGTCGACGGGGCGGGTGGGAGCGGACTGCGCGCCGTCGACGAAGAACAGCGCGTCGTGGTCGTGGGCGAGGTCCGCGAGGTCGGCGACCGGGTTGACGGTCCCGAGGGTGTTCGAGACGTGGACGGCGTTGACCAGCTGGGTGTCGTCGGTGATGAGTTCCGCGGCCGCGTCCATGTCGAGGTAGCCCTCGTCGGTGACGGGGATGTACTTCACCTCGGCGCCCGTGCGCTTGGCGACCTGCTGCCACGTGACGAGGGAGGCGTGGTGTTCCATCTCCGTGAGCACGACCTCGTCGCCGGGCCCGAGTTCGTTCAGTCCCCACGCGCCTGCGACGAGGTTCTCGCACTCCGTGGTGTTCTTCGTGAACACCATCTCCTCGCGGCCGTCGGCGCCGACGAACTCCGCGAGGCGGTCGTGGGCGTCCTCGTAGGCGACGGAGGCCTCCTGGCTCAACTGGTGGATGCCGCGGTGGACGTTCGCGTTGTACCGCCGGTAGTAGTCCGCGATGACGTCGACGACCTGGTCGGGCGTCTGCGCGGTCGCCGCGTTGTCGAGGTAGACGAGTTGCTTCCCGTCGGATACCTCGCGCTCGAGGATGGGGAAGTCCTCGCGGATGCGCTCGACGTCGAGCGGCTCCTGTTCGCTCGCTTTCATTGCCGGGAAGTAGGGAGCGTGGCTTCAACTGTCCTTCGGTGCCGGGGAAGATGGAGCCTATCCCGAACTACGACGTCGCTCGCTGCGACCCGGCAGCCGACGCGTTCCAGCCTCACTCGACGTCCGAGAGGGTGGGACTGAAAGGGGCGACCGCCTCGGCGCTGGCGGACGACGCAAGCACTCGACCGCAGGGAGAGCGCGCAGCAAGTCCCCCGAGTCGAGGCGGTCGGGGCTTTCTACACGTAGTCGGCTCCGATTCAGGACTCCAGAAGAACAGCGACTACAGCCGCATGAACTGCGCGTGAACGGTGCCGTCGAGGTCGAGGACGTTGCCCTCCTCGACGTACCCCTCCTCGATAGCGATGTCCACCACGCCGCCGCCGACGAGGTTGGCTACGTTCGCGCGGGCGAGTGAGTCCCGGACGGCTGCCTCGTCTGCCTCGTCGCCGCCGTAGAACTCCTCGTTGACCGTGAACTCGACCTCGCCGTTCTCGAACGTCTCGCCGAGCACGTCCGCGTCGCAGACGGTGACGAGCAGTCCGCGGTCGGTCCGGCGCTCCGTGAGGATCATTCCTGGACGAGGTCGCGCTCCTTGGCCTCGCGGAGTTCCTCGGCGTGTTCGGCGACCTGCTGGGCCTCCTCGTCGCGGCCGAGCGCCTCGAGGGCGCGGGTCTTCTCCTCGTAGACGTCGGCCTGCTGGAAGCCCAGGCGAATGGCGTTGTCGAGGGCGTCGAGGGCCTGCTCGTGGCGGGCGCTCTCGTTCTCGATGAAGCCGAGATTGTACCACGCCTGCGGGAGGCGCTCGTTCGCGCGGACGGCCTTCTCGGCGTGGTCGTAGGCCTGCTCGTCCTCGCCGAGTTCCCAGAGCGCGTACGCGAGGTTCGTGTGGGCCTCGGCCTCGAAGTCGCCGTCCTCGGCGACGAACAGCGCCTCGCGGTGGGCGCCGACGGCGTCGTCCCACTCCTCCATCTGGCCGTGAGCGATGCCCTTGTTCACCCACGCCTCCTGCTCGAGGTCCTCGTCGTCGGTGAAGCGGGCGGCGCGCTCGAAGGCGTCGGCGGCCTGCTCGTGGCGGTTGATGCCGAGGTAGCTGAGGCCGACGTCGACGAGTTCGTCGGCGTCGACGTCGTCGTTCTGCGTGATGCGTTCGTCGAGCGAGTCAGTGACGACGCGCGTGTCGACGGGGTCGACCTGCGACGGGTCGACTTCGAGCTCCGGCGGGTCGAGGTCGAACCCCTCGTAGGGGTCGTCGAACCCCTGCCCCTCGGAGAAGTCGTGGTCGTGGTCCTCTCGGTCGGTCATGCGAGCGGATACGAGAGGCGGGTGGTTAAGGGCAACGCACGCCGAACGTGGGGGTATGCGGCTGTTCGTCAGCGTCGACCTGCCCGACGCGCTCGCCGACGCGGTGGCAGACGTACAAGAGGAACTCGCGGGTGCGAGCGGGCTGAACTTCGTGGACCCCGAGCAGGCCCACGTCACGCTGAAGTTCCTCGGCGACGTCCCGGACACCCGTGTCGAGGCGGTCGGTGACGCCCTGGAGACTGCCGTCGAACGGGCGGACGTCGAGCCGTTCGAGGCCACCTTCGAGGGGCTGGGCGTCTTCCCGAGTCTGGAGTACATCTCCGTGGTGTGGCTCGGCGTCGGCGACGGCAGTGCAGAGCTGACACGGCTCCACGAGGCCATCGAGCGGGAGTTCGTGCAGGAACACGGCTTCGGCCGGGAGGACCACGAGTTCACGCCACACGTCACGCTCGCGCGGATGGAGCACGCCGGCGGGAAGGAACTCGTCCAGGACGTCGTCCGCGAGCGCGACCCTACGGTCGGGACGGTGCGCGTCTCGGCGGTCCGGCTCACGGAGAGCAGGCTCACAGCCGACGGACCGAACTACGAGACGGTGCGCGCAGTGCGTCTCTGAGCCGGCCACAGAAGAACAAGGTTTTAACGTCGGCGAGGGTAGAAGCGGGTACTATGGGCAAGAAGTCGAAGGCGAAGAAGAAGCGCCTGGCGAAGCTCGAGCGGCAGAACAGCCGCGTGCCGGCGTGGGTCATGATGAAGACGAACCGTGAGGTCCAGCGAAACCCGAAGCGCCGCAACTGGCGGCGTAACGACACCGACGAATAATGAGTGCCAGCGACTTCGAGGAGCGCATCGTCACCGTACCGCTCCGCGACGTGACGAAGGTGCCAAAGCACGAGCAGGCCGGGCAGGCGATGACCATCGTGCGCGAGCACCTCGCGAAGCACTTCGCCGTCGAGAACGACGAGGTCCGCCTCGACCCCTCCATCAACGAGGCGGTCTGGGACAAGGGCCAGAAGAACCCGCCGCGGAAGCTCCGCGTCCACGCCGCCCGCTTCGTCGAGGACGGCGAGACGGTCGTCGAAGCCGAACTCGAAGAGTAAAGTTTGCTACGCGCTGCTTTCATCGGGTCCCCGTACGTCGGTGTGTTCGCCCGCGCCACCGACGACTGCGTCCTCCTCAGACAGGACCTCGACGACGACCTGACCGCGGACGTGGCCGACGAACTCGGCGTCCCCGCCGTAGAGACGACCATCGGCGGGTCGACGACCGTCGGCTCACTGGTCGCCGGTAACGGCAACGGACTGCTCGTCAGCGGCCGCGTCCGGCAGCGCGAACTCGACCGCATCGACGACCAGGTGGGCGTGACCGTCGGCGAACTCCCCGGCCGCGTCAACGCCGCCGGGAACGTCGTCGTCGCCAACGACAACGGCGCCTACGTCCACTCCGAACTCACCCGGGACGCCGTGGAGGCCGTCGAAGACGCCCTCGACGTGCCCGTGACCCGCGGCCGCCTCGCGGGCGTCAACACCGTCGGCACCGCCGCCGTCGCGACGAACGACGGCGTGCTCTGCCACCCGAAGTCCACGGACGACGAACTCGACGCTATCGAGGACGCCCTCGGCGTCCACGCGGACATCGGCACCATCAACTACGGCGCGCCGCTCGTCGGTTCCGGTCTGGTCGCCAACGAGAACGGCTACGTCGTCGGGCAGGACACCACCGGCCCGGAGCTCGGCCGCATCGACGACGCCCTCGGCTACATCGACTGACGGAGCGGTTTCTCCCGGCACTCACTCCGCCAGCCGCGCCCGAACGCAGAGAAAGACGGGATTCCGCGATTCCTTCTCGTAGCGCTCCGGCCGCAGTTCTCTGAACGCCTCGGTGGGCTGGGGTTCGACGACGCGCTCCAGGTCGAACCCGGCGTCGAGCAGTGGCTCGACGACCGCCGAGAACGGCCGGCGGTAGTACGGCACGTCGACCGCCCACTCCTTCGTCTGGCGTTCGACCGCGAAGTAGTTCGACTCCCCGCCCTCCTCGAAGACGTCCAGTGGGTGGGCGACCGAGAAGACGAGAAAGGCACCCGGTCGCACCAGCCGCGCGAACTCCGAGAGCGGAGCCTCCCACTGCTCGACGTAGTCGAGGGCGAGCGCGCTGAGGACGCCGTCGAAGGAGTCCTCGGCGACCGGCAGCGGCGCTCCGAGGTCGGCTCTCTGGAGGTCCGCCCGGCCGCCGGTGTTCTCCCTGGCTCGGGCCAGCATCGCCTCGCTCACGTCGACGCCGACGACGTCGGCGCCCTGGTCGAGCAGCCACGCCGTGTAGACGCCCGTGCCACAGCCAGCGTCGAGGATCTGTTTGCCCTCCACGTCCGGGACGAGCGAACTAGTCGCCGGGAACTCGAGGTGGGCGTTGTACGCGTTCGACTTCACGTCCTCGTCGTACTCGTCGGCGAGTTCGTCGTAGGCGTCCTCCGCGATGGGGTCGTCGTCGGGGGGCACACTGCCGCCGTTCGTCGTCCCGGGTTGTCAGTGTTTGCCGGCGTCGGCGCGGCGACACGAGTCCTGGGAAGGGAAGATACTTCCCGCTCGCTCTCCGATTTTCCCCCATGAGTCTTGGAGGCGGCGGTCAACAGCAGTTGCAGCAGTTGTCCCAGGAAATTCAGGCCCTCGAGGAGGAGAAAGAGGAGCTTGAGAACGACATCGAAGCGCTCCAGGCCGAGAAGGCCGAAATCGAGGAGGCCAAGGAGGCCCTCGACGTCCTCGAGACGGGGTCGACGGTGCAGGTCCCCCTCGGCGGCGACGCCTACGTGCGCGCCGAGATCCAGGACATCGACGAGGTCGTTGTCAGCCTCGGCGGCGGCTACGCTGCGGAGCAGTCCAGCGACGACGCCGTCGACGTGCTCGAGGAGCGCAAGGACGCCGTCGACGACCAGATCGACGACGTGCGCGAGGAGATTTCGACGGTCGAGGAGGAGCAGTCCTCGCTCGAACAGCAGGCTCAGCAGGCCCAGCAGCAGATGATGCAGCAGCAGATGCAGGCCCAGGAGCAGCAGCAGAACGGCGAATAAGGGCATGTTCGACGGTCTGAAGGACAAACTCTCGGACTTCCGGGAGGACGCAGAGGAGGTCGCCGAGGAGAACGCGGAAGAACTCGACGACGAGGAAGCGGCAGCGCCGGAGGACGCCGAGGCAGCCGCAGCGGACACCGACGCGGCCCCGGGAACCACGGACGACGAATCCGTCGAGGAGCCGGCGGCGACCGCGGAAGCGGACGAACCCGAGGCGTCCACCGACGCAGACGCGGACGCCGACTCCGCAGCCGATGCGGACGCGGGCGAGTCGGACGACACTCCTGCGGACGATGCCGAAGAGAGCGACGACGACTCCGGCGGCTTCTTGAGTTCCGCCACCTCGTTCGCGAAGGGGCGCGTCAAAATCCACGAGGACGACCTCGAGGAACCGCTCCGGGAACTGGAGTTCGCGCTCCTGGAGAGCGACGTGGAGATGAGCGTCGCCGACGAAATCGTCGAGACCATCCGCGAGGACCTCGTCGGCGCCGAGCGGAAGTTCACGGAGAGCACCGACGAACTCGTCGAGGATGCGCTCCGTGACGCCCTGCTGTCGGTCATCGACGTGGGGCACTTCGACTTCGACGAGGCCATCGCGACCGCCGAGAAACCAGTCACCGTCGTCTTCACGGGCGTCAACGGCGTCGGGAAGACGACCTCCATCGCGAAACTCGGGAAGTACCTCGAGGACCGCGGCTACTCGACCGTGCTGGCGAACGGCGACACGTACCGCGCCGGCGCGAACGAGCAGATACAGGAACACGCCGACAACCTCGGGCTGAAGCTCATCCGCCACGAGCAGGGCGGCGACCCGACGGCGGTCATCTACGACGCCGTGGAGTACGCCGAGGCCAACGACGTCGACGTCGTGCTCGGCGACACGGCGGGCCGCCTGCACACGTCGAACGACCTGATGAGCCAGCTGGAGAAGCTCGGCCGCGTCGTCGACCCCGACCTCACGCTGTTCGTCGACGAGGCGGTGGCGGGCCAGGACGCGGTCAACCGCGCCCGCGAGTTCGACGAAGCGGCGTCCGTCGACGGCACGATTCTGACGATGGCGGACGCCGACAGCCAGGGCGGCGCCGCCATCTCCGTCGCGCAGGTCACCGGCAAGCCGATTCTCTTCCTGGGCACCGGACAGGGGTACGACGACCTCCAGAAGTTCGACCCCGAGGCGATGGTCGAGGACCTGCTGGCCGACTGACGGTCAGCCCAGCGCGTCCGGTTCCGGAGGTTCCGCGTCGACCAGCACCAGGTCGCGAGCGGTGCCGTTGCGGTCGTACGCGCGGACGTTCCCCGTCTTCCACGGTGGCACGGCGACGAGCAGCTGGGCGTGCAGGTCGTCCGTGACGGCGACGTCCGGGTTGCCGTCGGGGTGGGACGCGAACCGGCCGGCCGTCTGGCCGGTCGGGGTCGCGAGGTCCACCCCGAAGACGTTGGTGAGCGCGTCGCCGGCCTCGGGGAAGTAGAAATCCGAGAGCACCGGCGTTTCCGGCTCGAGGCCGGTGAGCGCGCCGTCCAAGGGCCGGAGGTCGCCTGCCGGCGTGGCTGCGAGTCGCACCGACAGCGACTCCGGGTCGGCGTCCGCTGCGAGTTCACAGAGGACGTCGACGAGCCCTCGCGTGGCGTGGACGGTGGACACGAGCGGGGCTATGGGCGCGAGCGGGTTGAACGTGCCGCTGCCGGCCGACGTGCGGGACCGTCCGCTGGCGGCTGCGCCTCGAATCCAGTTCAGGAAACAGCCTTCAGTGACGGCCCCCAACCCAAGGCCATGTCAGACCGCGACCCCGACGCCCGCGAGCCGGACGGACTGGTCGGCGAGCGAGTGGCGCGCCGGGAGGACGCCGCGCTCGTCACCGGGAACGCGGCGTACACCGACGACCTGGACGCCCCCGGCCAGGCGTACCTCGCGTTCGTTCGGAGTCAGCGCGGCCACGCCAGCGTCGAGGACGTCGACGCGAGCAGCGCACTCGAACGCGACGACGTCCTCGCCGTGTACACGTGGGAGGACGTCGAGGCGTCGGACGCGCCGGGTCGCCTCCCGGTGGCCACCTCGCCCCTCGACTTCGACCCGCCCGGGCAGCCGGTGCTGGCGGACGGCCGCGTGCGCTACGACGGCCAGCCGGTCGCCGCCGTGGTCGCCGAGAGCCGGTACGCCGCAAGCGCCGCGGCCAGCGACGTTTCCGTGAGCTACGACGCCCTCGACGTGGAGGTCGACCCCGAGGCAGCCACCGACCCGGACGCGACCGCACTGTTCGAGGACGCGGCGGACAACGTCGCGGTTCGCGGTGACGTCGGGGACGAGGCGGCCACGGACGCGGCGTTCGCGGCCGCCGACCGCGTGGTCGAACTGGACCTCGAGAACAATCGCGTACTCCCGACGGCGATGGAGCCCCGAGCGGCGCTCGCGCGGCGAGACGACGCGGACGGACGGCTGACGGTGACGGTGGCCTGCCAGAACCCCCACGGCCAGCGGAGCAACCTCGCACACGCCCTCGGCCTCGCGGAGAGCGACGTACGAGTCGTCTCGCCGGACGTCGGCGGCGGGTTCGGCCACAAGGGCCGGCCGTACCCCGGGGAGGCGGTGACGGCGTGGGCGGCGATGCAGCTCGGCCGACCCGTGAAGTGGACGGCGACGCGGAGCGGGAACTGTCGCGCCGGGACCCACGGCCGCGACCACCGAACGCACGCCGAACTCGCCGTGGACGACGACGGCACGATTCGCGGCATCCGGGCGGACACCACGGCGAACGCGGGGGCGTACGCCGTCGACGTCGGACCCGCGATAGCGGCGAGTTACGGGCGACTGCTCCCGAACGCCTACGACGTGCCCGCGGTCCACTGCGAGACGACGGTGGTGTTCACGAACACCGCGCCCGTCCACGCCTACCGTGGCGCGGGCCGCCCGGAGGCCATCTACGTCACCGAGCGCCTGGTCGACGCGGCGGCGCGCGAACTCGGCGTCGACCCCGTGGCGCTCCGCCGGCAGAACCTCGTCCACGCGGACGACTTCCCACACGAGACGGCGACCGGCGTGACCCTCGACTCCGGGGACTACGAGCGCGCGCTCGACGAGGTAGTGGACGCATTCGACGGGGCTCTCGACGCCGTCGAACGGGACGACGGCCGCTACGTGGGTGTCGGCGTCGCACTCCACGTGGAGGACGCCGGCAGCGGTTTCGAGAGCGGGGTGGTGCGCATCCACCCGGACGGGAGCGTGCAAGTGAACGCGGGCACGCACTCCCACGGCCAGGGACACGCGACGACGTACGCCCAGATCGTCGCGGACGAACTCGGGGCCGCCTACGACGACATCTCGGTGAGCGAGGGCGACACCGACCAGGTGCCACAGGGCACGGGGACGTTCGGGAGTCGCAGCACCGTCGTCGGCGGAAACGCCGTCGCGGAGAGCGCCCGCGAGGTAGCCGAGAAAGTGCGGGAGGCCGCGGCGAGCGAACTCGAAGCGCCGCCCGAGGACGTGGTCGTGGACGACGGCGAGTGCCACGTTCGCGGCGCGCCGGGGCGCTCGGTGTCGCTCGCGGACGTCGCCAGCGCCGCGTACGGGGCCGGCGACCCCGACCCGGGCCTGGAGGCGACGACGTTCTACGAGGCCGAGGATTCGACGTACCCGTTCGGCGCGCACGCCGCCGTGGTCGCCATCGACCCGGAGACCGGCGAGGTCGAGGTCGAACGGTACGTCGCCCACGACGACTGCGGCGTCCAGGTGAACCCGACGCTCGTCGAGGGCCAGATCCACGGCGGCGTCGCGCAGGGCATCGGGCAGGCCCGCTCCGAGCACGCGGTCTACGGCGAGAACGGCTCGCTCCACACTGCCGGCCTCCAGGAGTACGGCGTCCCGAAGGCCGGGGACCTGCCCGACATCGAGACCCGGACGACCGAGACGCCGAGCCCCCGGAACGAACTCGGCGTGAAGGGCATCGGCGAGGGCGGCACCATCGCGGCCCCGCCGGCCGTCGTGAACGCAATCGTCGACGCCCTCGAACCGTTCGGCGTCCAGCATCTCGACATGCCCGTGACCGACCAGACGGTGTGGAAGGCGATACACGGCGACGAGGAGTGAGGCGACCCAGGGAACAAGGCTCTTAGGGGGTCGCCGTCTACTTCCGCTCAACAATGGTACTCGACGACCTCGGGAGTTCCCTGCGGGGCACGCTCGACACCCTCCGCGGGAAGTCCCGTATCTCCGAGGAGGACGTCGACGACGTGGTCAAGGAGATCCAGCGCTCGCTGCTCCAGGCCGACGTCGACGTCAGCCTCGTCATGGACCTCTCGGACTCCATCAAGGAGCGCGCACTCGAGGAGGAGCCACCGAGCGGCACGTCCGCCCGCGACCACGTCCTCCGCATCGTCTACGAGGAGCTCGTCGAACTCGTCGGCGACTCGACGAATATCCCCCTTGAGGACCAGACCATCCTGCTGGCAGGCCTGCAGGGCTCCGGGAAGACGACCACCGCGGCGAAGATGGCGTGGTGGTTCTCGAAGAAGGGGCTGCGGCCCGCGGTCATCCAGACGGACACGTTCCGGCCGGGCGCCTACGACCAGGCGAAGGAGATGACCGAGCGCGCGGAGGTGGAGTTCTACGGCGACCCGGACGGCGAGGACCCCGTCCAGATCGCCCGCGACGGCCTCGAAGCCACCGAAGACGCGGACGTCCACATCGTGGACACGGCGGGCCGACACGCGCTGGAGGACGACCTCATCTCGGAGATCGAGGAGATCGAGCGGGCCGTCGACCCGGACCGCAACCTGCTCGTGCTCGACGCCGCCATCGGCCAGGGCGCGAAAGACCAGGCCAAGCAGTTCGACGAGTCCATCGGCATCGACGGCGTCACCATCACGAAACTCGACGGGACGGCGAAGGGTGGCGGGGCGCTCACCGCGGTGAACGAGACGGGGTCGACCATCGCGTTCCTGGGGACCGGTGAGACGGTCCAGGACGTCGAGCGCTTCGAGCCGGACAGCTTCATCTCCCGGCTGCTCGGGATGGGGGACCTCAAGCAGCTCACCGAGCGCGTCGAGCGCGCGATGCACGAGACCCAGGAGGGCGAGGACGACTGGGACCCCGAGGACATGATGAAGGGGGAGTTCACGCTCCACGACATGCGCAAGCAGATGCAGGCGATGGACAACATGGGCCCCCTGGACCAGGTGATGGACATGATTCCGGGGATGGGCGGCGGCCTGATGGACGAACTGCCGGACAACGCGATGGACGTCACCCAGGACCGGATGCGGAACTTCGAGGTCATCATGGACTCGATGACCGAGGCGGAGATGGCGAACCCGCGCTCCGTCGGCGCCTCGCAGGTCAAGCGCATCGCGAAGGGGTCGGGGCAGTCCGAGGAGACGGTGAAGGAACTGCTCGACCAGCACAAGATGATGGCCCGCACGATGAAGCAGTTCCAGGGGATGGGCGACGGTGACATGCAGCGCATGATGAAGAAGATGCAGGGCGGCGGTGGCGGAGGCGGCGGCGGCTTCGGCGGCATGTTCTGAGCGGACGGCCAGTAGTGTTTTGCCCCCGCTCGCGAAACCACGCGTGAATGCGCCACAGGGGAGCGACCGGGCGGACCGGCCGCCGCGTGGCCGGCGTGGTTCGGCGAGCGACGCGCATCGACGCCAGTGACGTCTCCCACGACTACCCGGTCGACGTGGACGCGAGCCACGCGCTCGCGCTCTCCGTGGAACTCGACGACGGCGAGATGGTCCGCGTGTACGAGTCGTGGCCGACCGGCGGCCACGCGTCGAGCCGACTCGCGCGCCTCCTCGACGCCGTCGGGAAGGGGACTGACAGTCCGCGAGCGCTCACCGGCGAGCGCGTCACGCTCGTGGAGAAGCAGGGCGACTACGCGGTGGACGTCGACGCGACGCGCGCGCTCCGCGAGCCGGCGGACCCGGCACGGGAGAGGAGCCACTCGTTGACGGAGGTGGTCGTCGCGACGGGCGTCCTCGCCGGACTGCTGGCGTTCGTCGCGTTCCGCACCGGCGCGACCGGCCCGGCGCTGGCCCTCGGAGTCACCGCGGCCGTCGTGCTCGCGCTCTCGCTGGGCTACGACGCCTGGCAGACCGACAACGAGACGTGGTCGCCGCGGGCGCTCCCGTGGGCGGTGGGCGGGCTCGTGCCGCTGGTGAACGTCGCCGTCGGCGCCGCCTATCTCGTCCGGAAGACGGCCGCCGTCGACGACCCGGAGAGCGCACCGCACGTCTGGCGCGACGTACTCGTCGGCACCGTAGCCGTGTTCGCCGCGGGCCTCGTGCTCGCCGCGTTCGACCCGACGTACGAGTTCGGACTCGCGCTGTTCGTCCACGCCTGGGTGCTGGCGCCGCTGGCCGTCTTCCTCGACGGGCGAACCGGCCGCCACGGCGACTCCCGCTCGAACCTCGCGGCGTGGGTCGCGGGCGCCGTCTTCGTCGGCGGCGCGGGCGCCCTCGTCTACCTCCTGCGGACCGAACCTGAGTGAGGGCGCCGTCGGGTTTTTTCCCCGCACGGTGCGTCCGGTCGGCCATGAGCGTTCGAGCGGTCGCCGTCGACGCGTACCGGGAGGCCGCCCCGGCGCTCGCGGCGAGCGTCGTCGGGGGTCTGTTCGCGGGCGTCGTCCTCGGCGGGATGCGCGGACAACTCCGCATCGTGGAGGGACTGCTCGTGCTCGTTCCCGCGCTGCTTGCGACCCGCGGGAACGTCTACGGCGCGTTCGGCGCGCGCCTCGCCACCGGCCTCCACCAGGGTGTCGTCGAACCGCACGTCACCGCCGGCGACGAACGGCTCCGGGCGGCGGCCGCGGCGGCGATGTCGAACGGACTGATAGCGAGCGTGTTCGCCGCGCTCGTCGCGTTCCTCACGCTGGTCGTGCTCGGACGGCCGGTCGCCGACGTCTGGACGCTCGTCGGTGTCGCGTTCGTCGCCGGCCTGCTCTCGGGCGTCGCGCTCACCGTGGCCGTCGTCGCCGTCGTCTTCGTCGGGTTCCGGCGCGGCCACAACCCCGACACGCTGGTCGGCCCGCTCGTGACGACGACCGGCGACGTGTTCGGCCTCGCGTTCCTCGTGGTCGCGGTCAGAGTCGTCGTCGGGGGTGGCTGAGTGCGCCGGGAGTGGAGCGTCGCGGCAATCACGCGAGCCACACTCCCCGTGTTGCTCGCGCTCACGGTCGTCGAAGTCGGGAGCGGGCTGGTCCTCGGCTCCTTCGAGGCGACGCTGCTCGCCCACCCCTCGCTGCTGGTGCTCGTGCCGGTCACAATCGGCACCGCGGGCAACCTGGGCAGCATCCTCGCCTCGCGGCTCTCGACGGCGTTCCACCTCGGGACGCTCTCCTTCGACCCGGCCGACGACCAGCTGGCCGGCAACGCTGTCGCCACCGTCGCGCTGGCGCTCACGCTGTTCCCCATCGTGGGCGTCGGCGCGTGGGGACTCGCGACGCTCACGCAGGGCGCCGACCTCGCCGTCGAGACGGTGGTCGTCGTGGCCTCGCTCTCCGGGGCCGCGCTCGCCGTGCTCGCCGTCGTCGTCACTGTCGCCGCGACGTACGCCGCCTACCGGTTCGAACTCGACCCCGACGACGTGGTGATTCCCGTCGTCACGAACGTCTGCGACGTGCTGGGCGTGCTCGTCCTGTTCGGCGTCGTGGAACTGCTCGTGTGATTGAAGTGGGGGTGGCGACACCTGCGGCGGAGTAGACGGGGCCGAGCCGGCAAGCCGACTCCACCCCCGTTCCGTGAGAAGAACCGAAAGAGACCGCTGCCTACGTCCCGTCGACCGGTTCGCCGTCCTCCGTCTCGGGCGCGAAGTAGTCGATGAACGACTCCACGTCCGGTTCGTGGACGTCCACCTCGACGTGGATGTCGCCCAGTTCGTTCGGGTTCCCCACCGCGAAGTTCACCGTGCCGTTGAACGCCGCCTGCTTCTTCAGGTCGAAGCTGAACCCCTCGCTCGTCCGGTTGGCGTGGAACTGCTTGCGCGCCGTGTCGAGGATCTGCTGCTCGAAGAGGCGCTCGCGGAACGCCTCGACCGAGTGGCCCGCCGCGACCACGCGACTGCTCTGCTGCTCGACGTCCGCGGTCGGGAACAGGTTCGTCACCGCGTCGGCGACGCGGTCGGTGACTTCCGTCGGGTTGACCGGCGCGGTCACGCGGACGTCGACGCTGTAGACGACGTCGGTCACGCCGTCTCACCCCGGAGCAGGTCGGCGACGCGCTCGTGGAACGCCTCGATGGAGTCGGTGTTCTCGATCTCGACGTCCGCGCGCTCGATGGCCTCGTCCATCCCGAACCCGCGCTCGCGCTCCTCGCGGTCGGCGAGACTCTCGCCGTCGCTGTCGCCCGGCCGGCCCCGGTCCTCGATGCGCTCGCGGCGCACCTCGTAGGGTGCCGAGACGTGGACGAGCGTGAACTCGTCGCCGAACGCCTCCCTGAAGCGCTCGACCTCCACCGCCGACCGGATGCCGTCGACGAGCACGACGTCGATATCCTCGAGGTACTCCTCGATGACCGGGAGCGAGCGCTCCGCGATGGCCGCCGGTCCGTTCTCCTCGCGGAGCGCCCCCGCGATGCGGCCGTGGTGCTGGGCCGGGTCCAGTCCACGGTCCCGGCACTCCTGCCGGATGACGTCGCCCATGATGAGGACGGGAACGTCCAGTTCCTCGGCGACGGTGGCAGCCTCGCTCTTGCCGCTGCCCGGCATCCCCACGGTCCCGATGACTCTCATTGCCCGAGGGAAGTAGCGCCCGCTACCTGTGTGCTTCGATGTATCCCCTCGCGGTCGGCCCGGTCGCCGTTCCGTCGCCACGAAAACGTCAAACCCGCTACTGATTTCCTCGTCAGCGAACGCTTTTGGGCCAGTCACTCGGTACGCCGAATATGGACGTGCCGCAGCCAGTAGCGGTCCGTGGGCCCGGTGAGCTCCGACGATGCTGAACCGGGACCGGTTGCCGCCGCGAATCATCCTGAAGTACTACCTCTACCAGACGACGGCGACGTTCGGGTTCTTCTGGCCGGTGTTCACCATCTTCCTGCTCGACCGTGGGCTGAACTTCACCCAGATCGGTCTGCTCGGTAGCATCTCCGCGGCGTTCGTCGTCGTCGGAGAGATACCGACCGGCTACGTCGGCGACCGCATCGGCCGCCGGAACAGCCTCCTCGTCGGGTCGGTGCTGCTCGCGCTCTCCGTGTTCGGCTTCCTCGTCGCCCGGACGTTCCCCGCGTTCGTCGTTCTCTGGGTGGTGTGGGCGCTCGGGCTCGCGTTCCGCTCGGGCAGCGGCGACGCCTGGCTCTACGAGACCCTCGAGGAGCGCTTGGACGAACAAGAATTCACCCGGGTCCGCGGCCGCGGCGGGTCGGTCAACCAGTCGCTGAGCGCCGCGACGATGCTCACCGCAGGCGTGCTGTACAGCTACGACCCCCGGTTGCCGTTCCTCGCCGGTGGCCTGCTGCTGGCGAGTTCCGTCCCGGTCCTGCTCTCGATGCCCGAGACCGACCGGCACGCGAACGGCGACGAGGATTTCACCGTCCTCGACGCGCTCCCCGTGCTCAGGGAGCAACTGAGGAACCCGCCGCTGCGCTCAACCGTGCTCTACCTCGCGCTGTTCTTCGGGGTCGTCACCGCCGCCGACGAGTTCATCCAGCCCGTGGCGACCGGTTCTGCCGGCCTCTCCGAGACCGCGCTCGGCCCGCTGTACGCGGGGTTCACGGTTCTCGCGGCCGTCACGAGCTACTTCGCTGGGGACATCGAAGACCTGCTCTCGACGCAGTGGGCACTCCTCCTCGTCCCAGGCCTCGTCGGTGCGTTCTTCGTCGTCCCCCTCCTGCTCCCGGTCGCCGCACTCCCCGTGTTCTTCCTGATGAAGTCTGCCCGAACGGCCGTGGCGCCCATCGCCAGTGGCTACATCAACGACCACGCCGACGCGGCCGGCCGCACCACCGTCCTGAGCGCCGCGTCGATGGTGTACGCGCTCGTTCGCCTCCCGATGAACCCGGCCGCTGGCGCGCTCGCCGACGCCACCACCCCGCTCGCTGCCATCGCTGGCCTCGGGGGCTTCTTCCTCCTCGCCGGTACCCTCGTCTTCGTCTGGGAGCGACCCGGGAGCGAAGCGGCCGTCGGCGACGGACAGCCGGCCGACTAACCCCCGGAACGACGTATCCAGTCGGTTTTTACGCCCGCCCGCTGTACCCAACGCCGAGGGCACGTAGCTCAGTTCGGACAGAGCGTCTGGCTTCTAACCAGACGGCCGGGGGTTCGAATCCCCTCGTGCCCGCTTCTGCGACGAGCGAACGCGAGGAGCGAAGCGGCACGGGTTCGAACCCTGGGAGACGAACGCAGTGAGTCTCCCTCCGGTTCGAATCCCCTCGTGCCCGTGTACCTTTTTACTTCGACGGGTTTGCTCGCTCGCTCCGCTCGCTGCGGCAACCCGTCTCGCAAAAAGCTACGCTAAAAACTCCTGCGCTCACTCCGTTCGCGCAGTGAATCGCGGCCTCTGGCCACGAATGCTACTCGCCTCCGCAAAAACGCCTACGGATACGCGAGCGAAGAGCCAGCGTCTACTCGAAGGGGCGAAATCGTACCGGGCCCGTCCTACATCAGCTGCTTGACTTCCTCGAAGTCGGTGCGGCAGAACGGGCAGCGGTAGCTCGTCTCGAAGCCAGTGGTCTGGGCGACGGTTCGCGTCTCGAGTTCGTGCATTGCGATGCCACGACCACAGTCCGGGCAGTCGAGCTTGGGCACGTGACAGGGATACACACGCCACTGACTTAAATTACCCCTTGTCAAGAAGCACCATAACAAAGTCGGAGAGCGTCGCTACAGCGATGGAGCACCGGATTCGTCCGAATTGGCACCGAACAGTCGTAGTAAACCCTTTGTGGCAGATTTCGTCCAGTGGGAACAGTGTACAACTTCCAGCACAACTGTACAGGGTTCGAGCGGGCAGCGAGAACTGGGCACTACCTGGAACGTCGGCGTCGTGCTGGGGAACCTGCGCGTACCTTTTCTCGGCGCTCACTCCGCTCGCGCCGGCAAAATCCACGCTAAAACCCGACCGCTGCTCGCGGCTCGCGGCCCGACTCCGTCGCGCCGCGCTACTCCTCGAACCCGTCCTCGAATCGGAACGTCCCGTTTCGTTGCACGACCTCGCCGTCCACCTCGATGAACGAGTCCTCGCTCATGTCCACGATCATGTCGACGTGCTTCGCGGAGTCGTTCTGCTCGACACCCTCGCCGACCGTCGCGGGGTACGCGCGGCCGAGCGCCATGTGGACGGTGTCGCCCATCTTCTCGTCGAACAGCATGTTGTAGGTGAAGCGGTCGATGTCGCGGTTCATCCCGATGCCGAGTTCGCCGAGGCGGTTCGAGCCCTCGTCAGTCGTGAGGATGCCCTCGAGGACGCCCTCGTTCTGCTCGGCGGAGAAGTCCACGACCTCGCCGTTCTCGAATTTTAGCCACGCGCCCTGGACCTCGCGGGCCTGGTGGTAGACCGGCTTGTCGAACAGCACCTCGCCCTCGACACTGTCCGGGACGGGCGCGGTGAACACCTCGCCCGCTGGGATGTTGTTCGTCCCGCAGTCGTTGAGCGTGATCATGTTCTTCACGCTCATCGTGACGTCCGTCTCGTCGCCGGAGACGATGTGGACCTGGTCGGCGCCGTCGAGTATTTCGACCATCTGCTCCTGGTGTTCCTCGACGGCGTCCCAGTCCTTGTTGACCGCGCTCCAGACGAAGTCCTCGTAGGCCGCCGTGGACATGCCAGCGAGCTGGGCGTCGGCGGGCGCGGGGTGCTGGGTGAGACACCACTTCGTCTCGAGGCGGGCGTTCAGCACCTCGCGGTACGCGCGACCGAAGGCTGCGCCCATCTCCGTGCTGACGTCGCTCTGCTCGGTCACGTTCTCGTGGGGGCGGGCGACGACGGCCGCGTCCGCGTGTTTGAACAGCTGGAGGAGGTGTTCAGGTGCAGTGAGGTCGTCCTCGTCGGCGGCGCGGAGGTACGCGCGGGCCGCGCGGTCCGTGCCGATGCCACGGTCGCCGCGAGCGACCATCATCGGGTTCGCGCCGACCTCGCCGATCTGTTCGTAGAGCGCGACGGCGAGGTCCTCGGCCACGGGCGGCATGCTGACCACCACGTTCTCGTCGGGTTGCAGGTCGATAGCTCGGTCGACGATGACCTCCGCGTGCCTCCGAATCCGGGGATCCATGGGGTACATTCACGCAACGGTTCTGAAGGGTTTTTCGGAACAGTACATGTCACAGACAGGAGAGGACGGGTCAAGGACGCGGCCACTTTTGTCGCTCCGGTGCGCAGAGAGAGCCGTGATAGACCTCCGCAGTGACACGGTGACGACCCCCGGCGAGGCGATGCGCCAGTCCGCCGCGGACGCCGACGTGGGCGACGACGTCTACGGCGAGGACCCGACCGTCAACGAGCTCGAGGCGCGCGCCGCCGACGCCGTGGGGATGGAGGCCGCGCTGTACGTGCCGTCGGGGACGATGGGCAACCAGATCGCCGCGCGCGTCCACACCGAGCGCGGACAGGAGGTGCTCGTCGAACAGGAGAGCCACGTCTACAAGTACGAACTCGGCGGGTTCGCCCAGCACTCCCAGCTACAGGTGCGGACGTACGCCGGCGGCGCCAACGGCTGTCCGACCCCCGAGCAGGTCCGCGAGGGCTACGTCGAGGAGGAACTCCACCGGCCGGGCACGGGGCTGCTCTGCCTGGAGAACACGCACAACGTGAAGGGGGGCGTCCCGGTCCCGCGCGACGAACTCGCGGCCGCCGCCGACGCCGCAAGCAACCTCGGTCTCCCGGTGCACGTCGACGGCGCACGGGTGTTCAACGCGGCCACCGCGCTCGACGTCGACGCCGCGGACCTCCTCGCGCCCGCTGACTCCGTGATGTTCTGTCTCTCGAAGGGGCTGGGTGCGCCCGTCGGGTCGATGCTCGCGGGGAGCGAGGCGTTCGTCGAGCGCGCCCGCCGCACGCGGAAGCTGATGGGTGGCGGGATGCGCCAGGCCGGCGTCATCGCGGCACCCGGGCTGCTCGCGCTGGAGAACCGCGAGCGGCTCGACGTCGACCACGAGAACGCACGCCGACTGGCCGCCGAACTCGACGACCTGGAGGGGCTGTCTGTCCCTGTCCCGGAGACGAACATCGTGCTCGTCGACACGACGGAGACGGGTCTGAGCGCGGCCGAGTTCCTCGAAAACTGCGAAGCGGAGGGGGTGCTCGGTTCGGAGTTCGGGGAGTACACGGTGCGGTTCTGCACGCACCTCGACGTGGACGCCGCTGACGTGGACGAGTGCGTCGCCGCCGTCGAGCGCGCCCGCTAGCGTTTCCCGCGGTCCATGCCCTCCCTGAATCCGGTGAACGTCCGCCGGATGAACATGAACATGAAGAACACGAACAGCAGCACTGCGGCCGCGAGGGCGTAGAACACGGGGCCGAACTCCACCATACGTCGTAGTTCCTGCGCGTGACAATAGGGGTTTCGCCGGCCGGGCGGCCGGGCCGTGTCGTGTCAAGACAAAACTCATTGCACTGCATCTCAAAGGGGTGGTCATGTCCGGCCTGCTGCCCTCCCGTTCGGAGGCGGCCGACCCCGAGGGCGAACCTCGCGTGGTCGGTGTGGACTCCGACGACGCAGACCGATTGCTGTCGGCGCTCTCCTCGGGGACGTCCCGGAGCCTCTACGCCGCGCTCCACGACCGACCCGCCACGCCCTCCGAACTCGCGGAGGACGTCGACACGTCGCTCCAGAACGCCCAGTACCACCTCGAGAACCTCCAGGACGCCGAACTCATCGAGGAGTGCGACACGCGCTACTCCGCGAAAGGTCGAGAGATGAGCGTCTACGCCCCCTGTGACGCCCCCGTCGTGCTGTTCGCGGGCAGCGAGGAGGAGGGTGAGAACGTCCAGACGGCGCTCACCAGTCTCCTCGGCGGCATCGGCGTGCTGGGCGTGGCGAGCCTGCTCGTCCAGCGCATCTTCGGGAGCGGCCTCTCCGCGCCCGGCACCGGAACGGGGAACGCGGGCGCCGCAGAGACGACCAGCACCGTCGCGGGGTTCGTCGCGGAGAACCAGGAGCCCACGCGAGTCGCGGCCGACGCGGCGAGCCAGGGGATGGGGTCACTCCCGGTCGGCCTCACGTTCTTCCTCGGCGGCCTGCTCGTGTTCTCCCTCGTCGCCGTCGCGTGGTTCTACCGTAGCTAAAACGGCTATTTGAGTGTACGGTGCCTACTTGATACCGTGTTGCGTACAGTGTGGTACAGGCCGACACGGCCTGCGACCCCCTGACGCTACCGGCCCTCCACCCGGAACTCTCCTAACACGTCCCCCGCCCGGTTCCTGAGTTCGCCGCGGACACCGTCCGCTACTGGGTACAACTCCGCGTGTGCCGCCGGATTCCCGCGCGGGTCCGCGTGACTCCCCGGATTCAGCAGCGTCGTCTCCCGCGTCTCGGTCACCGTCGGCCGGTGCGTGTGGCCGGAGACGACGAGGTCGGCGCCACGCTCCCGCCCGAACAGTTCCAGGCCGGTCGCGCCGCCGCGCTGTCGGTGAGTCACCGCGACCGTCAGCCCCGCTGCGTCGAGCGTCCGGGCAGTTGGGAGGCGGTCCTGGACGGCCGGGTCGTCGGCGTTCCCGTGGACCGCGAGCAGTCGTTCGCTCGCCCCGTGGAACGCGTCGAGCGCCCGCTCGGTGGTGAAGTCTCCCGCGTGGACAACGGGGTCTGCCTCGCGCACCGCCTCCAGCGCTCTGCCGGCGAGCGCGTGGCCATCCTGGCTGTGCGTGTCCGACAACACGGCGATCATGTCCCGGGCTACGAGGCCGCGGCCCGTCACTGTTACGAGCGACGCCGACGGTCCGGTGCCAAGGGCTACTACTTAGTGTCGGCCGGCCGAACTCCGTCCAATGGCCGGCAGCAAGTCCGTCGTTCTCGCCGCACTGTTCGCCAACGGGGCCATCGCGGTGTTGAAGTTCCTCGGCTTTCTCGTCACGGGGAGCCCCGCGATGCTCTCGGAGACCTACCACTCCGTCTCTGACACCGGCAATCAGGTGTTCCTGCTCATCGGGCTGCGCTACGGCGAGCGGAGCGCGACGCGCTCGCACCCCTTCGGCTACGGGAAGGCGCAGTTCTTCTACTCCTTCCTCGTCAGCGTGATGCTGTTCGGCATCGCCGGCTGGGAGTCCGCGAAACACGGCTACGACGCGCTCACGGGCCACGGCCGGGTGCTCACCCAGCAGGCAGAACTGCTGGGCTACCAGTTCCCCGGCGTCTGGGTGAACTACTCCGTCCTCCTCAGCGCCGTCGCCTTCGAGTCCTACGCGTTCGCGAAGGCCTACGAGGAGATGAAACGCCAGATGAGAGAGCACGGCTGGGGGAGCTTCCGGCAGGCGTTCCGGCGCACGAGCGACACCACGACGCTGACCGCGCTCACGGAGGACACCGTCGCACTCCTCGGCCTGCTGCTGGCGCTGGCCGGCATCTTCCTCACCGAGCAGACGGGGAACCCCGCCTACGACGCCGCGGCGGCGCTCGCCATCGGTGTCCTGCTGATGTTCTTCGCCGTCGCGCTGGCGTGGGAGAACAAGCGCCTGCTGCTCGGCGAGAGCCTCGCAGAGGACGAGGAGAACGAACTCCGGTCGGTCGTGGAGAACTTCGAGGGCGTCGATTCCGTCGTCGGCCTCCGGACCGTCTTCTTCGGGCCCAACGACATCGTGGTGACCGCCGACGTCGAGTTCGTCCACGGCCCCGAAACCCGGGAGATGGAGGCCACCATCTCGGGGCTCAGGGACGCGCTCAAGTCGGCGAACTCCAGCATCACGAAGGTGTACGTCGAACCGGAAGACGGGAGCTGAGCGCCCGGACACCCGGCCTGACGCATCGGCCGCCTCGACGAGGCGGACGTTTATACGACGTGGCGACCAACTCGCCCCTATCGTGGCCGCGAGCGACCCACCCGACGAGTACATGCAGTTCTTCCCGAAGCCCTCGCCGTACGACAACCAGCGGGCGGCGATGGACGGGATCCGGGACGCCCTCGACACCGGCAGGGACGTGCTGTTCGAGGGGGCCTGCGGGACGGGGAAGACGCTCGCAGCGCTCGCGCCGGCGCTCGCGCACGCCCGCGAGACGGACAAGACGGTGGTCATCACGACGAACGTCCACCAGCAGATGCGCCAGTTCGTCCGGGAAGCCCGGGAGATCCACGACGCCGAACCCATCCGCTCCGTCGTGTTCAAGGGGAAGGGGTCGATGTGCCACATCGACGTCGACTATCAGGAGTGCCAGGTGCTCCGGGACAACACCCACGAACTCGTCGACGCCGAACGCGACAAGCGGCAACTGGAGGAGCGGCAAGCGGCGCTCTTAGAGGAGAGCCAGGGCGGCGACGCCGACGCGGCGGACGCCCGGCAGGCGGTCCTCGACGAACTCGAGTCCGTGGAGGCGGACCTCGAGGACCTCCGCGAGGGCAACGTCTGCGAGCGCTACTACGAGAACCTCGCGCGGGACAACGACGAGTTCTACGGCTGGCTCTACGACGACGTGCGGACCCCCGAGGACATCTACGACTACGCCGAGGAGGCGGGGCTCTGCGGCTACGAACTGCTCAAAGACGGGATGGAGGGCGTCGACCTCGCGGTCTGTAACTACCACCACCTGCTCGACCCGGGCATCCGCGCGCAGTTCTTCCGCTGGCTCGGCCGGGACCCCGAGGACGTCGTTGTGGTGTTCGACGAAGCCCACAACATCGAGGACGCCGCCCGCGACCACGCCGCCCAGACGCTCACGGAGAACACCCTCGACAGCGCGCTCTCGGAACTGGAGGAGGTGACCCAGGACCGTGCGGCCGCTGCCGAACGCGTCGTCTCCGCGTTCCGTGACGCGCTCGTCGAAACGTACGAGGAGTCGTTCGGGCCGGGCGGCCAGGGGCCACCCCGCGCGAAGTCGGAGGTCGGGCCGAACTGGGAGGACGTCCCGGTCGCGAACGAGAACCGCCGGGACGACCTCACTCTCGCCTTCCTCCAGCAGTACACCGGACCGGGCATCCACGAGGACGTCGACGACGCGCTCGCGCTCGGGGAGTACCTCGAGGAGGAGTACGAGGAGGCCTACCGCAACGGCGAGACCACCACCCGCCGCGACTGCCACGTCCTGCAGGTCGCCGAGTTCGTCGAGACGTACGTCGAGGACGGCGGCGAACTCGGGCAGTATCCGACCGCCGCGGTCCGCCGCGACGAGGGCACCGAGGCGGTGTACGGCCGCGCGGAACTGTACACCTGCATACCGCGGGAGGTGACGACGACCCTCTTCGACGCGGTCCACGCGAGCGTGCTGATGAGCGCGACCCTGCGGCCGTTCGACGTCGTCGGCGACGTCCTCGGCCTCGAAGACCCCGTGGAGATGGCGTTCGGGCTCCAGTTCCCCGCGGAGCGCCGGCGCACGTTCGCCGTCGACACGGAGCCGCTGTTCGCCTCGAAGCGCGACGACCGGAGCGTCCAGCGGGAGGTCGCCGACGTCCTCCGCGACGCAGTGCGGTTCACGCCCGGGAACTGCCTGTTCTTCTTCCCGAGTTACGCGGAGGCCGAGCGCTACCACGACCTCCTCTCGGACGTCGACGCCGCGCGCTACCTCGACGAACCCGGCGTCGCCGCCGAGGAGCTCCGGCAGTCGTTCGTCGCCGACCGGAACGGCGCGCTGTTCACCTCGCTGTGGGGGACGCTCGCGGAGGGCGTGAGCTTCGACGGCGACGACGCCCGGACGGTCGCGGTGGTGGGCGTCCCCTACCCCCACCTCGACGCCCGCGCGGAGGCCGTCCAGGACGCCTACGACCGCGCGTTCGGTGACCGCGAGGACTCCCGGCGGAACGAGGACGCGGGCTGGCGGTACGCCGTCGAGATTCCGACCGTCCGGAAGACCCGGCAGGCCATCGGCCGCGTCATCCGGTCGCCCGAGGACTTCGGCGTCCGGATGCTCGTCGACCGCCGGTACACCGCGGGCAGCAGGACAGAGATGCGGAAGTACAGCGTCAACTCCACGTTCCCGCCGGAGGACCGCTCGGAGCTCGTGGACATCGACCCGGAGAAGCTGCGGTTCTCGATGCTCAACTTCTACGGCGACCTCGACGCCTACGACGGCGACCCGCCCAGTCCGTGATACCCAGCAGAAACGTAACCGTGTGGGGGTCGGGCCGCGCCTCAAAACGCCGAAAGCGCCATCTGGAGCGCTTTCGGAACCATGACGCCGACCAGTAGCTGTGACCACATCGTGAACGTGGCCGGGTACTCCCGCGTCGCGGTGACGAGGTTCAGTCGCTCGCGGTAGGTCAAGTACTCGGCCGGCGGGTCGTGGGCGTCGAACTGTCGGATGTCCCACGGCTCGTCTAGCTGCTCCCGGGCGAGGTCATCGAGGCGGCGGACCTCCTCTCGCTTCTCGCGCGCCATGAACCGGTGGAGCTCGTAGATGCCGTAGGCCATCACGCCGACGGCCACCACCCAGACGGCCGTGAAGCCAGCGTTCACCGCTGCTCCCGGCGCCGACAGTTCATCGTACGCGAAGGGGCCACCGAGCACGTGCGGCCCATACATCGCGAGCGCGTACGCCACGAGGCCGACCATGACGCAGTAGTACGCGTACTTGAGGAGTTCCCCGACGGGCCGCATCCCGCCCAGTCCCTCGGGGTCGAGGAAGTCGACGTTCACCTCCGCGCGGGCGATGCGACGAGGGACGAGCACCTCGACGGTGAGGTACGTGGCGAGGAACGTGCCGAAGATGGGGACGTAGCCGAACGGCGTGACGACGAGGAAGCGGAACACTCGCGCCGGCCCGCCCGCCGCGTAGAGTTGCTCGATACCGAGGAGGACGGTGGCGTTCACCAGTGTGAAGCCCACGCCCACGGCGACGACGATTGCGCCGAGCGCGGGCGGAACGAACTCACGCAGCTGGTCCGGCGAACCGGCGCGGTCGAGGAGGCGGCTCTCCTGGACGGCGGACTCGTAGCGCTGGAACAGCGAGTGGGTCGCGAGCGCCGCGCCGACGAGGACCACCGGGCGCACCAGCCACAGCGGGTTCTCGACGAACGCGACGGGACGGTTCGTGACCGCGTTGAACCCCTGGAGGACGACCACCTCGACGAACACGACGAGGAGCGCGTAGGCCGTGAGCGGTTCGGCCCGAGCCCCAGCGACGGCAGTGATGTTCTCGAAGCCGATTCGTCCGAGGAACCGGACGAACAGCGGTTTCCCGGCGACCGCCGCGTGCTCGCTGGTCGGGTCGACGTGCCTGCTCATCAACCTCGAATTGTCTACACCTGTAATGAATGTGTGGGAGTTTGACACTCCGGGAAAAGTGCCTGCGGTCGGGTGCTACGCCGGCAGCGAGATGGTGTCGACGCGTTCGCCGTACTCGGCGTCGTAGAGTTCGAGTTCGCCGATGGTCCACGTCACCGGCCCGACCTCGCGGCCGCGAACGTTGTCGACGGCGCGGCGGCCCTGGAAGCCGTCGGCGTCTCGGGCGAGCGTGACGTGGGGGTCGTAGTCGTCGCCGCCCTCCAGAATCGGAACGGGGTCGAACACCTCACAGAGGCGCGCGTGGAGGTCGTGGATGCCGGGGCTCTCGACGGCGAGGTAGACGACGGGGCTCGACCCGTTCGGCGGGTTGTCGAACGTGTCGACCTCGGAGACGCGGGCTTCTACCGCGGGCGCGCCGCGGAGCGCTTCTTTGGCGGTCTGCCAGGCGGTCCGGAGTTCCTTGCGGTCGTCGGCGGGGACGCGCTTCAGGAGGAGCGTGCGCTCGTGCCACTCGCGGACGCGGGCGAACTCCGAGAGCGCCGGGCGGAGGTCGTCGGCGAGTTCGTTCACCGCCGGGGGAACCGGCGCGTTCACGCTGTACACGCCCTCCAGTCGGGACCGGAGCGTGAAAGCGCTGACGTTAGATGCGGTCGAGCAGCCACAGCACGATGAGCACGACGAGCACGATACCGATGACCGGCTTGAAGACGCCGAGGATGGACGCCAGCGTTCCCACGATCGTCTCGACGATCTCGAGGACGAGCCAGACGACGACGAGCAGGAGGACGATTTTGAGCAGGCTGTCGGTGTCCAGCGCGGCCCGTGAGCGTGTCATGCCCGGCTGTTGCGAGACGACGCCCATCAGCGTTCGGGCCGTTCGCGGCAAACCTCGGTCGGGGAACAACGCTTAAGCCCACGGAGCCAGTTCGGTAGGGTACAATGACGTCGCCGGCTCCCCTCACGGGTACTCCCGCCGGGAGCCGCGCGGCCGCCGCTCGACGCCCGCCGCGACGACCGGGGTCCCCCTGACCCCACTACAGTTCTCCCCCAGTTCTCGGTCGGTTGCATCAGCGTTCGAGCGTCGCGGTAATCACATCACATGACAGGACAGAAAGTCGCGCTCGCCTTCTCGGGCGGGCTCGACACGACGGTCTGCGTACCGCTGTTGAAAGAGGAGTACGGCTACGACGAGGTAATCGGCGTCACGGTCGACGTCGGCCAGCCCGACGCGGAGTTCGCGGAGGCCCACGAGACGGCCGATGCGCTCGGCGTCGAGCACTTCGTCGTCGACGCGAAGGCGGAGTTCGCCGAGCGCTGCTTCGACGCGGTGAAGGCGAACGCGACCTACCAGGGCTACCCGCTCGGCACGGCGCTCGCGCGCCCGGTCATCGCCGAGGCAATTCTCGAGGTGGCCGAGGAGCAGGGCTGTGCGGCGGTCGCCCACGGCTGCACCGGGAAGGGCAACGACCAGTTGCGTTTCGAGGCGGTGTGGCGCGCGAGCGACCTCGAGGTGCTCGCCCCCGTCCGCGAACTCGGCCTCACGCGCGAGTGGGAGATCGAGTACGCCGCGGAGAAGTGCCTCCCCGTGGAGGCGGGCAACGACGGCGAGTGGAGCATCGACACGAACCTCTGGAGCCGCTCCGTCGAGGGCGGCGACCTGGAGGACCCGGGCTACCAGCCAACCGAGGACATCTACGACTGGACTGACGCCCCGACGGGCGACACCGAAACTGTCGACATCGGCTTCGAGAACGGCGTCCCCGTCTCCGTCGACGGCGAGGAGATGGAGCCCGTCGCCCTCATCGAGTACCTCAACGACCTCGCCGGGAGCTACGGCGTGGGTCGCACCGACCTGATGGAGGACCGCATGCTCGGCCTGAAGGTCCGCGAGAACTACGAGCACCCCGCAGCCACCACGCTGCTGGCCGCCCACGAGGCCCTCGAGGGGCTCGTGCTCACGAAGGACGAGCGCGACTTCAAGCAGCAGGTCGACCAGCAGTGGGCCCAGAAGGCCTACGAGGGCCTCGCCGACCACCCGCTCGTCGCGGCGCTCGACGCGTTCATCGACCAGACCCAGCAGTCGGTCACGGGCACGGTGACCATCAAGTTCGAGGGCGGACAGGCCCGTCCGGTCGCCCGCGAGAGCGAGCACGCGGTCTACTCCGCGGACGCCGCCTCCTTCGACACGGAGACGGTCAACGGCATCGAACAGGAGGACGCCACTGGCGTCGCGAAGTATCACGGCTTCCAGTCCCGCCTCGCGAACGCGAGCAAGCCCGAACTGAAGACCGACGGCGGCGCGGGCGAGGCGCACGGCGCCTCGGGAACAGCGAGCGGCGACGCCGCGAGCAGCGAGGCTGACCTGACCGAGACAGAGGCGAGCGACGAATGAGCGGGGAGGACGACGGCACGGTGGTGCGCCGCGACCGCTTCAGCGGCGGCCCCGCGCGGTCGTTCCTCTCCTCGCTCGACGGCGACGCGCGCATCTTCGCCGCGGACCTCGCGGTGGACCGCGCGCACGTAGTGATGCTCGCCGAACAGGGCGTCGTCACCGACGACGAGGCGGCCGAGATTCTGGGCGCACTCGACGACGTGGAGAGCGCGGGCTTCGACGCACTCCCCGACGGCGAAGACGTCCACGAAGCCATCGAGACGGCCGTCGTGGAGCGCGTCGGTCGCGTCGGCGGGAAGATGCACACCGCGCGCTCCCGCAACGACGAGGTGGCGACCTGCATCCGCCACCGCCTGCGCGAGGACCTGCTCGACGCACTCGATTCCGTCCTCGCGCTGCGCGAGTCGCTGGCCGCGGTTGCAGAGGCCGAGGCCGAGACGGTGATGCCCGGCTACACGCACCTCCAGCCCGCGCAGCCGACGACCGTCGCGCACTGGGCGCTCTCTTACGAGGGGACGCTCGCCCGCGACGCGGCGCGCCTGCTGGACGCCTACGACCGCACGAACGAGTCGCCGCTCGGCGGGGCGGCGTTCGCGGGGACGACGTTCGACGTCGACCGCGAGCGCACCGCCGACCTGCTCGGCTTCGACGGCGTGGTGACGAACGCGACGGACGCGGCCGCGAGCCGCGACTTCCTGCTCGAGTCCGTCGCCGCGCTCTCCTCGGTCGCCGTGACCTGTTCGGGCCTCGCGGAGGACCTCGTGTTCTTCGCGAACCGCGGGTTCGTCGACCTGAACGACGACTACGCCTCCACCTCGTCGATCATGCCCCAGAAGAAGAACCCGGACACGCTGGAACTCGTGCGCGCGACGGCGGGCGACGCCGTCGGCGCCTACCAGGCCCTCGCGACGACGCTGAAGGGGCTCCCCCGCGCCTACAACCGCGACCTGCAGCGCGCGACGGTGCACGTCTGGCACGCGGTGGACTGCGTCTCGGAGGCCACCGAGGTCGCCGGCGGCGCTGTCGCGACCGCCGACTGGCCCGCGGAGACGCTCGTCGAGGCGGCCGGCGAGGGCTTCTCGACGGCGACGGGCGTAGCCGACGCACTCGCCGCGGCGGGACTGCCGTTCCGGACTGCGCACGAGATTGTTGCGCTCGCTGCTGACCAGGGCGCGGACCTCGACGCGGTGGACGCCGCCGCCCGCGAGGTGACCGGCAACTCGCTGTCGGACCTCGTCGACCCCGAACTCGTGGCGGCGGCGCTCGACCCGGTTGAGAGCGTCGTGCAACGCGATTCGACGGGCGGCCCGGCGCCGGAGGCGGTTCGCGACGCGCTCGTGGACGTCTTCGACGGCATCGACGCCGACGAGACCGGCGTCGCGGACCGTGAAGCGGCGCTCGAATCGGCGACAGCCGACCTCAACGCGGAGGTGGCGACGTATGTCTGAGGTCGCCGCTCTGCGCGCGGCAGCCGCACTCGCCGCCCCGCTTCGACGACCGCGACCGCCCCTCTGGGGCAAAACTAGTCAACTCTCTGAACTCGATTCCGTTTCGGTCGTTCGCAATTCTTGCGCGTTCTCGCGCCGGTAGCCGTTAGTGTAGTTTGTTTATATTGTTTGACAGGTTCGATTAGCTTAAGTGGTACCAGTGGATACGGTGAGTTGTAATGACTACCTGCACCGAGTGCGGGGCCGACGTGGCCCTCCACGACGACGCCGAGACCGGAGAGATCGTCGACTGTGGCACCTGCGGTACCGAACTGGAGGTCGTCGACGACGACCCCCTGACACTGGAGAAAGCGCCCGAGCTCGCCGAGGACTGGGGGGAGTGAGTTGCGCTTCGGTCTGCTGTACTCGCGCATCCGCCAGGACGAGAAGCTCCTGCTGACGGAGCTCCGCGAGCGCGGCCACGACGTCGAGAAGGTGGACGTGCGCAAGCACGGCTTCGCCCTCGACGGCACCGACGCGCCGCTCGCGGACTGCGACCTGGTGGTCGACCGCTGCCTCGCGACGAGCCGTTCGACGTACCTCACGGAGTTCTGCGAGTCGTACGGCGTCCCGGTCGTGAACAGCGCCGAGACGGCCGCGCTCTGCGCAGACAAGGCGAAGACGAGTATCGCACTCGCGGACGCCGGCATCCCGACGCCCGACACGACCGTCGCGTTCACCACCGACAGCGCGCTCGAGGCCATCGAGTCCTACGGCTACCCCTGCGTCCTGAAGCCCGTCGTGGGCTCGTGGGGGCGTCTCATGGCGAAGGTCGAGTCGCGGTCGGCAGCCGAGGCCATCCTCGAACACAAGGCGACGCTCGGCCACTACGAGCACAGCGTCTTCTACGTCCAGGAGTACGTCGACAAGCCGGGCCGCGACATCCGCGTGGTCGCCGTCGACGGCGAGCCAGTCGCGGCGATGACGCGCTCGGGCGACCACTGGCTGACGAACGCCGCGAAGGGCGGCGAGGTGAACGCCTTCGACGTCGACGACGAACTCGCTGCACTCGTGAAGGACGCGAGTGACGCCGTCGGCGGCGGTCTGCTCGGCGTGGATGCGATGGAGACGGCAGACGGCTACACAGTCCACGAGGTCAACCACACCGTCGAGTTCAAGGCGCTGAACGAGGCGACGGACGTCGACGTGCCCGCCGCGGTCGTCGACTGGCTGGAGGCGAAGGCCGCCTCCCAGGTGGAGGTGACCGCCTGATGGCGACGGCGGCAGCAGACGACGCGGACGCGGCGACGGCGACCGCTGCGGTCGTCGGCGCGAGCGGGTTCGCGGGCGGCGAACTGCTCCGCCTGCTCGCCGGCCACCCGGAGTTCGCGGTGGCCCAGGCGACCAGCCGCGAGTACGCGAACAAGACGGTCGGCAGCGTCCACCCGAATCTCCGCGGCCTCGACCTCCGGTTCACCCAGCCGACGGACCTCGAATCGGTGGACGTGCTGTTCGCCGCGGCGCCCCACGGCGTCGCGATGGAGCACGTCGACGCGTGGCAGGACGCCGCGGACACCGTCGTCGACCTGAGCGCGGACTTCCGCCTCGGGACCGAGGCGCAGTACGACGAGTGGTACGACGGCCACACCGCGCCCGACAACCTCGACGACTCCGTCTACGCGCTCCCCGAGATTTCCCGCGACGAACTCGCGGGCGCGGACCTGATTGCGGGCGGTGGCTGCAACGCTACCGCGACGATTCTCGGCCTGCTCCCGCTGCACGAGGCCGGCCTCCTCGAGGACGCCCACGTCGTCGTCGACGTGAAAGTCGGCTCCTCGGAGGGCGGCGCGAGCGGTGGGAAGGCCTCCTCGCACGCCGAGCGTTCGGGCGTCGTCCGTCCGTACGCGCCCACAGGCCACCGTCACGAGGCCGAGATCGAGCAGGAACTCGGCCTCTCGGTGTCGTTCACGGCCCACGCCGTCGACATGGTGCGTGGGGCCGCGGCGACGTGCCACGTGTTCCCCGAGGAGACGCCCACGAAGGGCGACCTCTGGGGCGCCTACCGCGAGACGTACGACGACGAGCCGTTCGTGGAGACGGTCGCCGGCGGGAGCGGTGTCTACCGCTACCCCGAACCGAAGGTCGTCGCCGGCACGAACGACGCGGAGGTCGGTTTCGAACTGGACGAAGAGAACGGCCGCGTGGTCGCGTTCTCGGCCATCGACAACGTGGTGAAGGGGTCGGCCGGGCAGGCCGTTCACGCGGCGAACATCGCGCTCGGCTACGAGGAGACGGCCGGACTGAACCAGCTCGGGATGCACCCGGTGGGAAGTCCATGAGTTCGCAAAGCGAACTCGAATGTCGCTTGCTCGCTCCGCTCGCAGGCGACGATTCGACTTCCGAGAGACGGTCGCGCGAGGCGCGCTGCGACTCTCGGCGTCACGCTCACCACGCGGGGTGGTTCGCGTGACTGTAGTAGTCAAAATCGGCGGCGCTCGCGCCGTCGACCCGGCGGGCGCAGTGACGGACGTCGCCCACCTCACGGTGAACGACGAGGACGTCGTGGTCGTCCACGGCGGGTCGACCGCAGTGGACGGCGCGCTCGAGGACTTCGGGACGGAACCGGAGTACGTCGAGTCGCCCTCGGGGATGACCGGCCGGTTCACCGACGAGGAGACGATGGACGTGTTCACGATGGCGATGGGGAAGGTGAACACCGACCTCGTCGCCGCCTTCGAGAACGCCGGCGTGCCCGCGGTGGGTCTCAACGGCGTCGACGGCGGCCTGCTGACGGGGCCGCGGAAGTCCGCGGTGAAGGTCGTCGAGGACGGCAAGAAGAAGATCCGTCGGGGCGACCACTCCGGGAAGATAGAGTCCGTGAACACGGACCTCCTGGAGGCCCAGCTGGACGCGGGCTACGTGCCCGTCGTCTCGGTGCCGATGCTCGCCGACGACGGCGTGGCGGTGAACGCGGACGCGGACCGCGCTGCCGCGGCCGTCGCGGGCGCGCTCGACGCGACGCTGGTCGTGCTGACCGACGTCGAGGGCGTCTACGAGGACCCCGAGGACCCGGACTCGCTCATCGAGGAGGTGCTGACGCCCACAGACCTCGCGGCTGCCGAGGACGCCGCCGAGGGGTTCATGTCGAAGAAGGTGCTCGCCGCGACGGAAGCCCTTGAGAGCGGCGCGGAGTCGGTTGTCGTGGCGGACGCGAACAGCCGCGACCCCGTCGTGCGCGCCCTCGACGGCGCGGGGACGCGCTTCGACCCGGAGGCAGTATGAGCGGCTTCGTCTTCGGCGAGAAACCCATCGAGATCGAGTCCGGCGACGGCGTCCACCTCTACGACACCGGGGGCACCGAGTACCTCGACATGGGCGCCTCCTACGCCTGCGCGCCCGCCGGCCACTGCCACCCCGACGTGGTGTCGGCCGTCCAGGAGCAGGCCGCCGACCTGCTGTTCGTCCAGGGGTCGTACCCGACGCCGACGCGCACCGCGCTGTACGACCGCCTCGCCGGACTGGGGCCCGGGGACTGCTCGAACGTCTGGCTCTGCAACTCCGGCACGGAGGCCAACGAGGCCGCGCTGAAGTTCGCGCGCCACGCCACCGGCCGCGAGAAGGTGGTCGCGGCGAAGCGCGCGTTCCACGGCCGCACGCTGGGGTCGCTCGCAGCGACCTGGAAGCAGAAGTACAAGGACGGGTTCGCGGTCCCCGACAACGTCGAGTTCGTCGACTACGGCGACGCGGACGCGCTCGCCGACGCGGTGGACGACGACACCGCCGCCGTCCTGCTCGAACCCATCCAGGGCGAGGGCGGCGTCCACGCGGCGCCAGGGGGCTACCTGCAGGCCGCCCGCGAGGCCTGCGACGAGACGGGCGCGGCGCTCGTCTTCGACGAGATACAGACCGGCCTCGGTCGGACGGGCGACCTGTGGGCCTGCGAGGGAGTGGGCGTGGAACCCGACGTACTCACCGTGGCGAAGGGGCTCGGCAGCGGCCTGCCCATCGGCGCGACGCTCTGCGCGGACTGGATAGCCGAGGACGCGGGGAACCACGGGTCGACGTTCTCCGGTGGTCCCGTCCCCTGCGCCGCGGCGCTCGCCACGCTGGACGTCATCGAGGACGAGGAGCTGGCGGCGAACGCGGCATCCGTGGGGGAGCACCTGCAGTCGGCGCTCGGTGACCTCCCGGTGCGCGACGTGCGCGGCGCTGGTTTGCTAGTCGGTGTCGAGGTGAAACGGGGGGCGAACCGCGCCCTTCAGTCGCTCGCGATGAAACACGGCATTCTCGCACTCCCCGCGGGGCGGACGGTAGTGCGCCTCTTGCCGCCGTTAACGGTCGACGAGACTGACGCCGACAGCGTGGTGGACGCGCTGGAGGCGGTGCTGTGACGCCCCGGGGACTCCTCCACGAGCTCGTCTCTACCCCCTCTGTTTCGGGTGGAGAGGCCGAGGCCGCGGGCGTCCTCGTGGACTACTTCGAGGCCGCCGGGCGCGAGGCGTGGACCGACGACGCGGGCAACGTCCGCGCGCCCGGCGACGACGCAGTTCTCCTGACGAGCCACGTCGACACAGTCCCCGGGGAGATCGAGGTGCGGGAGGAAGCGGGGGAGCTCTGGGGTCGGGGGAGCGTCGACGCCACCGGGCCGCTCGCGTCGATGGCCGCGGCGAGCGTCGAGACCGGCGCGTCGTTCGCGGGCGTCGTCGAGGAGGAGACCACCTCGGCGGGCGCGCGCCACCTCGTGACGGACCGCGAGGAACCGGACGCCGTGGTGAACGGCGAACCCTCCGGCTGGGACGCCATCGCGCTGGGCTACCGCGGCCTCGTGCGCGCCGACTACGAGGTGACGACCGCGAGCGGCCACTCCTCGCGGCCGGAGCCCAACGCCGTCCAGCACGCCACCGCGTGGACCGAGCGCGTGCAGGCCGCCTTCGAGCCCGGGGAGTCGGTGTTCGAGTCGGTGACGGTCAAGCCCGTCTCCGTCCAGGGAGGGCTCTCCGCCGACGGCGAACGCGTGGAGGCGACCGTCGAAGTGGAGTTCCGCCTGCCGCCTGGAACGACGGCCGATGACGTGCGGGCGACCGTCGCGGACTGCACCGACCACGGGACGGTGACGTGGGGCGAGGCGATTCCACCGGTGGTGTCGAGCCCCCGGACGTCCGTCGCTGGCGCGCTCCGTGCGGGCATCCGGGAGGCGGGCGGCGAGCCGACGCACCTCCGGAAGACCGGGACCAGCGACGCGAACCACTACGCGGCGGCGTGGGACTGCCCCGTCGCCACGTACGGCCCGGGCGACTCGGCGCTCGACCACGCGCCGGACGAACGCATCGACCTCGCGGACTTCGACCGCGGGGTCGCAGTACTGACGACAGCGGCAGACAGATTATGCACTTCCTGACAATCGACGACCTGACCCCCGAACAGCTGGCGAGCGTACTCGACGACGCGGCTGCGCTGAAGCGCGCGCAGGCCGACGGCATCCCCCACCCCGCGCTCGCGGGCCGAACGCTCGCGATGCTGTTCGAGAAGCCCTCGACGCGGACGCGCGTGAGCTTCGAGGTGGGGATGACCCAGCTCGGCGGCCACGCCGTCTTCCTCGGCCAGAACGACATCCAACTCGGGAACGGCGAGCCGGTGGCGGACACGGGCCAGGTGCTCGGCCGCTACGCGGACGCCGTGATGGCCCGGGTCTTCGACCACGACGACCTGACGGAGCTCGCCGCGAACTCCCGGGCGCCGGTGGTGAACGGGCTGACCGACGACGCCCACCCCGCCCAGACGCTCGCGGACCTGCTGACGCTCCGCGAGGTGGTCGGCGAGACGGGGACCGTCGCGTGGGTCGGCGACGCCAACAACGTCGCCGCGTCGTTCCTCGTCGGCGCGGCGATGATGGGCTACGACGTGCGCGCCGCCACGCCCGAGGGATACCCGTTCGAGGAGTCGGTCCTCGCGCGCGCCGAGTCCTACGGCGACGTCGCCGTCGGCCACGACCCGGAGGCCGCGACGGCGGACGCCGACGTGGTCTACACGGACGTCTGGGTGAGCATGGGCGACGAGGACGAGCGCGCGGCCCGCCTCGACGCCTTCGAGGGGTTTCAGGTCGACGAGGCGCTGCTCGGCGACGCGGTGTTCATGCACTGTCTCCCCGCCCACCGCGGCGAGGAGGTGGCCTCGAGCGTCGTCGACGGCCCCAACTCGGTCGTCTGGCAGCAGGCCGAGAACCGGCTGCACGCCCAGAAGGCGCTGCTCGTGGAACTCGTGGACTGAACTGCTACTCCGCGAGCGCCGCGTAGAGCCCGCCGAGGACGACGCCGTAGACGACGTGCCCGACGAGGCTCTGTGGGTTCAGGTTCGGGACCGCGGGCGCCGCGCCGAAGCCGACCGCCTGCAGCCACACCGGCATCACGACCGCGGCGAACACTACCCACAGGACGACGCCGTAGGCGGCGCCGACGAGCGTGGTTCGGCCCAGCTTCTCGAACCCACCAGCGGTGGCGATTGCGGCGAAGACGACCCCGAATACCGCGCTGTGGCTGAGGTGGAGTATCCAGCCCACCGTGCCGCCGGAGAGCCCGTACAGCGCGGGAATCGCGTTCTCGATGACCGGCGTCATCACCACACTCAGCATCGCACCGAAGACGATGCCCGCGACGACGCCCGCGAGGACGCCGCGCGCCCACTCTGGCCAGTTCGTTTCGACCGCCGTGGCGTCTGCTGTCTCGGTTGCCATACGAGAACACACCACGAGACCGGATAAACCGCTGCTGCGGACGTGTACGGGCGACGCACACCCGAGGTGGGGTTTACGGTGGTCGTCGTCGAATAGTTCAGTATGTCCGACGAACCCACCCTGCGAGCGCTGATGCTCGTCGAAGAGCCCGACTCCGGCGACATACTCCGGTGCGTGTTCGGCCTCCACGAGCGCGACGTGGACACCTACCTCGCACTGCGCGCGACGGGGGAGGCCAGTGCGGGCGAACTCGCCGACGGCCTCGACCGGGACCGCTCGACGGTGGCGCGGGCACTCACGAGACTTCACGAGAAGGACGTCACGGAGCGCCACCGGGTGATACTCGACCACGGCGGCGAGATGTTCTGTTACGAGGCGGTCCCGCTGCCGGAGCTGAAATCGCGGATGCACGAGGAACTCACTGCGTGGGCGGACTACGTCCACGGGCGAATCGAGGAGTTCGAGGAGGACGACGCCGTCGTGGCCCCAGGCCGCGACTGACGGCGTGGACTGGACTGCCGGGCCGTGGTTGCCACGAGGGGTAAGCATATGTGAGATGGTCACATCCCTCTAAGGGCATCGCCATGAAACCGTGCCACAACTGTCAGGCGGTTATCGACGAGTACACCCTGGACAAACAACTCGAACCCCTGCGCGACCTCACAGTCGACGACTTCCACCTCTGTGCCGACTGTGTGACCGTCGAATCCGACGCGTGCGTGAAGTGTGGCGGCGCGGTGTACGTCCCCCGAAACGCCTCGATTACGCCCGACTACTGCCCGGCCTGCCGCTCGGACCTGATCGAACACACGGGCGACGACCCCGGCTGGACCTGCGACGCGGTCTCTCACTGAGCGACGACCCCCCATTTTTTCGCGTCGAGCCGACAGTCGATAGCTGGCAAAACCCGCACCACCCGGCCCGTATTTGTGTGTCCGACTCCGAGACGTGACCATGACCGACCTCTCGCTAGGTGGTGACACGCCGGCCGTCGCCGACGACGGCGTCTGGCTCGCGTGCGTGGAGTGTGGCGCGACGCTCGCGCCGTTCGACGACGTGGTGTACAGCTGTCCCGACTGCGACGGCCTCCTGGAGGCGCGGTACGCCCACTACCCGACGTTCGACGAGTTCGACGGCGCGGGCGTCTGGCGCTACCGGGCGGCGCTCCCGTTCGAGGCCGGCGTCTCCATCTCCGAGGGGAACACGCCGCTGTACGAGGTGCCGAAGATCGCGGACCGCGCGGACGTCGCGGACCTCCGCGTGAAACACGAGGGGATGAACCCGACGGGGAGTTTCAAGGACCGCGGGATGACCGTCGGCGTGCGCGTCGCCGACGAGCTCGGCGTCGGGCGGTTGGCCTGCGCCTCGACGGGGAACACGAGCGCGGCACTGGCCGCGTACGGCGCGCGGGCCGACACCCCGGTGCTCGTCCTCCTGCCGGCGGGGAAGGTAGCGGCAGGGAAGGTCGCGCAGGCGGCGCTCCACGGCGCGCGCATCTGCGAGGTCGACGGCAACTTCGACGACTGCCTCGACGTCGTCGCGGAGCTCGCCGACCGCGGGGAGGCCTACCTGCTGAACTCGCTGAACCCGTTCCGTCTCGAGGGCCAGAAGACCATCGGCCTCGAGATTCTCGAACAGTCGCGTGAGGCGACCGGCGAGTGGCCCGACCGAATCGTCCTCCCCGTCGGGAACGCCGGGAACACCGCTGCGCTCTACAAGTGCTTCCGGGAACTCGTCGCCGCGGGCGAGATGAGCGAGGACGAGATGCCGAAGCTCACGGGCGTGCAGGCCGAGGGCGCGGCGCCGATGGTCGAGGCCGTCGAGGCCGGTCGCGACCACGTCGAGCGCTGGGACGACGTAGAGACGCGGGCGACGGCCATCCGCATCGGCAACCCGGTGAACGCGCCGAAGGCGCTCCCGGGCATCTACGACACGGACGGCACCGCGGTGGCCGTCTCCGACGAGGAGATTACGGACGCTCAGCGCATGCTCGCCGAGGACGGCGTCGGCGTCGAGCCCGCCTCGGCCGCCTCGGTCGCCGGCCTCCTGGAACTCCGGGAGCGCGGCGAGATTGACGCCGACGAGCGGGTCGTCTGCCTCACGACCGGGCACCTGCTGAAGGACCCGGACGCGGCGGCCGCCGCGGGCGGGGACCCGACCCCGGTTCCGGCCGACGCCGACGGCGTTCTCGACGCACTCTGAGACCGACCATTCGTTCTTTTTTCACGTACCGACACCGGTTATTCCACTGATACACGCCGTGAAACGTCGTGTATTCCCGATACATTTATTCAGGGTAACGGACAGGTAGTGGTATGCAACTGACTGTCGGGGTGGCGCTCTCCGTCGCGTCGGCAGTCGTCTCGTTCGCCGTCGCTGCGCTGGCGTGGCGGCGGAAGGCACCGGGGACCGTCGGCCTCGTCGCGTTCACCGCCGCCGCGGGCGTCTGGGCCGGCGGGAACGCGATGCAGGTGGCGGCCACCACACTCGACGCGAAACTGCTCGCCGTCGACGTCCAGTGGGTCGGCATCCTCGTCGTGCCGGTGGCGTGGTTCGTCTTCGCCGCCGAGTACACCGGCCGGGAGGAGTGGGTGAACCGCCGGACGCTCGGCGTGCTGTCGGTGTTCCCGGTGGTGATGTTCGCGTTCGTGCTGACCAACGACTACCACCACCTCGTGCAGGTGAGCGCGACTCTCGAGGAGAGCGGCGGTGTGGTCCGCCTCAGCCGCGAGTTCGGTTGGCTGTTCTGGGTCGCCAGCGCGTACTCGAACCTCGTCAACGCCGTGGGGACCGTGATGTTGTTGACGGCCGCGGTCAAGGTCGGCGGCCAGTACCGCCGGCAGACCGCCGCCGTGCTCGTCGGCGCGAGCGTGCCGTGGCTGGCACACGTCGCCTACCTCTCCGGGTCGACGACCATCGAACCGGAGGCGTTCTTCGGCGTCACCGCCGTCGCGTTCGCCTACGCCATGCTGGAGTACGACCTCTTCGAGTTGCTCCCCGTGGCCCGCGACAGGGTGTTCGCGGAACTAGACGACGGCGTCGTGGTCGTCGACGGTCGCGGCCGTGTCGCGGACTACAACGCCGCGGCGCGGCGACTGCTCGGCGTCGATTTCTCGGCCGGCGACACGTTCCATGCGGTCGTTCCGGGGGCCATCGCTCGCGCGCTCGAAGCGGAGGGCTGCGACCCGGTGCGGGTCGTCGCGGGCGGGGAGACGCGGTGGCTGACGGTGCAGTCGAGTCTCGTCGGCGAAGACCCGTCCGGGCGCCTCGTGGTGCTCCGGGACGTCACCGAACTGGAGCGCAAGCGCACCGAACTCGACCGGGAGAACGAGCGCCTCGAGCGGGTCGCCGACACCATCAGCCACGACCTCCGGAACCCGCTGAGCGTCGCCGAGGGCTACCTCGACCTGGCCGAGGCGGAGGGCGACCCGGCGGACTTCGAGCGCGTCCGCAGCGCCCTCGACCGGATGGACGACATCATCGATGGGACGCTGCGACTGGCCCGCACCGGCCTCGAGGACCCCGAGATGAGCGACGTGCCGCTGACGACCGTCGTCGAGCGGGCCTGGGAGAACGTCCCTACCGAGACGGCCGCGCTCCGCGTCGACGTCGGCGACCGCGTGGTCCGCGCCGACCCGGACCAGCTAGAGAGCCTCCTGGAGAACGTCTTCCACAACTCCGTCGAACACGGGTCGGCCGTCGCGACGGCGGCCGACGACGACCCCGCGGTCACCGTGACGGTCGGTGCCACCGATGACGGATTCTTCGTGGCCGACGACGGCCCGGGCGTCCCGGAGCGCCAGCGCGGCGACGTCTTCGAGCGGGGCTACACGACGAGCGACACCGGGACGGGCCTCGGTCTGGCCATCGTCCTGGACATCGCGGAGGCCCACGGCTGGCGGGCGAGACTCGGCGAGAGCGACGCGGGCGGCGCACGGCTCGACGTCACGGGCGTCGAGGCGGTCGACCGTCTGGCGGAAGAGCCCACGCGCTAGGTGGTCGCGGCGACGAGTCCAGCGCAGACGAGGAGCGCGGCGACCAGTCCCCAGAACGCGAGCCGGTAGTCCGCGAGCGTGGCGACGGTGCCGACGTAGGTCGGGCCGAGCGCCCCGAGGCCGATGTAGACGGTGCGCATCGCGCCGAGGTCGCCGCCCGCCGAGTCGGCGGGGAACGAGTCCATCAGGTACGACTGCATCACCGGCGGGAACGACATCAAGCCCGCGGCGAACGCGACGACGGCGACGACGGCGAACAGCGGTTCCCGGGCGAGCACGACGGCCGACAGCGACGCCGCGCCGAGCAGCAGACTGGAGACGGTGAGGGTGCGCCGCGGCACGTAGTCCGAGAGCGTGCCCGCGGTCGGTTTGACGACGGCGCCGACGGCGAACAGCGCCGCAAACGCCGCGCTCCCGACACCCTGACCGAACCCCTTGCCGGTGTTGAGGAACGTCGGGAGGAACGCCGCGGTCGCCTGCCACGTGAACGCGTAGAGCGCGTAGGCGACGAGGAGGCCGCGGAACCGGGGCGTGCCGAACAGCCGACCGAGCGTCGCGCGGACGTCGAGGGTCCGCCGCTCGAAGACGTAGTCCTCGCGGCTCCAGGCGTGCAGCGAGACGAGCACGACGAGAGCGACGGCGACGACGGGCACGAACGCGGCGCGCCACGTCGCCACCGCAAGCACGGTCGCACCGAGGCCCGCCGCCGCGACGCCGCCGAGGTCACCGGAGGCCGTGTGGAGGCCGAACGCGCGGCCCTGCTTGTCGGAGTAGAGGTCGGAGACGAGCGCGCGAGCGGCGGTCGGGTAGAGCCCCGCGCCGAGACCGACGACCGCCGCGCCGACCAGGAAGAAGGCGTAGGAGGGCGCGGCGGCGAGCGCGCCGAAGCCGACCGCCACGAGCGCGAGCCCGGTGGTGAGCAGCGTCTTCCGGGAGAGCGCGTCCGAGAGGCGGCCGCTGGGGTACTGGAGGAGCGCGTACAGCCCCCACAGCAGGCTGAACGCGAAGCCGGCCTGCGCGTCCGATATCTGGAGGTCGGCGGTCACCTGCGGGAGCATCGGCGACAGCACGAGTCGCCCCGCCTGGATGGCCAGCCAGCCCACGGACGTGCCGACGAGCAGGCGGCCCGCGTAGCCGGTCACCAGGCGCTCCTCGGTCGCGCTCTCCGTCACTACCGGAGGGACGGGCGGCGCGTATTTCAGCGGCGGGGTTCCGGTCGTTCAGTCCCGGGACCCCGTCTCACCGGCGAGCGCCTCCTGCTCCAGTCGCCGGTCGCGCTCCGTCTCGACGGTCAGGTCGGGCACCGGCGTGGGTTTCATCTCCTCGTCCACCGCGACGAAGACGAAGTAGGAACTCGTCGTCTGCTCGCCCTCGCCCGACCGCGGGTCCTCGCGGAACGCACGCAGGCGGACCCGGACGCTGCTCCGGCCCGTCGCGTAGGCGTAGGACTGGATGACGCAGATGTCGCCGCGGGGAATCGGGCGCTCGAAGTCGAGGCTGTTGATGCGCGCGGTCACGCAGGTCTCGCCGGCGAGCCGCATCGCCGACATCGCGCCCACCTCGTCCATCCACTTGACGACGTTGCCGCCGTGCGCGGAGGCGTAGTTGTTGGTGTCGTCGGGCTGGACGCGCACGCGGTTCTCGATGAACGTGTCGGTGACGCTGGGCACGGTGAACGAAGGTCCGGCGCCGACAAAACTGCTCGCCCTACTCGCCGTTCAGTTCGATGCTCCGGACATCGGTGATGCGGTCGTCGGCGAGCAGCGCTTCGATGGCACCGCTCGGAACCGGCTCGTCGAGGTTGTAGACGGTGAGCGCCTCCCCGCCGATGGTCTCGCGGGCGTTGAACATCCCCGCGATGTTGACGCCGGCCTCCCCGAGCGCGGTGCCGATGAAGCCGATGACGCCGGGTTCGTCGCGGTTGCGCGCGGCGAGCATGTGGCCGTGCGGGATGGCGTCGACGCGGTAGCCGTCGATCCTCACGAGGCGCGGGTCGTCGCCCGCGAACAACGTGCCCGAGACGGTGAGTTCGTCGTCGCTGTTGCCCACCGTGACGGAGACGAGGCTCTGGAAGTCCTCGCTCTGGCGGGTCTTCGTCTCGGTCACCTCGATGCCGCGCTCTTCGGCGACTCGCGGCGCGTTGACGGCGTTCACCTGCCACTCCAGGGGCTCGAAGACGCCCTTCTGGGCGCTCGCTGTGACGAGGTCGAGGTCCTCCTCGGCGATGTCGCCCTCGTAGCGCACGCCGACGCGTTCGATACGGCCGTCGAACAGCTGGGCCGCGACCTTCCCGGCGGTCTCCGCGAGGCCGATGTACGGCTCGATGCGGCCGAACGCGCTCTCGTCGACGCTCGGCGCGTTCAGCGCGTTCAGCACGGGTTCGTCGTTCAGCGCGGCGACGATCTGGTCGGCGGTGGTCGTCGCGACGTGCTCCTGTGCGGCCGCCGTCGACGCGCCGAGGTGCGGCGTCAGGATGACGTTCTCGGCGTCGAGCAGCGGCGACTCCGTCGAGAGCGGCTCTTCGGCGAACACGTCGAGGGCCGCCCCCGCGATGACGCCGTCCTGGGCCGCCTCGGCGAGCGCGTCCTCGTCGACGACGCCGCCGCGGGCGACGTTGACGACGTAGCCGCCCTCCATCTCCGCGAGTTCCGCCTCGCCGACGAGCCCCTCCGTCTCGTCTGTGAGCGGGACGTGGACGGTGAGGAAGTCGGCGCGGTCGACGACCTCCTCGAAGTCGACGAGTTCGGCGCCCAGCTGCTCGGCGCGGTCCTCGCCGATGTACGGGTCGTAGGCGACGAGGTCCATGCCGAGGCCGCCGAGTCGCTTGGCGACCTCCTGGCCGACACGGCCGAGGCCGACGACGCCCAGGGTCTTCCCGTTGAGTTCCGTGCCGAGGTAGTCGCCCTTCGCCCACTCGCCGCCCGCGAGTCTGGCGTGGGCCTGGGGAATCGAGCGCGCGGTGGCGAACGCCATCGCGACGGTGTGTTCGGCGGCAGCCCGGACGTTGCCCTCCGGCGCGTTTGCGACGATGACGCCGTGGTCGGTGGCGGCGTCGATGTCGATGTTGTCCACGCCGATGCCCGCGCGCCCGACGATGACGAGTTCGGGCGCGGCGTCGAACAGTTCGTCCGTGACCTGCGTCCCAGACCGCACGACGAGCGCGTTGGCGTCGGAGACTGCGTCGAGCAGCGCGTCGCCCTCGACGTCGTAGGCCGTCTGTACGTCGTGGCCGGCGTCCCGGAGCCGGTCGAGACCGGCGTCCGCGATGGGGTCCGTGACGAGTACCTTCATGCAGTGTGGGTCGGCGCCCGCGGGGATAAGGGTTTCCGCACGTGCACGTATTGACGATGGTTCCGAGCAGCCATAATATCCACAATCTTGTATCTTCTCGCCAGCGGTGCCGTCGTGTCTATCCACACTCGCGTCCGCCTCCGGCGGCGTTTGCCGGGCTACGCGCCGCCGACGGCGTCCCGGACGACGCACGCCTCGGCTTTCCGGAGGAGTTCACCCGCCGTGCTCGTCGCGCAGTCGAGTTCCACGGCGACGTCCGCGACCGACGCCGCCCGCGGCACGTCGTAGTAGCCCAGGTCGAGTGCCGTGTCGAGGGCGGCGCGCTGGCGGTCCGTCAGCGACGCCGGGGTGTCGCCGCGCTGGAAGTCGTGCACCGACTCCACGGAGACGTCGAGCAGGTCCGAGAGGGCCGCGTAGAACGCGCCGAGTGCGTCGGCCTCCCCCACGGCCTCGAAGCGCGCGGTGCGGTCCGCGCGGAACGCGAGCGGTGGGAGGAAGGCGACGTCCGCGGCGGCGACGAGGTCCAGCAGGTCGTCGGCGAACGCGTACTCTGTCTGGCGTGTGAACGCGTAGGTGCCGCCGTCGCCCGCGACGAGACTCGTCTCGGCGACCGGCTCGGATTCGAGCATCTCCGTCGCGGTCTCGCGGTCCGCGTCGACCCAGATCAGCGTCGTCGCGCTCCCGACCGGCCCCCACGTCAGCACCTCGGCGCGCGAGACGGCGGCGTGTTCGACGACCGCCCGGTGGAGCGGGTGGGTCAGGTCGACGGGATAGTCGGCAGCGAAGGCGACGCGTTTCACACCGGCAGTGATGCCGCGGTTAACTTAAAAGACCGGATGCATCCGACGAAACGCCCTCCTGTCGCCGGCCGCAACTTCGACGCGTGAGCGCGACGACAGCGACGACCGACGAGCAACGTGCCGGGCGCACCGCCGACTACGACGGCACACCGGTAGCGTACACCGAGTTCGGCGACCCGGACGGCGAACCGGTCGTGTTCTTCCACGGCACGCCCGGGTCGCGACTGCTCGCCGGACTGTACGACGACCCGGCGCAGACCCGGGGCGTGCGCGTGCTCTCCTTCGACCGGCCCGGCTACGGGGAGACGCCGCCGGTCGCGGAGTACGACCAGACCGATTCCCCGGAACTGCTCGCGGCCGTCCTCGACGACGCTGGCGTCGAGAGCGCGGACCTCGTGGCGTTCTCCGGGGGAGCCCCCCACGCCCTCGCGGCGGCCGCCGCGAACGCCGACCGCGTCGGGGACGTCGACGTGGTGTCTGGTGGGGTGCCCGCCTCGGTCCGCGAGGAGACGCCGACCCCGCAGCGCGTGCTCGGGTCGCTCGCCGAGCACGCGCCCCGCCTCCTGGGTGGACTGCTCCGGGGGCAGGCGTGGGCGGCCCGTCGCCTCCCGGCGTCGTTCGTCGTCGCCCAGTACACGACCGACGGCGGGGAGGACCTACCGGAGGCGGTTCGAGAACTCGTGAAGCGGGACTTCCTCGAGGCGCTCGCGGCGCACCGCGCCGGCGTCGTCCGGGAGTCCCGGCAGTTCACCGGCGACTGGACGTTCCCGCTTTCAGCCGTCGACGCCGAGGTGCGGTGGTGGCACGGCGAGGACGACGCCAACGTGCCCGTCGACGGTGCGCGCAGGGTAGCCAACCGCCTCCCGGACTGCGAGTGCTCCGTCCTCGCGGGCGTCGACCACCTGGGCGCACTCGTCGAGAGCCGGGAGCGCGTCCTCGACCGGTACGCCCCCGACACGTAGCCCCAATCTCTGCCACGGCAGCGACGTTTTTCCCGCCCCGCCGCGAACGACCCCGTAATGACTCTGGTCGCGTTCGACTTCGACGGCACGCTCGCCGACTCCGAGATGCTCGACCGACTCGCCGCGCGCCACGGCGTCGGCGACGAGGTCGCCGAGATAACCGAGCGCGCGATGCGCGGGGAACTCTCCTATCCGGAGAGCCTCCGGGAGCGCGCGAAACTCGTCGCGGGCCTCTCGAACGACGACACCGAGGACGTCTACGGCGACGTCCGCCTGCGGGAGGGGGCCGGCGACCTGATTCGCTCGCTCCGGGACGCCGGCGTCACCGTCGTCGTCCTCACCGGTGGGTTCGCGCCGGGCGTGGAGGCGGCCCTCGAGGCGGCGGACGCCGAGGCCGACAGCGTGGTCGCGAACCGCCTGCCGGCGGACGACGACGGCCTCACTGGCGACGTCGAGGGGCCGCTCGTCGAGGGGACGAAGGACGACGCGCTCTGGCAAGCGTGCGGGGAGTTCGACGAGACGCCCGAGGAGGCGGTCGCCGTTGGCGACGGCGCCAACGACGTTCCGATGCTCGAGGAGGCCGGGTTCGCGGTCGGCTTCGAGCCGAAATCCGGCGTCGACGACCACTGCGACGTCTCCGTCTCGTCGGTGGAAGAACTGGAGGAACTGTTCGGGGAGCGAGGACTGCTCGACTAGGCCTGCGTGCGGTCGGCCCACGAGGTGACGGTGGACAGCACCGCCGCGCCGAGGCCGACTGCGACTGCGTTCACGACGAGGTTACCGAACGCGACGCTGCCGGGCTTCCGGACGGCCTGCTGACCCTCGACGGTGACGCTGCCGAAGCCCATCGAGACGAAGAACGTCCCGACGACGACGAGCACGCCCGCCCCGACGAGGCCACCGACCGCGGCCGCGACGAACGTCTCCCGGTCTCCCACGTCGAGCCTTCGAGCGGCGTACAGTCCGAGCACCGCCGCGAGCGCCGCGGCGAGCAGCGGTAGCACGTAGATGGCGAGCTGCGCGGCCTGGTTGACGAACTGCGTCGCCGCGATCTCGCCCGCCTTGGGCGACTGCGACGCGAACCCGCCGTCCGGCGACTCGATGGCCGGCTTCCCGGCGAACTTCAGCAGGAGGAACATCACGCCGAGGCCGACGCCGGTGCCGGCGCCCGTCGCGCTCGCGAACGTCGCGAAGCGCTTGGTCAGCGGCGCGGTGAGCAGGTCGACGTACGACGGCTCGGCGGTCCGCTGTGGCTGCTGGTGCGTAGTCGGCTGCGGTTCTCCTCCTGGTTCGCTCCCTTGTCCTGACATCGAACGCAGAATACCCGCTGTCCAACTTATAAGTTTCCGATAGTTACGAGAGTGGTACTTCGAACGCTCAGTGCGTCGGCGCGTACTCCCGGCTGACGTAGGCGGCCGCCGCGCTGACGAGGCCGACGCCCGCGCCGATGGCGACGGCGTTGAACGCCAGCTTGTCGAAGGCGAGCTTCGTTCCGCCGATGTACACCGCGGAGATGGCGCCGGAGGCGCTCTGGAGCTGGGACGTCTCCATCGAGGAGAGGCCGCCGAACGCGGACGCCGTCTCGGTCGGCTGGGGCATCGGCACCGCCGAGATGGCGAACGAGCCGAGCACGCCGACGACCACGACCAGGGCGAACGCACCGACGCCACCGCCGAGCGCGCTCGCGACGTACGTGTGACGGTCGGAGCCGTCCAGATTACTCGCAACGTAGAATCCGCCGGCGACCCCCAGGACGCCCGCGACGAGCGGTGCGGCGTTCATCGCCTGGAACGCCAGGCGGTTGACGTACAGCTGTCCCATGACCGCGTCGAAGTTCTGGACGAACGTACTGGGACTCACCACCGTCTCGGGCGAGAGCGGCGCTCCACCGATGAACCCGACGAACAGCGCGCCGAGGCCCGCCGCTGCGCCGACCAGCGCGAAACAGGCGGTGAGGAACTTCACGTACGCCTTCGTCGCCGGGTCGGTGGCGAGGTCCGTAATCGACGGTTCTGCGGCCGGCCGCTCCCCCACGGCCTGCGGTTCGGCTGCCTGTTCAGTCGACACGTCAGCGTCTTCGTGTTGGCCCGACATCACGCTACGATTCCGAGCGTGCGAGTTAAACGTTGGACATACCTTCGGCGCCGAGTGCGTGGAATTAGCTCCGTGGGCGTTGACTGGTCCGGGAGCCGAGAGAAAGACTGCGTTCCGAACCCCGCGACGGGTGGATCGCGGGAGCACCGGGTGAAATGGCCAGGGCACACTGGTGGTTCCGCACCCGGGCATCCGTTCGTACGACGCTCTGACCCTTTCTTAATTGGTGCTTAATGAGCTATCTCGCCGAGCCGCCAGTGCTCGCCGTCGTGGTCAGTGACACAACCAAACACTTATCGACTAGATTGAACACAGACTGTGCAAGGTTGACAACGAGCAGCGGCTTCGACGGCACGGGGGGAGCGGGGGGCGAACTCGCCGAGGGAGAGATCCACGACGTCCTCCGGAACGACCGACGCCGGATGGTCCTCGAACTGCTCGGGGACGCCGGCGAACCAGTGACGACGCGGGAGCTCTCGGAAGCCATCGCGGCCCGCGAAGCCGACGCCGACCCGCCGCCCCGGGACGTCCGGCAGAGCGTCTACATCTCCCTCCAGCAGACCCACCTCCCGAAACTCGCTGGACTCGGCGTCGTGGACTACGACGAGAACACGAAGGAAGTGACGCCAGCGACGAACGCCTCGACGCTCGGCGTCTACATGGAAGTGGTGCCGAAGTACGGGCTGGCGTACAGCGAGTTCTACGGCGCGCTCGGCGTGCTCGGCGTGCTGCTCGTGGTCGCCGCGAGAATCGGGGTGCCCGTCGTCGGCGCGCTGAGCGCGGGGACGTGGGCGGTCGTGGTCTTCTGCGTCGTCGTCGCCTCTGCCGCCTACCAGACGTACGAGCAGCGGAGTTCGCTCGTGCACCGCCTCCGCGAGTAGTTACTGGGAGGCGGCCTCGATGGCGCGTTCGAGGTCCGCAACGACGTCCGCGGGGTCCTCGATGCCGACCGAGAGGCGCACCAGGTCGCCGGTGACGCCCGCGTTCTCCTGTTCCTCGTCGGTGAGCTGCTGGTGCGTGGTGCTGGCGGGGTGGATGATGAGCGTCTTCGCGTCGCCGACGTTCGCCACCAGGCTCGCCAGTTCCGTGTTCTCCGTGGTCGCCTGCGCGGCGTCGTAGCCGCCCTCGAGGCCGAACGTGATCATCCCGCCGTACTCGCCGCCGAAGTACTCCGTGGCGGTGTCGTGGGTCGGGTGGTCCTCGAGGCCGGGGTAGGTGACCCACGACACGTCGTCGTGGTCCTGGAGGTACTCCGCGATCTGCTGGGCGTTCTCGCAGTGTTTCTCCATCCGGAGGGGCAGCGACTCCAGTTTCTCGAGGGTCTGCCACGCGTCGAACGGCGACTGCTGGTTGCCCAGGTCGCGCAGGCCGCGCGCGATGCCGGCGTACGTGAACGCCGCCTCCCCGAACGCCTCGGCGAAGTTGACGCCGTGGTACGCCGGGTTCTCCGCCGCTATCTCGGGGTACTTCTCGGCGTGCTCGGCCCACGGGAAGCTGCCCGCGTCGACGAGCGCCCCGCCGACCGTCGTCCCCGCGCCGTGGATCCACTTCGTGGTCGAGTGCCAGACGATGTCCGCGCCGTGCTCGATGGGGTTGCAGAGGTACGGCGTGGGGAACGTGTTGTCGACCATCAGCGGGACGCCGTTGTCGTGGGCGATCTCCGCGATGCGCTCGAGGTCCGGCGTCTTCAGGCTCGGGTTGCCGATGGTCTCGACGAGCACGTAGGCCGTGTCCTCGTCGATGGCCGCCTCGTAGGCGTCGTAGTCGAGGACGTCGACGAACTCCGTCGTGACGCCGCGGCGCTCGACGCTGTGCGTGAGGTAGGTGTACGTCCCGCCGTAGAGGTCGCTGGACGCGACGATGTTGTCGCCCGCACTCGCCAGCAGGAAGGTAGCGAGGTCGAGGCTCGCCATCCCGGAGGAGGTGGCGACGGCACCGACGCCGCCCTCGAGTGCCGCGAGGCGCTCCTGGAGCGTCTCGACGGTTGGGTTCATCAGCCGCGAGTAGATGTAGCCGGGCTTCTCGAGGCCGAACTGCGCGGCGGCGTCGTCGCTGTCCTCGAAGACGTACGAGGTGGTCTGGTAGATCGGCGGTGCGCGCGACCCGGTGGTCGGGTCGACGTCCTGGCCCGCGTGGACGCTGTTCGTGTCGAAGCCGTAGTCGTCAGCCATACCGTTGGGAGGAGCGGTAGCGGGTTAAGCCCGGTAGTCACCTGCAGTACCTGCCGGTCTCTACAACAGCAGTCGCGGTTCTATCCGGAGAAGAGGCTGTTGTGGACGGGCGCGTACCGCGTGCGGTCGTCGTCCTCGTGTTCGACGGTGTCCGTGACCGAGGCGCCGGCGACGCCGTCGGCGAGGAAGTCCTTCAGCGGCGGACCGACGGACTCGGGTTCGACGAGGAACGCGTCGTGGCCGTGGTCGGAGTCGACGACGTGGTGGGCGACGAGGACGTCGCGCTCGCGGAACGCCTCGGCGAGTTCCTCGCTCTGCTCGACGGTGAAGTGCCAGTCGCCGGTGAACGACATGAGCAGCGCTTCGCCGGTGAACGCGCCGATGGCGCTGGCGTCCGAGTCGTACCCCTCGGCGAGATCGTAGTCGTCCATCGCCCGCGTGAGGTAGAGGTAGCTGTTCGCATCGTAGCGGTCCGTGAACTTCTCGGCCTGGTAGTCGAGGTAGGACTCGACGTCGCGGTAGGGGAAGAACGCGGCAGCCTCGTCGGTGGGGAACGGGTCGCTGCCGGACGCCCGGCCCGCGGTCCGGCGGCCGAACTTCTGGGCCATCGAGTCCTTCGAGAGGTACATCAGGTGGCCGAGCTGGCGGGCCATCGCGAGGCCGCCCTCCGGCGGGTCGCCGCCGTAGTAGTCGCCGCCGTTCCAGTTCGGGTCGCTGCGGATAGCGCGGCGCGCGACGGCGTTCAGCCCGAGACACTGCGCGTCGAGGCGCGGCGCGGCGGCGATGGCGGCGACGCGGCGGACGTCGTCGGGGTAGCGCCGCGCCCAGTCGAGGGCGTTCATGCCGCCGACGCTCCCGCCGAGGACGGCGTGCAGGCGGCCGACACCGAGTTCGTCGAGCAGGCGGCGCTGACTGCGCGTCCAGTCGCCGACGGTGACCGGCGGGAACTCGGTCCCCCACGGTTCGCCGTCCGGTCCCTCGCTGGACGGGCCGTCCGTCCCGTAGCACGACCCGGGGACGTTCGCGCAGACGACGTAGTAGCGATTCGTGTCGATGGCCTTCCCGGGGCCGACGACGTCGTGCCACCAGCCCCGGCCCTGCCCCCCTTCGCCGCCGCGGACGTACTGGCTGCCCGTGAGCGCGTGACAGACGAGGACGGCGTTGTCGCCAGTGAATTCGCCGTACGTCTCGTAGGCGACGGTGAGGTCCTCGACGCTCTGTCCGCAGTCGAACTCGAAGGACCCGATGCTCGTCGACGGCATCAGCGGGCACCCCGCAGCGCCTGCTCGAAGTCCGCGACGATGTCAGCGGCGTCCTCGATGCCGACGGAGACGCGGACCATGTCGGGCGCGACGCCCGCCTCGCGCTGTTCCTCGGCGTCTAGCTGTGCGTGCGTGGTGCTGGCGGGGTGGACGACGAGCGTCTTCGCGTCGCCGACGTTCGCGAGGAACGAGGCGAGTTCGACGCCCTCGCAGACGGCCTTGGCGGCGTCGAAGCCCCCTTCGGGACCGAACGTGAGCATCCCGCCGAACCCGCCCTCGAGATACTCGCTCGCGGCGTCGTGGGTCGGGTGGTCGTCCAGTCCTGGATACGAGACCCACGCGACGTCGGGGTTCTCGCGTAGCGCCTCGGCGAGCGCCCGGGCGTTCTGGCAGTGCTTCTCCACCCGGAGCGGGAGGGTCTCGACGCCCTGGAGTGTCTGCCAGGCGTCGAAGGCCGTCTGGCCGGTGCCACAGGAACGGACGGCGCGCTGGCGGACGGCGGCGGCGAACGCGCGCTCGCCGAAGCGCTCCGTGAAGTCGAAACCGTAGGCGGGGTTCTCCCCGGAGAGCTCCGGGAAGTTCGCGTCCGCGTGGTCCCAGGGGAACGTCCCGCCGTCGACGACGACACCCCCGAGCGTGGTGCCGGCGCCGTGGATCCACTTCGTGGTGGACTCCCAGACGACGTCGGCGCCGTGCTCGATGGGGCGGCAGAGGTGGGGCGTCGCGAACGTGTTGTCCACCACGAGCGGGACGGCGCGTTCGTGGGCGACGGCGGCGAGTTCCTCGAAGTCGGGCGTGACGAGCGACGGGTTGGCGACCGTCTCGACGTGGACGAACGCGGTGTCGTCGTCGATGGCGTCGGCGACGGCCTCGGGGTCGAGCGCGTCGACGGTGCGGATGCCAACGCCGCGCTTGCTCGCGATGTGCGAGAAGTACGACGCGGTGCCGCCGTACATCTCGGCGCCCGCGACGATATTGCGCCCGCTCTCGGCGAGCGTGGTGGTGATGGCGTCGATGGCGCCCATTCCGGCGTTCGTGGCGACGGCGTCGACGCCGCCTTCGAGGCTGGCGAGGCGGTCCTCGAGGATGGAGACGGTGGGGTTGGAGATGCGGGAGTAGACGTCGGCCTCGGAGTCGAGGGCGTAGCGAGCGGCCGCCTCGTCGGCGCTGGGGAAGACGTAGGAGGTGGTCTGGTGGATGGGGGGCGCCCGGGCGCCAGTCGCGTCCGGTTCGTGGCCCGCGTGGACGCTCCGGGTGCGCGGCCCGTGGCTCGCGTCAGTCATTGCTACGAGTAATAGTTCTCCCGTCAAATATGCGCGTCAGTTACGGCAACGTTTGCCCGGCGGGGTGGCCGATTCCACCGCGTTCATAGCCAGTCCCTCCTAACCGGCTGGCATGGTCAGGCGGGAGCGCGCCTCGCTGGCGGGCGTCGTCTTCGCGGTGCTGTTCGCCCAGGTGCTCCTCTACCCCGGCGCCACCGACCTCGTCGCGGCGTTCCGCGCGGACGACCCGGAGACCGCCAGCCGGTGGTTCCTCGCCGCGGAGTTCGCCGCCTTCGTCGCGTTCGCGGGCGTCTGGGGCGCCCTCAGCGACCGTGCCGGCCGGCGCGTTCCGTTCATCGCTGCGGGCGCCGTCGGCGGCGGCCTCGGTTACGCCGCGCTCGCCGTCCTCGACGTCGGCCTCGCGGGCGCGCTCGTCCTCCGGGCGGCCCAGGGCGCGGCCACCATCGGCGCGTTCTCGCTCGCGATGACGATGCTAATGGACCTCTCCGACGACCACGGCAAGGACATGGGCGCCGCCGGCATCGCCATCGGCCTCGGCACCGCGCTCGGCGCACCGGTCGGCGGCCAGCTCACCGAGTTCGCGGTTCGCGCGCCGCTCGTCGTCGGGAGCGTCGTCCTCGTGCTCGCGGGACTGTTCGCGCTGCGCGTGCCGGACCGCGCGCCCTCGGGCCACGGCGACTCGCTCCGCGAAGGGTTCCGCGTCCTCGCCGACCGGCCGGCGCTCGGCGTCCCGTTCGCGTTCGGCTTCATCGACCGCTTCACAGCGGGCTTCTTCGCGCTCGTCGGGACGCTGTACTTCCGGCAGGAGTTCGGCCTCGGCGCCGGCGAAACGGGGCTCACGCTCGCGCTGTTCTTCGCGCCGTTCGCGCTCCTCCAGTATCCGTTCGGGAAGCTCTCCGACCGCGTCGGCCGCACGCTCCCCATCGCCGCCGGCTCCGCGACCTACGGCCTCGCCGTCGTCGGCGTCGGCCTCGCGCCCAGCCTGCTGCTCGCGCAGGGCGGGATGGTCGTCGTCGGCGTGCTCGGCGCGCTGATGGCGCCCGCGACGATGGCGCTCGTCACCGACGTGGCCGGCGACGACGAGCGCGGCGTCAGCATGGCTGGCTTCAACGCCGCCGGCTCACTGGGGTTCCTCGCAGGCATCGTCGGCGGCGGCTGGGTCGCCGAGCAGTGGGGGTTCGCAGACGCGTTCCTCCTCGCTGGCGGGGCGGAGTTGCTGCTCGCGGCGCTCGCGCTCCCCGCGCTCGTGAGACTCGCGCCGAAGAAGGTGGCCGCCTAGCGCAGTCGGTCCCGAGCGGCATCGAGGGCCGCGTCCGTGTCGACGTCGACGCCGACCTCGTCGAACGCCTCGCCGATGGTGCGCACGCCCCGGAGGAGCTGCTCGCTCGTGATGTTCCCCATGTTCGAGACCCGGAAAATGTCCCCGCCCAGGTGGCCCTGCCCGCCGCTGATGGAGACACCTCGCGCCTCGACGGCGTCGAAGAACGCGGGGGCGTCGTCACCGCGCGCGCCCGCTGGCAGAACCATTCCGGTGACGGTGTTCGAGTACTCCGCGTCCTCGTTCAGCCGCGGGAACGACTCCAGGCCCATCGCGTGGAACGCGTCGCGGAACGCCGCGGCCTGCCGGCGGTGGCGCTCGATGCGGTCGGGCATCCCCTCCTCGCGGATATCCGAGACCGCTTCGGCAAGACCGCGGAACAGCGGGACGGCGCTCGTGAAAGGCGTCTGGTGGGACTCGGCCTTCCGGAGGTGCCAGTCGAGGTCCTCGTAGAACGGCGCGCTCTCGCCGTCGAGGTAGGCTTCTGCCGCCTCGGTCACGTACAGCGCGCTGATACCCGGCGGCGCCGCGAGCGCCTTCTGGCCGTCCGTGACGGCGACGTCGACGTGCCAGTCGTCGATGCGGAACTCGTCGCCGCCGATGCTCGTCACGCCGTCGACGACGTAGCGCGCGTCCTGCTCGCTGGCGAGTTCACCGACCGCCTCCACGGGGTTGAGGATGCCCGAACTCGTCTCGTTGTGGACCATCGTGACGACGTCCGTGTCGTCGCTCACTGCGTCCGCGACCGCGTCGACGTCGACGGGTTCGCCCCAGTCGAACTCCACGCGGGTCACGTCGGCGTGTCGGTCCGCGATGCGGGCGAACCGGCGGCCGAACTTCCCGTTGACGACGGAGACGACCTCGCTGTCGTCGTCCGTGAGGTTCGCGACGGCGGCCTCCATCCCCATCGTCGCGGTGCCGTTGAGGATGAGCGAGGTGCCGCCGCTGGACGTCGTGAGACCGCTCGGTGCCGAGTGTTCGAACACGTAGTCGAGGTGGTCCTGTGCGCGCTCGTAGACGGCCTCGAAATCCGCCGAGCGGTGGGAGACCATCGGTTCAGCCATCGCGTCTCGGACCGCCCGCGTCACGGGGACGGGGCCGGGGTTCAGGAGGAGAAAGTCCTCGCGCATACAGGAGTGTCGGCGCGAGCGCGGATAAGATAGCGGGATGCGTGCAACGTCTGCCGAGTGTCGGTCGCAGTCGGACTCTCCGCGGCCTTCGACAGCGCTGTCGAACGATGACCTGTGGCTTCCATACCGCTTACCACCCCCCACCGTCTACCGGGACGTATGCCCGAGGCCGAGGCCGGCGCGGACGCCCCGGCGAACAACCCGTACGTCCGCGACCCGGCCACATCGTTTGCGCGCGTCGAGAACCTCTCCGAGAGCGAGGCCACGGAGCAGGCCCGCCTGCTCCGGGAGGCCATCCACTACCACGACTACCGCTACTACGTCGAGAACGACCCCGTCGTCGGCGACCGGACGTACGACGCGCTGTTCACGCGCCTCCAGGACCTCGAGGACGCCTTCGGCCTCGCGACGCCGGACAGCCCCACGCAGCGCGTCGGGAGCGAGCCGCTCGACGAACTCGAGAGCGTCGACCACGTCGTGCCGATGCTGTCGCTGGACTCCAGCGGCGAGGTCGACGACGTCCGGGAGTTCGCCACGCGCGTCGAGCGGGAGGTCGGAGCCGTCGAGTTCGTCTGCGAGCCGAAGTTCGACGGCCTCTCCGTCGAGGTCGTCTACGAGGACGGCCGGTTCGTGCGCGCCGCCACCCGGGGCGACGGCCGGACCGGCGAGGACGTCACCGAGAACGTCCGCACCATCGACAGCGTCCCGCTGCGCCTGCGCGGGGACCCGCCGGCGTTCCTCGCGGTTCGCGGCGAGGTGTACATGCCCCGGGACGCGTTCCAGGCGCACAACGCGGAGCGCGTCGAGCGCGGCGAAGACGCGTTCGCGAACCCGCGGAACGCCGCGGCCGGAACACTCCGCCAGTTAGACCCGAGCGTGACCGCCGAGCGGCCGCTGGACTGCTTCTTCTACGACGTGTTGGCTGCGGGCGAGTCGGAAGCTGACGCCACGGCCGACGCCTCGCGCGGCGGCCTCGACGGCGGCTTCGACTCCCACTGGGACGAACACGTCGCGCTCCCCGAGTGGGGGTTGAAGGTCGACGACCGCTCGGAGCGCGTCCCCGACGTCGACGGTGCTATCGAGTACCGCAATCGCCTGGGCGAGGAACGGGAGTCACTGAACTACGAGATAGACGGCGTCGTGATCAAGGTCGACGACCGCGCGCAGTGCGCCGAACTCGGGACGACCGCACGGCACTACCGGTGGGCGTTCGCCTACAAGTTCCCGGCGCGCGCGGAGGTGACGACCGTCGCGGACGTCGTGGTGCAGGTCGGCCGGACGGGACGGCTCACGCCGGTGGCGCTGCTCGACCCCGTCGACGTCGGCGGCGTCACCGTCTCCCGCGCGAGCCTCCACAACCGCGACGAAATCGAAGCGATGGGTGTCGGCATCGGCGACGCGGTGCGCGTCCAGCGCGCCGGCGACGTCATCCCGTACGTCGCGGAGGTGGTCGAACCCCACAGCGAGGAAACCATCGAACTCCCCGAGACGTGTCCACGCTGCGGGAGTCCGGTCGAGTACGAGGGTCCCATCGCGTTCTGCACGGGCGGGCTCGCGTGCCCGGCGCAGCTCGTCCAGGGACTCAGCTACTTCGCGGACGTCCTCGACGTCGAGGGCCTGGGCGAGCGCGCCGCCGAGCAGTTCGTCGAGGATGGGGTCGTCGAGAACGACGTCGCGGATATCTTCGACGCGAGCGTCGAGGAGATAGCCGCCCTGGAGGGGTGGGGAGAGACGAGCGCGCGGAACCTCCGCGACGAACTGGAGGGCGCACGTCACCCACCACTCGGGCAGTTCCTCGCGGCCATCGGCATCCGGGAGGTTGGGCCGACCGTCGCCCGGGACGTGGCCGCGGAGTTCGGGACGCTGGGCGCCGTCCTCGCTGCCGACGAGGATGATTTTCAGTCAGTGCCGGGCGTCGGCAGCGTAGTCGCCGGCCACCTCCGGGAGTTCTTCGACAACGAGCGCAACCGTAGAGTCGTCGAGCGCCTCCGTGCGGAGACGCGTCTCGGTGAGCCCGAGCCGGCCGAACGCGAGGTGGCCAGCGAACTCGACGGCCTGACGTTCGTGTTCACGGGGAGCGTCGACGGCTGGACGCGGGGGGAACTCCAGGACCTCGTGCAGCGCCACGGCGGGAACGCCGTCTCCTCGGTGTCTGGGAACACCGACTACCTCGTGGTGGGGGAGAGTCCGGGGCAGACGAAGCGCGACGACGCGGCCGCAGAGGGCGTCCCGGAACTCGACGCCGAGTCGTTCTTCGACGTCCTCGCGGAGCGCGGCGTCGACGCGGAGTAACCGGTATCGGCTACGGACCAGTTATTGCGTTGCCGTTCGAGGGTTCGGACAGCGGCGACCATGCTCCGAGACTACATCTCCAGGCGACCACACGAGGCGCGACTCCGCGCGGTAGTCAAGACGCTCTGCTACCGCGCCCTGATGGTCGCGATCACCATCGTCGTGGCGTGGGTGGTGACCGGGAGTACGACGGACGCGATCAACATCGGCCTCGTCACGAACCTCATCAAGACCGGGACGTACTACGGCTACGAGCGCCTCTGGAACCGCATCTCCTGGGGCGTGACGGCGCCGGAGTGAGCAGGTGAAACCGGGTCAGACGAACTTCCGGACCGTCACGTCGAGCGTGTCGAGGTCGAGGATGGGCGCGGTGGCGACGTCCGGGTCGATGTTCACCGACTGCTGGAACTCGGTCTGGTGCTGCCAGCAGCCCGAGTTGACCATCCGGACGTTGTGGTAGGTGCCGACGCCGAGTTTGTGGACGTGACCCGTGTGGAAGACGTCGGGCACCTCGTCCATCACGAGGTAGTCTTCTTCCTCGGGCGCGAGGCGGGTGCGCCCGCCGAACTGCGGGGCGACGTGGCGCTTCCGGAGGAGTAGTTCCATCGCCCGGTGCGGGTTGTCGTAGGAGACGTCCTCGCTGGGGTGTTCGGCGATGATTTCGTCGATGGAGACGCCGTGGTACATCAGGATATTCACGCCCTCGACGGTGACCGTGGAGGGGTTGCCGGTGAACCGGGCGTCGTGTGCGCTCATGATGGAGCGGAGTTCCTCGTCGAAGGCCGGCTGGGGTTCCGCGAGGCGGACGGCGTCGTGGTTCCCCGGGATCATCACGATCTCCGTGTCGCCGGGCACCTCCTTGAGGCGCTCGGCGAACGTCTCGTACTGCTCGTAGAGGTCGACGATGTCGAGTTCCTCGTCCTGATTGGGGTAGACGCCGACGCCCTCGACCATGTCGCCCGCGACGAGGAGGTACTCGACGGCGTCGGCTTCGGGCGTGTGGAGCCAGTCGGCGAACGCCGACCACTCGTCGTCGGCGAACTCCTGGCTGCCGACGTGGACGTCGGAGACGAGCGCCGCCTGGACGTGGCGGTCGGCGGTGTTCGGCTCGTGCGTCCGCGGGATGTCCGGGAAGAAGATGTCGTCGGCGAACAGGATGCCGCCGTCGTCCGAGAGCGTCCCCTCGATGGCGATGACCTCGTCCATCAGGAGTTCGTCGACGTCCGCCGCGATGTCCTTATCCTTCATCACGAGCGCGGGGAAGACGCCGTTCGTATCCTCCAGTTCCACGAGCCAGTGGCCGCTCGCAGTAGAGCGGACGTCGTTGACCATGCCGACGACGGCGGCGTCGCTGCCACCCGGCATCGAGTCCAGCGCCGACGTCGGACGGTGGTTGACGCGCCCGCGGAGCTTCTTCGAGAGCCGGTCGTAGCGGTCGCGGAACGTCGCGACGAAGTTCTTGTACTCGCCGGTCCCAGTGGACTCTCCGGTGATGTCGCCCGCGATGTCGAGACTGCGCTCGTCGTGGTCACCAGCGGGATTCGGAGCGTCCTGTGAGTCGGCGGACCCGACAGACTCAGTCGTTCCGCTGGTGTCGTCGACCCCCTTCGTTTCTAGTGGAGAACCTGTTTCCGTGGTATGATTTGTCTCCGTTTCTACTTCAGTGGAACCAGAGGTAGCGTCGGTAGAGTTGGATTTATCCGGCGTCTGTGCGTCCGGCGAGAAGGCGTCAGCCGCCGCGTCGGCGGCCTCGCTCGCGCCGTCCGTCCGGGCGTCGGTAAGGTCGTCTTCCAGCACGGACCGCACGTGGTCGACCGTGAGCGTCAGGGCGTCTGCGGGCGCCTCGTCGACGGCTCGCTCGACGGCAGCCGACGGGTCGTCCGCACCCGCGAGCAGCGTCACCGCCTCGCGGTCGGCGTTGTAGCCCCGGCTTGTGAGTTCGCGGACCACCCGAACCGGGGGTTCTAGGGGCACGTTACTGACGGACGCGGAGGTTCAGCAAAAGCGTGGCGGTCGCCAGAGGGGAAGGTTGAAACCCGCCAGCGCCGAATTCCCTGTGAATGACGAACGGCGATGACTCGCCCGACTCCCGCGGCGGTGTTCGCGGCGCCGCGAGCTGGTTCCTCCACACAGACAACGGCGTCGTGCTGTTCCTCCGTGAGGCCGGGAGCAGCGCGCTCGCCGTCGGGATGGTCGGACTGCTGCTGTTCGCCGTCAGCGGCGTCTGGCCCCCACTGGTCGCCGTCGAGAGCGGCAGCATGCAGCCGAACATGGTGAAAGGAGACCTCGTGTTCGTGATGGAGGAACAGCGGTTCAGCCCCGAGTACGCCACCGGCGACACCGGCATCGTCACGGCGCGCACGGGCGCGGACCAGAACTTCAGGAAGTTCGGTGGTCCCGGCGACGTCATCGTCTATCAGCCGAACGGGAACGCCAGGCAGACGCCGGTAATTCACCGCGTGCGCTTCTGGGTGAACGACGGCGAGAACTGGTACGAGAAGGCCGACCAGAGCTTCCTCGGCGGTGCCGACGACTGCGGGGAACTCCGGAACTGCCCCGCGCCCCACGCCGGCTTCATCACGAAGGGGGACAACTCCGTGACCAACGACTACTACGACCAGGTGAAGGGCATCTCGGAGCCCGTGCGGCCGTCGTGGATCAAGGGAACGGCGGAGTACCGCATCCCGTACCTCGGCTGGGTGCGCCTCACCGTCTCCGGGACGGCGTCGATGGATCCGGTAGCGCCGGCCGCCGCCAACGCGACCGCTCCCCAGTCAGGCGCTTTCGCGGGCGCCTAGTCCTCGTACAGCGAGTAGACGATAACCGCGAATCCGACAGCCGTCAGCGCGCTCTCGGTCAGCACCGCGAACGTCTGGTCGACGACGAGCAGCTGGTCGACGACCCCCGCGAGCAGCGAGCCGAGGGTCACGAACCCGAACCCGATGGCGAGCGACCGCAGCGCGGGCGAGCCGGTGCGTTTCCACGCCTTCAGCGCGAAGTACGTGACCGCTCCGCCGAGCAGCAGCGTGACTGTCTTCAGCGCGACGACGATGGTGTAGTGTCTCATGTTTCCTTGCTCACCTCCGCCCAGAGCGTCTCGAGGCGCTCGTCCGTCGACTCCGGCGGCCGGGCGATGCCGACGTCGAGCGTCCGGTCCTCGGCCAGTTGGATGACCACCTCCTCGAACACGAGCGCGTACTCCGTCGTGTGGTGGCCGTCCGGCTGAAGCACCGCACGCTCCTCGAGGAGCGCGGCGTCCGTCAGCAGGTCGAGTTTCCGGTAAGTGGTCGACAGCGGCACGTCGCTGGCGTCCGCGACCTGCTTGGCGGTCATCGGCTCCTCGAGCACCTCGATGATGCGTCGACAGCCCTCGTCGTCCAGGGCGTCCAGTACGTCCTGGAGGTCGGGTGCCTCTTCCGAATCGAACGGAGCGCGCATCGACAGTCCGACCTGCGGAGCGCCGTCTCTTAATTCGTTCGACAGAACCCTCCCACTGGAAGGGACCACCAGTGTGATTCCCACACTCCAGGAACGAGCCTCAGACCGTGGGAAACGCCTGCTCGCTATATCGTTCCGCAGAACCTCCGTCCAACTGGAGGGAAACACTATGTCCCAAACTACGGCCGGTCCGAACACGTTCGAATCCCGTCTCGGCGGCATCACCGTCCGCGGGAAAGCACACAGCCTGAGCGCGTGGTTCGTCCTCGCGCTGCGACTGATGATGGGGTACGCGTTCCTCTCGTCGGGCGTCGACAAGCTACTCTCGGGGAGCTTCGCCGCCGGCGGCTACCTCGGGAACGTCGCGTCCACGAACGGGAACCCCCTCGAGGCGATGTTCGCGTGGATGGCGAATACGCCGTGGTTCCTCGACCTCGTGAACGTTGCCGTCCCGTGGGGCGAGGCGCTTATCGGCGTCGCGCTCCTGCTCGGCGCAGTCACCCGACTCGCCGCGTTCTTCGGCGCGTTCATGATGCTCCTGTTCTACTTCGGGAACTGGAGCGTCCAACACGGCTACGTGAACGGCGACTTCGCCTACATGCTCGTCTTCCTCGCCGTCGCGGCGTTCGGCGCCGGGCGCATCCTCGGCCTCGACGCCCGACTCGAGGAACTCGACCTCGTGGAACGGAACGGCTGGCTGCGCTACCTCCTCGGGTAGCCGTTCGGGAACACTGCGGAGCGCATCTCCCGTCCAGCCAGTACCGGCCGTTCTTCGATTCCGCTTCGTTCGTTCGACACCACAGTACTCGTCTTTCAACTGGATGGTAACCACGCCTCAGTGAGGTGTTCTCCACTAGAAACGAAGGGGTGTCAGAATCTGGTCTGATAGGCGGACAGTCGCTCAGTTGTCGAAGCGCGCCTGCACGAACGGGGTGACATCCTCGATGTCGCTCAGGCGGGAGTCGGCTTCGAGGACGGTCTCTGTCTCCTCGACGGGGACCGAAAGTGAGATTTCCTTCGTGCGCCCGTAGCGGCCCTTCGAGACGACCACCGCGTTCACGATGCCGAGCATGTCGAGTTCGCTGATGAGGTCGGTGACGCGGCGCTGGGTGAGCACGTCAGCGTCGAGCTCGTCGCAGAGCGTCTTGTAGATGTTGTACACCTCGCCCGTGTTGACGTTGTGGACGCCGTTGTCCTCCAGGAGGAGGATGGCGTAGAGGACGAGTTTGCTCTGGGTCGGGAGCGTGCGCACGACCTCGACCACGCGGTCGAGTTCGATCTTGTCCTGCGCGCGCCGGACGTGCTCCTCGGTGACGTCGTCGGACTGGTCGCGTTCCGCGAGTTCGCCCGCGGTCCGCAGCAGGTCGAGTGCCCGTCGCGCGTCCCCGTGTTCCTGTGCGGCGAACGCGGCACAGAGCGGGATGACGTCCTCGGAGAGCGCCTGGCCCTTGAACGCCACCTCAGAGCGGTGCTGGAGGATGTCCCGGAGCTGGTTGGCGTCGTACGGCGGGAAGACGATCTCCTCCTCGCCGAGACTGGACTTCACGCGCGGGTCGAGGAAGTCGGTGAACTTCAGGTCGTTCGAGATGCCGATGATGGAGACCCGGGAGTTGTCGAGTTCGGAGTTCATCCGGGAGAGGTTGTACAGCGTGTCGTCGCCGGACTTCTCGACGAGTTTGTCGATCTCGTCGAGCATGATGACGGCGACCCGCTCGACGTAGTCGACGGCGTCGAAGAACGTCGCGTACACGCGGTCGGTCGGCCACCCCGTCATCGGGACCTCCTCCATCTCCGATTTCTCCTGGAGGAGCTCCTCGATTCGGTCGTCGACGTCCTCGACGGAGTCGAACTGCTCGCGGAGATCCGAGCCATCGTTGTTGGACTCGTCGCTCCCGTCGCCCATCTCGAACTCGCCCGGCAACCCCCCCGTTTCAGGTGCGTCGGTCTCGGCCTCCATCTCGTTGCGGAGGTCCTGGAGGTCGGCGACGCGCTCGTCGACGAACGTGCGGTTCTGCTCGATGAACGTGTTCGCGAGCTGCGCGAGCACGCGGTACTGGGTGTCGGTGACCTCGCAGTTGATGTACTCGACCTCGCAGGGGACGTCGTACTTCTTGGAGGTGCGCTCGAGCTCCTGGCTCACGAACTTCGCGCTCGCGGTCTTCCCCGTCCCCGTCTTCCCGTAGATGAGGATGTTCGACGGCGTCTCCCCGCGGAGCGCGGCGACGAGAATCGTCGCCATATTGTTGATCTGGTCCTTCCGGTGGGGGAGTTCGTGTGGCGTGTACGACGGGCGCAGTACTTCCTTGTTCTCGAATATCGGTTCGCCGCTCAGGAGGTCGTCGAAGAGCCCCTCGTCACCCTCGTCGTCGTCGACGAGGACGTCGTCGAGGTCGACCTCGAAGTCGCGGTCGGCCGTGCGTCGGTCGTCCGGCATCGGTTCGTCAGACATGTGTCGATTGGATACCCCTTCGTTTCGTGTGGAGAGCGCCGTCACCAGACAGCGGCCCGGAAACGACCGTTACTGCGGCGTTCCGCGACAGCTTCCCGACAGACGCTCCAGTTGATGCAGATGAACCAATGGAAACAGGAGAGACTAATAAGTTTCGATGATGCTAATTGGAGCGGTCAGATTGTAGGTCGACCGTACTCCGTGTAGCAGTTTCGACACGATCCATAGCATGTAAGGAACTGACAAGGACGTTGCCCGCTCCTCGGGATAAGGCAGAGATCTGATAACGAAAATCGCTACATGGCGGTTAATTTGTTCGACCAAACTACGACTTCATCGGTGCAGTATCAGCCTGTTGCAGGACCTACCGATTCTTCGATCTGCTCCCGATCTTTGGAGTAGCCCGACCGTACGAAGCTGGAATTCTGAGACTGGTCGACTGGTCGTTCCATCGGAAACCAGGGGGTCGAACGCCGAGATGTGGCCGAACCCCCCACCCCTTCGTTTCAGGTGGAACGGAGAAAGAGGAGTGGGCACAACAGACGACGTCTAGCCTAGGGAAGAACTAAGTACCTACCCGAAAAACAATATCCGTAATACAGAGAACATATCCAATTGTAGGGCTGCAAAGGTCTAGTTCTAGTTGGGTTTGGCGTGGATTCCCGGCTGATCGGTTTGCTGGACTGGTCCCTCTCACCGTTCCAGTCGAAACGAAGGGGTGGGGGATTCCCTGCAGACTTCCCTCTCGTTCTTGTCTACCGGTCCTGTGGAACCAGTTCCTCCTCAGGCGAACCGCTCGATTCCAGCCTATCGGTCGCGAGCACTCCGCGAACCGCTCTTCTTCCGGCTGTTCTCACTAATCTATCGCCCTGACGTGGCCTGTTCATGGTTACCAATCACCACTTTCTTCGCTCGATTCCTCTCCCCCTTCTCCTCGTAGAGCCGGCCCAGCTGTCGAGGCCGCTCAGTTCCTTCCTGCCCTCGCTCGACAGTTCGCTCGTCGAAATCCTCGACGCCGCTCGGTCCGCAACGTCGACGCCGTCTGGACCGTAAGTTTAAGTCTCCGCGACGGTAGCTACTCGTTACTATCCGTATCCTGCGTCAAACATACAAGGGGCGGGGTGCGAATGGAGGCCAAGGATGGGACTGTTCGCAGAACTCAGAGACAGCATATCCCGGGTCACGGCGAGCATGTTCGCCGACGACTCGGAGCCGAAACGAATCGGGATTTACGGTCCGCCCAACGCGGGTAAGACCACTCTAGCCAACCGCATCGCGCGTGACTGGACGGGCGACGCGGTCGGTCCGGAGAGCCACATCCCGCACGAGACGCGCCGCGCGCGTCGAAAGGAGAACGTCGAGATCAAACGAGACGGCAAGACCGTCAACATCGACATCGTCGACACGCCCGGTGTCACGACGAAGGTCGACTACTCGGAGTTCCTCGACCACGACATGGAGAAGGACGAGGCCGTTCGTCGCTCCCGCGAGGCTACCGAGGGCGTCGCCGAGGCGATGCACTGGCTCCGCGAGGACGTCGACGGCGTCATCTACGTCCTCGACTCCACCGAGGACCCGTTCACGCAGGTGAACACGATGCTCATCGGCATCATCGAGAGCCGGGAGCTACCGGTGCTTATCCTCGGGAACAAGACGGACCTCGAGGACTCGAACATCCAGCAGATCTCGAACGCCTTCCCCCAGCACGAGACCATCGCGCTCTCGGCGAAGGAGGGTTCGAACATGGACGAGGTCTACGAGAAGATAGCGGAGTACTTCGGGTGACCACCAATGCCTGAGACAACCAACCCGGACGGCGTCCAGATCGACCTCATCAGCGGCCAGCGGATGTCCGGGAAGACGTCGATGGAGAAGATACGCATGATTCTCGACGGCGTCCGCGACGGCAAGATCGTCGTCCTGGAGACGGGGCTCACTCCCGACGAGGAGTCGAAACTCATCGAAGTGACGATGAGCGAGATCAACCCCGACGACTTCACCGGCATCGAGATCGAGAGCTTCCCGCAGTCCGACACCGGAGACACGACCCTGCTCGGTCGCCTGATGGGCAAGGAGTCGACGTCGAAGCTGACGGTGATCGGTCCGGCGAACCAGATCCAGTCGCTCCACAAAGACGAGACGCTCATCAGCGCGCTCATCTCCCGCAAGTAATGCCACACCAGTGTACGAACTGCGGACACGTCTTCGCGGACGGCTCCAAGGAGATGCTCTCGGGGTGTCCGGACTGCGGCGGCAACAAGTTCCAGTACCACCCCGGGGAGGTGCCCGAGGAGGCGCCGACCGACGCCGAACCGCCCGAGCGAGAGGGTGGCTCCGTCACCGGCGCGGTCGGTCGCGCCGCGAACAAGGTCCGCGACGCGGTCTCGACCGACTCGGACCCTGCTCCAGGCAACGCCGAGACGGCGCCTGAGCGTCCGTCCGCCGACAGCGGCGACGAAGACGCGGTCGACTCCGGCACATCGCCCGTTACCGACTCGCCGGCCGCAGATTCGGACACTGCACCCGAAACGGGGGGCACCGAGGCCTCCGGTGGCACAGGCGCTCCTGATTCGACTGTCGACGACGACACAGGGTCCGTAAACGCGGCCCCGGCGGACTACGAGGACAGCGCGCAGGCGGACGCCCGCAGCGAGATTGTCGACCGCAACTCGCTCCCGGACGCTTCCGAAGGTCGCGTCGTCAAGGAACCGGACGCTCCCGAAGAGCGACCGGACCTCGAGGACCTCCGGAGCGAACTGAACGACCAGTTCGAGTCCATCCGCATCGTCGCGCCGGGCCAGTACGAACTCAACCTCATGGAGCTGTACGACCGCCAGGAGTACATCATCGCGCTCCAGGAGGACGGCCAGTACGTCATCGAGGTGCCCGACGCCTGGGACGCCCCCGAGTCTAGCGACGACTTCTGAGAGAGAACCGACTTCCCGACACCGCGGCTCTCGACCGGGTCGGCTACGAGCGGATTGCCGCGTGCCGAAGTTGTTTTCCGCTCCGCAACCGCCAACCAGCTAGATGTCCCTCCGCGACCGTATCGCCGCGCTCCTCGCCGCGTTCCCGGCGACGCTCGCGAGACTCGGCCTCCTCGACCGGGAGAAGGGCGAGGAGGCGTTCGACCTCGCGGTTCCCGCGATGGTCACCGGCGGCCTCCGGACGCTGTTGCGCACCGCGGACTTCTTCATGGTGAGCATCGCCGTCGGCGACACCGCCGTCGCCGCCCTCGAGTTCGGCTTCCAGTACTACTTTATCCCGTACGGTCTCGCGCTCGCGCTCACGAGCGGCACCATCAGCGTCGTCTCACGGCTGAAGGGCGCCGAGGACGACGTCGCCGCGGACTTCGCCATCAAGCAGTCGCTGTGGCTCTCTCTGCTCCTCTCGGTCCCCATCACGGTCGGCACCTGGCTCTACGCCGACCCCCTCGTGGGCCTGCTCGCGAACGACCCCGAGACGACCGCGCTCGGCGCGGACTACCTCCGCGTGGTGATGCTCTCGGTGGCGTTCCGATTCTGGAGCATGATCGCCGCGCGGGCGCTCGCGGGAGCGGGCGACACGAAGACCCCGATGTACGTCCGCCTCGTCACGCTCCCGACGAACATCGTGTTGAACGCCCTGCTCATCTTCGGCCTCCTCGGTTTCCCGAGACTCGGGGTGGTCGGTGCGGCGTGGGGCACGGCGCTCTCGAACGCACTCGCCGGCGTCGTCTTCTTCGCCGTGCTCGTCTCCGGCCGCTGGAGCGTCTCGCTCGACCTCGGCGGGAAGCAGTGGGACTCGGCCATCGCCACCGAAATCGTGCGCGTCGCCCTCCCGCTGGCGGGGACGCGGCTCTCGCGGACGTTTGGCCGGTTCCCGTTCCTCTTCGTCCTCGGCGTGTTCGGGCCGACGACTGTCGCGGCGTACGCCATCGGGCGGCGCGTGATGTTACTCGCGCTGATGCCCGCGTGGGGGTACGCGACGGCCGCGAGCACCCTCGTTGGTCAGCGTCTCGGCGCGAACGACCCCGACGAGGCGGCGGACTACGGCTGGCAGACCCTCCGCATCGCGCTCGCCACGCAGTTGCTCATCGGCGCCGCCATTTTCCTCGCTGCCGGCGCCATCGCCCGCTCGTTCGGCGCCGGCGACGTGGCGCTGACGGTGACGTTCATCCGCGTCTTCGGCCTCGGCGTCGCCGGCTTCTCCGTCTCGCGGACGCTGCGCGGTGGTCTTCGCGGCGCCGGCGACACCCGCTGGCCATTCTACGGCGGCATCCTCGGCACCTACGCCGTGCGCCTGCCGCTTGCGTTCGCTGCGCTCCCGGTGGGCTACGCCATCGCTGCGGGGCCGTTCGCGCTCGGTCCGCTCGTTATCCCCGCGCTCTCGGTCGCGCCCGGGATGGGATGGGGGCTGGCCGCCATCTTCGCGGCCATCCTCGGGGACCTCTACGCCCGCGCGGTCGTCAACTTCGTCCGCTTCCGGTCCGGGGCGTGGCGCGCGTACGGCACCCCGACGACCGCGGACTGAACCGCGGCGAGCACCGCGAACGACAGCAATTTAAGTCACAGCGGGCGAACTGTCGACCATGAGCACGGCCACGAAACTCGTCGTCGCGTCCGTCGGTATCGCCGCGGTACTGTCGCTGTTCATCATCCTCAACGTCGCGTAGATGTTCTCCGAGCGCGACCTCGGGGACGAACTGGCGGCCGTCCGCGAGGCGTACGCGCCGGGCGCGCTCGTCCTCGACTGTGCGCGGGACTTCCAGACGCTCCCCCCGGAGCACCGCGACGACCTCGCGCTTCTCACCGACGCAATCGCTCCCCACGACTACGACGAGTCGTGGCTCCCCGCCGACGCGCCCGAACTCCTCGGTCGGTTGACCACCGCGGAGTTCCTCGTCGGCACACCGGGCGACGGCGCCGTCGCGTGGACCACCCAGACGGACCCGCCCGTGGTGTTCGTCAAGGCCCGCATGGACGGGACGCCCGACGCGTTCGCGGAGTTCCTGGTCGCGGAGGCGCTCGTCGAGGCCGGCCTCGACCTCCCCGAGCAGTTCCTCGGCTTCTTCGGGGAGCAGTACCGCGCGTTCGACGCCGCAGTCGACGGCAAGCCGGCCGCCGTCTACCAGTTGGCCGCAGCCGGCTGCGACGCCTACCGCGGCTTGCACACGCGCGACGAGTTCGCAGGCTGGGCGGACGACTACCCCGGCCTGCACGACGCGTGGGTCGACGCAGGCGAGCGCATCCAGCCCCGAATCAGCGGTCTCTCCGGGGAGATCGCTCGCGGGGAGACGTCGTTCTCGGACGCCGCGGAACTCGCCTGCAGCGGCGTGAAACACGGCGTCGACCTGCCCGCGCCGTTCGCCGCGCTCGACACGCTCGCGTACCGCCGACACGGCGCGAGCTACGCGGTGAAGTGGGCCGAAAAGCTGTTCGACGACGGGGAGCGCGGCGCTCAGTAGTCGGTGACGACGTCGCCGTCCTGCCCGAGTTCGACGACGATGTCGCTGGCGTCGCGGAACTCGTCGAGCACGTAGTCGCTGTGGACCTCCTGTGAGACGTGGACGAGCGCCACGGCGTCGTGTTCCTCGAGGAGGTCGCCGAGGCGCACCAGCGCGTCGAGGGCCCGCTCTTCGTCGGCGTAGTAGGCGAGTTCCGTGAGGGAGTCGAAGCTCACGCGGCGCTTCCCGGGGTTGTCGGTGAGGAACGACTCGACGGCCGAGAGGATGCCGTCCACGTCGTCTGGCGAGGAGACGTAGTGGATGTGGCTGGCGCCCCGCCGGGAGTAGCCGCGTTCGACGGAGAGCGTGTCCAGGATCTCGGCGCGGTCCTCGTCGACGTCGTAGTACTCCAGCTTCTGGGTCACCTCGCGGGCGGTGGTCCGCGTGGAGACGACGAGGAAGTGGTCGGTGTCGGTCTTCAGGAAGTCGGTGTCCATCCGGTCCGTCTCGCCGGTGCTCGGGTGGAGCAACAGTACGACAGTGCCGCCCGGGACGGCGTCCGGCGCACCCTCGATGGCGAGGTCGTAGTCCATACGGCAGGAAAACGGTCGCGTCGTCTTAATGTTGCGGGTGGCGGCGTCACTCGTGTTCAGACGAACGAACGACAGTGGCGGAGGCAGCACCCAACTCCGTAGGCCCTCGAAGCCCGCGACTCTCACGGCTCCCTTTGGTCACCGTTCGAGCATTCGGAGGCCTCCCAGCAGTCGGCCTCCCGCTCAGAACACGCTGTCGGCTGTCGCCGCGCCGACGACGCTGAAGATGGCGCCCACGGTCGTCGCTTTCAGCGTGAGCGCCGCGACCACCGCCGGTTCGGTGCCGAGTTCTAGCTGCTCGGCGAACGTCGTGGGTGCGGTGATAGCGATTCCGAGGACAAGCACCGACCCGAAGGAGACGATCATCAGGGAGACGAACCGCACCGGAATCCCGCCGACCTCCGCCTCGCGGTCCGGGTCCCGCCCGGCGTCGGCCTGATAGAGCGCGCCGTAGCCGATGGCGAAGACGATGGCGACCGTCGCGAGGACGTTGTACCAGACCATCTCGTTCGCGAGGATCCACACCTCCTCGGTGACGACGAACGGCCCCGCGAGCAGGAAGCCGCCGACGACTTGCTGGGCGGAGTCGGCGAGCGCGTACCGCTGGTTCCGACCGACCATACACTCTCAAGGTGTACTGGGGGGAAAACGGCACCGCTCCGGGGTCCCACGACCGACTCCGGTGTCGTTTTCCCCCACGCGGCTCTCCTTCCGGTATGAGCGTTCGCGAGGAGTTCGACGAGTGGGCGGCCTCTGGCCGCGACCGGGGGATGGAGGACCGCCACTGGCAGACGGCCAAGCACGTGCTCGCGCGGATGCCCGTCGAGGACGACGATTACGTGCTCGACCTCGGTACGGGCAGCGGCTACGCGCTCCGCGCGCTCCGCGAACGCGGCGTGGCCCGCGGCTACGGCCTCGACGGCGCCCCGGAGATGGTTCGAAACGCGCGCTCGTACACCGAGGACGACAGTGTCGGCTTCGTGGTCGGCGACTTCGGGTCGCTCCCCTTCGCCGACGACAGCGTCGACCACGTCTTCAGCATGGAGGCGTTCTACTACGCCGCCGACCCCCACGAGACGCTCGCGGAGATCAGTCGCGTCCTCGCCCCCGGTGGGACGTTCTACTGTGCGGTGAACTACTACGAGGAGAACGTCCACAGCCACGACTGGCAGGAGAACATCTCTGTGGAGATGACCCGCTGGGACCGCTCGGAGTACCGCGAGGCGTTCCGCGACGCCGGCCTCCACGTCGCCGAGCAGGACAACGTCGCCGACCGCGACGTCGACATCCCGGCGGCCGGTGCGTTCCCCCACGAGGGCTTCGAGACCCGCGCGGAGATGGTCGAGCGCTACCGAACCTACGGCACGCTCCTGACGGTCGGCGTCGCGCCCTGAGCGCACCACGCTCACTCACACCCCGAAACAGCACCGGACGCTACTGCAACTCCGCAGCGAGGAGGCCGGCCAGTATACCGAGGACGCCACCGACGGACGCCCAGAGGAGCGGGTTCCCGTCAGGGCCGACCACGACACCAGCGACGACGCCGCCAATCGCGCCGAGTGCACCGAACTCCCAGACCCCACCACCCGATTCCGGCTGGAAAATTCCACGAATCTTCATCCGGGAGTAAACGCCGGGTCGGCGGATAAACACACCGGTGGTGACCCTCGGACGCTGTGCTACCCCGACGACACTGCCACTCCTCTTGCTACAGCAACGTCGCGTCCGCGGGGGCGAAGCCGAGGACGGCCTCCCCCGTAGGCGGCGCGTCGCGGGTCTTCACGAGGACGTCCTGTCCGTTCCAGTCGCAGTGGACGCGGTAGGCGTCCCCGAGGAACTCGACGCTCTCGACGCGCACCGCGAACCGGTTCTGTTCGCAGTCGAAGCGGAGGGACTCCGGCCGTACACAGAGCGTCGTTCGGCCGTCTATCGCCTCCCCGAGTTTGAATTCGGAACCGCTGACACGAACCCAACACCCCTCCGTTTCGACTGGAGCTCCACCCTCGAAGACGTTGTTGTCGCCGAGGAACGACGCGACGAACCGGGAGGCCGGTTGGCGGTACACTTCCTCGGGCGTCCCGACCTGCTCGACGCGCCCGGCGTGCAGCACCGCGAGGCGGTCGGAGATGGAGAGCGCCTCCTCCTGGTCGTGGGTCACGTAGACGGTGGTGATGTCGAGTTCCGACTGGATCTGCTTGACCTGCACCCGCAGTCGCTCCCGGAGGCGGGCGTCGAGCGCGCTCATCGGTTCGTCGAGCAGCAGGACGCTGGGGCCGGGGGCCAGCGCCCTCGCGAGGGCGACGCGCTGCTGTTGCCCGCCGGAGAGCTGGTCGGGCGACCGCTCGCCCATCCCGGGCAGGTCGACGAGTTCGAGCAGTTCGTCGACGCGCTCGTCGGTCGTCTGGTCGCCCGGCGGGTCTCGGAAGCGCAGGCCGTAGGCGACGTTCTCCGCGACGCTCATGTGCGGGAACAGCGCGTAGCTCTGGAAGACGATGCCGACGTCGCGGTCCTCTGGTGGGACGCCGGTCATCGACTCGCCGCCGAAGCGGACGTCGCCCGCGTCCGGCGACTCGAAGCCCGCGATGAGCCGGAGCGTCGTCGTCTTCCCGCAGCCCGAGGGCCCGACGAGCGTGAAGAACTCGCCGTCCTCGACGGTCAGACTCACGTCGTCGACGGCCGTCGTGCCGCCGAACCGCCGCGTCACGCCGTCGAGTTCGAGGCGGGTCACGGTCTGTACCGCCCCCCGACGCGGTCGATGACCACGAAACTGGCGGCCGTGACGATGAGCAGCACTGTCCCCATCGCGGCCGCCGGGCCGACGCTTGGGCCCGCCGTGCGGTCCACGAGGTAGCGCTTCAGGGCGACGGGCATCGTGTACGTGCCGTCGCTCGCGAGCAGCACGGTGGCGTCGAACTCGCCGATGCTGATGGCGAACGCGAACGCCGCGCCCGCCAGCACGCCCGGCCAGACGAGCGGCAGTTCGACGTCCCACAGCGCGCGGCCCCGGCTCGCTCCGAGCGCTCGCGCGGACTCCACGAGGCGCTGGTCGACGGAAGACAGCATCGGCGCGACGTTCCGCACCACGAACGGGTAGCCGGCGACGGCGTGGGCGGCGACGACCACCGCGGGGCCGACGACGCTGATGCGCACGCCGAACAGTTCGACGCCGAAGACCAGCGACTGCAACATCCCGAAGCCGACGACGATGCCGGAGACGGCGATGGGCGCCATTAGGACCGCGTCGGCGACCTTCCGGCCGCGACCGCCGCGCGCGGAGAACGCCGCGACGACGACGCCCATCGGGAGCGCGAGCGCGAGCGCGCCGACGCCGAACAGCAGCGAGTTCCAGACGGCTGTCGAGGGCTGCGTGCGGCTCCCGGACTGCCGCTCGACGAGGAAGCGCCACCACTCCAGCGTGGGGTCGGCGGCGCCGCCGAAACTCGCCAGCACCATGCTCGCCAGCGGCGCGAGGAAGACGAACGCGACGACGACGCCGTAGACTGCGATGCCCGCCCGGACGAGCCACTCCCGGACGGTGTCGGCGTCGAGGAGGCGGCTCCGCGGGAGCGGGTTGTTCGTGCCGCTGGCCGCCCGGCGCGCCTCGTAGCGCAGGTAGACGTACGTCAGTGAGAGCGAGAACAGCGTCTCGAGCGTAGCGAGAGCGGCCGCCGTCTCGTAGTCGAGTTGCTGGACGCGGGCGTAGAGCCACACCTCCACGGTCGCGAGCTGGAGGCCGCCGAGCGCGAGCACGATGGGGAACGTCATGAACGTGAACACGAACGTCAGCACCGCGCTCGCGGCGAGCGCCGGCACCAACTGGGGTGCGACGACGTCACGGAACGCCCGGAACGGGTTCGCACCGAGCGAGCGCGCCGTCTCGACGGCGCTCGCGTCGACGTTCTCCCAGGCCGTCCCGACCATCCGCGTGACGAGCGGCGCGTTGTAGAAGGCGTGGGCGAGCACCACCAGCTCGAGCGTGTACAGCATCTGGACGCGCCCCAGGCCGAGGCCCGCGAGCAGGTCGTTGACGGTGCCGAACTGCCCGAACGTCGCGACGAAGCCGACGACGACCATGATGGAGGGGAGGACGAACGGGAGGATGGTCAGGGCCTTCAGCGTGCGCCGCCCGGGGAACTCGAAGCGCGCGAGGACGTACGCACCGGGGAGTCCGAGGACGACGCTCGCGAGCGTCGAGAGCGCGGCCTGGTAGGTCGTGAACCCGAACAGCCCCTTCCGCACGCGCGGATAGGTCACCCAGACGTCGGGGAGCAGACCCGTCCACGCGACGCGGAAACGGACGCTCGCGAGCCACGCCAGGACGTCGGCGGGCACCCCCAGCGGGTCGGTGAACAGGCCGTGTGCTGCGCCGACGTAGAACTCCGAGGTGAGCACCGCGCGGACCGGGGCGGCGGCGCTCCCGAACGCCTCGGCGAACACCGACCAGACGGGGTAGTAGAAGACGACGCCGAGGACGACGAGCGTGAGGAGGCCGGCCGCGCGCAGCCCCAGTCGCTCGACGGCGGCGCCGAGTCCCAGCCGGTCGGCGGCCGCCGTCAGTTGCTCGCGACCTGCTGTGCCCACGATTCTGTCCATTCCTCGACGTTCCCTGCGAGCTCTTCGTACGTAAACGTCACCGGCTCGGGCGGCTCGTAGGCGTACTGGGCGTACTCCTCGGGCAGTTCCGCCGTCGTCGTGGCGGGGAACTGGACGTTGTTCACGGCGACGTTTCGCTGTGCCTCGTCGGTCAACAGGAAGTCGACGAACTCGGCGGCCGTCTCCGCGCGGTCGGCGCCAGCGAACCGCGCGACGGTCTCCGGGTTCGCGTACCCCTCGTCGTTCAGGAAGCCGACCTGGTGGCGGGGGAGCTGGTCCTCCTCGTTGTAGTACACCTGGTCGGTGGAGTAGGAGACGACGATGGGGCGCTCGCCGTTGAGGAACGCGTCGTAGGCGGGTTGCCAGTCGTCGAGGATGCGGATGTCGTTCTCGACGAGCCCTGCCCAGTAGTCGAGGTAGCCGTCGGCCCCCTTCTGGTGGATGGTCCAGAGGAGGAACGCGAGGCCGGGGTCGCTCGACTGGGCGTTCTGGGCGAGCAGCGCTCCCTCGTACTCTGGGTCCAGGAGCGCGTCGAACGTCTCCGGGTTCTCGGTCTCGGTGCCGTCGTAGACGAGCGTGACGTACCCCGTGTCGTAGGCGACAGCGCGGTTCTCCGGGTCGACCTCGAGTTCGGGTTTGATGTCGCCGTCGTTGTCGAGGTCCCCCCGCAGGTCGTCGAAGAGCGCGGTGTCCGGGAGCGCCTGGTCGACCCGGACGAGGTCGGGCGTGTTCAGCCCGAGGAACAGGTCGGCCTCGATGGTGGCGCCCTGTTTCTTCCGCTGGATGAACTCGTTGATGCCGTTGCTCGGCGCGGTGAACTCGACGTCGACGTCGTGGTCGGCCTCCCACTGGTCCTTGAGCCACCGCCCCGCGGTCCCCTCGTCGCCGAAGAACGAGTCGTACGTGGCGATAGTCAGCGGTCCGGACGGCTCGCTCCCGCCGACCTCCAGACAGCCCGCGCTGGCGAGTCCGACGACGCCCGCGCCGGCGGCCCTGAGGTACTCTCGGCGTTTCATTACTCGGTTGTTACATCCTGTGGTAGAAAAACGCGTCGCTTCCACCGGCGGGAGCCAACGCTTTTGTCGGTCCTCTCGGTACTCCGGGTGTGCCACTGTCTCGAAACGCCGTCCTCGCCGTGCTCCTCGGAGGGCTGCTCGTGCTCTCTGGGCTGTTGCTCGGCGCGGTCGTCGGCACCGTCTTCTTCGCCGGGACGGTCGCCTACCTGCTCATCCCGCTGCTGTACCGCGTCGAGCGTCTCGGCCTGTCGCGGTGGTTCGCCAGCGCCGCCACGGCCGCCCTCGCCTCCCTCCTGGTCACCCTCCCAGTCGCGCTGGGGCTCTACTTCGCCAGCACGCGCATCGGGATGCTCCTCAACCTCCTTCGGGGGTTCCCCGAGGAGTACCCGATCTCCGTCCTGGAGTACACCTACGTCGTCGACATCGGCCTGGTCGTGGACGCCGCCGTCCAGTACGGCGCGACGCTCGCCGTCGACGCCGCCTCCGCTCTCCCCGTCATCGCACTCAAACTCACGCTGTTCGGGATGCTCCTGTTCGGCCTGTTGCTGGCCCACGAGGACGCCGAACGGGCGTTCCTGGCGACGCTCCCGGACTCCTACCACGACGTCGCCCACGCGCTCGGGAAGCGGGCGAACGCCACGCTGTACGCCATCTACGTCCTCCAGGCGGCGACGGCGCTCGCCACCTCTATCTTGGCGCTCCCGGTGTTCTACGCCCTCGGCATCCCCTACCCCTTCACGCTCGCCGTCGCGGCGGGCGTCCTCCAGTTCGTCCCCATCGTCGGCCCGTCGCTGGTGGTCCTCGGCATCGCGGCCTACGAGCTCAGCATCGGGAACGTCACGGCCGCAATCACCGTCCTCGTCGTCGCGGGCGTCATCGTCGCGTGGCTCCCCGACGTGCTCGTGCGACCGCGGCTCTCCCGGTCGACCGCGGACCTCCCGGGGAGCCTCTACTTCATCGGCTTCACGGGCGGCCTGCTCACCATCGGTCCGGTCGGCATCATCGCCGGGCCGCTGGTCGTCGCGCTCACCGTCCAGACCGCCGAACTGCTCGCCACCGAGCGGAACAACGGCCGGTCGAACGGCGGCGGAACCTGAGGCTACTCGCCAGCGCGTTCCATCGGGTGGCCGCGCTCGGTCCACTCCGTGAGACTCCCCTCGTAGAACGCCACGTTCGGGTAGCCCAGCCACCGTAACACGACGAACGTGTGGCTGATGCGGCGCGCGGTGTTGCAGTAGAGTACCACCTGCTTCTCCGGGGTGACGCCGCGGGACTCGAGCAGGTCCGCGACCTCCTCGCGCGGTTTCAGCCCCCGCGTCTCCGCGTCTACGACCTCCTTCCAGTCCAGGTTCACTGCGTCGGGGAGGTGCCCCTCGTCGTACTCCTGCGGTTCACGCGTGTCCACGAGGACGGTGTTGGGGTCGTCGATTGCGGCCAGCACCGTCTCGTCGTCCACGAACACGCCGGCCGCCGTCTCCCCGGCCCGGTACTCCGTCGGGGTCACGTCGGGCGCCGCCGTGGTCGCCTCGTGGTCCCGGACCCAGGCGCTGTAGTCGCCGTTCAGCAGACGCAGGTCCTCGTGGCCGAAGTAGAGCGCGGTGAGGAGGAAACGCGCCGCGAACACGCCGTGGGTGTCGTCGTACGCCACGAGCGTGTCCTCTGGTGCGACGCCCGCCGCCGACAGCAGCGCCTCCCAGTCCTCGCGGTCGGGCATCATCCCGGCCTCCCCCTCGGTCGACCGGAACTCGTCGAACGGGACGTTCACCGCGCTGGGAACGTGGCCGATGCCGTCGTACTCCCAGGCGTCCCGGACGTCCACGACGCGGACTCGCTCCGCGGTGTCGCTCCCCTCGCCCGCCAGGTGGTCCGCGAGCCACGCCGTCGTCACGACCCAGTCGTTCATCGCGTGGCGGTACGCGCGCCGCCCTCTTAGCGTCCGGGTCGTCGCCGTGACTCCGGGGTAGCGACAGACGCTGCCGCTACCTGTCTCTGCAGTCGCCGCGACGGTCAGTTCCGGGGCCGAGTTCCGGCGAACGTCGCCGCTACACTCGACGGCCGGGGGAACCTGCCGGGGTGTCTGACAGTTATGAGGGCGGGGCTCCTAGAACAGGTATGGCAGAATACGCTAACGACGTACTCGTCACGGCGGACTGGGTCGAAGAGAACCTCGACCAGTTCGAGAGCGACGACCCCGACTACCGACTCGTGGAAGTGGACGTGGACACGGAGGCCTACGACGACGCCCACGCGCCGGGCGCCATCGGCTTCAACTGGGAGACCCAGCTCCAGGACCAGACCCAGCGCGACATCCTCGAGAAGCAGGACTTCGCGGACCTGCTGGGCAGCCACGGCATCACCGAGGACTCCACGGTCGTGCTGTACGGCGACAACTCCAACTGGTTCGCCGCCTACACCTACTGGCAGTTCAAGTACTACGGCCACGAGGACGTGAAGCTCCTCGACGGCGGCCGCGACTACTGGGTCGAGAACGACTACCCGACCACCGACGAGGCCCCGTCGTTCAGCGAGCAGGAGTACAACGCCCGTGGCCCCTTCGACGGCATCCGCGCCTACCGCGACGACGTCGAGAACGCCATCGACCGCGGCATCCCGCTCGTCGACGTGCGCTCGCCCGAGGAGTTCAGCGGCGAGATTCTCGCCCCGCCGGGCCTCCAGGAGACGGCCCAGCGCGGCGGCCACATCCCCGGCGCGTCGAACATCTCGTGGGCCGCGACGGTCAACGACGACGGCACGTTCAAGAGCCACGACGAACTCCAGGACCTCTACGAGGACGGCGGCATCACGAACGACCAGGAGGTCGTCGCCTACTGCCGCATCGGCGAGCGCTCCTCCATCGCGTGGTTCGCGCTCTCGGAACTGCTCGGCTACGACGACGTCACGAACTACGACGGCTCGTGGACCGAGTGGGGGAACCTCGTGGACGCGCCCATCGAGACCGGCGCGGGCGACGACTGAGCGTAGCGCGGGAGTCGCCCGCGTAGCGGAACGGGGAGCGTAGCGACCCGTGGAGCAGGCGACGGCAGCTAACGCCGGACCCGCCAGACCGACCACAGTTTCTTCGCCGCGACGCCAGCATACAAGCCGCAGGCCCGCCTACCCACTCGCATGAACCCAGACGAGTTCCTCGACGCGGTCCGCGACGACAACGAAACCGCGCTCTCCCGGCTCGGCTCCTCGAAGTCGCTGTACGCCGCGACGGGCGGCGAGATGGATGCCGACCACGTGTTGCGCGCCGCCGCCGACGCCGAATACGCCGCCGCGCGCACGTTCGAGTCGTGGGCCGAGTCGGAGGACGCCGCCGACGCCCGCGACGCCTTCGAGACCACCGCTGACGAGGAGGACGACCACTACGAGTCCGTGCTCGCCGAACTCGGCGACTACGACCCCGACGGCGAGCCATCGGCGATGCAGGCCCACCTCCGCGGCCTCGACTCGACGGTCGAGCGCGCCGGCGGCCTCCTCGGGCGAGTTCTCGCCACCGGGAAGTCCAAGGAACAGCTCACGGGCTTCTTCGTCGGGCAGGCAGACCCCCAGACTGCGAGCCTGTTCCGCGAACTGAAGGCTGACCTCGAGGACCAGCGCGAGCGCGCACTCGACCTTCTCGAGGCCATCTGCGAGGACGACGCCGACTGGGACGCCGCGAAGGACGCCGCGGACGGCGCCATACAGGCCGCTTACGACGAGTACGTCGACCAGCTCGAATCGATGGGCGTCAATCCGAAGCCGGTCTGCTAGTCGCACCTTTTGCGCTGTCGCCGAAAGAGCGCTGCGCGCTCTTTCGAGATGACGAAAGAAGTGCCTTCTAGACGCCCTCGACGGTCTCCCGGTAGGCCACCACGCGCTCCCTCGCCGCCTCGACGTTCTCCTTCGCGTCGGCGTCGAGTTCCGCGGCGAGTTCGTTCAGCGCGTTCGTGATGCGGTCGAGTCGCCCGTGGTCCGGGCCGGAGTCCGCCGTCGCCAGTCGCGCTAACTGGTCGGACTGGTCGTAGAGTCGCTGCTCGCTCTCCTCGTCGGTCGTGGCTATCGCCGCCTCGCGCAGGTGGTCGCTCGCCGCGCTCAGGTTCTCTCGAGCCATGTCTCAGTATCGGACCCCCAGAGAGAAATAACTGCGGTCCAGTTGCAAGCGCGCTCCTGAAGTGGCCGCGCGACTAGGAGGAACCAATGAGCGACGCCAGCGGTCCCCTCCAGCCAGACGACCCGGGAGCGGAGGTTCCGTTCCGCGTTGAGGCACCCTTCGACCCCGCGGGCGACCAGCCCCAGGCCATCGAAGAACTCGCCGCGGGCTTCGAGTCGGGCGCCGACAAGCAGACGCTGCTCGGCGTCACGGGTTCCGGGAAGACCAACACCGTCTCGTGGGTCGTCGAGGAGATACAGAAGCCGACGCTCGTCATCGCCCACAACAAGACGCTGGCGGCCCAGCTGTACGAGGAGTTCCGGAACCTCTTCCCGGACAACGCCGTCGAGTACTTCGTCTCCTACTACGACTACTACCAGCCCGAGGCGTACGTCGAGCAGACGGACAAGTACATCGAGAAGGACGCCTCCATCAACGACGAAATCGACCGACTGCGCCACTCCGCGACGCGCTCGCTGCTGACCCGCGACGACGTCATCGTGGTCGCGTCGGTGTCGGCCATCTACGGCCTCGGTGACCCGCGCAACTACGAGGGGATGAGCCTCCGCCTCGAACGCGGCCAGACCATCGAGCGCGAGGAACTGCTGTCGAAACTCGTCGACCTGAACTACGAGCGCAACGACGTCGACTTCACGCAGGGGACGTTCCGCGTCCGGGGCGACACCGTAGAGGTATTCCCGATGTACGGCCGCTACCCCGTCCGCGTGGAGTTCTGGGGCGACGAGGTCGAGCGCATGGCGAAACTCGACCCCCTCGAGGGAACCGTCGAGAGCGAGGAACCCGCCGTCCTCTTCCACCCGGCGGAGCACTACTCCGTCCCCGAGGACGAGATGGCGGCCGCCATCGAGGAGATACGGGAGGACATGGAGGCCCGGGTCCGCCACTTCGAGCGCGACGGCAACATGATCGCCGCCCAGCGCATCGAGGAGCGCACCACATTCGACCTGGAGATGATGGCCGAGGCGGGCTACTGTTCGGGCATCGAGAACTACTCGGTCTACCTCTCGGACCGCGAACCCGGGGACGCGCCGTACACCCTGCTGGACTACTTCCCCGAGGACTTCCTCACGGTCATCGACGAATCCCACCGCACTGTCCCCCAAATAAAGGGCCAGTACGCGGGCGACAAGTCTCGGAAAGACAGTCTGGTAGAGAACGGATTCCGCCTCCCCACGGCGTACGACAACCGCCCGCTCACGTTCGAGGAGTTCGAGGAGAAGACCGACCAGACGCTGTACGTCTCGGCGACGCCCAGCGACTACGAGCGCGAGCACTCCGCGAACGTCGTCGAGCAGATCGTCCGCCCGACCCACCTCGTCGACCCCGAGGTGAACATCGCCGAGGCGACCGGCCAGGTCGAGGACCTGATGGAGCGCATCGACCAGCGCGTCGAACGCGAGGAGCGCGTGCTCGTCACCACGCTCACGAAGCGCATGGCCGAGGACCTCACCGAGTACCTCGAGGAGGCCGGCGTCGCCGTCGAGTACATGCACGACGAGACGGACACGCTCGAACGCCACGAACTCGTCCGCGGACTCCGCCTCGGCGAGTTCGACGTGCTCGTCGGCATCAACCTGCTCCGGGAGGGCCTGGACATCCCCGAGGTCTCCCTCGTCGCCATCCTCGACGCCGACCAGCAGGGGTTCCTCCGCTCGGAGACCTCCCTCGTCCAGACGATGGGGCGGGCCGCCCGGAACGTCGAGGGCGAGGTAATCCTCTACGCCGACACGACCACCGACGCGATGGCCGACGCCATCCAGGAGACCCAGCGCCGCCGCCACATCCAGCAGAAATTCAACGAGGAGCACGGCACCACGCCGACGACCATCGAGAAGGACGTCAGCGAGATGAACCTCCCCGGCGCGGAGACGGACACCTCCTCGGTCGCCGGCGAGGGGCCGGCGGACGAACAGGAGGCCGCGGTGCTCGTCGAGGAACTCGAGGAGCGCATGGAGGCCGCGGCGAACAACCTCGAGTTCGAACTCGCGGCGGACATCCGCGACCGGATGCGGGAACTACGCCAGGAGTTCGACATCGGCGGCCCCGACGCAGACGAGGGGGTCGCCCCCGAAGCCGAGGAGTGGTAACCACGCTGCCAGCTCTCGCGATCGAGCGGACAGAGAACTCGCCCATGAGTGTCTCTACCGTGCTAAAACGCCAGTGAGAACGTTCGTTGCTTTCATAACGAACGGTGAACGAATTCCTGGCATGCCCGCCATCGAAACCGACGGCCTGACGAGACGCTTCGGCGACCTCGTCGCCGTCGACGCCCTGAATCTGACAGTCGAGGAGGGCGAGGTGTTCGGCTTCCTCGGACCCAACGGCGCGGGGAAGTCGACGACCATCAACATGCTGCTCGGCTTCCTGAAATCGAGCGACGGCACCGCGACGGTGCTCGGCCACGACGCACAGCGCAAGTCCCGCGCCGTCCGCCAGCACACCGGCCTCCTCCCCGAGGGGTTCTCCGTTTACGAGAACCTCACCGGCCGCGAGCACGTCGTCTCCGCCATCCAGACGAAGGGCGCGGACGACGACCCCGACGAGATTCTGGACCGCGTCGGCCTCGAACCGGCGGCCACGCGCCGCGCCGCCGGCGGCTACTCGAAGGGGATGCAGCAACGCCTTGCGCTCGGCATCGCGCTCGTCGGCGACCCCGACCTCCTCATCCTCGACGAACCGTCCTCGGGGCTCGACCCGAAGGGCGCGAAGCTCCTCCGGGACATCGTCCGCGAGGAGGCCGCCCGTGGCGCGACGGTGTTCTTCTCCAGCCACGTCCTCGGGCAGGTCGAGCAGGTTTGCGACCGCGTCGGCATCATGAACCAGGGGACCATGACGGCCGTCGACACCATCGACAACCTCCGCGAGCGCATCGACGCCGAGGCCGTCATCGAGGCGGACGTCACCGAGGTCCCCGACACCGACCCGGTCGCGGCCGTCGACGGCGTGCGCGAGGTCACGGTCGCCGGCCGGACGCTCGAGATCGTCTGCTCGCGGCCTGCCGCGAAGATGCCCGCGCTCCGCGCGCTCGACGACGTCGCCACCGTCACCGACATCACCGTCACGGACGCGTCCCTGGAGGCGCTGTTCGAGCAGTACACCGGGACCGACAGCGGGGCGAGCGACGCGAACGGCGCCACACCACAGACTGCCGCGGCGTCCGGAGGTGACGCGGCGTGAGCCTCTTCACTGTCGCCCGCGACGACTTCAAGAACGCCCGCCGGTCGTACGTCGTGCTCGGCGTCGTCGGCGTGCTCACCGCGCTCGTCGCGCTCATCTTCGTCTCCGAGATCAACGTCTACGACCACCCCTACCGGACGCTGTTCGACGTCTCCTTCTTCATGTTCCTCGTGTTCCCGATCGTGCTCGCGCCGCTCACCTACCTCGCCATCGCGGGGGACCGCGACAGCGGCGCCATCAAGTACGCGATGGGCCTGCCGAACTCCCGGGCCCAGTACGTCTTCGGGAAGTTCGTCTCGCGGATGGGCGTCGCCGCCGCCGCGGTCACACTCGCCGTGGCCGTCGGTCTCGTCATCGCGTTCGCCGCGTTCACGAACGCCCCGGGCGTCGCGCGATTCGCGGCGTTCCTCGGCGTCTCCCTGCTCGCGGCGTTCGCGTTCGTCGGCATCTACATCGGCATCTCCGCGGTCACGGCCAGCCGCTCCCGGGCGATGCTCGGCGTCTTCGGCGCCTACTTCCTGCTCGTCCCGTTCTGGTTCGGCTTCCTCCCCGTCATCGGCCTGCCCGACCTCCTCGACACCGTCGCCGACCTCCTCGGGACGAGCATCGCCAACGACACCCAGCAGTTCATCCGCGCGCTCTCGCCGGCGACGTCGTACCTGTTCAGCACCCAGATCGTCTACCAGGGGCTGTTCCCGACGCCGTACGAGTCGCTCAACGCCCAGATCGGCAACGCGCCGGACAAAATCTACGCGAAGGCCTGGTTCAACGCGCTCGTGATGTTCGCCTGGGGCGCCGGCTCGATGCTCGTCGGCTACCTCTCCTTCCGCCGGTCGGAACTCGGCTGACGGCGCTACCTGTGAAACAGTCACAAGAGGGTGTCTGACGCCTGTACGCCCCGGACTATTTCTCGGAATCGCGAACCTTTTTCAGTGAAAGGCTGGTTAGACCGCGCCATCATGACACCACACGTCGCCAGCGGACGCACTCACCCCGGACACCCGATTCAACCGCCGACACGAGGTGTACACTGACGTGTCGGACCCCACCGAACCGACGACGCCCGCCGCGCGCGTCACCAAGACCTTCCTGAAACACCAGCACCTCCTCGTGTTCCTGGCGCCGCTCCTATTCGTCTCGTTCGTCTACCTCGGGCCGCTCGCGCCCGCTGGCGCGGACTCCGCCTACTGGTTCGAATACTGGTGGCTGTTCCCGTTCTTCCTCACCGGCGCGACTATCGTCAACACGGTCGGCATCAGCGGCAGCGCGCTGTTCGTGCCGTTTCTCATCTTCGTCTTCCCGCTGTTCGCCCACCCGCTGGAGGCGGAGACGCTGGTGAAGATCGGGCTCATCAGCGAGTCGTTCGGGCTCTCCAGCTCCTCCATCGCGTTCGTCCAGTACGGCCTCGTCGACCGCCGGCTCGCGCTCTCGCTCGTACTGGGCGGGCTGCCGTTCGTCGTCGGCGGCGCGCTGCTGTCGTTCGTCGTCCCCGAACCGGTGTTCCACGCGCTGCTCGGGGCCGCACTGCTGACGGCCTCTTACCTCCTGTTCAAGGCGGACCTCGGCCACGACGAACCGGCGGACGACGGCAAGACCGCGGCCGCCGACGGCGGGACGAACCTCCCGAACGACGCGTCCAAACTCGGGCCGGCGGGCGTCGCAACGAGCAGCGACGGCACGGTCACGCGGGTCGACCGCGAGGGCAACACCTACGAGTACGACCGCTCTGGCTACCTCCGTCGGGCCGCCAACTACAGCGTCGGAGGCACGTTCCAGGGGCTCGCCGGCTTCGGCATCGGCGAACTCGGCATCATCTCGCTGCTCTCGTCGAAGATCCCGGTGCGGGTCGCCATCGGCACCAACCACATCGTCGTCGCGACCACGGCCATCATCGCGTCGCTCGTCCACGTCTTCGGCGGCGGAATCGTCGGCGGTCACTCGATGGACCTGTCGACGACGCCGTGGAACATGGTCGTCTGGACGGTCCCCGCCACCGTCACCGGTGGCCAGATCGCTCCCTACGTCTCCGCGGCGCTCGACACGGACACGATCAAGGCCGGCGTCGGCGTCCTGTTCGCCGTCATCGCCGTCGCACTGTTCCTGATGGCGACCGGGGGTATCTGACGTGTACGAGGCCATTCTGCTCCCGACGGACGGCAGCGAGGGCACCGCGGCGGCGGCCGACCACGCCGCCACGCTCGCCGACGCCTTCGACGCAACCGTCCACGTCCTCTCGGTCGCGGACGAACGCAACCGTTTCGAGAGTCCTAGCGCGGGCCTCGCCGCGGACGCCTGGGAGGAGAGCGAACACGCCCGTGCGGAGGCGGCGGCCCAGACGACTGTTGGGGCACTCCCGGCAACCGTCGCCGCTGAGTCCGCCGTCGTCGCGGGCATCCCCCACGAGGCCATCGTGGACTACGCCACCGAGAACTGCGTCGACGCCGTCGTGATGGGGACGCACGGCCGGACCGGTGTGGACCACTACCTGGTAGGGAGCGTCGCGGAGAAGGTGGTCCGCACGTCACCGGTCCCCGTGATGACGGTCCGACTGGACGACTGACTACTGTTCGTAGCGTTCGGCCCGCAGTTCGACGTAGCGGCCCGGCCACTCCCGGACGTGTCTCCGGGCGGCGTCGACGACGACGGATAGCGGACGCCGCACGCGCTGCAACGCCCCTCCGGACATCACTCGACGCAGGTCACCGAGCCGCCTGCGGGGCCCGTCGTCGTAGCTCATTGTGTGTAATACTACCACACCCGGGCCAATAATACCACGGGGTTGTACCGGCGCGCTCAGAGCCGCCGCGAGAGGGTCTCGGCGGTCTTCTCGCCGACGCCGTCGACGTCACGCAGGTCGGCCGCGGACGCCTCGCGGACCGCCTCGACGCTCCCGAAGCGCCGCAGGATGCGCTTTCGCAACTCGGGGCCGACGCCGTCCACGCCGTCCAGCGCGGTCGACACCTCGTCGCGGACGGTCTGGTGGTACGCGACGGCGAACCGGTGGGCCTCGTCGCGCACGCGCTGGAGGACGTGGAGCTGTGGCGCGTCGCTGTCCCAGTTGTACGTCCGGTCGGGGGTGATGACGATTTCCTCGTCCTTCGCCAGCGCCACCGCCGGCACGCCCCAGCCCGCCTCGTCGAGGGCCTCGCGTGCGGCGTTCAACTGTCCCTCGCCGCCGTCGATGAGGAGGAGGTCGGGGTCCGGGCGGTCGTCCCGGCCCTCGATTGCGCGCTCGGCGCGCCACCGGACGAGCCGCTTCATGTTCGCGTAGTCGTCGTTCTCGTCGTCGAGCTTCTTCCGGCGGTAGTCGGCTTTCGCCGCGCTCCCGCCGACGAAGCAGACGTCGCTGCCGACGGTCGCCTTCCCCTGGGCGTGGCTCACGTCGAAGCCCTCGATGCGCTCCGGCCGGTCGATGCCGAGGGCGTCCGCGAGCGCGCCGAGTTCGTCCCCGTCGCCGCCGCGCCGGTGGGCATTCTTCAGCGCGAGGTCCACGAGCGTCGCCTCGCGGCCCGCGCCCGGCACCTGCACCTCGACGCCTGCCGCGTCGAGCCACGCCGCCACGTCGTCGTCGCCGTGGGCCTCCGGGAGCAGCAGGCGGTCCGGGAGGTCGCGCTCGGCGTAGAACTGCACGAGGAACGCCGCCAGCAGGTCCGCGATGCGGTTCTCGCTGTCGGGCGCGTCGAGGTAATGCTGGTCGCGTTCGACCAGCTGGCCGCGCTCGGCGTGGAGGCGAGCGACGGTCGCCCGGTCGCCCTCCACGGCGACGCCGAGCACGTCGGTCGTCTCCGTGTCGTCCTGGCTCGCCACCGCCCCGCCCGCGCCGCCGTGGAACGACTCCACGTCGTCCAGCCGGTCCCGGAGGTTCGCGGCGCGCTCGAACTCCTGGTTCTGGGCCGCGCGCTCCATCTCCCGGCGCATCGGGTCTGCGAGCACGCCCGGCTCCCCCTCGAAGAAGCGCCGCGCCGCCTCGACGTCCGCGAGGTACTCATCCCCGCTAATCTCGCCCGTGCAGGGCGCCGTGCAGAGCCCCATCTCGAAGTCCAGGCAGGGGCGCTCGCGGCCCCGGTACTTGTGCTCGGAGCAGCCCCGGACGCCGTACACCTCGCGGACCGCCTTCACGACGGTGTTCACCTGGCCGATGTCCGTGTACGGGCCGTAGGCGACGGCGCCCTCGTCGGGGTCCCGGGTCACCTCGATACGGGGCGCGTCGTGGTCCGTGAACTGCACCAGCGGGTAGGACTTGTCGTCCTTCAGGCGGACGTTGTACCGGGGCTGGTGGCGCTTGATGAGGTTCGCCTCCAGTAGCAGCGCCTGCGTCTCCGTGTCCGTCACCGCGAAGTCGATGCCGTCGGCGCGCTCGACCATGTTCGCGATGCGGTGGCTGCGCGGGTCGGCGTACGACCGCACCCGCGCCCGGACGTCCACCGCCTTCCCGACGTACAGCACGGTGCCGTCCGCCCGCTGGAACTGGTAGACCCCGGGCTCGGCGGGCAGGTCGCTCGCGAACTCCCGTACCGCGTCCCCGTCCATCGGTCCGCCGTAGGCGCTTCGGCCGCTTCAGTGGCGCGGTCGGGGGCGGCGAGGACGACTGGCGGGACTCCTCGCTTCGGCGAGCGGGGAACGTCGCGAACCGCGAGGACGACCACCTGCGTTCCCGTTGTCCTGTTCTTCGGCGTGCGAAGACGCCCGCCACGTTTAGGGTGTCCGGTGGAGACGTTCAGCACGTACTCATGTCCGTCTCCGACCCGGAGTCCGCCGACCACGCCCTCCCCCCGTCCTGGCTGCTCGGCAGCGTCGTCGACTGGCTGGTCGCCGCGCTGCTCGTGGTGGCCGGGGCCGTACTCGCTGTCCCGGGAGCGATTCTCTACGCCACCGTGGACGAGGAACTCGCCCGCGAACTGGTCGCCGAGCAGACCGTCGAATCGACGGTTTTCACGGAGGCCGAGACGATCGTGGTCACGGAGGCGCTGGGGTCGTGGGGCGGCCTCGGGCTGGTGGTCACGGGCCTGGCGCTCGTCGCTGCAGGCGTCTGGTTCCTGGTTCACTACCGCCGCGTCCGCGAGCGGGGCGGCGAGCGGGCGGTCGCCGAATCCCGTCGGAACGTCGTGCTCGGTGCGGCCGTCACAGCGGTCACGAGTTCGATTCCGCTCTCGCCGGTGCTCGGCGGGGCCCTCGCCGGCTACCTCGAACGTGCCGGCGGCCCCGTCGAGTCCGGCGCGCTCTCCGGAGTGGTCGCGTCCGCGCCCGCAGTCCTCCTCCTCGTGTTCCCCGCGGTCGGCGTGGCGACCGTCTCTGTCCCCCTCGCGGCCGTGCTGTTCGGCGCGCTGCTGTTCGCCGTCGTCTACCTCGTCGCGCTGAGCGCGCTCGGCGGCTACCTCGGCGGCGCGGTCGCCGACTCCCGGTAGGCCGCCCCCGAACGGTTGAAGGGCGTCCTACGAGAATCGCTACACGATGACCGACACCGAGCGCGTCTGGCTGGTCTACCGGGAGTACACCGACAAGGGCCTGCTGAACGTCGTCTACGCCACGCCGGACGGCGAGCGCGTCCTCCGCAAGCAGCGCTCGATGAACGCCGGCGACCCGACGGCCGCCGTCGACGCCGACGCCGACGACCTCGAACCCCCCGAGGACGACCAGGAGCGCGACCGCTACGCCGACGAGGCGACGCGGATGCGCGACCGCCACGACCCCGACGACCGCGTGTAGGGTTCGCAGCGGCGGCGACCGGGAGCAAAGCACTTCAGGACGCCACGAGACCACCCCGTATGTACGACGCCCTCCCAGCGGAGGTGACCGGCGCGTGACGTGGCCGGTCGTCGCCCGCCGCGACCTCCGGGAACTGCTCGCGGAGAAGACGCTCTACTACTTCTGCGCGCTGTTCGCGCTGGTCGGCGGTGGCGTCGCCTCCATCGCGGCGCGCGGGCAGGCGCCGACGCGGCTGTCGCACCTGGTCGCCCTCCTGTTCCTGTTCGCTACGCCGCCACTGGCGGTGACGTTCGTCCAGCAGGCCATCCCGCGGAGCGTGACCACCGGCCGCATCCGACTCACGCTCTCGCTGCCCCACAGCCGCGCGGCGTTCGTCGCGGGCGTCGGCGCCGCCGCCGTGGTGGCCGCCCTCGCCGTCACTGCTGCCGGCGTCCTCGGCGCCGTCGCGATGTACCTGGTCCGGGGCGCCCCCGTCGACCTGCTGGGGCTCGTTCCCGTCCTCGCGCTACTCGTTCTGCTCGCTGCCGCGTTCGTCGGCGCGACCCTCGCGTTCACGGCGCGCTCGCGCTCGACGACGCTGTCGGTCGCCACCGGCTACGGCTTCCTGCTGCTGGCGTTTTTCTGGCCGGTCGCCGTCTCGCTGAGCACCGTCGTGCTCGGGAGCACGGTCGGCGTCCCCGTCCCTGGACGGATGGTGAACACGGTGACACAGCTCAGCCCGGTGTTCGCCTACCAGAACGCCGTCTCCGCGCTCGGGCTGGGTATCGCCGGGCCGGTCGGTCACATCCCGGAGTGGGGCGGCGTGGTCGTCCTGCTCGCGTGGGCGGGGCTCGGCTACGCGCTCGCCGCGAGGCGGTTCGGCGGTATCGACCTCTGAGGCGCTCGCGTGGGCGTCTCTCCGCCTGAGAAACACGACAACCCATTTATAAGCTCGTGGAGACGTTCCGGCCATGTCAGCTATAGAGCTATCGGGCGTCACCAAGCAGTTCGGTGACGTCACCGCCCTCCACGACCTGGACCTCGAGGTCCAGGACGGCGAGATATACGGCTTCCTCGGGCCGAACGGGGCGGGGAAGTCGACGACCATCGACATCCTCCTCGACTTCGTGCGCCCCACGTCGGGGAGAGCCTCGGTTCTCGGGATGGACGCACAGGACGACTCGCTGGCCATCCGCCAGCGCACCGGCGTCCTCCCGGACGGCTTCCACGTCTACGACCGCCTCACTGCGCGCCAGCACCTCGAGTTCGCCATCGAGTCGAAGAACGCCACCGACGACCCTGACGAACTGCTCGAACGCGTCGGCATCCCGGACGCCGCCGACCGGAAGGCAGGCGGCTTCTCGAAGGGGATGGCCCAGCGCCTCGCGCTCGCCGTCGCGCTCGTCGGCGAGCCCGACCTCATCATCCTCGACGAGCCGTCGACCGGCCTCGACCCGAACGGCGCCCGCGAGATGCGGGAGATCATCAAGGAGGAGGCCGCCCGTGGCGCGACAGTGTTCTTCTCCAGCCACATTCTCGAGCAGGTCGAGGCGGTCTGTGACCGCGTCGGCATCCTGCAGAACGGCGAACTCGTCGCCGAGGACACCATCCGCGGCCTCCGCGACGCCGCCGGCACCGGGACGACGCTCCGGGTCACCGTCGACGTGCTGACCGACGACGTGCTGGTCGCGGTCCGGGACGTCCCCGGCGTCACCGACGTGACGGCCGACGGCGACACACTCACCGTGCGCACGGAGAGCGCCGCGAAGACCGACGTGCTCGACGCCGTCGAGGGCACCGGCGCGGACGTCGTCGACTTCTCCACCGAGGAGGCGTCGCTGGACGACGTGTTCGCGGCCTACACCGACGAGGAGGTGGCCCGGGCATGAGCTGGTCCGTCATCGCCAAGAAGGACTTCCGGGACGCCGGGCGTTCGAAGGCGCTGTGGGCGCTCACCGCGCTGTTCGTGCTGTTCATGGCGGGCATGGCGTACGTCTACACGCTCGTCCAGTCGGGCGGCCCGGCCGGAGCGGGCGAACTCGGGAGCCTCGGCCTCATCTTCTTCCTCATCAGCCCGGTCACGCTGCTCATCCCGCTGACCGCGCTCGTGATGGCCCACAAGTCCATCGCCGGGGAGGTCGAGTCCGGGAGCGCGAAGTTCCTGCTCTCGCTGCCCCACACCCGCCGCGACGCCATAATCGGGAAGGTCGTCGGCCGCGGCGCCGTGATGGGCGTCGCCGTGCTCGTCGGCCTCGTCGTCGCCGCCGTCGTCACCGTCGCGCTGTACGACAGCTTCGACACGATGGCGTACCTCGGCTTCGCGGTGCTTACGGTGTTCCTCGCCGTGATGTACACGGCCATCGGCGTCGGCCTCTCGGCCACCACGAAGGACGGCGGCCGCGCGACCATCCTCGTCGCCGGCTTCTACGTCTTCTTCGAACTCGCGTGGGGGCTCGTTCCGACCGGCGTCTACTACCTCCTGAACAACTCCTTCGCCCCCGGTCCGAACACCGTGCCGCCGGACTGGTACCTCCTCCTCAACCGCCTGCCGCCGTCGTCGGCGTTCTCCAGTGCGGTGTTCCAGTTCCTCCCGGGCAACGCCGGCAACATCGCGCAGTACTTCCCGCAGAGCCCGCCGATCCACCTCTCGAAGTGGGCGGCGCTCGCGATGATGGTCGTCTGGTTCGTCGTCGTGCCGCTGGTCGGCTACCGCGTCTTCGAGCGCGCCGACCTGTAGGCCCCCCCTTTTCTCCGCGCTCCGTTCTCGAACTGGACAGCAACGCCGTCCCGAGACAGGTCCGCCTCAGGCGTCGCTGGACCGCAGCCGGTCCCGGAAGAACGCCACGAGCCCGCTCACGGGTCCGGTCCCGCCGAGCGCCACCACCACGGCGCCGGCGATGTTCGCGAGCATGTCGGTCACGATGTCGTCGACGCCGTAGACGGTGAAGTAGCCGCCCGCGGCGAACTCGAGGACCTCCCAGAGGATGGCGGCCGAGAGGACGAACACCACGATGAACGCGGTGCGGAACGACTCGGGCACCGAGACCTCGTCGGTGTGGAGCTCGAGCGCCCGGAAGGCGGCGTAGCCCAGCGCGGCGATCAGCGTGGCGGAGACCACGTGGGTGATCTCGTCGTACCACTGGTAGCGCGAGTAGAGGCCGAGCGAGCCGACCGTGTGGAGGAGCACCGCGCCGGCGATCCAGAGGACGAGGCCGGCGTCCATCGAGTAGCCGTACTCCCGGCGGAGCACAGCAGGGAACAGCGTGATGCTGAGGCTGACGACCGCCGGGGCGGTGACGCCGAACTTGACGGTGACCAGGCCGTAGACGGCGATCGCTATCAGGACGAGCTGCAGCCCCCGAACGAGGCGGCGTTCGGTCGCGTCGGTCAGTCCGGCGTCGGTGCTGGCCACGCTGGGTCACCCCGACGCAGCGCGTTCGAACGATCCCACCGGATCGAATCGCCTGAAGTACCAGTCCACGAGGATACCGAGTGCGACGCTGACGGCGGAGACGTAGACGATGTCCCACTGGAGTTCGGCCTGCGTTCGGATGAACGCCGTCCCCAGCCAGCGGTCCGAGTAGTACTGGGCGACGATCCAGAACGCCTGCAGCGCCATCGTTGTCATCGTGGCGAAGACGACCGCGAAGCGCCGGCTCAACTCCGCGTCGGTGTACACGTCGAGTTCGACCACGAGGAGCAACGCGATGGAACTGATGGCCACGTAGCCGGTGACGTCCGGGTAGACCCCGGCAGCCCGGAGGACCACGGCGACCGCGGCCACGCCCGGCAGCGGCCAGGCGACCATCTCGGTCGGGTCGCCGGTCGCGGCCGCCGGCAGCGCGGCGACGCCCGCGACGATCGCGGCGAGCACGCCCCAGAGGACCGCGCCGGCCAACACGCTCTCGACGGCCGCCAGTGCCACGACTACCGTCGCTGTCCATCCGAGGGTAGCGTTCACTCGCTCGCTGTGGACGAGCCGGCCGAGGACCGTCGTTCGACTGTCGGTCGCCATCTGTGTCAGGTCGCGTATGGTATCCCGTGGTGTCCGCCGCAATCCGGACAGGAGCGCGGTCGTGGATTCGCCTCGACTACTCGGGCGGACACCGGAACCGCCGGGTCCGCTCCCCGTCGAACGACGGCCCCTCGCCGTCGTCCTCGAAGCCAGCGTCGACGAGCACCTCGTGGAACGCGTCGTCGCCGCCCGGTACCACCACCTCGACTGGCAGCGACTCGCCGGCCGCGAACGCCCGAGGTTCGCCGAGCAGTTCGCCGACGGCGTCTGGTTCGCCGTCGAAGCGCGTGACGTGGACGGCGCCCCGCCACGTGTCGAACGCGACGAACCCCGCGAGGCCGTCGTCTGTCTCCGCTACCCTGACGGTCCGGTCTCTGATGAGTCTCTCAGCGTCCATCTCCTCGGCGGCGAGCGCGGCGAGGGCATCCGCGTCGTCGTCCGTCGCGTCGCGGACGTTCATGGCCCCTCGTAGGCGCGGGACGGACTTAATCCCCGCGCGGCAACCGTTTCATCCATGCAAGCAGTTATCCGGGCGGCAGACCGTACGTTCCGGCAATGAACACGGTACACAGTGCGGGTGACCGCCGATGCGAGTAGTCGCCAAGTTCGGCGGCACCAGTCTCGGCAGCGGTGACCGCGTGGAGCGCGCGGCGGACTCCATCGCGGACGCCGTCGCCGCGGACCACGAGATCGCAATCGTGGCCTCGGCGATGGGGAACACCACGGACGAACTGCTCGAGGACATCACCTTCGAGGCAGACGACACGGACCGCGCGGAGATCGTGTCGATGGGCGAACGGACGTCCGTGCGGATGCTGAAGGCGGCGCTCGCCGCCCGCGGCGTCAACGCGGTGTTCCTCGAACCCGGCCACCCGGATTGGCCCATCGTCACGAACGAGCGCGGCGAGGTCGACGCCGACGCCACGAGGGAGCGCGCGGCCGAACTCGCGGCCTCACTCGGGGACACGGTCCCGGTCATCACGGGCTTCCTCGCGGAGGACCACGACGGCAACGTGACGACGCTCGGACGCGGCGGCTCGGACACGTCTGCGGTGATGCTCGGGCGCTACGTGGACGCCGACCAGGTCGTCATCGTGACGGACGTCGAGGG
>Ga0075105_1000031_pt1 | contig 107129 bp, 83 predicted proteins | sample AntDeeMetag02WF5_FD_69800 | JGI IMG/M metagenome (GOLD analysis project Ga0075105, IMG submission 69800) | Saline lake microbial communities from Deep Lake, Antarctica - Antarctic Deep Lake Metagenome 02WF5 | ecosystem: Environmental > Aquatic > Non-marine Saline and Alkaline > Saline | place... | reverse complement strand
GGCGGCGACTTAGATGACGTCCAGCCGGTCGTCGACTACTACAACGAGATACAGGAACACGGTGCCCAGTTCCAGGGCGACGGCGAGCAACTGTTCACCTCCGGCGAAATATCCACGTTCGCGGGGTACGACTACAACGCGCTGGACCTGAAGTACAACATCGACGACGTCGACGAGGAGGACGTTGGCATCGCGCTGCTCACCGGCCCGAACGGCGAGAGCGGCGGGATCAACATCCCCTACGGCTACGGAATGTTGAAGGGGGCTCCGAACCCCGAGGCTGCGAAGCTCTTCATGGATTACGTGCTCTCGCTCGAGGGCCAGAAGGTGTTCCTCGACGCCTACGTCCGGCCCATCCGGGCCGACGAACTTGACTTGCCCGAGGAGTTCCCCGCCCAGTCGGCCTACGACGCGACGCAGTTCACCGTCGACCAGGTCGAACTCGTCGACAAGCAGGGGAGGATCATCGACGAGATCGGCGAAGGCGCGGGTATCGCCGGGTTCTGAACCGATGGCCACGACAACCGGATCGCCGCTGTCGGCGCTTCGGACCCGCGCATACCGGCTGGTGTATCCTCGGACGGAAGTCGATCGCGAGCACCGGCGCGTCGTCGCGCTCTGCCTGCCCTTCTTCCTGCTGGCGACGGTCGCGGCGTTCCTCCCGATGGCGACGATGGCTCGCGCCTCCGTCTCGGTGGGAGTCTACGAGAACGTCGGTTGGACGGGAGAGTTCTACCGGACGCTCGTCAGCGATCCGGTATACCGCGAGATAGCGGTGAACACGCTCTGGTTCGCCGCGGCGACGACACTCGTCAGCGTCGCCGTCGGGGTCGGCGTCGCCCACGCGCTGGAGAAGTACGACCTCCCATTCGAGCGGGGATTGGTCGCCGCCCTCTCCTTCCCCATCGCGCTCCCGGGCATCGTCGTCGCCTTCTTGATCGTCGTGCTCATGGGGCGCTCGGGGCTCGTGACGAACGCCCTCGCCGCTCTCGTTGGCGGCGACCCCTTCTCGCTGGCGACGGCCACGACGGTGTTCGGCCTCTTCCTCGCGTACCTCTACTCGCTGATCCCGCGGTCGGCGCTGGTGCTCCGCGGGACCTACTCCGAGGTGAATCAGGACGCCGAGGAGGCCGCTCAGTCGCTCGGTGCGAGCCCGCTGCAGACGTTCTATCACGTTACCCTCCCCCAGATCCGGCCCGGTATCGTCGCCTCGTTCATCCTGACGTTCCGGACGGCCCTGACCATCTTCGGGACGGTACTCGTCCTGCAGAACCTCAGCCTGGCGACGCTGCGCATCCAACACGAGATCGCGAACGGCTTCGAGGTGCAGACTGCCGCGGCCATCGGCGTGATCTACTTCGCGTTCATGCTCGGGTTCACCTACCTCGGGTTGCAGTACACCAGCGCGGAGGTGACGACCATATGACCGACGGGACGGACGCAGCAGAACTCCGGACCGACGGCGGAACTACGACCGGGTCGCGCACGGTACTCGGTCGCTTCGACCCGAGCGCGGCCTTCGGCCGGCCGCTCGTCGTGGGCGCCCTCGCCGTGACCTTGCTGTTCCTGCTCGTCCCGATCCTGCTCACGCTCGTCGCGTCGTTTGCGAGTGACTGGACTGGGATCCTCCCCGCCGGGTTCGTCACGCTCGACAACTGGCGCCACGCGCTGGGCATCGGCCTCGAAGTCGGTTCGCGCCGCGGCGTCGGGTCCGGCCTGGCGTTCAGCGTTCTGCTGGCGACCGGCGGGATGGTGTTGAACATTTTCGTCGGCGTCCCCATCGCGTACGCGGTGACGCGTTACGACTTCGTGGGGCGGGACTGGATCAACGCGATGGCGATCCTTCCGATCGCGCCGGGAATCGTCCTCGGCGTCGCCTTCCTCAAGACGTATCCGCAGTACGCGGGCTCGGCGCTGTCGCTGATCGTCGCCTACTCGATCCTCAAATCGCCGTTCATGGTCCTGACCGTGCAGAGCTCGTTCCAGTCGATGGACCTGCGTCAGCTCGAGGAGAGCGGGCGAGCGCTCGGCGCCTCGTGGCTTCGGACGTTCGTGACCGTCATCGTCCCGAACGCGAAGGGCGGCATCATGGCCGGGTCGATCATCACCTGGATCCTCGCCGCCGCCGAGTTCAACTTCACCTGGCTGGTGTACTCCCGGGGCCCCAAGCCGTTCTCGCTGTTCCTCTACTCGAACATCACCAGGTCGCCGATACTGACCGCCGCCGCGGCCGTCTCGATCTACTTCCTGATCGTCACGGTCGCGGTACTGGTGCTCCAGTTCGTCGGCGGCACGGGCTTTACGACCGTCAGACGCGAGGAAGTCTGACCCAGACGCATACGGACACACCATGGCCACGATAACACTCGATTCAGTTACGAAGGAGTACGGCACGGAGACCGCAGTCGAATCGCTCTCGCTCACCATCGAGGAAGGCGAGATACTCGGCGTCGTCGGTCCCTCCGGTTGCGGGAAAACGACGACCCTGCGTACCGTCGCCGGATTCGAGACGCCGACGTCGGGGCGAGTGCTGTTCGACGGCGAGGACGTCACGCACGTCCCCCCGGAGGACCGCAACACGGGACTGGTGTTCCAGTCCTACGCCCTCTTCGAAAACATGACCGTCCGCGCGAACGTCGCGTTCGGCCTCAAGATGCAGGGCGTCGGCAAGGCCGAGCGCCGCGACCGCGCCGACGAACTGCTGGAGATGCTCGGCATCGGCGACCTGGGCGACCGGAGCCCGGAGAACCTCTCGGGCGGGCAGCAACAGCGCGTCGGCCTGGCGCGGGCACTCGCTGTCGAGCCCAACGTGTTGTTACTCGACGAACCGATGACCGGCCTCGACGCGAAGCTGAAGGACCGCCTCCAGCGAGAGATCGGATCGCTCCTGTCGGACCTGGGCACGACGTCGCTGTACGTCACTCACGACCAGGAGGAGGCGATGCGGATGTGCGACCGCATCGCCGTGATGAACGACGGGTCGGTCGAACAGGTCGGCTCGCCCGCCGAAGTGTACGAGGAGCCCGCCACGCCGTTCGTCGCGGACTTCGTCGGTACCTCGAACCTGCTGTCGGCCACGGCGGTCGACGGCACGCTCGACTTCGGGTTCGGAGCCGTCGACGCCGACGTCCCGATGGATCTGTGCGGCGAGGTTACCGTCAGCGCCCGCCCTTCGGACTTCGAGATGGGCGGCGGAGACCTGGAGGTCGTCGTGGAAGACGTCGACTACCTCGGCGAGACCAAACGAATCGCGGGAACGCTCCCGGACGGCCAGTCCGTGACGCTGGAGAGCACGAACGGGATCACCACGGCGGATCGGGGCGACACCGTCTCGGTGGCCCTCGACGCCAGTGGCGTCCACGTCATCGACCGCGACGCCCGGAGCGCGAACTGATGTCTCGAAATCGACCGCCGACCGACGACAGGCAGGTCGGACCGACCGTACTCGACGGGGAGACGACCGTCGCGCGACTCGACCGCCCTCGGGCACCGGAGTCGACACGGATCGCCGTCGTCTCCGACCCCCACGTCGCCACGGAGGAGACGGGGACCTGGAAGGTGTTCGACCGTACCGAGCGGAACCTCCAGCGCGCCGTCGCGGCGGTGGCGGACCGGAACGTCGACGGCGTGGTCGTCCCGGGCGACCTGACGAAAGACGGCGAACCGCGGAACTTCGATCGCTACGACGAACTCGTCACACCGTTCGACGTCCCGACCGTCACGCTGCCCGGGAACCACGACGTCCCGAAGACGTTCGACGACCACGAGGTCCCGTCGCTGGCGGCGTTCGTCGACCGCTACGCCGACGGCGAGAAGTATCCGGTCAGGGCGGAGGTCGGCTCGGTGGACGTCATCGGGCTCAACACCGCCGCGCGCTGGGACGGCGGACTGGAAGACACCTGGGGCGGGCGCGTCTCGGACCGACAACTCGCCGCGCTCGACGCGGCGCTGGCCGACGCAGCGACGCCCGTCGTAGCGCTCCATCACAACCTCTACGCCCTGCCGGACAATCCCGGCGGCGACTGGACGAACTTTCCGCTGAACGACGGCGACGCGCTCCACGCGGTCCTGCACGACCACGACGTCCCGCTCGTGGTCTCTGGCCACCAGCACGTCCCCGCGCTAGGTGTGCGGGACGGAGTTCGTGAGGTCACCGCACCGGCCGTCTGCTCGTATCCCTACGCCCTGCTCGTGCTCGAAATCGGTCCCGCGGGCACCACAGTGTCGATGGTGCCCCTCGCCGCGGCGGCCGAGACTGTCGAGTCGTACCGGGCGGCGGTTGACGGCGTCCCGATGGGTCGCGGCATCGCCCGCAGGACGGAGCGGCGACTGGACTCGCTCCCCCTCGAGTCGGGACGGATCGAGGAGTGAGCGACAGTGCTGGGTGAGGAAGCCCCGGCCACGCGACCGCAGGTTTATACACGAGCGGGCACCACCCTCGCTCAGCATGGGACCGGTACCTGACCTGGCCGACCGCGCCGTCGCGTGCGCGAATCGACTCCAGCGAGCCGACGAGGTACTGCTCGCGTCCCACATCGACGCCGACGGGCTGACGAGCGCGGCCGTCGCGTCGTCTGCGCTCGAACGCGCGGGAATAAACTTCGAGACGGTCTTCGAGAAGCAACTCGACGCCGAGGCCATCGCGGGCATCGCCGCCACCGACTACGACACCGTTCTCTTCACCGACTTCGGCTCCGGCCAGCTGGACGTCATCAGCGACCACGCGGCCGCCGGCGACTTCGTCCCGGTAATCGCCGACCATCACCAGCCGTCGAACCCGGAGGACTGCCATCCCGATGCCGTCGTGACGACCGACGGGTACGCAGACACCGAGTTCCACTGCAATCCCCTGCTGGAGGGGCTCAACGGCGCCTCGGAGCTGTCGGGTGCCGGCGCGGCCTACGTCCTCGCCCGGGCGCTGGCGGAACCTGGCGACGCGGACGCCCCCCACGACAACCGCGACCTGGCCGGCCTCGCCGTCGTCGGCGCCGTCGGCGACATGCAGGCCGTCGGCGGGGAGCTGATCGGTGCGAACGCCGGTATCGTCGCCGAGGGCGTGGAAGCGGGCGTCCTCGACGAAGGGACCGACCTCACGCTGTACGGCAAGCAGACCCGTCCGCTCCCGAAGTTGCTGGAGTACGCGACGGAAGTCCCGATTCCGGGCGTCTCGAACGACTACGGGGGCGCCATCCGATTCCTCGACGGCCTGGGGCTCGACCTCAAGACGAACGGCGAGTGGCGGACCTGGGCGGACCTGACCGACGACGAGCGCCAGACCGTCGCCAGCGCGCTCGTCAAACGGGCCGTCGAGCGCGGCGTCCCCGCCGGGAAAATCGACTCGCTCGTCGGGACCACCTACACCCTCGCTGACGAACCTGTCGGCACCGAGTTGCGCGACGCCAGCGAGTTCTCGACGCTACTGAACGCCACCGCTCGCTACGAACGGGCCGACGTCGGCCTGGCGGTCTGCCTGGGCAACCGCGACGGCGCGCTGGACCGGGCCCAGACCCTGCTTTCGAATCACCGGCGCAACCTCTCGGAGGGTCTGACGCTGGTCCAGGAGCGGGGCGTCACCCACGAGGAGCACGTCCAGTGGTTCGACGCCGGTGAGGCCATCCGCGAGACCATCGTCGGCATCGTCGCCGGGATGGCACTCGGCACCGACGGCGTCGACTCGGACAAGCCCATCCTCGCGTTCGCCCGGAAGTCGGACGAGGAGACGAAGGTGTCCTCGCGCGGGACCGGTCCGCTCGTCGGCCGCGGCCTCGACCTCTCGGCCGTGATGGGCGAGGCCTCCCGGTCCGTCGGCGGCGACGGCGGCGGCCACGACATCGCCGCCGGCGCGACGGTACCCGCTGGAAAAGAGCAGGACTTCGTCGACGCCGCCGACGCCATCGTCGCCGAACAGTTGAGTTGACGGGATTCTTGATGGGTTTCGGTACGTATCGAGTATCGGAACCTGTTCGACGCCGTCGTTGTGTCGTCCCCCACGAATGGTTAGTCTGCGTGTGAAGTGAACGGGTGATTCTTCTGGATTGGTATTGAAAGAAACTAGACCGCCAACAGCCAGAAAGCCCTCGGCGGGCTCTCTGGAGTCGGAATCGAGACCGACAACAACAAACAGAAAGCCCTCCGCGGGCTCCGGTCCCGGGGCTTGCTGCGCTCCTCGCTACGCTGCGGTACTTACTGCGCCCGGGTTCCCGGACCCCGCCTCGCCCTTTCAGTCCTCCAGGAACTGTACTGCAGCCCTGCCCTTCCCCATCCACGCGAGCGGAGCGAGTGTGGGCTCGAAAGACGAGGTGTGCCGAGTCTTTCGGTGGGTCGCGCGATGAAACGCGCTCCCGGCCAAGCGGTTGCGGAGCGGTCAGGACGCGTGATTCGCGGCGGACGCCGCGAACCCGGGAGGAGTGGGGAGTTAATCGCAAGCGCGTTTCATCGCGCGAGCCATGCAGTAGATATCCTGGAGGAATGAAAGGGCGAGGCGGGGTCGCGTGGGCTGAGACGGGCCCTATCCGAGCGACGAAGGAGCGAGGATATCCCGCTCAGCGCGCGCGAGCGCGCCGAGGGCTTTCGAGGTGTTTGAATTGGCGGCTCAGTTCTAACAGTCCCCGTTTGATACGTCCCTCACCTGTATTGATCGGCGGAAAGAGCTAAGCATCTCCTCAAGAGACTACTCAGAGAATGCAAGAGCGCGACGTGCTGGACCTGTTCCTCGTCGCCGTCCTGGCGGTCCTCACCTACGTCGAGGCGTTCGGGCTGGCCGACCCCATCGCCACCGTCGACGAGGTACTCGCCATCCTCACCGTCATCGACGTCGAGGTGTACCTCGTCCTCGGGGGGCTGTTCGGCATCGTCTTCGTCGGCTACCTCACGGTCTACCTCCCGAAGAAAGACGCCAGCCAGCCCGTCCGTCGATAATCGGCGTAGCTGCGCCGCGGCGGCGACGGTAGCGAGTGACGGGCCGGTCGCGAGCGCGTGGAGACCGCGTGACCTTTATCTGGGGGCGTCGATGCGTCAGGCAATGACCGACTTCGACCCGGAGCGCTTCGAGGACAAGTACGCGAACTACTTCCCCGAGCTACAGAAGGCGTACAAACAGGCCTTCGAGACGATGAACGACACCTACGACTCGGAGCTGATCCACGCCATCGACCAGCAGATCCTCAACGAGTCCGAGCCGTTCTACGATGGAGACGGCGAGTTCCGGATCGAACTGCCCGAGGACCCCGTCGACCGTCTGGACGCCATCGTCGTCGCCGACGAGAAGATAGAGGCGGTGCTCGAACGTTACGTCGAGGAACTGGAGCGCCAGCACCGGCGTATCTTCGGCTTCGGGGAGTGAACGCCCGCCGTCGGCGACCCGGCTCCCGTTCGAGATGTGGGCAACGAACTGGTGAGTCCAAAGGTCTAAGCGCCCGCGGGACAGACTAGCTGATATCATGAGCACGGAAACCAACGAGGCCGCGAACGACGACCTGAAGGAGCGAATTTCGAACTTCCTGCGCCGCAACTTCCCCCAGATCCAGATGCACGGCGGGAACGCGGCCATCGAGGACCTCGACCGTGAAGAGGGCAGCGTCACCATCCAGCTCGGCGGCGCCTGTTCGGGCTGTGGCATCTCGCCGATGACCATCCAGGCCATCAAGACGCGCATGACCAAAGAGATCCCCGAGATCGACACGGTCCACGCGAACACCGGCATGGACGGCGGTGGCGGCATGGGCGGCGGCTCGGGCCCCTCGATGCCCGGTGACTCCCGCGGCGGCGAGATCGGCGGCGACGACGACGAAGGTCCCGCAGCCCCGTTCTAGCGCTCGCGGTTCGCCGTTCCAACGCGGCCATCGGTGGTCGTTTCGACGCTTCTGCGGATTCTCCGGTCGATTTCACACTAGGTCCTGTCACGTAGCGACAGCGACCGGCCACAGCGAGCGTCAGTGTGCGCCCTGGACAGGAGTCGGGAAATACTATCAGATTGTCGATTATTCTACCATATTGTTTCATTATAGGTAGATAGTGAGGAGGTAGCTCTGTCGAACCCATATCGGGTGGAAAAGGTATTAAGAGACCATTTGAGACGTGAATCAGTCACGAGTACCGAAAATTAAGGCGTATTCTCCCAGTAAGTGTGATAAGGGCAGAGACAGTGATTAGTGGCCATGAGTGGCCGTTCTGAGAGAAATTTCGTGATCGAGCAACGAAATCTCGTTTCGTTATAGCAATTTCGATGATAATATCTACATCTGTCAGGTTGTCGTCCAGGTGGGAGTGACCACGGCGGCGGGACGTGGATAGTACCCGTCTTCCAGCGGGGTGTCGATGAGCGGGCAGCGGCGAACGAGAGGGGCAGGACGTCGTCAGGCGCCCTTCATGCCGCCGCTGGCGAGACCCTTGACGACCCACTGCTGGACCGCCGCGAACAGGACAATGACCGGGATCATGGTGATCGTCGCCGCCGTGAGCACGAGGTGCCAGGCGACCTGGTTCTGGGACTGGAACAGCTGCAGTCCGAACGGGAGCGTCCTGGTCGCGCCGGTCTGGGACAGCACCGACACGAGCAGGAAGTCGTTCCACGAGATGGTGAACGTGTAGAAGCCAGCGACGGCCAGGCCCGGCAGCGACAGGGGGAGCACGACCCGGACCAGGATGTCCAGTTGCGAGCAGCCGTCCATCTTGGCGGCCTCGTCCAGCGACTCGGGGATGTCGTCGAAGTACCCCTTCAGGAGCCAGATGGCCAGCGGCGTCGCGATGACCGAGTGGGCGATGATGATCCCGAGGTGGGAGTTGATCAGGCCCAGGGTGAACATCAGCAGGAAGAAGGGGATCAAGATCAACACGTACGGCAGCATCTGCGTCCCCAGGAACGCCAGCAGGAGCGAGTCGCGGCCGGGGTACTCGAAGCGACTCAGCGAGTAGCCGGCGAGCGTCCCGACAGTGAGCGTCAGCACGGTCGTAGCCGACGCGATGATGGTCGAGTTGACGAAGTACCGCTGGAACGCGCCCGTCGAGAGGACGTTCACGTAGTTCGCGAGCGTCAGGTCCGACAGCGACGGGATCAGCGCAGACGAGTAGAGGAACGACCGGTTGGTGAACGTCGCCAGCACCATGTAGACGACCGGCAGTAACAGGAACAGCATGAAGACGCCGAGGACCGCGTACACGGCCAGTGCGCGCCGGGGCGACGTCTCTTCGTCCAGCCATCGGTCGAATCTGCTGACGGTGTTCGCCGACTCGGTTCGCCCGTCGACCGCGTCTGTCTCAGTTGCCATCGGTGGTCACCTCGAACATCAGTCCATGTCCTCCAGTTTCACGTAGACGGTCGTGAAAACCAGCATGAGCACGAGCATCACGACGCCCATGCTCGCCGCGTAGCCGAGCGCGTACGTCTCGAAGGCCGTTTTGTACACGTACGTCGCCAGTACCTCCGTGTTACCCAGTGGGCCGCCGCCCGTCGAGAGGTAGACGATCTCGAAGTTGTTGAACGTGAAGATGACGTGCAACACGATCATGATCATCGACACGTACGAGATCTGCGGGAGCGTGACGTGGCGAAAGCGCTGGAGCGCGCCGGCGCCGTCGAGGCGCGCGGCCTCGTACTGGGTCTCCGGGATCGAGTTCATTGCCGCCATCAGCGCGATGGCGTAGAACGGGACGTTCCGCCAGACGTGCATCAACACGATGAGCGGGAACGCCATCTCCGGGTCGCCGAACCAGTAGGTCGTCTCCAATCCCAGCGCGTCGAGCACGATGTTCGCGGGGCCGAAGCCGTTCTGCACCATGAAGCGGAACAGGATCACCATCACGATGATCGGCAGGACCCACGACACCATCGAGAGGCTCCGGAAGATGCGCATCCCCGGCAGTTTCTCCTTGAGCACCAGCGCCAGTGCCATGCCGAGCAGGTACTGGATCGACACCGCGAGCGCGGTGAGCAACACCGTCTGCCACAGCGCGGTCCGGAACACGGCGTCGTTCACCATCTCAGCGAAGTTCTCGAGACCGACGAGTTCCTCCTGTCCGGGTTGCAGCAGCGAGACTTCCAGGAACGCCATCTGGACACCCCGGAGCGTCGGGTAGAAGATGATCGCTGCGAGCAGTATCACCGCCGGCAAGATGAGCGCGTAGCCGAGCCACGTCTCCGAGAGGAACGACTTGAACTCCTCGCCGTAGCGCGCGGTCCGACTCTGAGACGTGTTCGTCGCCATGGGGTTACAGGTCGCCTTCGAGGTCCTGGAGGTTCGAGTGGAGGGACTCACCGGCCTCGTACGGGTCGGTCTCGCCGTAGACGACCTCCTGCATCAGCGGGTAGAACTCCTGACGCACCGGGCCCCAGGAGATCTTCGCGAGGGCGCGCCCGGTCTCGAACACGTCCGTGAAGGGCATCCAGTTCTCGTTATCGAGCGTCGACTCGACGTCCTCGTGGACGGGGGTGATGTACTCACCTGGCTCCCACTCCTGGATGGTGTTCATCACGTCAGGACTCGTTCGCGACGCGACGGCTTCGAAGCCCAGGTCTGTCTGGTCGGAATGGGCGTTCACCATGACCGGCTTGACCTCGAGATAGGTGCCGCGTTGACCCCCCTCCGCGTAGGGCAGGTGGTCCACGGCCGATTGCTCGTCGAGGACGGCAACCGCCGCGTCACTGTCGTCGATCTCCGGACCGCTCGTCCACGACCGGATCCAGGGACCGCACTCGATCATCGCGAGGTTCCCGTTGATGTACTCAGGATCGTTCACCTGCCAGCCGGTCCCTCGCTGGTCCGGATCGGCGATCGGCTCTTCGCTCGCCCACACCTGGTAGTAGAACTTGTCGAAGATCAGGCCGAGTGTCTCGGCATCGATGTCAAGTGACCAGCCGTCACCCTCCTGCACGTAGAGGTTGTCCGTGTGCTGGTACACGTGGGACATCCACTCCTGAAACCCTCGGACACCACCGTCTTTCGTGCAGTTGTGGAACGGAGTGATGTCCATCTCGGTCTTGATGAGTCGCCCGATTTCGAGGAACTCGTCGGCCGTCTCTGGTGGGTCCTGACCGAGTTCATCGAGGACGTCGTGCCGGTAGATGAGTCCACGACCGTTCCCCGTGTAGGGCAACGCGTACAGTTCACCCTGGTAGGACATCGCGTCTATCGTGCTTTCAACGTAGCCGTCGAACCACTCGAGAGCCTCGGCCTTGTCACCGATGGGTTCGATGAGGTCCGCCTCGATGTACTCGGTGAGATGCGAGAGGACGCCCTCTATGGAGTCGGGATCGCCAGAACGTCCGCCCGTGAGGAAACCAGAACGGGCGTCCTCGTAGGTGAAGTCCGTGATCTGGAGCGTCTCACCGGTTCGTTCCTCGAACATGGACGAGATCTCCGCGATAGTGTTCTCGCGGTCCTGCTCGTCCGACGGGAGGCCGGCGTCCCAGTGGAGCACGTCGCCGCCGGATCCACCGTTACCGCCGTCCGTATCGGTCCCCTCGAGGCTGTCGCCGCCGTCTCCACCGTCACCTTCCAGGCTATCACCGCCACCGCCGTCGCCGCCGTCGCCGTCGCCACTACACCCGGCCAGGGCGATACCAGCGCCGAGACCGAGGCTCTGTACAAATTTCCGTCGCCGAAAGCTGTCCGGACTGCTGTCTGGCATTGCTTCACATGGTCACTCGTGAAGGATGAGTATATACATTTCCATTAGTTTCCTGATAATACTGGCCGGAACCGACGGCCGATAGCGCAACGCCCCGGTCGTGACGAGCAGACTCGTCCCGGTCACCGGTATATTTATCCAGCGAACGCCACTGTGTGGACGCATGCCGAAGATCACCTTCATCGGTGCGGGCAGTATGGTGTTCGCCACAACGCTGGTCGGCGACGTCCTCTCCTTCGACGAACTGGAGGACAGCGAGATTGCGTTGATGGACATCGACGAGCACCGCCTCGAACAGACCACGCGGGTCGCGGAGTCGATGGTCGACAACGCCGACCTCGACGCGACCGTCGAGGCGACCACGGACCGCGTCGAAGCGCTGGAGGGGGCCGACTACGTGCTCAACATGATCAACGTCGGGGACACCGAGCCCTTCGAGAACGAGATCCGTATCCCGGAGAAATACGGGGTGAAGCAGGCCATCGGCGACACCATCGGCCCCGGCGGTATCTTCCGGGCCCTGCGGACCATCCCGACGATGCTCGACATCGCAAACGACGTGGAAGAGGTGTGCCCCGACGCCCTCTTCCTGAACTACACGAACCCGATGTCGATCCTCTGCCAGACGCTGTACGATGCGACGGACGTGGACACCGTTGGTCTCTGCCACAGCGTCCCTCACACCGCCGAGGCGATCGCCGACTACGTCGACGTTCCGCAGGACGAACTCGACTACTGGGTGGCCGGGATCAACCACGTTGCCTGGTTCCTGAAGGCCGAGCACGACGGCGAGAGCGTCTACCCAGCCCTCCGCGAAGCGATGGACGACCCCGAAATCTACGAGCGGGACACCGTCCGCTTCGAGATGATGCGCCACTTCGGCTCCTTTCCGACGGAGTCCTCCCACCACATGTCCGAGTACGTGCCGTACTTCCGGACCGACGAGGCGACCATCGGGGAGATGACCGGCACGGACTACGCCGAGCGCATGGAGACCGCGACCTACCTCGAAGGCTGGAAAGAGCGGTCGGTCCAGCGTGACGATCCCGAACTCGACGTCGACCTCGATTCGGTCGCGCCCGAGCGCTCCGAGGAGTACGCCTCCCGCATCATCCACGCGGTCGAGACCGACACGCCCCGGCGGATGAATCTCAACGTCTCCAACGAGACGAAGGCCATCGAGAACCTCCCGGCGGACGTCTGTGTCGAGGTGCCAGTGCTCGTCGACGGGACGGGCATCAATCCCTGCTCGGTGGGGAAGCTACCCACCGAGATCGCTCACTTCCCGCGCCAGCACGCGTCGGTCCACCGCCTCGTCGTCGAGGGCGCCCTGGAGAACGATCGGGAGAAGATCCACCAGGCGGTGAAACTGGACCCGCTGACGGCCGCGGCGTGCACGCTCGACGAGATCCACGAGATGACCGAAGAACTGCTCGACGCGAACGAGGACTACCTGCCGCGCCTGGAGTGAAAATCCGGTTCGCGAGCGTTACTCGGCTACTTCTGCGCCCGTCCCCGTCTCGACGCCGGTCAGCGACCCGAAGTCGTCGACCTCCGGCGGCGTCCGGTTCCTGACGGCTTCGCCCGTGTCGCCGTCGAAGAGGTGGATCTTCTCCTGCGGGAACGTCACGTGGATGGTCCGGCCGGCCTCCAGCACGATGTCGCCCTCGAGCGTCGCCGTGTACTGCTGGTCGCCGATGTTCAGGTAGACGTAGGTGACGTCACCGAGCGGTTCGGTCACCTCGACCTCAGCCGGAACGGCGTTGCGGGCGTCGCTCGATACGGCCTCCACGTCCTCGGGACGGATACCCAGCGTGAACCGGTCGCCGGCCGCCGCGACGTCCGCGGCGACGTCGTCGTCGAGTTCGTACTCGAAGTGCTCGTGGACGAGCGTCTGCCGGTCCCGCTCGGCGACCTCCATCTCGAAGAAGTTCATCGAGGGCGACCCGATGAAGCTCGCGACGAAGCGGTTCGCGGGCTCGTGGTAACACTCCAGGGGCGTCCCGAGTTGCTGGAGCTGCCCCTCGTTGAGAACGGCGATGCGGTCTGACATCGTCATCGCCTCTGTCTGGTCGTGCGTGACGTAGACGGTGGTCACACCGAACTCCTGCTGGAGCGACTGCAGTTCGGTGCGCATCTGGGTCCGAAGCTTCGCGTCGAGGTTGGAGAGCGGTTCGTCCATCAGGAACACTTCTGGTTCGCGGACGATGGCCCGCCCGAGCGCGACGCGCTGTTGCTGCCCGCCGGAGAGGGCACCCGGCTTCTTCTCCAGCAGGTCCTCGATGCCCATCATCGCCGCGACATCCTCGACCCGTTCGTTGATCTCCGCCTTCGAGAGGTCGGTCGTCATCTTGAGCCCGAAGGACATGTTGCCCCTGGCGGTCTTGTGGGGATACAGCGCGTAGTTCTGGAACACCATCGCCATGTCACGGTTCTTCGGCTTGTTATCGGTGACGTCGGTCCCGTCGACGAGGATTTCGCCCGTCGTCGGGCTCTCCAACCCGGCGATACACCGCAGCGTCGTCGACTTCCCACAGCCCGACGGCCCGACCAGGACGATCAGCTCGCCGTCCTCGATCTCCGCCTCGAAGTTGTCGACGGCGACGATGTCGCCGCCCTCGTCGTGGAATACCTTCGTCAGGTTGCGAATCTCTAGCTCGCCCATAGTCGATGATGTAGGATGACGATGATAAACCTTTCCGCGGTGGGAGGAAATCTCACGCCACTTGCGGAGGAGGACCGGGCCGCGACGGTCAGGCCGGCGAGGAAGCGGTACGGGTCTCCTCGACCAGTTCGTCGGGAAGGTACTCCGCGTTCGCCGAGAGCAGGTCGTCGACCATCTCGTCTATCTCGTCGAGCGTACACGCTGCCGAGGTCAGCGGGTCCAGTTTCACCGCCTGGCGGAGCGCATCCTGGTCGTGGTCGAGGGCCGCCTGCACCGCGAGGCGCTGGACGCTGGTGTTCGTCCGGTTGAGCGCCACCAGCTGGGCAGGGAGTTCGCCCACCGAGCAGGGGTGGACCCCCTGGCCGTCGACGAGACAGGGAACCTCGACGCAGGTGTCGTTCCCGAGGTTCGCGATGGCGCCCGCGTCGTTGCGGACGTTGATGTTCATCCGGCGCTGCTCGCCAGTCTCCATCGAGTGGATGATGCGCGAGCCGTACTCCTCGGAGCGCTCTATCTCCGGGTCGATGTCGTCGGCCGTCATCTCGCGGGCCTCCTGCTGGTACTCACACCAGTGCTCGAAGTACCGGCCCGTCGGCATCCAGTCGACGAAGTAGTCGTCGAACTCCTCGTCGACGGTGTACTCCTCGATCTTCGCCTCGTCGGTCCGGAAGTACGGCACGTACTCGGACATGTGGTTGCTCGACTCCGTGACGAACGCGCCGAAGTGGCGGAGAATGTCGAAGCGGACGTTGTCGCGTTTGTGCGTCTCCGGGTCGTCGGCCGCCTCGTACAGCGCCGGATAGATGCTCTCGCCGTCGTGTTCGGCCTCGAGGAACCACGCCATGTGGTTGATGCCGGCCACCCAGTAGTCCAGTTCCTCGCGCGGGACGTCGGCGTAATCCGAGACGGCCTGGGCGGTGTGCTGGACGCTGTGGCAGAGGCCGACGACGTCGACGTCGGTGGCCTCGTCGACCGCCCAGCACAGCATCGCCATCGGGTTCGTGTAGTTGAGCAGGAGGGCGTCGGGACAGAGTTCCTCCATGTCGCGGGCCAGGTCCAGCATGACGGGCGCCGTCCGGAGGAAGCGGAAGACGCCACCGGGGCCGAGCGTGTCCCCGACGGCCTGGTTGACGCCGTACTCCTGCGGGATTCGAATCTCGTTCTCGAAGGGTTCACGGCCGCCGACGTGGATCATGTTGAGCACGTAGTCGGCGCCGTCCAGGGCCTCCCGCCGGTCTGTCGTGGTCTCGATGGTCGCGTCGACGTCGTTGTGCGCCACCATCTCCTCGCCCGCCGTGGCGACCCTGTCGAGTCGCTCCTCGTCGATGTCCATCAGGGTGACCGTGCTCCCCTGGAGTTCCGAGTACGAGAGGATGTCACCCATCAGGTTGCGGGCGAAGACGATGCTGCCGGCGCCGATGAACGCTACGTTCGGCATACACTGACGGACGAGATCCGATCACATAAACCATGGTGTTCGTCACACTCCCGTGAGTCGTGCGCTTCCGGACGGAGGCGTCGGTGGCAGGCAACCCGATTTGATATCAGCAAAAGGGATATCACTCGCCGGCGCATGCGGACGTGCTATGGAGACACGAGACACGGCGTCGCGAACGATCAAATCTGTCGAGACGACGTTCGAACTGCTCGAGGCCGTGCTCGAACGAGATGGCGCCGGCGTGACCGAACTGGCGGACGCCCTGGAGATGAACAAGAGCACGGTCCACCACCATCTGGCGACGCTCGAGAAGCATCACTTCGTCTCCAGCGAGAACGGGGAGTACCGGCTCGGGCTGGGAGCGCTCGTTTACGGCGGTCACGCCCGCCAGGCGGACGACGTCTTCGAGATGGCGAAGGAGGACGTGGACGAGCTCGCGCGACTCACCGACGAAACCGCCCGGCTCGTCGTCGAACACGCGGGATACGGCCTGACGATGTACCAGTCCACGGGCCAGAACGTCACGGAGACGTCCACCCACCTCGGTACGATGGAACACCTCCACAGCACTGCCGCTGGGAAAGCGTTCCTCGCTGCGCTGCCGGAGGCGGAGGTCGACGCCATAATCGACGAGCGCGAACTGACCGGGTTCACCCCGAACACCATCCGGGACAGGGACCAGCTGGGCGAAGAGCTCGGCCGGGTTCGCGCCGACGGCGTCGCGTTTGACGACTGCGAACAGCTCGCGGACGTCCGGTGCGTCGCCACGACGGTCACGGAGGAATCAGGGGAGCTACTGGGTGCTATCAGCGTGTCCGCACCGCGGGAGCGGATGGAGAACCCCCGGTTCAGGCGTGAACTCCCCCGGCAGATGAAACGCGTCTGCGAAGTCGTTCACCGGGTCGACGACTACGAGTTCCGGAACAAGATCCCCTGCATCTCCCGCACGTTGCCGCTCTGACCATCGGATAGACGCGGTTAGAGACCGGCTACGACACAGGTTCGCGACGGACCCGCACCGTCTCCAGGCGAAACGGGCGTCGGCTCCGGAACGACGAATTCGGGGGAGCAGTCGTTTGATCTCTGCAAACGGCCTCGGAGCCGGTTTGCGCTGGACAAACGACGACGCCCCGGCAGCGTGGGACCAGTCGGTGGCACGCTGGTGGCTTCCGAGTATCGGACTCCCGGCAGTGAGTCCGTCGTCGCGCTTCCATTTCGTGATAGTAAACGAACCGGCGTTGGACGGATCTAAATAACACCACTAGTATCGTTAGTACAACGGCGCTACAGGCGCTATTGTGTCACAATAGCACGAATCCTGCATTGCGTTTATTGACAGTGAACAGATCGCAGTGCCGAGTCAAGCTCCGAGCCACCGGATCAGGAGCTCGCTCGACGTCGAAATGACACCTGGGAGACGAAGCTATTCGCCTTCGGGTACGGGTCGGTCTAGACGAACGCGCCGCCAGTGCTCGCGAGGTCGACGCGTTGACAAGAGGTAACAAGTGGGGGGAGATCTCCGAGCGACGTGCTTCCCCCGGTTCGGTTCGGACCGTGTCCAAACAGCTGACGACTGTCACCCCGATCCCGAATGCAGCAGGTCTATGGTGGGCAGTTAGGCGATCTCCAGCACGCCGGCCATCGCCTCGTCGGGGTCACCGGTCGGCGAGAACTCGCAGCCGACGTAGCCGTCGTAGCCGGCGGCGTCGATGGCGCCGAAGACGTTCGCGTAGTTCAGTTCGCCCGTCCCGGGTTCGTGACGGCCCGGGACGTCGGCGACGTGAATGTGCCCGATGTCCTCGACGTGCTCGGAGATCGTCTGAATCACGTTCCCTTCCGTTATCTGCTGGTGGTAGACGTCGTACAGGAGCGTCACGTTCGGCGAGCCGACCGCGTCGACGATTTCGAACCCCTCCTCGCTCGTCGTCAGGTAGTAGCCCGGATGGTCGACGACGGTATTGAGCGGTTCGAGCGCGATGGTGACGCCGGCGTCCTCGGCGTCGGGGGCGACCCGCGAGAGCACGTCGACGATGGTGTCGTGCTGGGTCTGGCGGTCCAGGCCGTCCTGGTCCGGCCCGGTCGTGGCGATCAGCGTCGGGATTCCCAGATCCGCGGCCGTCTCGATCGACTCACGGATCGTCTCGACGGTGTCGTCGGCGGCTTCGGGGTCAGTGAGTTCACCGCCGGCGACGCAGCCGACTATCTCGACGCCTGCCTCGTCGGCCGCCGATTCGACGGCGTCGAGGTCCTTCTCGCGCCAGTCCCAGAACTCGACGGCGTCGACGTCGGCGGCCGCGGCCCGGTGGATCCGATCGTGGAACGGCTCGTCGTCGTACACCATCTCGACGCAGACCGAGAGGTCGACCATCTACTCCTCCTCCGCCGGTGCCGGCGTCAGGTCGCCTGCGTCGATCATCGCCTGGAGCGGGTTGTCGTCGATAGTCAGCGGGAGGTTCACGCGGCCGCGACGTCGGGACGATTCCCAGGTCGCGAAGATGAGTTCGGTGGCCCTGAGCGCGTTCTCGGCGCCGAGTTCCGGCGTCTCCTCCTCGCGGAGGCAGCGTACGTTCTCCGCGATGGCGCGGTCGACGAACTCCCAGCCGTGGAGGCCGTCCTCGGTCTCGACCGCCTCCCAGTCGCCGCCGTCGCGGCGGATCCGCAGCGCCGGGAGTTCCTCGTCGTCGTCGCCCTCGGGTCCGACCTCGATGACGCCGTCCGTCCCGATCAGGCGGTTGTGGCACGCGAAGGCGCTGGCGGGACCGCCGGTCCCGGTGCTGTCGGAGGCCGCGACGCCGTGGACGCCGTTCTCGTACTCCCAGTGGACGATCGCCTGGTTCTCGTTGTGCGAGCCGAACAGAATGTTCTCCTCGGAGTAGTCGATCTGACCCATCACCCACTCCCCCGACGTCTCGTCGTTGAAGTAGTTACAGAGGTCGAAGGAGTGGCTGCCGTAGTCGAAGATACCGACCGGGGCCGAGAACTCCACCCGTTCGAGGTCGCCGATCTCGCCGTCGTCGAGCAGGTCCTTGGCGGTCCGGACGGCGTCGCTAAAGCGGCGCTGGTGGTTGAACGTCAACTGGACGCCGTGGTCGGCGGCCGCCTCGGTCATCTCCCTGGCCCCGCCGTAGGTGTCGGCCATCGGCTTCTCGCAGTGGATGGCGTCGACGACGCCGCTCCGGATGCAGTCCAGCGCGATGTTCGCGTGGACCGCCGGGGGAACGCAGATGGAGACGATCTCGGGTTCGACGGTCTCGAGCATCTCCTCGTAGTCCGTGAACACGTTCCCGTCGTCGAGGTCGAACTCGTCGGCGAACGCTCGAGCGTTCTCCTCGACGATGTCCGCGCAGGCGACGAGGTCGCACTCGTCGACTTTCTCGTACCCCGTCGCGTGGTGGTACGCCATCGCGTACCCATCGCGGCCGGGGTCGTCCGGTTCCGTACCCGTTCCGATAACTGCGACGCTGTAGGACACGCCGATAACTGCGCCGGGGGCGTACAAAAGCGTTCGTGCGATGCGGGGCGACCAGTTCGTGCAGCGGCGAGCCACGAGCGCCGGGGGCGACCACCCAAAGAATAATTTGCGCAGGACCGGTCTCACGGGATAGTATGGACGACTGGCTCGACCCGCAGACGGTGGGACGGAATCGGCTGGACCCCCACGTGGACGTACTGCCGTACGAGAACCCCGAGGCCGCCCGGGCGCGCGAACGCACGCGGTCGCCCTGGATCCGCTCGCTCGACGGCGAGTGGGCGTTCGACCTGGCGGCGACGCCGGCGGACGCGCCGGCCGGATTCCAGGACCCGGCGTTCGACACCGGCGACTGGGACGGCATCGACGTGCCGATAAACTGGCAAGCGGCGGGCCACGGCGACCCCCACTACACCAACGTCGTCTATCCCTTCCCCCTCGACCCGCCGAACGTCCCGACGGAGAACCCGACCGCATCCTACCGCCGGACGTTCCACGTCGACGAGGACTGGGACGGGCGACAGGTCCGGATGCACTTCGAAGGCGTCGACTCGGCGTTCCACCTGTGGGTCAACGGCGAGCGGGTCGGCTACAGCGAGGGCGCTCGACTCCCCTCGGAGTTCGACGTCACCGAGCACGTCGAACCCGGAGAGAACACGGTCGCCGTACGCGTGTACAAGTGGTCCAACGGGAGCTACGTCGAGGACCAGGACATGTGGTGGCTCAGCGGCATCTTCCGGGAAGTGTACGCCTACGCCGTCCCGGAGACCCACGTCGCCGACGTCGACGTGCGGACGGAACTCGACGACGACTACCGGGACGCCCACCTCACGGCCACCGTCGACGTCGCGAACGTCGGCGCGGCGGACGCGACCCGCACCGTAGAAGCGACGCTCCGGGACGAGGACGGCGGAGTCGTCGCCGAGTTGGAGGCCGCTGCCGACGTCGCTGCGGGCGAGACCGCGACCGTCACGCTCGAAACCGACGTCGACGACCCCGAGACGTGGACCGCCGAGACGCCGACCTGCTACGCCCTCGAGGTCGCACTGGCGGACGAGGGGAACGACGAGAGGACGGACGGCGAAGTGACGGAAGTCGTCGCGGAGACGGTCGGCTTCCGCGAGGTCGAGATAACGGACGGCCAGTTCCTCGTCAACGGCGAGGCGGTGACGATCCGGGGCGTGAACCGCCACGACTTCCACCCGGACCGTGGGCGCCACGTCCCCGTCGAATCGATGCGCGAGGACGTCGAGCTGATGAAACGGCACAACGTCAACGCCGTCCGGACGGCCCACTACCCCAACGACTCGCGTTTTTACGACCTCTGTGACGAGTACGGCCTCTACGTCGTCGACGAGACGGATCTGGAGTGTCACGGGATGGAACTGGCCCGCGAGACCCCACACATCAGCGACGCCGCAGAGTGGGAGGACACCTACGTCGACCGGATGGTCCGGATGGTCGAGCGCGACAAGAACCACCCGAGCGTCGTCGTCTGGTCCCTCGGCAACGAGTCGGACTTCGGCTCGAATCACGTCACGATGGCCGACGAGACCCGCGAGCGAGACCCCTCGCGGCCGATCCACTACGAACCGGACGAGGAGCAAGAGGTCTCGGACATCGTCGGCCCGATGTACCCGCCGTGGGACCAGCTCGAGGCCTGGGCGGCCGAAGACGACTACGACCACCCGGTCATCCTCTGTGAGTACGCCCACGCGATGGGGAACGGCCCCGGCAACCTCCGCGAGTACTGGGACGCGTTCTACGAGCACGACCGCCTGCAGGGCGGATTCGTCTGGGACTGGCTCGACCAGGGGCTCCGCCAGACCACGGCGGACGGCGAGGAGTGGTTCGCCTACGGCGGCGACTTCGGCGACGAACCGAACGACGCAAACTTCAACATCAACGGGCTGGTGTTCCCGGACCGGACGCCCTCGCCCGGCCTGACCGAGTACAAGAAGGTCATCGAGCCGGTGACGTTCGAGGCATCGGACCTCGACGGCGGCGAGGTGGTCGTCGAGAACCGCTACGACTTCCGCGACCTCGACCACCTCCGGGCCACCTGGCGCGTCGAAGCGGACGGGGAACTCCTCGAGAGCGGCGCCGTCGACCTCCCCAAACTTGCCGCCGGCGAGCGCACGACGCTGACCGTTCCCGTCGATTCCGAGCGACTGGCCGACGGTGCCGAGAACCTCCTCACGGTCGAAGCCGCACTCGGGGGCGAGACCAGGTGGGCGTTGGCGGGCCACACCGTCGCGACCGGGCAGTTCGAACTGCCCGGCGGCGAGCCGTCGGCGCCGTCCCCCGGCGCGTCGGCGCCGCTCAGCTGTGAGACGACCGACGACGGGCTCCTCGTCTCGAATGCGGCGTTCGAACTGACCTTCGACGACACGCGCGGCGTCGTCGACTCACTGTCGTACCAGGGCCGGGAGGTGGTCGCCGGCGGCCCACGGGCCGGCCTCTGGCGGGCCCCGACCGACAACGACAACGGGCTCCCCCTCTCCCGGACGCTGCTCACCCGGCTGACGGGGATGGCCGAGCGGGGAGAGAGCATCGACGAGGGAGACGTCTGGACGGTCGGATTCTCCCAGCTCTGGCGCGAACACGGACTCGACGGCCTGCAGTTCCGGACCGACGACGTCACCCACGAGGTGCACGGCGAGGAACGCGTCGAGATAACCGTCGAGGGGCGCCTCGCCCCGCCCATCTTCGACCACGGCTTCGCGACGGAACAGGTGTACACCGTCCGGGACACCGGTGCGGTCGAGATTCAAACGCGTCTCGAACCCGAGGGCGACCTGTCGCTGCTCCCGTCGCTCCCCCGCGTCGGCCTGGACCTGACGCTCGACGGCGAGTTCGACCAGGTGACCTGGTACGGCCGCGGGCCGGGCGAATCGTACGTCGACACCAAGGACGCGGCGCTCGTCGGGCGATACGACAGCTCAGTCGAGGAGCTCCACACGCCCTACGTCAGGCCGCAGGCGAATGGCAACCGCACCGACGTTCGCTGGGCGACGTTCACCGACGGTGGCGGCGTCGGCCTCGCCGTGACCGGTGAGTCGCTCCTCGACGTCACGGCCCACGACTACACGAGAGCGGACCTGGAGGCCGCCGACCACCGACACGAACTCCCTTCTCGTGACGAAATTTCGGTGTCGCTGGACCACGCCCACTGCGGCCTCGGGACGGGGAGTTGCGGGCCGCCGACGCTCGACCAGTACCGGATCGACCCCGGCGTCTACGAGTTCGGCGTCGAAATACGGCCGTTCGTCGCCTGAAAGAGGGGACGAGGCCGGCCGTCTCAGCGACGAAAATCAGGTAGTCGGTGCGTACTCGCGAACCGCGCTGTCGAGAAATGGGCCGGGGCCGGAGCCTGTGGCGCGGGTCTACCACTCGGCGACGCTGCCGTCCTGGTGGCGCCAGACCGGGTTGTGCCAGTTCACCGTCTTCTCTGATTGCTCACGGACGTGTTCCTCGTTGATCTCGATGCCGAGACCCGGGTTGTCGGGGATCGTCACGTAGCCGTCGTCGTACTCGAAGACCGAGGGGTCGGCGAGGTACTCGAGGACGTCGCCGGTGTCGTTGTAGTGGATGTTCAGGCTCTGCTCCTGGATGAGCGCGTTGGGCGAGCAGGCGTCGACCTGCAGACAGGAGGCGAGCGCGACCGGTCCGAGGGGGCAGTGGGGTGCCAGCGCGACGTCGTAGGCCTCGGCCATCGCGGCGATCTTCTTCACCTCCGTGATCCCGCCCGCGTGGGAGAGGTCTGGCTGGATCACGTCGACGGACCCGTTCTCGAAGACCTCCTTGAAGTCCCACCGGGAGTACATCCGCTCGCCCGTGGCGATGGGCGTCGTCGTGTGCGCGGCGATCTGCGGGAGCGCGTCGTTGTGTTCGGGGAGGACCGGTTCCTCGATGAACATGGGATCGTACGGTTCGAGCGCCGCGGCCAGGCGCTTGGCCATCGGCTTCGTGACGCGTCCGTGGAAGTCCACGCCGATGTCGACCTCGTCGCCGACGGCCTCGCGGACCTCGCACAGACGGTTGACCGCCGCGTCGACCGTCGCCGGGTCGTCGACGCGTTCGACCTCGGCGGTGGCGTTCATCTTCAGCGCGGTGAAGCCGGCCTCGACTTTCGTCTCGGCCTGGTCGGCCACCTCCGACGGGCGGTCGCCGCCGATCCACTGGTAGACGCGTATCCGGTCGCGAGCGGGGCCGCCCAGCAGGTCGTGAACCGGCGCGCCAAGCTGCTTCCCCTTGATGTCCCAGAGGGCCTGGTCGATGCCCGCGATGGCGCTCATCAGTACGGGTCCGCCGCGGTAGAACCCGCCGCGGTACATCGTCTGCCAGTGGTCTTCGATACGCGTCGGGTCCTCACCGAGCAGGTAGGTGTCCATCAGCTCCTCGACGGCTGCGCGGACCGTGTGGGCGCGGCCCTCGACGACGGGTTCGCCCCAGCCGATAGTTCCGTCGGCCGTTTCGACCCGGAGCATGAGCCAGCGTGGCGGCACTTCGAATAGTTCGTAGTCGACGATATGAGTCATTCAGATGGCCTCGTATCTCCCGTGTTTGCGCCAGGGGTGTTTAATTATTCCTGTGAGGGCAGGACGCATCGACGTCCGCCGAACTGGTGTGACGTGGCCGATGGCAACGGGGCTGACGTCGACGGGGCGCAACGGGGCCGACGTCGACGGGGCGCCACGGGGCTGACGCCGACGGGCCAGTGTCGTGGACGGACCGGGCGCCACCGCCGATCGTTCACTCACAGTAAACGGTTTATGGACACGCTTCCTACCCCAGGTATGACCGACGGTGTCCCACGGGTGAAGGCGACGGAGACGAGCTTCCGGATCATCGAGCTCCTGGACGAGAAGCAGGGGGCCGGCGTGAGCGAACTCGCACGGGAGGTCGATATCTCCAAAAGCGCCGTCTACAAGCACGTCAAGACGCTCGAACGGCTCGGCTACCTCGTCCGGGAAGGCGACGACTACTTCCCGAGCAACAGGTTTCTCGGGCTCGGACAGGGAGCGCGCGGGCGGCTCCCGGTCGAGTCGATCCGGCGAGTCATCAGCGACCTCGCGGAGACGACCGGTCACACGTCGAGTTTCATCGCCCACGAGGACGACCGCGGCGTCTACGCGCTCCGCATCGGGTCCGTCGACGCGGCGGGCGACGTCAGCGAGGGTGACGTCGCGCCGCTGCACGCGACGGCCGGCGGCAAGGCCATCCTCGCCGCCCTCCCTGCCGACGAGCGAGCGGATATCGTCGAGAGAACCGGGCTCGAAGCCCACACCGAGAAGACGATCACCGACGGGCGTGCACTGGAGCGGGAACTGCGGTCGGTCCGCGACCAGCGGGTCGCCTTCGACCGCGAGGAGTTCATCGACGGCCACCAGTGCGTCGCCTCACCCGTCGTCGCCGGCGACGGCGACCCCGTCGGTGCGGTCAGCGTCACCGGGAACATCCACCACATGTCCGGCAAACGGCTCGAAGAGGACGTGACGGGGCTGGTGACCAGCGCAGCGAAATCTATCGAGAACACCCTCCTCTCCGCGTAGCGTTCTCCGATAGTTAACGCACGCAGCGAAAGCGGCTCAAAATAACACGATTACGTTCGTTATTTTCCTCGGCTGCCCACCACACCACTGCCATATGTTGGCACGATTCGGCGGTTCGTTTCCTATCAGTGAACGGCCCACCCGGCCCCACCTGGTTCGCCCCCGCAGATCCTCTCGCCAGATGCCGACTCGGGAGGCGCGTACACGGTGAGAACGATACGGGGCTTCGAATTGGCAGTATTTGTGGAGTTTCCGAATAATGACATATTTCATAGAGTATCCACCGCGATCAGCCTAAAGTCGGACGGACGGATCATTCCTGGGGGCAATATCGCCGTTATCCTGCCCGAAGTCGGGAGAAACGGTGATTCGAGCCACAGATTTTCCGAGATAACAGGATGTGGGCCGGTCGGCAGTCTCGGTGGTGTAGCGATACACACAGTGCCGACAATGAGCAGGTCTACATCCGTATTTTTGCCGTTTCGCGACCCACACCGGAGGGGGTTCTCGCTGTCGACCCCTGGTCCAGTATCGATTCTGCCCGTCACCACCGTTCAGGCCCCATCGCCGAAATCATAAGAAAGTCGTCTATTATTGAAACCTTTTACTTCTGCCGAATGGGATGCCATCGAACGGGCGTCCCGCCGCATCAGGAAAGAACAGTTAAAGCCGTCCATCGACGAAAGCAGGACAGCCATGAGCGAGACGATGGAGTACGAGGTAGTGGTCGTCGGCGGCGGGCCGGCGGGGCTGTCGGCGGCGCTCTACACGACGCGGCTGGGACACGCGACGGCCGTCGTCGACCGCGGCGGTGGCCGCGCCGCGATGATGGCCGACACGCACAACGTCATCGGCGTCACCGAGGAGGTCTCCGGGATGGAACTGCTCGCCACCGCGCGCGAACAGGTCGTGAGCTACGGCGCCGACTGGCACGAGGACTACGTCGAGTCGGCCGAAGCGGTGGCGGACGGGGACGAGGAGCGGTTCCGCCTTGAGACGGCCGGCGGCGCGGAGATACTGGCCGACCGCGTCGTCCTCGCGACCGGGTTCTCGGACGTCAGGCCCGACCCGCCGCTTCCCCGGACCGGTGCAGGCCTCCATTACTGCCTGCACTGTGACGCCTACATGTTCGTCGACGAGTCTGTGTACGTGATGGGCCACGGCGACTCCGCGGCATACGTCGCCATGATCATGCTCAACTTCGCCGACAACGTCGACCTGCTCCTGCGGGGCGACGAGCCGACGTGGAGCGAGGAGACGGGCGAACTCCTCCGGGCCCACCCCGTCGACGTCGTCGAGGCGGACGTCACGGGCGTGAACAACGGCGAGGACGGCTGGCTCGAGTCCCTGGAGTTCGAAGACGGAAGCGTCCGTGGGTACCGCGGCGGGTTCGCGTTGTATGGCTCCGAGTACAACACGGACCTGGCCGAACAGCTGGGGTGTGAACTGAACGACGACGGCACCGTCGCCGTCGCCGACCACGGCAAGACCAGCGTGGACGGCGTCTACGCCGTCGGCGACGTCACCCCCGGCCACAATCAGGTCCCCATCGCGATGGCCGAAGGCGCCGAGGCCGGCATCGACGTCCACATGGACATTCGAACGTACCCGATGTCGCTCGACGAGATCGAGGGATCGAGCGTCGACGGGGGAAACGTCCCCGCGGTTCCCGACCAGATCCGCCAGGCGGCGCGGCAGCGATAGCGGCCGCTGTGTAGCCCGATTTTCGACCGTCCCGGTCCGGCGACACCACAGGAAAGCGGGCAATTTAACGTCGTGGGCGGAACCCTACTCTGTATGACCGACACGGACGGGACGAACGTCCTCTTCGTCGTCCTCGACACCGTCCGCAAGGACCACCTCTCCGTCTACGGCTACGAGGAGCCGACGACGCCTCGCCTCGCCGAGTTCGCCGAGGAGGCCGCCGTCTTCGAGAACGCCGTCGCGCCCGCGCCCTGGACGCTCCCGGTCCACGCCTCGCTCTTTACGGGGCTGTACCCTTCCGAACACGGTGCGACCCAGGAGACGCCCTACCTCGAAGGGGCGACGACACTCGCCGAGTCCCTGTCCGCGGCGGGCTACGACACCGCCTGTTACTCCTCGAACGCCTGGATCACCTCCTACACCAACCTCACCGACGGCTTCGACGACCACGACAACTTCTTCCAGATCATGCCCAGCGAACTGCTCTCGGGCCCGCTGGCGACGCTCTGGAAGACGATGAACGACAACGACACGCTCCGCTCTGTCGCCGACCGAATGGTCCAGGTCGGCAACATGATCCACGAACACCTCGCCGAGGGCGGCGGTGGCGACACCAAGACGCCCGCCGTCGTCGACAAGACCATCGAGTTCGTCGACGACGCCGACCAGTTCTTCGCGTTCGTCAATCTGATGGACGCCCACCTCCCGTACCACCCGCCCGAAGCGTACGCCGAGGAGTTCGCCCCCGGCGTCGATAGCACCGAGGTGTGCCAGAACTCCAAGGAGTACAACTCCGGTGCCCGCGACATCGACGACGAGGAGTGGGAGGCGCTCAACGGCCTGTACGACGCCGAGATCCGCCACATGGACGACCAGCTCGACCGCCTGTTCGCCCACCTGAAAGAGACCGGCCAGTGGGAGGACACGATGGTCGTCGTCTGTGCGGACCACGGCGAGTTACTCGGCGAGCACGACCTCTACGGCCACGAGTTCTGTATCTACGACCCGCTGGTAAACGTCCCGCTGATGGTCAAACACCCCGACGTCGAGCCGGGTCGTGACGACGAGACGACGGTCGAACTGATCGACCTCTATCACACCGTGCTGGACGCCACCGGCGTCGCCGAGCGAAGCGAGGGGACGCCGAACGAGCGAACGGGGAGCGATGCGACCCGTGAGCCGGGCGTCGCGGGTGACGGCGAACCGCTGGACAAAGTTCGGTCGCTGCTGGACGCGGACTATCGCGACTTTGCTGGCAGTAGTTCGGACCGCACCGGCGAACTCGACGGCGTGGATAGGGGGGACGTCGGCTTCGTCGAGTACCACCAGCCCGTCGTCGAGCTGCGCCAGCTCGAAGGGAAAGCCAGCGGCGCCGGCATCACCCTCGACACCGACTCGCGCTTCTACTCGCGGATGGGTGCCGCCCGAACGCCCGACGCGAAGTACATCCACAACACGCGCATCCCGGACGAGGCCTACCGGCTCGACGAGGACCCGGGCGAGACCGAGAACGTTGCATCGTCGGTCGACGAGGACGGCGCCATCGCCGCCGTGCGCGACGCGCTGTTCGCCTTCGTCGATGCCATCGACGCCGACTGGCCCGACGAGGCCGACGGGTCGGACGGCGAGGTACTGGACGACATGGACGACGAGGCCAGGGACCGCCTGAAGGACCTTGGCTACATCGACTGAGCCGTGTCCGACCAGGGCGGGGTCCTGCTGGACTACGCCGACCGGAAGACCCTACTCCAGATCGGTGGCGGATTCGCCGTCGCGGGCCTCGTCCTCTTCCTGCTCGTCGATTTCGTCGGGACGGCCGACGTCGTCGCCGAACTCGCCCGCGCCGAGTTGCGCTGGGTCGCCGCGGCCTGCTTCTCGACGCTCGTCGGCCTCGCCGCCTGGGGAAAATCCTGGCAGATCGTCCTGCACGTCTCCGGCGTCACGGTCCCCTACCGGCGCCTGCTGGTGACCTACTTCGCCGCGACGTTCGCCAACTACGTCACGCCGATGGGCCAGGCCGGCGGCGAGCCGTTCATCGCCTACGTCCTCTCGCGGGACACCGAGGCGAGCTACGAGGACAGCCTCGCGAGCGTCGTCACCGCCGACGTGCTCAACCTGCTCCCCTTCTTCACCTTCGCCGGCGTGGGCTTTGGGACCCTCCTCTGGCAGGCATCGCTCCCGGAGTCGATCGAACCGCTCGCCGGCGGGCTGGTCGTCCTCGCTGTCGGGCTCCCGGTGGTCGGCGCCGTCGCCTGGCGCTTCCGCCGCCGGTTCGGCTACGGCGTCCTCCGCGTCGTCCGTCCGATAACCCGACGGACGCCGCGGCTCAGCGCGGCCGGCCTCCGCGAACGGATGCGCGACCTGAACGCCGCCTTCCAGCGCATCACCCGGGACCGCCGCGCGCTCGTCTACGCGCTCTCCTTTGCCTACGTCGGCTGGCTGTTCTTCGCGCTCCCGCTGTACTTCGCGGGCCTCGCCGTCGACGTCCCCATCGACCCCCTGCTCGTGCTGTTCATCGTCCCCGCGAGCACGCTGGCCGGACTGGCGCCCTCGCCGGGCGGCAGCGGTGCGGTCGTTCCGGTGCTGGCCGTCTTGCTCGTCGCCCTCACCGGCGTCAGCGGCGAGGCGAACGCCACCGCCGTCGCCATCATCTACCGCGTCGCGAGCTACCTGTTCGCCATCCTGGTCGGCGGGCTGGCGGCGGTGTACGTCCTGAAGCGGAACTGAGCGAAGTCGCAGACTTCGCGAGGGTCGATGGACGAGCACCGCGAGTTCATCGGAACTGAGCGGCCGCGAAGCGGCCGCGAAGGCCGAAAGGCGCGGAGCGTCTTTCGGAACTGAGCAATCCCGAAGATTGCGATGGTGCGGATCCGTCCCAAAGGCCATCGAGTCCACAAAGTACTTGGCAAGTAAACGTCAGCTAAACCACATGCAGTGTTCCCGCAGAGACACGCTAGCCCTCCTCTCCAGCACAGCCCTCCTCGGAACCGCCGGTTGTATGCAGGGGTCGTCCGACGAACCGGAAACGCAGAGTACGTCCGACGAACCGGAACAGACGCCGGCCAGCGCTCTGGCGGCCACCATCTCGGGACCCGACGGCGAGCAGCCCTTCTTCGACAAGGACGCCGTAGCGAACGTCGGCGACGTCCGCGAGCAACCGGACGCCGACGGCTACGAACTCGCGGCCATACTCAGCGACGAGGGAACCGAAAACGCGAGCGATGCGCTCCAGGCCACCGGAGCCGCGGAGGCCCCCGACGACGCCAGCATAACGGTGTTGGTCGACGGCGAGGAAGCGACCACCTACGGCGTCGCCTCGAGCCTCGCAGACAGTGTTTCCGCGGGCGACTGGGACGGCCTCCTCCTCATGCAGTTCGAGGACGAAGAAACCGCAGAAACCGTCAGGACCGAGATCTAGAAAAGCTGAGCCACCGGCATCCTCGCGCCTGTTTCCGGAAGCTCCCACAGCCCGAGTGAGCGGCCCGTTCGCGCCGCCGAACGGGACGTCGGGTTCGGGTCCGCGGTTAGCGGAGTCCTCGTTCCCGCTCCCACGCGCGGACCAGCGCGGTCAGCGTCCGGTTGACCGGGACAGCTTCGCCCCCCGCGGCGTCGACGACGTAGCCGTTTATCGCGTCGATTTCGGTGCGTGACCCGCGCTGGCGGTCCTGGCGCATCGAGGACGTGTTCGCCGCGGTGTCGGTGGCGACCGCCTCGACGGCAGCGACAGCCGCCTCGTCCGAGAGCGCGACGCCCTCGCGACGAGCGACCTGCGCCGTCTCCCGGGCGGCCGCCAGCGCGACGTCGTTCGCCGGCCCGTCGACCACCGCTCCGTTCGGGACGTCCGCCAGCGCCGTGGTCGCGTTGATCCCGGCGTTGACGGCCAGTTTCTCCCAGAGGAGACGCGGCATATCGTCGGCGACGGTGGTTTCGATACCGGCGTCGTCGAAGACCATACCCACCTCGTCGGCGACGGTCGAGGTCCCGCCCCCTCGTGGGCCGAGTGCGACCTCGCCGACGCCTGTGCACTCGACGTGGCCCGGTTCTGCGAGGCGAGCGCCGTAGGTGCAGGTTCCTGCAAGCACCGGGCAGCCGAGTTCGTCGGCGAGCACTGCCTCGTTACCCATCCCGTTCTGGAGCGAGAGGCAGCTATCGAGTTCGCAGTCGGCCAGCGCTTCGGCCGCCTCGGCGGTATCGTAGGCCTTCACCGTGACGAGGGCGAGGTCAGCGGTGTCGGGAATACCGGTCGTTGCCAATGGTGTCGTGGTGAACTCGAACTCGCCGGAGACGCGGAGTCCGGACGCTTTGATCGTGGAGACGTGGGGGTCCCGCCCGACGAGCGTGACGTCGTGGTCCCGGGCGAGTAGTCCGCCGAGCAGACTGCCCAGACTCCCCGCGCCGAAGACGACGACGTTCATTGGCAAGGAGTGGGCGTGGACCCGTGAAAAAAGCGCCCGATTACGCTAGAGTTAACGTGTTTATGGAACGGAGGGTTCTGTGTATTTGGTTCTGGAAGAAAGAGGGACAGCAACAGCCAGAAAGCCCTCGGCGGGCTCCGGTCCCGGGGCTTGCTGCGCTCCTCACTTCGTTCCGGTGCTTACTGCGCCCGGGTTCCCGAACCCCGCCTCGCCCTTTCAGCCCTCCAGGTCAGCACAGCACCGCAGCCCTGCCCTCCCCCTGGTCGCGGCATAAACGCCGCTCCCGGCCGGGCGGTTGCGGAAGGAAGCGTGTCGCGCCGCCAGGCGCGACCGGGGAGGGGTGGGGAGTCAACCGCGAGCGCGTTTCATCGCGCGAGCGACGGGGTCTCCTGGAGGACTGAAAGGGCGAGGCGCGGTCGCGGGGGCTGAGACGGGCCCTATCCGAACGACGGAGGAGCGAGGATATCCCGCTCAGCCCGCGCGAGCGAGTCGAGGGCTTTCGAGGTGTTTGAATTGGCGGCTCAGTTCTAACGGTCCCTGTTTGATACGTAGCTCACCTGTACTGAACAGACGAGAAGAGGACAGGAGAGACCGGTCAGAGTGCTCGACGTCCCTAGTCCTCGGTCCAGTAGTATATCTCCTCCTTCGGCGCGCCGCAGTTGGGGCATTCATCGGGGATCCCCTCGATCTCGCCCATCTCGCCGCAGTTCCAGCAGCGCCACATCAGTTCGCCTTCACCGGAGCGACCGGTGGTGACGTGTTCACTGGAGAGGGCCTCGATGCCATCCTCCTGGGTGACGTAGAAGCCGTGTTCGTCGAAGCCGCGGATAGTCCCCAGCGCGACCCCTTCCTCGGAGTACACTGTCTCGCCGAAGCCGATGCCTAGCTCCTGGGCTGTTTCGTGGTCGTCTGTCATATTGTGACAGTTCACTGGGAACACCTATAAAACTGGACCGCGGGAAAATCGGGTCGTCGGCAGCCCGGCGATGCGCTCAGGCTGCCTCGTCGACGTCGGAGCGAGCGATGGCGCGCTGTTCGGGGATGAGGTCGAGGTCCGCGTCGACGTCGCCCAGTATCAGCAGCGCGTAGTAGCGGAGGTACGTCTGGACCGGGACCGTGACCAGCAGCGCGACGACGAGCGCGGCGAGAGCGAACAGGATCCCCGTCACGACCAGCCAGGCGATACCGACCGGTTCCAGGACGGAGAGCAGTCCGATCCCGATCGCCAGGAGGACGCCGAAGGGGACGAACAGCAAGGCGATCAGGATAGCCGCCACGACGGCGACGAGGATGCCGCCGACCAGCGAGAGGATCCAGGCCGCCACGGCGTAGGCCAGATACTGTTTCCACTGGGCCCGGATCGTCGGCCAGAGGCGGCGCCAGCCGTCGACGACGCCGCGGTCTTCGAGTAGCATGATCGGGACGACGAAGTTCGTCGTGAACCCGTCGACCAGTCCGACGACGACGGCGACGACGAAGATGACCGGCAGCAGTACGAACAGCGCCGCCAGCGGCGCACCGAAGCCGCCACCGAGTACCATCGGCACGAAGAACAGCAGCGTGAGGACGAGGAACGGCGCCAGGAACAACAGCCCGACGACCAGACGGAAGGCGAACAGGTGGGCGCCCTTTCGCCAGTGGCGACCCCAGTACTCGCGGATCGAGACGGTTTCGCTACGCAGGGATTCGACGAAGACGAACTCCATCACCGCGGCGACGAAGAACAGCGCCAGCCCGATGATCACGAGGACGAGGGCGACGACCCCGACGAGGAGCCAGAAGTCCGGGCCGGGGTCGAACGCCGGGAACTCGTCGGTGGGCGACGCGCCCGGTTCTCCGCCGACGTCGCCGCCAGAGAAGCCCGTCCCCGGGAAGTTGGCGCCTGCGCCGCCGACGAAGAAGACGACGAGCGCGAGCTTGAGCCAGGTCGTGCGGTCGATGCTGGTGAGGAACGCCCGGGTTACCCCGTAGGCGTCGTCGACGTCGTCCAGCGCGTACAGTGCCATACGCCTTCCTACGACGGCATACCCCTTAGTACTGTAACAAGAATTTCCAGCTCGGAAAGTCGGACGAAGCGCGTATCTCCCTTCGGTTGAAACCGCTGTGCTCACGGCTCGCTTCGCTCACCGTTCGCGTAACCGAGGGCCTCGCTTCGCTCGCCCCTCTCTGCTCGCGTGTCACTTCGTTCCCGCTCGCCTAACCGAGGGCCTCGCTTCGCTCGCCCCTCTCTTACGAGAAGAGACTGGTATGCACCGGCGCGAAGTCGCTCTCTCCCTCCTCGTCGCCCGCTGCCGTGTCCGTCACCACGTTGCCGGCGACGCCCGCTTCGAGGAAGTCCGCCACCGGCGGGCCGACGTGGTCGGGTTCGACGAGGAAGGCGTCGTGGCCGTGGTCCGAGTCGACGACGTGGTGGGCCGCCTCGACGTCGGCCGACCGGAGGCTGTCAGCCAGGGACTCGGCCTGCTGGGTGGTGAAGTGCCAGTCGCCGGTAAAGGACATCACGAGCGCCTCGCCCTCGAAGGCGGCCAGGGCGTCGGCGTCGGACTCGAAGCCCGAGGACAGGTCGTAGTTGTCCATCGCGCGGGTGAGATAGAGATAGCTGTTGGCGTCGAAGCGCTCGACGAACTTCTCGGCCTGGTAGTCGAGGTAGCTCTCGACGTCCCGGTAGGGAAAGAAGTTCGCGGCCGGGTCGGCGGGGAACGACCGGACGGCGTCCCGGCCGGCGGCGCGGCGGCCGAACTTCCGCTCCATGCTGGCCTTCGAGAGGTACATGACGTGGCCCAGCTGTCGGGCCAGCGCGAGGCCATCCGTGGGATCCGGTTTCTCCTCGCCGTAGTAGTCGCCACCGTTCCAGTCCTCGTCGGTGGTGATGGCCCGGCGGGCGACGGCGTCGATGGCGAGACACTGCGTGTCGAGGCGGGCCGCGGCGGCGATGGGGACGATGCGTTCGACGTGGTCGGGGTGGCGCGTCGCCCACTCGAGGACGTTCATCCCGCCGACCGAGCCGCCGACGACGGCGTGGAGGTGGGGGACGCCGAGTTCGTCCAGCAGCGCGCGCTGGGCCTCCGTCCAGTCGCCGACCGTCACGGGCGGGAAGTCGGTGCCGTAGGGCTCGCCCGTCTCGGGGTTCTCGCTCGCGGGGCCGGTCGAGCCGTAACAGGACCCGGGGACGTTCGCGCAGACGACGTAGTACTCGGTGGTGTCGATGGCCTTCCCGGCGCCGACGATATCGTCCCACCAGGCGCGGGCCTGGCCGCCCGTATCCGAGCGGTGGGTGCCCGCGACGTGGGCGCTACCGGTCAGCGCGTGACAGACGAGCACGGCGTTGTCGCCCGTGAACTCGCCGTAGGCCTCGTACTCGATCTCGAGGTCGGGGATGGTCTCCCCGCATTCGAACTCGAACTCGCCCAGCGAGACGGTGTCGTGTTCGACCTCCATCCTATGTCCCCTCCACGTCAGTTCACCCGCTCGATGGCCTGGTCGAAGTCGGCGATAATGTCCTGGGGCTCCTCGATGCCGACGCTACAGCGCACGAGGTCCGGCGTGACGCCGCTCTCGCGCTGCTCTTTCTCCGACTGCTGGGCGTGGGTCGTCGAGGCGGGGTGGATGACGAGCGTCTTCGCGTCGCCGATGTTCGCGAGGAAGGAGGCCAGTTCGACCTCCTCGCAGAACTGCCGGCTGGCCTCGTAGCCGCCCTCGAGGCCGAAGGTGACGATGCCACCGTATCCCCCATCGAGGTACGTCTCCGCGGCCTCGTGGGTCTCGTGGTCGTCCAGCCCGGGGTAGGTGACCCAGGCGACGTCGGGGTGGCCGTCGAGGAACTCCGCGACGGCCAGCGCGTTCGAGCAATGCTGGTCCATCCGAAGTTTCAGGGTTTCGAGGCCCTGCAGCGTCGCCCAGGCGTCGAAGGGCTTCTGGCCGTCGCCGAGGTTGCGGACCGAGCGCTGCTTGGCCGCCATCGCGAAGGCCTGGTCGCCGTACTGCTCCGAGAAGTTGACGCCCTGAAAGCCAGGGCTCTCGCCGCCGAGTTCGGGGTACTTCTCTGGGTGGTCGCCCCACGGGAAGCTTCCGCCGTCGACGAGGACGCCGCCGACGGTGGTGCCCGAGCCGTGGATCCACTTCGTCGTCGACTCCCAGATGACGTCGACGCCGTACTCCAGCGGATTACAGAGGTAGGGCGTCCCGAACGTGTTGTCGACGAACACCGGGACGTCGCGCTCGTGAGCGACCTCGACGATATCCTCGATAGGCGGCACGACCAGCGAGGGGTTGCCGATTGTCTCGAAGTGGACGTAGGCTGTGTCGTCGTCGATGGCCGCCGCGTAGGCGTCGGGGTCGAGCGTGTCGACGAAGCGGGCCTCGATCCCGCGGCGCGCGCCGATGGTCCGCATATACCCATGAGTACCGCCGTAGATAGACGCCGCCGAGACGATATTGTCGCCCGCGCTCGCGAGGATGGAGGTCCCCGCGTCGAGGGCGGCCATCCCCGCGCCGGTCGCGACGGCGGCCGTCCCCCCTTCGAGGTCGGCGATGCGCTGTTCCAGCATCGCCACGGTCGGGTTGTCGAACCGCGAGTAGACGTTGCCGTCCTCCGCGAGCGAGTACAGGTCCGCCGCGTGCTGGGCGTCCTCGAAGACGTACGAACTCGTCTGGTAGATAGGTGGCGCGCGGGCGCGCGTCGAGGAGTCAGGGGCCTCCTGGCCCGAGTGGACGCAGCGCGTCCCGAACCCCCGGGCGTCGTCGTTAGTCATGTATGTCATGCATATATCTGCAAACATCTATAACCACGAGTTACGGCAATATTCGCTGCGCTAGTGTATGTCTAGCATTTATCTGGACGTCGAGTCCGGCAGCGTACACACCTGCGAGGGACCCGCTCGCGCCGCGCTCGGTGGTCGGACCCTAGACGACTACATTTATGGCGCCCCAACCGACAGTCAGAATATCACGAGTGCAGTCCCCGAACGCTCTCCGTCTGGCCCTCCACGCGTGCTAAGCCATGGCTACTGACGACTCGCCGTTTCCCGACCTGGACGGCTCGCGCGACTACTCGCGAGTCCTGCTCGTTCTGGTCTCGCTGCTCGCGGTCCTGGTCGCGGCCTCGGCCCTCCCGCTGCTCGCACCGACGGGTACCCAGAGCCCAGTCGAGTCGCTGGTCCCCATTCCCGGCGGCTCGTCCGGCGGGGGCGGCGCCTCGACGGCCGGCCCCGGCGGCGGCAGTATGGGCGCGCTGAGCCCCGGCCAGCAGACCGACGTCGGCGGGTCGCTGGGCGGCCAGAGCGCCCTGCAGTCACAGAACGCCGAGATACACTTCGTCGTCCGGAGCACTGACGCGGCCTACTGGCGCACCGGCGCCTACGGCAACTATACGGGCGTCGGCTGGAGGCAGGACGGCGAGACGCGGCCGTACGACGGGCCCATCGAGACGCGCGGCCCCGACGGCCGTGAAGTCACCTACGAGGTGGAACTCAACCGGACCGCCCGGTCGCTCCCGACCGTCTGGCGCCCGGAGACGGTCTCGCGCGAGAACCTGCTGGTCACCGACGGGCGCGCCGTCCAGGCCGAGGCGGCGCTGGGCCCCGGGACAACCTACCGGGGCGTGAGCGACCGCCCACCGTCGGACGAGAACCTGCTCCGGACCGCGGGGACCGACTACCCCACCGAGATCGAGGACCGGTATACCCAGTTGCCCGAGATCACCGAGGGACGCCTCGGGGCGAAGACGGCTCAGATAACCGACGGCGCCTCGACGCCGTACGAGCGTGCCACCCGGATCGAGGCCTGGCTGGAGTCGAACAAGGAGTACTCGCTGAACGTAAGCAAGCCGCCCGGCGACGACGTCGCCAGCGAGTTCGTCCTGGAGATGGACGCGGGCTACTGCGAGTACTTCGCGACGTCGATGGTGGCCATGCTGCGGAGCCAGGACGTCCCCGCCCGCTACGTCGTCGGCTACTCGACCGGCCAGCCCGCCGGCGAGGACACCTACACCGTCCGGGGGATGAACGCCCACGCCTGGGTCGAGGTGTACTTCCCCGACGTCGGCTGGGTGCAGTTCGACCCGACGCCGGCCAGCGACCGGCTCCAGCAGGAACAGGAATCCCTGGAGAACCAGACCGACGAGTCCTTCGAGACGCCGACGCCCGAGGCGACCCCGACGCCCGGCGCGACGCCGACGCCCAACGAGACCGACGGAAGCACCGGCACGGAGACGGCCGACGGTTCGGGACCGGCCACGCCGACAGAGACGCCGACGGGCACGTCCACGCCGACCGGGAGCACCGACGGCGAGGGCGACGAGACGAGGCCAGGGAGTGGTGACGGCGAGGGCGGCGACGGGACGGACGACCGACAGCGCGACGCCGGCGACTACACCGTCACGCTCAACCGCTCGGCCGCCCCCGGCGCCACGGTCGAGGTCACGGTAGTGCGCGACGACCAGGTCGTCCCCGACGTCACCGTCCTGTTCAACGGCGACTCCATCGGCGAGACCGGGCCGAGTGGCACCGTCGTCGGCGAGGTTCCCTACACCGAGGAGCTGAACGTCTCCGTCGTCGACACGGGGAACACCGCGGCGCTCGCACCCATCGTTCCCCGAAGCGACGACGGGCGCCTGTTCGCCGTCGACGGACCGCAGGCGAACTCCTCGACGACGTTCACCCTCTCGACGAACGCGACGGTGACGGTGACCGGCGACGTCGTCACCGGCGAGACGGTGACCGTGACGGCGTTCGTCGACGACGTCCCCGTCCGGGACGCCCCCATCACCCTCGACGGCGAGACAGTCGCCCGAACGGACCGTGACGGCCGGGCGGACGTGACGCTGCCGACCGAGCCCGGCAACGTGACGCTGGCCGTCGAACGCGGCTCCGTCACCGGCGAGACGACGCTCGAACTCGCGCGCCTGAACGTCACCACGGAACCGACGGCCCCGCTCGCCCTGCCCTTTACCGGCGTCTCGGTCAACGCGACCGTCGACGGCGAACCGGCGCCCGGCGCCAACGTCACCCTCGACGGCCGGCAGGCGGCGACCACCGGCGTCGACGGGACGGCGACGGCGACGCTCCCCTTTGCGTCCGGCGCCACCGTCGAAGTCGCGAAGTACGGCCAGCGCCGTGGCGCGACGTACGACAATCTCTTCCTGAATCTCGGACTCGTCGGCCTGGCAGCCGGCGTTCTCGTCGGCGGCGTCGTCGCCGCGGCGGGCCGGTACGACGTCGACCCGAACAGCGGCCGCCACTGGGTCTGGCTGGCCGGCCAGTGGGTCGTCGGGGCGGTCGTCGCCGTCGGCGCCGCCGCCGACACCGCGCTCACCCGGCTCGCGGCGCGGGCACGCCTCACCGTCGACCACCTCCGGGCGCTCGTCGAGGGGCGCCGCGACGTCGCGGACCTGCTCGACGCCCTCCGCGCGTGGCTCCGGGACCGGGCCACGGAAGCGCGCGCCCCGGTCGAGGACCTGGGCGTCGCCGGCGTCGTCTCGAACGGCGACGACGACGCGGACGCCGGGGACGCCCAGGCGACCATCCGGGAATCGTGGGGTCGCTTCCTCGACGCCGTCTCGATCCGACGACCGCACACCCGGACGCCGGGCGAGATTGCCGCCCACGCCGTCGCCGTCGACGGCCTCCCCGAGACCGAGGTCGAACGGCTCCGGGACGCGTTCCGCGCCGTGGAGTACGGCCAGCGCGACCCGGGCGAGCGCGCGCCCGGTGTCGAATCGGCGACCGAGGCCATCGAGGCCGCGGTCCAGGCGGCCGAAGCGGCGGGTGCTGACGGCGCCGACGACGCGACCGACCGCGACCCCGAGACGGAACCGGCCGAGACCGACGCGGGGGTGGCCGACTGATGCGCCCGCGGGTCCTGCTCTTCGGCATGCTCGGCACGCTGGCGACGGTGCTGGCGGCCATCGCGGTGTTCGCCCCCGGCGTCGTCGAGGCTGCCGGGCCCCTCGCCGGTCTCGCGAGCGCGCTGGAGGAGGTCGATCGACGACAGCTGTTGCTCCTGGCGAGCGCCGTCGTCGGGCTGTTCGTCTCTGCCGTGAGCTGGCGAGCGACCGCGTCCGCCCGCGGCGAGGCCGACGCCTTCGACGCGGCGACCGCCGGCCCGCCGGAGTCGGTCACAAGCGCGCGCCAGCGTCTAACGGCGAACGACCTCGAAGGCGAGTTCGACGACGCCGTCGGTGGCAGCGACAACGCGGCCAGAGCGGTTCGTGACCGCCTCCGCGAGACAGCCATGCGCGCGTACGCTCACGCGAACGGCTGTGAACGAGCAGCGGCGCGAACCGCCGTCCGGAACGGCGAGTGGACCGACGACAGAACTGCGGCGGCCACGCTCGCCGACGACGGGCCGACCCACTCGCTGTGGTCGCGACTGCGCCTCTGGCTGGACCCCGAGAGCGAGCGCGAGCGGCGATTCGACAGGACCGTGCGGGCCACCGCACGACTGGCCGGTGACGACCCGGCGGGAGGCGGGCGATGAGCGAGCGCGTCGGCCGCTGGGGCGTCGCGCTCGTCGGCGCGCTGACGCTGGTGAGCGTTGGGCTGCTCGCCGCCGAACCCTTCCTGCTCGCGGCGACGGCCGTCCCGCTCGCCTACGTCCTCTACGGCGCCGTCGCGCGCGTCCCGCCCGGTGCGAGCCTCCGCGCCGAACGCGTCGTGGAGACCGGTAACCCGACGCCGGGTGAGGCCGTCGACGTCGCGCTCACGGTGACGAACGACGGCGACGCGGCGCTGACCGACGTCCGAATCGTCGACGGCGTCCCCGGCGAGCTCACCGTCGTCGACGGCTCGCCGCGGGCCTGTGAGTCGCTCCGGCCCGGCGACTCAGTCACCGTCCGGTACTCGCTGCTTGCCAAGCGCGGCACCTTCGCCTTCGACGACCCGGTCGCCCGGGTGCGTCCGCTGGCCGCGACGGCCGTCGCCACCGCCACGCTCGACGCCGAAGGCGACACCTCGGTCACCTGCGCCAACGTCGTCTCCGAGGTGCCCCTCGCGGACGCGACGCTGCCCCGGGCCGGGACGCTCCCCACCGACAGCGGCGGGAGCGGGCTGGAGTTCCACGCCACCCGAAACTATCAGTCCGGCGACCCCGTCTCCCGCATCGACTGGCGACGCTTCGCCAAGACGAACGAACTCACGACCGTCCAGTACCGCGAAGAGCAGGCGGTCCGCACGGTGCTCGTCGTCGACGCCCGCCCCGTCACGCGGGTCACCCCCGACGCCGGCTACCCGACGGGCGCGGAACTGGGCGCTTACGCCGCCGAGCGACTGTTCGACGCGCTGGGCCGGACGAGCGTCGTCGCCAGCGTCGTCGCGATCGGCCTGGAGGCCGACGACGTCGTCGGCGGACTGGACCCCGACGACCTGGTCTGGGTCGACCCCGGCGGCGAGGGTGGAACGGCCGCACGGGTGTCGCAGGTGTTCGACGGGGTGCAGGTGGCTGTAGCGAACGGAGTGAGCGAAGCCGCCGAACGAGCGAGCGGGGAGCGTGAGCGACCCGCGAGCCGCGGGGAGAGCGGGGCCGGAGCGGAACCCGAAGCCAGGGCAGATCCGGAAACCGACGCGCCGCCGTCCCCGGAGACCGACGACGAGACGGTTCCCGCTGCAGACGGCGGCGAGGCGCCCCACGTCGACGACGCGGCCCGGCGACTGCTGGCGCGCCTGCCGCCGACGGCCCAGGTCGTCCTCTTCTCGCCGTTCGTCGACGACTGGCCGGTCACGCTGACCCAGAGCCTGGCGGCCCGGGGCTACCCGACGACGGTGGTCAGCCCCGACGTCACGCGCGGTGACGGCCTGGGCCAGTCCGTCGTCGCGCTGGAACGGGACCTGCGCGTCCAGTCGGTCGAACTGGCCGGCGCGACGTGTATCGACTGGGACCTGAACGAACCGATCGACATCGCCCTGCGAGCATCGCTCGCGGACCTCTTCAAGACATGACCGGACACGACGCCGTCGACGACCCGCAGCCGACCCGCACGAGCACGCTCGTCGTCGTCCTCGCGAGCGTCGTCACCGCCGCGGCGCTCGTCCGCGCCGCGGACGTCGTCTGGCCGGCCCTCGTCGGTGCGATGGGCGCCGTCACGCTCGCCGGCGTCGTCTGGGCGTCGGGGTGGGAGCGCCACGAGGCCGCCGGGAGCGTGCTGGCCAGCGTGCTGGTCCTCCCGGTCGGCATCGGCATCGTGGCCGCGACCGCCGGGACGGTGCTGGTGCTGGCCGGCGGACTCTTTCCGGTTCCCTCAGCGGCCCAGGTCCCGGAGACGGTCATCGCGCTCACCGCGCGAGCGGCGGTCGTCACCGGCGCGGTGGCGGCGGTCTTCGGCGCGACGACCGCGACGCGTGGCGTCCTCGACGCCGACACGCTCGAAGACGCGACGACGACGGCAGTCCGGACCGCCGTCGTGCCGTTCTGTCTCGCGATACTGCTCGCGGGCAACGCCGCACTGCAATTTCTCGAATCGAACGCCGCCGGTCCCGGGATCCAGACGATTATCGGCGACGTCCTCCGGGCGATAACGAGTCTGTTCTTCCGGCCCGACCCGCTCGGCCCCCACCTGCCGACGTTCGCGGTGATGGCCGGCGTGGCGCTGCTGGCCGCCCACCGGGGCGTCCGCGCGCTGCCGATCACCGAACTCCTCGCCGAGAACGGGACCGGGGACGAGTACCGCGAGCGCATCGAGGCGGGCCAGCGAGGGCTGTTCTGGGCGGGCGTCGCCGTCCTCGCGACGGTCCCCGTCGCGGCCATCGTTCACCTCGCGGTACCGCCCCGCCAGCTGGGGGCCGCGCTCGGGCCGGGGCTGTACGACGTCGTGCTCGCGGTCACCGCCAATCCCATGCTCCGCTCGCTGGCCTGGTGGCTGATCCTCTGTGGGGTCGCCGCCGCCAGCGTCGTCTGGCTGCTGCGGCGCCTCGTCCAGAGCTCCCCCGACCGTATCGGGAGCGTGCTCGCGCCCTTCGCCGGCGGGGTGGCCATCGTCGCGCTGGCGTTCGCTGTCTCCGATACCGTGCTGTTCGAGGCCGTCGCCTGGGTCGCCGGACAGCTCCCCGGCCAGTTCTCGACCCAGTTCAGGAACGTCGTCACCCCCGTGATCGACGTGTACGGCTTCACGGCCATCGGGGTCGCCGCCGCGGCAGCGATGCTCTTCCTCGCCACGGTGGCAGTGAGCGCACTCTGGGCCGTCCTCGCCACGGGCTACGTCGAGGGGCGGACCGCAGGCGTCACCATCGCCAGCCTGGCCCTGTTCAACACCGCCGCCTTCGCCGGCGTCCTCGACGTCTCGAACGCCCTCGTCCTCGGGGCTCTCGTCGGCGCCGTCCTCGTCTGGGACGCCGGTGAGTTTGGCGTGACGCTCGGCGAGGAAATCGGCAGGCGTGCGAACACCCGCCGCGCCGAACTCGTCCACGCGACCGGGACCCTCGCCGTCGGCGGCGTCGGTGCCGGCGTCGCGCTGCTCATCGGCGGCCAGTCCGTCGGCGCCGTCGACGCCGGGACCGGTCCGGTCGCCCTCGGCCTGGTCGCCGTCCTCGGCGGGTTGCTGTTACTCGTCATCGCGCTCAGGTGATCGAGGGGCGGGAGAAGACGCCTTACTGCGTGACAGCAGGCACTTCGACGCTACTCACGACGTCTTCGACGACGTCGTGTCGCTCGACGCCGCGGACGCTCGCGTCGGCCGTCAGCACCAGCCGGTGGGCGAACACGTCCGCCACCACGGCCTTCACGTCGTCGGGAACGACGTAGTCGCGGCTCTCGATGACGGCGCGGGCGCGGGCGGCCTCGAAGAGGCGCTGGATCCCGCGCGGCGAGACGCCGACGTCGACGCGGTCATCTTCCCGGGTCGCCCGCCCCAGCTCGACGACGTAGTCCCGAAGTTTGCCGTCGACGGTCACGGACTCGGCGACGCGCTGGAGGTCGGGAATCTGCTCGCCGTCGACGATGGCGGTGACGCTGGGCGCCTGGGCGGTGCGGTCGGCGCGTCGGTCGATGAGTTCCCGCTCGCCCTCGAACTCCGGGTAGCCCATCGCGGTCTTGACGACGAAGCGGTCGCGCTGGGCCTCCGGCAGGCCGAAGGTCCCCTCCTGCTCGACGGGGTTCTGCGTCGCGATGACGAAGAACGGGTCGGGGAGTTCGTGCGTCTCGCCGTCGACGGTGACCTGGCCCTCGCCCATGGCTTCGAGGAGCGCGGCCTGGGTCTTCGGCGGCGCGCGGTTGATTTCGTCGGCCAGGACGACGTGGGAGAAGATGGGGCCGGGCTGGAATTCGAAGGTACCCGCGCCCTCGTTGTACACGTTCGAGCCGGTGATGTCCGCCGGCAGGAGGTCAGGGGTGAACTGGATCCGGCGGAAGGAAAGATCGAGTGCGTTCGCGAAGGAGCGGGCGGTCAGGGTCTTGCCGGTGCCGGGGACGTCCTCGAGCAGGACGTGTCCGCGGGCGAGGACGCCCGTCAGCACCGCTTCGAGGAAGGCGTCGTCGGCGATGACGGCGCTGCCCACTGCGTCGAGGATCTCAGCGCAGCGGACGGCGGCTGTCTCGTGGTCCATACGGGATGGCTGGCGCGCTGGAAAATAAGTGTGGCTTCACCGAGTGCTCGATTCGGGCGTGTACGAGTGGAGTGCACGGACTGCCCGTCAGACGACCGACTGATCGAGGCTCTCTGGCATCTACTCGCTCCCCGAATCGTCGTCGACGCCGTGGCCCCACTCCGCCGGATCTTCGCCCCCGAATCGTTCTGCTGCGGCCTGGGCGGTTCGTGCGCTCGTCAGTGCGACGTCGACGTCCGCATCCTCGGCTATCGCCCAGTACTCGCCGCGGTGCCGGACGAGTCCCCGGTCCTCCAGTCGCGAGAGGACGACGCCGACGCTGCCACGGGGGACGTCCGTCTCGATGCGAATCTCCTTCGGCGTGAACGCCTGCTCCTCGTTGGCGCTCAGGAACGCCAGCACCCGCTCCGCATTCGTCGGTCCCTCGCCGGACGCACGGAGCTCGGCCTCCGGCGCCGTCTCGAACTCCTCGACGTCGATGGGCATTGTAATCAACGTAACTACGTAACCGGCCGTAATAGAACTGGCGCCCAAACGCCGCCAGTCGCGTTCCAAACTTCATGACGACACGGCGCCAATTTGAGACGATGAACGACTCCGACACCGCCCGCGCTCGCCTCGTCGGCATCAACCACGTCGCGCTCGAAGTCGGCGACATCGAGGAAGCGCTCGACTTCTACGGCGACGTCTTCGCGTTCGAGTTGCGCGGCCGGACCGACTCCGGCGCCTTCCTCGACATGGGCGACCAGTTCCTCGCGCTCTCCGCGGTGGACGACCCCGGAGACACCGACCGGCACCGCCACTTCGGGCTAGTGGTCGACGACGCCGATGCGGTCGAGGGTCGACTGGCAGACCTGGACGTCGAGACGCTCACCGGTCGAGGCCTGGACTTCCGGGACCCGTGGGGCAACCGGATCCAGATAGTCGATTATGAGGAGATCCAGTTCACGAAGGCCGACCACGTCCTGCGGGGGATGGACCTCGCCGATCTGGAGAAGTCCGACGATGCCGTGGCCGAACTCGCCGAGAAAGGGATGGCGCCCGAGGAGGAATAGACCGACCACCGAAGCCGTTAATTGGCTACTGGGAGAGCGTGAAAGTAGATGCCCTCCGATCCGCGCTGTCCGCGCTGTGACGGGAAGGTGAGCGCCAGGGCGACCTGGTGTATGCACTGCGGCGCGGACTTCGAGGTGCCGGGCGAGGGTCGTCGGACAGTGGACCAGACTGCCACGGCGGAGGGAACGCTGGCTCGACTGGTCCGGAGCTTCGACCGCAACGACGGGACGCGCCAGGTGCTTTCGATTCTCGTCACGATTCCCGTCCTGATCGTCCTCGTCGCCGTCGGTGTGCTCCGGGGCGGCGTCAGTCTCGCACTCGTGGGAGCCGTCGTGCTCGGCGTGTACTTCCGGCTGTGCGGGAGCGCGAGACGGATCGTCGTCCACGGCGCGTACGGTACTGCGGCGCTGATCGGCTGCCTCCACCTCGTCGCGACGGATCTGGATCCCGCGAACCTGCCTGGGGCACTCGTCGACGGACCGGTGCTCCTGGTCGTCGCGCTGCTCGTCGCCGCCGGGTGGTGGACCGACCAGCGCGTCTCCCAGCGTGGCTGAGGAGGCGTGGGATGGGATCGTATCAAAACTACCATACCGCCCCGCCGCAACGGGACCACTACTGAGAGGTGTCCTGCGTGAGCAAAAAACGCGAATACAAAGACGACTACCCCGACAAGACGCTGTACATCCCCGGCCCGACGGAGGTCCGCGAGGACGTCATCCAGGAGATGGCCCAGCCGATGTTCGGCCACCGCATGGATCGGATGACCGACCTGTACACCACCATCGTCGAGGACACGAAGGAGTTCCTCGGCACCGACAACGAGGTCATCATCCTGACGGGGTCGGGGACCGAGTTCATGGAGAGTTCGATCCTCAACCTCGTCGAGGATAACGTGCTGGTGACGACCTGCGGCTCCTTCAGCGAGCGCCAGGCCAACGTCGCCGAGCGACTGGGCAAGACCGTCGACACCCTGGAGTACGACTGGGGCCAGGCCGTCAAGCCCGAGGACGTCCGCGAGGCTCTGGAGACGAGCGACAGAGAGTACGACGTCGTCACCTGCGTCATGAACGAGTCCTCGACGGGAGTCCGCAACCCCATCGAGGAAATCGGCGACGTCGTCGCGGAGTACCCGGACACCTACTTCGTCGTCGACGCCGTCTCGTCGCTCGGCGGCGACTACGTCGATATCGACGAACACGGCATCGACGTCATCTTCACGTCGGTCCAGAAGGCCTTCGCCATGCCGCCGGGCGTGGCGGTCTGCGTCGTCAGCGACGACGCCTACGAGCGCGAACTGGAGAAGGAGTCGGCCTCCTGGTACGGCGGGTTCCAGCGCTCGCTGGACTACTACGACCGGAAGGGCCAGACCCACTCGACGCCGGCCATCCCGGTCATGCTGGCCTACCGCAAGCAGATGAAGCACATGCTCACAGAGGGTCACATGGGACGGGATCGGCGCCACGAGGAGATGGCCGAGTACGTCCAGTCCTGGGCCGACGAGCACTTCCAGATGTTCTCCGAGGAAGGCTACCGGTCCCAGACGGTGGGCTGCATCGAGAACACGCAGGACATCGACGTCGCCGGGACTATCGAGACCGTCAGCGAGGAGTACGACATGGTGTTCTCGAACGGCTACGGCTCCCAGCTGGGCGAGCAGACGTTCCGCATCGGCCACATGGGCGAACACACCGTCGAGAGCGTCAAGGAACTCACCGACGCCATCGAAGACGTCGCGGAACTCTGAACGCACCGGCGCCCTCGCGTCGGTCACCGCACCGAGAGTAGTCGTTTTTATGCGAGGGCGGGCAAGACCAGCCAACATGGCCACCGCCGAGGAACTCGGGGACAATCCGTTCGTCGACGACCCACCGACGGATTTCACAGCGGTCGAGGAACTGGACGAGGACGCGGCCCGCGAACAGGCCGAGCAGTTGCGCGAAGCCGTCCGGTACCACGACCACCACTACTACGTCGAGAACGACCCCGCTATCGGCGACCGTACGTACGACGCCCTGTTCTCCCGCCTGCAGAACCTCGAAGGGACCTTCGGCCTCGATACCGACGGGAGTCCAACCCAACGCGTCGGCGGGGCGGCGCTGGACGAACTCGGCGAGGTCGAGCACGTCGCGCCGATGGGCTCCATCGACCAGAGCGGCGAGGTCGCGGACGTCCGCGAGTTCGACGAGCGCGTGCGCCGAACGGTCGGGACGGAGTCAGTCGACTACTTCTGCGAGCCGAAGTTCGACGGGCTCTCCGTCGAGGTCGTCTACGAGGACGGCGAGTTCGTCCGCGCGGCGACGCGGGGCGACGGAACGGTCGGCGAGGACGTCACCGAGAACGTCCGCACCATCGGGAGCGTCCCCCAGCGTCTGCGCGGCGACTACCCAGACTTCCTCGCGGTGCGCGGGGAGGTGTACATGCCGCGGGATGCCTTCCAGGCCTACAACCGCGAGCGCGTTGAGGCCGGCGACGACGCCTTCGCCAACCCTCGCAACGCCGCGGCGGGCACGCTGCGACAGCTCGACCCGAAGATAACGGCCGAGCGACCCCTCTCCGTGTTTTTCTTCGGTGTTCTCGACTCCTCGGCCGAGTTCGACTCCCACTGGGAGATCCACGAGCGTCTGCCCGAGTGGGGCCTGCGGGTCACCGACCGCATCGAAGTGGTCGAGCGTATCGACGACGCCATCGACTACCGCGACCGCCAGCTGGCCGTCCGCGACGACCTGGACTACGAGATCGACGGCGTCGTGTTCAAGGTCAACGACAAAGGTGCGTGCGAGGAACTCGGGTCCACCTCGCGTGCGCCCCGCTGGGCATTCGCCTACAAGTTCCCGGCCCGGAAGGAACAGACCACGCTCCGCGACGTCGTGGTGCAGGTCGGTCGGACCGGCCGCCTCACGCCCGTCGCGCTGCTGGACCCCGTCGAGGTCGGCGGGGTGACGGTGTCGCGGGCCTCGCTCCACAACCCAGCGCTCATCGAGGACCTGGGCGTCAACGTCGGCGACGAGGTGCGCGTCCAGCGGGCCGGCGACGTCATCCCCGACGTCGCCGAGGTGGTCGAGAAACACAGCGAGGGCACGGCAGCGTTCCCGGACGAGTGTCCGGTCTGCGGGAGCCCCGTCGAACGCGACGGCCCCCTCGCCTTCTGCTCGGGCGGCCTGACCTGTCCGGCCCAGCGCGAGCGAGCCATCGAACATTACGCCAGCCGCGACGCCCTGGACGTCGAAGGCCTGGGCGAGAAGGTGGTCGAACAGCTACTGGACGCCGGCCTCGTCGAGAGCCCTGCCGACCTCTACGAACTGACGGTGGACGATCTCGTCGGGCTGGAGGGGTGGGGCACCAAGAGTGCGCGGAACCTGATCGGCGAACTGGACGACGCCCGCGAGCCACCACTCGAGCGCTTCCTGGTCGCGCTGGGCATCCACGACGTCGGCCCAGTGACGGCCAGAAATCTCGCCCGCGAGTTCGGCTCCTTCGAGGCCATCCGCGCCGCCGCAGAGGGGCACTCCGGCGAATCCGAACAGAGCGGTGCGAACGGCGACGAAACCGACGACGGGCAGGTCACCCTGGACGCGCTCGCCGGACAGAGTGGCGACGGCAACGATACCGACGACGACGGCGACGATGGTGGCGACGATGCCGACGCTCCTGGCGACCGCGAGGCGTTCAAGCGCGTCGACGACGTCGGTCCGGAGGTCGCAGACAGCATCGTCGAGTTCTTCCACAGCGAGGGCAACCGCGAAGTGCTCGACGCGCTCGTCGACCACGTCGACCCGAAGGATGCTGAGACCGATACTGGCGGCGACGAACTCGACGGCCTCACCTTCGTGTTCACCGGCTCGCTGGACGACTTCACCCGCAGCGAGGCCCAGGAACTCGTCGAACGCCACGGCGGGTCGGCGACGAGCAGCGTCTCGGGCAACACTGACTACCTCGTGATCGGCGACAACCCCGGCCAGAACAAGCGCGACGCCGCCGACGACGAGGGCGTCCCGACGCTCGAAGAAGGCGAGTTCGTGGACCTCCTGGACGAGAGCGGAATCGAGCGGTAGGAAGCGGTGGTATTTTCGGGTCCTCTCGACCATCCGTGTTCGGTAGCGGTGTGTATTGACCGATTGCGGTTCGAGAAGCATACGCCGAGCGAAGCGAGGTGTTTCACCCGACGGCGAGGCCGAAGGCCGAGCCGTCGGCCTTTTTCATCGACGTTTTTCGAGGAGTGGTTCCCGCAGCGAACGCAGTGAGAGAGGAAACCCGACGATGAAAAAGGTCGCTGTACTGAACGAAGGCCAACTGAAGAAAACCAGATTCAGACGACCGATCAGAGGTCGTACTGGTTGAAGGTGTAGTAGCTGACGGCGGCGGCCAGCCCGATCCACAGGAGGAGGTAGAACAGCGCGGCGCCGTCGGAGAAGTACAGCGGGACCGACTGGGCGGTCTCCAGACACGAGGTCTGGGTCCCCCCGAAGATGGTCTGGGTCGTGTTCGCCTCGCCGGCGAGCACGTCGTTACAGATGGTCGCCTGTTCGGAGCCGTTCGCGCCACTGAACATGCTGAACCGGGCCGAACGCTCGGCGTTGCCCCCGTCGCCCAGCATCGAGTTCATGATCGTCTTGTACGCCTGCGAGGGGTTCAGCAGCTTCAGGAAGAGGACGGTAGTCCAGTTCGCCGCGCCCGTGATGCCGAGGTAGTCCCACAGGCCGTCGCCGATGGAGTTCGCCCAGAGGTTCCAGAAGAAGGTGATCGAGACGAAGAAGGTCATGTTCCCGATGATGGAGTAGAGGCTGTTCTCGACGGCGCCGGAGATGCTGACCGCCACGGCCACCATCACGAGCGCGAACACCAGGGAGAACAGAGCGAAGGTGACGTACAGGCCGGGCTTGAACGTGAGCCGCGAGGCGATGAGGAACAGCGCGTTCACGATGAACGCGCCCGCGAGCGGGACGCCGACGACGCCACAGCGACCGACGACCTTGCCGATGATCACGTCCTTGCGGGAGTGGGGCAGCGACAGCAGGAGCTTCAGCGACCCGCTCGTTCGTTCCTTGCTTATGGCCGCGTAGCCGGCGAAGATGGCCACCAGCGGCAAGAATAGCGTGACGATGTTGAGGTAGATGACGCGGATGAGCAGTTGCATCCCGACGTCCTGCCCGCCCCGGATCCCGACGTCGAACCAGAGGGCGGCTGCGGCGGGGATAACGAAGAAGGCGGTAAACACGAGCGAGAGGACCCAGAGCCCCTTCGAGCGGAGCGCGTCGCGGAACTCCTTCCTGGCGACGACGTCCCAGCTCATGCGTCACCCTCCGCGCTGGCGGTCGCCGCACGCGACTGCGGCTGGTCCGTCCCGTCCGTGTAGGCGGCGAACAGTTCTTCGAGAGAGGGCTCGTGGGTGTCGAAGTCCTCGACCTCGCCGCCGGCCTCCTCGATGGCGTTGAGTACGGCCATCTTGATGTCGTCCGAACAGGTGACGGTGAGTTCGTCGGCGGAGCGGTCGACGCCGGTGACGCCCGCCACGTCGCGGACGGCCGAGACGACCGCGTCGGTCGCCTCGTCGACGACGACGGTGAGCGTCGTCTCCACGTCCGTCGCCTCCTGGAGGTTCTCGATGGAGTCCTCGGCGATCAGCGTGCCGTCCTGGATGATACCGACCCGGTCACAGACCGATTCGACCTGACCGAGGATGTGCGAGGAGAAGAAGACGGTCGCGCCGCGCTCGTTCTCCTCGCGGACGATTTCGCGCATCATGCGCGCGCCGTTCGGGTCGAGCCCCGAGGAGGGCTCGTCGAGGATGAGGAGGTCGGGCTCGCCGACAAGCGCCATCGCGAGAACGAGGCGCTGGGCCATCCCCTTGGAGTAGCCGCCGGCCTTCCGCTCGGCGTCCTCCTGGTCGAGGCCGACACGGTCCAGCAGTTCCGCCGGGTCGACGTAGGCGTCCTTGGAGTCGATGACGAACTCCAGGTGTTCGCGGCCGGTGAGCCGGTCGTACACGTCGTAGCCCTCCGGCAACACGCCAGTGCGCTCCCGGATCGCTTTCGATTCCTCGCGCACGTCGTGACCCAGGACGCGCGCCGTGCCGTCCGTCGGCCGGACGAAGTCGAGCAGGACGTTGATCGTCGTCGACTTTCCGGCCCCGTTCGGGCCGAGGAAGCCGTATATCTCGCCCTCCTCGACGGTGAGATCGACCCCTTCGAGGGCCGTCACCTCACCGAACTGTTTACGTACGCCCTCAAGTTCGATGGCAGCCATACGCGCCGGTTTATCCCCGCCCACGTATAATCTTTCGTGGATTCGAACGACGCGTGCAAGAATCGGCTTAGAGTTCGTCTTCGGGGTCGTACTGGTCCCTCATCCGCGCTGCCTCGCGAGCGTAACGCTCGCGATCCGCGTCGTCCCGCACCGGTTCCAGGTCCTCGTCGGCCACGTCGACGGCGGCCGTGACGGCCTTGTTTCGCAGCATCGCGGAGGACCGCTGGCTCGTCTGCTGGCGCTCCCCGTCCGGCGTCGCGTAGACGAGCGTCACAAGCCCCTTCGTCCCGTACTCGCGCTCGACTAGCCAGCATCGCGTCTCACTCATGTGATCGGTTGGTTCGTGAGTCACGTTCTTGTACGCTGTGTTCTCCGGAATCGGAGACCGTGACGAGCCACCACAACCGACAGCGGAACGCCCGAATATCACATTTCGATATTTCGGGCGAGGATTCAAGCCAAGCAACCGGAATGGGAGGGTAATGACACGCTGGCTCGCGCGCGTGGACGACCTGCTCTACGACGGGGAGGCCGTCGAGACGGAAGTCGAAGTCGACGAGGGGGCGGTCGTCGTCACGAGCCACCGCGTGCTGGCGTTCACGCCCGAGCGCGACGGGGCGAACTACGACTCCGTCGAGCGGCCGAACGTGACCGGTGTCGAACGGACGAATCGGGGTACCGTCGCCCCCCTCTTCCACGCCGTCAAGGCGCTGCTCGTCGGCGGCGTGCTGGTCGCCGCCGGCCAGCTCGTCAGCCTCGACGACATGGTCGGCGGCATCGACCTCGGGACGACTGGCGGAGCGGGAATGGGTCTCGGCGGCTTCCTCAGCCTGATGCAGTCGCTTCTGAACCTCCTGGCGATGCTCGACGAAATCATGACAGTCGCCGGCGCCGTCGCACTCCTCCTCGGCGCGGCCCTGCTCGGGGCCTACGCCTGGAGCCGCGAGGACCTGCTCGTCGTCCAGGTGGCTGGCGACGACGACCTCGAACTGCCGGCGGGCGAGGACGCCGACGACGAACCTGTCGCTGACCGGCTGGACCAGGCTGTCCGGCCCGACGCCGCCGGTGATGACGCCAGCGAAGGCCCCGATCGAGCCGAGGCCGGCCGGGATCCGCTGGCGTAACTCGTCCCGGCGTCCGCCCTGTCAGCGCCGGCCTGCTCACAGCCCACTTCGTTCGCCGTTCGCTCGTTAGCTGGCCCCTCCTTTCACTCGGTGCCAGCCTGCTCGCGGGTCGTCCCTCCCCGCTCGCTCGTTAGCTGGCCCCTCCTTTCACTCGGTGCCAGCCTGCTCGCGGGTCGTCCCTCCCCGCTCGCTCGTTAGCTGGCCCCTCCCTTCGATCGGGGCCAGCCTAACCGTGGTGCTCAAATTCATCGAGCGCCAACCCCGATCAGATGGACGTCGCCACTCTCCGCGAGCGCGCCGACGAGCTACCGCGCGAGCCTGGCGTCTACCACTTTCTGGCCGACGACGGCCGCGTCCTCTACGTCGGGAAGGCCGTCGACCTGCGGAGCCGGGTGCGTTCCTACGCCGACCCGCGGTCGGCCCGCATCGGGAAGATGGTCCGCCGGGCCGTCGACGTCGACTTCGCGGTGACGGACACGGAGACGCAGGCGCTCCTGCTGGAGGCGAACTTCATCAAGCGCCACCAGCCGCCGTACAACGTCCGGCTGAAAGACGACAAGTCTTACCCCCTCGTGCAACTCACCGAGCACCCCGTCCCCCGCATCGAGGTGACCCGGGACCCCGGCGAGGGCGCGACCGTCTACGGCCCGTTCACGAACAAGGGTCGCGTCGATACGGTGATCAAGGCGCTTCGGGAGACCTACGGCCTGCGCGGCTGTTCGGACCACAAGTACTCGAACCGGGACCGGCCGTGTCTCGACTACGAGATGGACATCTGTACCGCGCCGTGTACCGGCGAAATCAGCGAAGCGGACTACCTCGCCGACGTCGAGAGCGTCCGGCGATTCTTCGAGGGTGAGACGGGCGTCCTCGCCGACCCGCTCCGGCGAGCGATGGACGAGGCCGCCCAGGCCACGGAGTTCGAGCGCGCGGCGAACATGCGCGACCGGCTGGCCGCCGTCGAGGCGCTGGGCGGCGACAGCGACGCCGCGGTCAGCGACACCGTCGACGAGCGGAGCGTCGACGTCCTCGGGGCGGTCCGCGAGGGCGAGCGCGCGACCGTGGCTCGCCTCCACTCGGAGGACGGTCAGCTCGTCGAGCGCGAGCGCTACCGCCTCGACGCGCCCGAGGGCGACGGCGTCGGCGAGGTGCTGGCCGCCTTCATCCCGCAGTTCTACGCCGAACGGAATCTGCCCGACGCCATCCTCTGCTCGGAACACCCCGCCGACGCGGACATCGACGCCTGGCTGGCCGCCGAGAACGTCGATTTGCGGGTTCCGGGCGCCGGCCGGGAGGCGACGCTCGTGGACCTCGCGCTGAAGAACGCACGACGGGGCGGCCCCGCCAGGGACGACACGGCGGCCCTCGCCGAGGCGCTTGGCCTCGACGCCGCCGACCGAATCGAGGGGTTCGACGTGAGCCACGCCCAGGGGACGGCCGCCGTCGGGTCGAACGTCGCCTTCCTCGGCGGGAGCCCGGAGAAGGCCCACTACCGGCGCAAGAAGCTCACCGACGAAAACGACGACTACGCCAACATGCGCGCGCTCGTCCGCTGGCGCGCCGAACGCGCCGTCGAGGGCCGCGACGACCGCCCCGACCCCGACCTGCTCCTCATCGACGGGGGCCAGGGACAGCTCGGCGCCGCCCAGGACGCGCTCGCCCTCGTCGGCTGGGACGTCCCGGTCGTCGCGCTGGCGAAGGAAGAAGAGCTGGTGGTCACGCCGAACAGAACCCACGACTGGGACGACGACGCGCCCCAGCTCCACCTGCTCCAGCGCGTCCGCGACGAGTCTCACCGCTTCGCCGTCCAGTATCACCAGACCGTCCGGGACACCGTCGACACCGTGCTCGACGAGGTGCCTGGAGTAGGACCGTCGACGCGCAAGCGCCTCCTCCGACGGTTCGGCAGCGTCGACAGCGTTCGCGAAGCGTCACTGGACGAACTGCGGACCGTCGACGGCGTCGGCGATGAGACGGCCGCGACCATCGACCGGCATCTGAGCTGAGAGCGTCGTCACCGGTCGCTCGACGTGTTTCGAGAACGAGGGCGTCATGACCGAAAAAAGGTCGAACGGGATTCCGTCACCCCTTGGGTGGTGGTGGGTGGTTGATAGGGGGTTTGAGCGCGGTCGGGCCCACGCGGCAAGCGCGTTTCCGCTCTGTGGACCCAGCAGGACAGTAACACCGAGACGGGTTCACTATACACCGCATAAGCGTCACCTCCGCGGCGCGAGACCGGATCCGACTACCGAACCGGCGCCATCCCCTGGTTTTCGATCGACATGGGCTCAGTGACCGGTTCGAACTGTCGACGGGAACCGGTTCCGGAGATCCGTCGTTTTCGACCGACGCGTCCGACCCATCGATAGGCGCCCGGATGGACCGACAGCGCAGATCAGCGCTGGTCAGTCGACACTCGTCTGGAGAGGAGCCGCCGTCCCGTCGCGACGACGGCGAGTGCGTGTATCGCGAGCACGGTCGGGACTCCGTAGGACTGGACGGCGGGGAGGACGTAGGCCGATCCACCGAGGACGAGGAGCGTCGCGAGGCTCACGAGCGCGTAGTACGAGGTGTACACGCCGTCGCCGTCACCGGTGGTATCGGCCCGGAGGTGCCGCTCGACCACCGGAAACGCCGGTCCCGGACCGACGGTCTTCTCCGCGGAGTCGTACCCGACGACGCCGGCGTCGGCGAGTTTCGGGAGATGATTCTGGCACAGTGAGATGTAGACGCTGTCCCGAATGTCGTCTGGTGACGTCTCCTCGTCGCTCACGCGCCTCGCGACGTCGGAGGCCAATTCCTGGACAGTGGTTTCACCCCCGATGGCAGCGAGACACTGGAGACACGACCGGCGACGCTCGTTACCCAGCAGGTCGAACAACCGCTCTTCGCTGAGAGCCGCCTCGCCGTGCGACGGCCCCGCCGCCGTCTCGATTCGAGCGCCGTTCATACGGTATTCCGGTAGTACTGAATGAAACCTATAGACGGCCTAAGTACGGATCGCCGGTCCAGTGAGCGCCCCAACGGTCACTCGCCCGCCGCGACGTTCGATTCGCGGTAGTAGTACCCTCCGGCGAGCATGGCGACCAGTGCGCCCACCGCGACGGCGACGAGCGCGGCCGGTCCCGCCAGACTCGTCGCCGCGTACACGCTCGCGACGAGCGCCAGTCCACCACCGGCAGCGACCAGGGACGGCTGATCCCAACCGCCATCAGCGTCGGTCGCCGGGGTCGCATCATCTCGATTCTGGTCGACCGGGCCGTCGCCGACCGCGCCGTCGTCGACCGGTCCCTCGTCGGTCGTTTCGGACCCGGGCAGGAGCGTCGGTTCGTTGACGAGGTACGGGTCGAACTGAGCGGTCCGCGCCGTTCGCTCGACGACGCCACGGTCCTGTTCGTAGTTGATGATGCCGTCACGGTCCATCTTCGGGAGGTGCGACTGATAGAGCGCGATGTACACGCGCTGGCGCTCCTGTGAACGCAACTGGGCGACCGTCGTGTCGTTCTCGATAGCCGCGATAGCCTCCGTGACGTCGCGCATGTCTGCGGGCCCGTCGTGTTCCTGCAGGTACTTGAGAACCAGTCGGCGACGTCGACACTGAAGGATGTGGAAGACGTCGTCCCGGTCGAGTCGGTCGTTCGGTGCCTCTGTCTCCGTGATCAACGTTGACCCCTCGTGAGTGGAGGACATGTTCTACACCCATCCCTATCGACGCCGGGACCATATACCGGGTCGAACGTTCCCCCCGTGAAACAGTCTTAAAACCGCGTATGACCGTTCCAGACGACGGTTTCACCGGTTTCGCCGACCGTCGATACCCACGACGTGACGTCCGCAGGCCCGAGCGACCTGCCTGAGAACGGACGAGAGCGCGAATAGACACCGTGCCCGGGCGAGGGACGGGGACGCGCAGTAGGACGCCCGTGAGACGATCGTGGCCGGACGACGGCTCCCACACCGACAGGCACGTCACCGACCGGCGCTGGAACCGGTTTCCCCCGAAACGAGCCGCCGTCTATCGATTGAAACGACTGAAACAGTCTGGATAGTCGGTTCAGGGGATGCCAGAGGAGAGTTTCGAGCGGGCTCCACAGGGACACGCCGGAAACTAGACCTCGGTCAGTCGACCACGGAGAATCGTGTGCGGGACCTGTCGCACCTGCCGTAGCTCCGATGGCACGTGCTGGGCCACGAGACGACGCCCAACCGGCCATCGGTCCAGTGAAGCCGTGTCGCGATGAAGCTATCACTGGCGGAGAATCGGCCCCGAACGGTGGGGACGAGCGGTCGAAGCGGTAACGGCTGCGCGACGTGCTACCCGCCGGTCGCGGTGCCCACGAGACGAGGCGACGACACACCGCCCGGGTCTGTCTGGCGGGCGGGCTCCGGCGTCTGTTCGGGGAGGCAGATGAGGTTCTCCCTGCCGAGAGACACCTTCACGACGTCTCCCTCGTCGTCCATCCGTGAGAGGAGCCTGCTCACCTTCGCTTTCGACCAGGACGTCGAGTCGACGATCTCGCTCTGTTTCATCTGTCCGCCTTCGGCCTCGAGCATCCGCAAGGTCCGCTCGGCGTCGGTCACCAGCGCGTCCTGATGGCGCTCGAAGACGTCCCGCGCGGTCGAAGCGTCGGTCACGTCCCGTTCCCCGCCGACGTTGCTCGCCGCCCGAACAGACGCCGCGGGCGGTTCACTGACGCCGGTGGAGTCCTCGGACTGGGAAGGCTGGCCACGACCACTTCGGAAGACGGATCGGGCCCACGCTCGCGGGCTCCGGTCGATGGTCGAGAGGGCGACGCCGATGCCGAGCAGGAATCCGACCAGTCCGCTCCCGTACAGCGCCGGCGTGTACGGGTTCGTCGGGTCGAAGCCGTGTTCGGCTTCCATGCCGTCGGCGATGTAATCACCGTCCGTGTCGGCCACGGTCGGATCGGCACCGTACTCTAGCTCCCGGGCGTCGGCGAGTCCGTCCTCGTCCGTATCGGCCACGGTCGGGTCCGTTCCCAGGCCCACCTCGCGACCGTCGGCGAGTCCGTCGTCGTCCGTATCGGCCACGGTCGGGTCAGTGCCCGTATCGACTTCACGGGCGTCGCTGAGACCGTCGCCGTCAGTGTCGACAACCGTCGGATCCGTGCCCAGTTCGACCTCGCGAGCGTCGTCCAGGCCGTCGCCGTCCGAGTCGTCGGCCGCTGGATCGCTACCGAGTTCGGCCTCCCGGGCGTCGTCTAGCCCGTCACCGTCCGTATCTACCTTCGTCGGGTTCGCACCGAGCGCGACTTCTCGCCCGTCCTCGAGCCCGTCACCGTCCGTATCCGGCACCGTCGCGTTCGCACCGAACGCGAGCTCTCGCTCGTCGTTTAGCCCGTCGTCGTCGGTATCGACCACGGTCGGGTCCGTCCCCAGTTCGACCTCGCGGGCGTCTTCAAGCCCGTCGTCGTCGGTATCGACCACGGTCGGGTCCGTCCCCAGTTCGGCCTCGTGGGCATCCTCAAGCCCGTCACCGTCCGTGTCGACGGCCGTCGGATCGCTCCCGAGTGCGAGTTCCCGTTCGTCGCCGAGCCCGTCACCGTCGGTGTCGGCCAGGACCAGTGAGGTCCCCGCCTCCACCTCTCGCTCGTTGCTGACACCGTCTCTATCGAGGTCTGCGTCGGGCTCGATTCGCCAGACGGTCACCGTCGCGTTGTCGACGATCGCCCGGTCGACCGTGCGCCGCAGCGAAACGGTGACTGACGTTCTGTTCGCTGGCTTGCTGACGTTCGTGAAAGCGACGGTCTGGTGGTCGCTGGCCCCACGGACCTGTTTGCACTCGCCCGAATCGAGGCAGATCTCGTGGTCGGCGGCCGCCACGGCCGATACCGTCACGTCGATCCGTCCGTCAGTCGCGTTCGCCCCGTCCGCCCACACGAAAGCCATCTCGTCCGTGCGGAAGACGGACTCGTTGATAGTGACTCCCGTGATGGCCGTCGTCGCGTCCGATTCGACCATCTGTTCCCCGTGACCCGTATCGGTGACTGCGCCCCCCTGATGTACGCCTCCTGCTGCGACCGCGGTGAACGGCACGATGCTGACCCCCATCAGCACCAGTAGCAGCAGTAGGAATACAGGGTTCATCACCCCCCTTGGTATTCTCATCGGTCTCAGTTATCAGGACACCACCACATAATATATAGCTTTTTACTCCGTAATCTGATATTAAAATCAGAAGCATGTTATTAGCACCAACATACGAGCCAAATAGTCCGCCGTCGGCTCGTACAGTGCAGCTCCGGTGGTTTTCACGCTCATCACGTGACACGGAGATCCGGGAAAATGGGCCGGAAATGGATAATTATAGTATATTAATGTTTGGACTGTTTCGTCGAATTGAGCCGAGTTTCGTATCCGATCGCTTATACAACGGCGATTAATACGATATTGTCAGCCGGACGTCTGACGATGGGGCCGCATCGAACGGGTCAGTAGCCGCCACCGCCGACGCCCGTTCGCCGGTACGGTCGACATCTATCAGCCGGTGAGTGAGCTGGTCAATCCGTGTTCGTCTCGCCTCCCGTCGACGAGTTCGACCGGACGGACCGGACAGTGCGCCGTCGCCGACTCGAGCCACGTCGTGATGTCGTTGATGCGGAGCTTCAGCCGCCACGGGAGCTTCTGGGCCACCGGGGCCTCGCCGAAGTTCACGCGGTCCAGATCCGTCTGGTCGTAGAGGGCGCTCCGATCCGGCCATGGCCCCTCGTAGGCGGAGACGAACGGGAGCTTTCGGCGAACGAAGCTGGCGACCTGGTTGATGGTGAACGAATCGGTGGGCCTGTCCGGCGGGCGATATCGCAACATGTCGCCGTCGAGTTTTCGAAGCGCCTGCAGGAACGTCCGCGTGTTTCGATGTTCCGGAGGCGTCGACAGGTGCCACTCGATCAGTTCCGCGTCGAGCATGACGCAGGATTCGACGAAGTGGTCGGCGAGGTGATAGCGAAACGACCTGGTCGGTTGATTCTGGATGCCGATCAGCGCCATTCCGTCGTAGGGATTGTCGAATCGGTCGCCCCACTCCCCGTAGAGTTCGCGTATGCGGCGCCGGACGAGCGATTCCCTGGATTCGTCGTTCCGGTCGTTCGTCGCCGCCAGGTGACGACACTCCCGGAGGAACCCGAATGTCTCGACCAGATGGTCGACCACGTCCGGGTCCTGTGCCAGGCTATATGGCGGGCACGTGTGGTCGAAGAGGTCGACACCGTCAACCGGCAAGAAGTGGCCGTGGAGGAGCGAATCGGCCATGGCACCGTGATAAATCGTCGTGACGTCCATCTGGTCGACGTAACTGGCGTGGTGTGCGTGGAGGGACTCCATCGTCCCGTAGCCGTACTGGATGTCGTCGATGTCCGTGTTCAGGTACGACCCGTCTGGCACGAGCGTCGCGTGAGAGACGTCGTACTGGTCTGCGATCGCCGCCGCGACGCCCACCTCTGCGTCGTCCCGCCCTCCGAGAGTGAACGCCGATTCGATGTCGGGGATCCCGGCCAGCACCGCTCGCGAGTCGTATCCGGCACTCAGGAGCATTCCCTTTCGCCCGGGGAGGCGAGCGCGTCGTTCGAACGCCCGCTCCAGCCTGGCCGCCAGTTCGCTCACGTAGTCGAACTCGCGGGGTTCGTAGACGAACCGCTGGAGCGTCTCGGTCGCCGTGGCCGTGAGATAGCCGTCGAAGGGGACCCGCGACAGGCCCTCGAGGGTCGTCCGATTCTCGAAGACGAAGCCGAGGGCGAGAAACTCGTCCAGGGGGCCGGCAGCCACGTCCGGTGACGGGATCGTTCGCGCGACCGTCGCCGCGTCGGTCCCGAAACAGCGCGTGGCGGGCGCGTCCGCGTAGTAACACTCCCAGCTCCGGACGGGATCGGTCCCGACGATCGCCTCGCGGTCGACGTGGTCGACGACGGCCAGAAAGGAGCCGTTGAGACCGGCGAGGGCGTCCGTCCCGCGACGACCGAATGCGTCGAGCAACCACGCGGCGGGGTCGGTCTGGTCGGTGTTCCGGAGGTACACCTCGCCCCAGATGACGCAGACGCCATCGTCGTCCTCGAACGCCGCCGAGCGCCCGTACATCCCGAGAGCCGGGTCTCGAATGCCGACCGTCACGCTCGGTCCCTCGAGTACCCGGTCGAACGCCGACGGCTGCCGATATCGCTCGAACGTCGACCGGGGGCCGAACGTCCCGAACAGCTCCTTGTTCGGGCGTGTGGACCCCTGGGAGTGAGACATCACGGACACACCTCACTCGACGGTGACGCTCTTCGCGAGGTTACGAGGTTTGTCGATCGAACGGCCGAACCTGTCTGCCGTATGGTAGGCCACGAGCTGGAGCTGAACGTTCGCGAGCAGCCCCTGGCAGACGGGATGGGTGTCCGGAACAGTGAGGTGTGCGTCGGCCATCTGTACACCCGAACAGTCCGGTGGCCCGACGGCGATGATCTCCGCACCCCGGGTCTGGGCCTCCTGGGCGTTCGTCACCGTCTTTTCCGTCTCCTCGCCGGTGAACAGCGCGAAGATGGGCGTCTCGGGGGTGACGAGCGCGAGCGGCCCGTGTTTCAGCTGACCGGAAGCGAAGCCCTCGGCGTGTTCGTACGTGATCTCCTTGAACTTGAGCGCCCCTTCGAGGGCGACCGAGCGCGCCAGACCCCGGCCGATGAAGAAGTACGACTCGTCGTCGAGGATGCGGTCGGCGAGCCGTTCGGCCTGGTCCAGGTCCATCACCCGCTCGACGTCCTCCGGAAGCCGTTCGAGGGCGGCGAGCAGATCGGCGAGGTCCTCGCGGGGCGAAGCGCCGTCGATCTCCCCAGCAACGACCTGGGAGAGGAGCGTCAGCGTGACCGCCTGCGAGGTGAACGTCTTCGTCGCGGCGACCCCGATCTCGGGACCGGCCCTGATGTACAGCGTCTCGTCGGCCTCGCGTGCTGCAGTCGACCCGACGACGTTGGTCACGGCGACCGTCGGTGCGCCGTGAGCGCTTGCCTCTCTGAGCGCCGAGAGCGTGTCTGCGGTCTCGCCGCTCTGGGTCACCGCGACGGTCAGCGTCCCGCCGGCGATCGGACCGGCCGATTCGACGTACTCGCTCGCACGGATCGCTCGCGCCGGCACGCCCGCCTCGTTCAGGAGTCGGGAGGCGTAGAGAGCAGCGTGATAGGACGTCCCGCAGGCGACGAAGTGGACCTGCGTGACCGGGTCGACGACGTCGAGGTCGAACTCCTCGAACGTGATCGCCCCGTTCCGGGCGTCGACACGGCCCCGGATGGCGTTCGCGAGCGAAGTCGGCTGTTCGTGGATCTCCTTGAGCATGTAGTGGTCGTAGGTGCCCTTGCCGGCCTCCTCGGGGTCCCACTCGACCGTCTCGACGTCACGCGAGACCGGCCGGCCATCGGTGTCCGTCATCGCGACGCTCGTCGGCGTCAGGATCACGACGTCGCCGTCCTCGAGGTAGACGACCTGATCGGTGTGCTCGAGGAAGGCCGGGATGTCGCTGGCGAGGAAGTACTGCTCGTCGCCGACGCCCAGTACGAGCGGGGACCCTTTCCTGGTCGCGTACACGGCATCTTCACCCTCGAACAGCGCGGCGATAGCGTAACTCCCCTCGAGGTCGTCGACCGCCCGTCGGAACGCGGCCTCCGGGTCGGCGACCTCGTCGCGGTAGTGGTCGATCAGATGGGGGACCACTTCCGTGTCGGTGTCGCTCGTGAACCGGTGGCCCGCTTCGACGAGCCGTTCCCGGATCGCCCGGTGGTTCTCGATGACGCCGTTGTGGACGACGGCGACGTCGCCCGACTGGCTCGTGTGCGGGTGCGCGTTCTCGTCCGTCGGCGGGCCGTGCGTGCTCCAGCGGGTGTGGCCGATCCCGACGTCACCGGTCGGTGCGGCGGCCTGTATCTCCGATTTGACCGCCGAGATCTCGCCCGACTGTTTGTGAACCGACAGGCCGGACCCGTTCTGGATCGCGAGCCCGGCCGAATCGTATCCGCGGTATTCGAGACGCTCGAGGCCCGCGATGAGGTGGCCGACCGCGTCGTCGTGGCCGACGCGGGCGATGATCCCACACATCAGCCCGACACCTCCGCGCACCGTGTCGGTACGCGCCCCCTCACTATCGATCGCCTGGCCGTCCGTTCGGCTGGAATAGTATTCTTTGCGCGCGCACGCGAAAGAAATCGCGATTCGCAGTCGCCGTGGTGGGTATGCGTGGTGGCCATTGGTTTCTCAGTGTCGCCGCAAGGGCGGCAGTGTCCCAGTTAACATCGTACCGAACCATACCTAATGACGGTCTAAACGGACGATGCAAGCCGTCGGTTGAAACGGAGACGGTCAAATGTGGGGTGCTCTGACCCGGGCACCGGTGCCACCGAAGGGGGCCCGACCGGGAATCCGGGCAGCGATCGTACCGGGCGGCAGCTGACCACCGATCGACCGGTGAAACGTTCTTAACGACGTGTTAAACCCGGGATCAACTGTTTCTCGGGCACGCGACCGTTCGCGAGACGAACGAATGGCGCAAATATTGGCGTATAGCACCCCCTTCACCGGAAATTCTGGCTTATCCGCTGTATAGGAATGGGTCGGTACGCCTCAGAAGATAACGAGTTCGGCCCGGCCGGGACTGCCACAGCCGCCACCCACGCGACGACCGGCGCGGCGACGTGGTCGCGTCCCAGCCGGCCGACGAAGACCAGACACCATGAACTCCCTCTCAGAACCGGACGACGGACTCGAAGGCATCGAAACGGAACGCGAGAATCAGCTGCTCGACCCGACGGCGACCACAGTCGCCGTCGTCGGCCTCGGCTACGTCGGCCTCCCGCTGGCGGTGGGGTTCGACGACACCGGTTTCGACGTCGTGGGCTACGACGTCAGTCAAGAGACCATCGCCGCACTGGAAGCGGGGACGGACACGACGGGCGACCTCGGTGACGAGGCCATCGTGGAGAGCGAGGTGTCGTTCACGACGAGCCCGGATGCCATCTCACGCGCCGAATACGTCGTCGTCACGGTCCCGACGCCGGTCGACGACGACGACCGCCCGAGCATGGAGTACGTCGTCGCGGCGGGGGAAGAGGTCGGACAGCACATGACCCGCGGGACGACCGTCGTCCTGGAATCGACGGTGTATCCCGGCGCGACACGCGAGGAGTTCGCGCCAGCGATAGAACGCGGTTCGGAGATGACCTGTGGAGAGGACTTCTTCGTCGGCTACTCGCCCGAGCGGGCCAATCCCGGCGACGAGGAACACGGCCTCTCGAACGTCGTCAAGGTCGTCAGCGGCCAGGACGAGACCGTCAGAGAGGACGTCGCGGCACTGTACGACCGGCTCGTCGACGCCGGCGTTCACCGGGCGCCCTCGATGGAAGTGGCCGAGTCCGCGAAAGTCATCGAGAACGTCCAGCGCGACCTCAACATCGCGCTGGTCAACGAACTCGCCACCGTGTTCGAGGAACTCGACGTCGACACGCGCGCCGTCCTCGACGCGGCGGGAACCAAGTGGAACTTCCACCAGTACGAACCCGGGCTGGTCGGGGGCCACTGCATCCCCGTCGATCCGCACTTCCTCGCGTACCGCGCCCGCCAGGCAGGAGCCGAGCCCGAACTAATCCAGACCGCTCGCGCGGTCAACGAGTCGATGCCACACCACGTCGCCGACCTGATGGTGAAGGCGCTGAGTGAGGCCGGCCACCCGCTCGGCGAGAGTCGCGTGCTCGTGCTCGGGCTCTCCTACAAACCCAACGTCGGCGACCTGCGGAGTTCGAAAGTCGCCGACGTCATCGCCGCGCTCCAGGAGTACGGCATCGACGTCGTCGGTCACGACCCGTACGCCGACGACGCAGCCATCGAAGAGCAGTTCGGCGTCGAGGCGCAGGCGACGCTGTCGCTTTCGGGGTTCGACGGCCTCCTCCTGGCGACGCCACACGAGGAGTTCCGCGACGTGGACCCACGGGTCCTGGCCGACCGCCTCGACGACGACCCGGCCATCGTCGACGTCGACGGGACGGTCGACCGCTCGCTCCTCCCCGACTCCGTCTGTTACCGGAGGGTGTAGATGTACCGCGACCACACCGTCGGGGTGGTCGTCCCAGCGTACAACGAGGTCGAACACGTCGGAACGGTCATCGAAGAAGTCCCGTCGTTCGTCGACCGGGTCTACGCCGTCGACGACTGCTCGACGGACGGGACCTGGGAGGTCATCTGCGACCACGCGACCTGCGAGCCGTCGGCCGAAACCGCGTCGCCAGCGGTGTCGGTAACCAGAGCGGCGCCCGTGGCAGACGGTGGGACTGCGGCGACGGCCGTCGTCCCCATCCGGCACGACGAAAACGCGGGCGCTGGTGGCGCCCTGAAGACGGGGTATCGCCACGCGCTGCTCGACGGGATGGACGTCGTCGTCAGCGTCGACGCCGACGACCAGATGGATCTCTCGAGAATGGATCGGCTCCTCGACCCCGTCGTCGAGGGAACGGCCGGATTCGCCAAGGGGAACCGGCTCGCAGACGCGAGCACGCGCGAAGAGATGCCGACCTTCCGCCTCGTCGGGAACTGTATCCTGACCGCCCTCACCAGAATTTCGAGCGGCTACTGGCGGATGCGGGACCCCCAGAACGGCTACACCGCCATCTCCTACGACGCCCTCGCCGCCATCGACCTCGATTCGGTCCCCGACGGGTGGGGATACCTCAACGACCTCCTCGCGCGGCTGAACGTCGCCGGCGTGGCCGTCGCCGACGTCCGGATGCCCGCGCGGTACGGGGACGAGGAGAGTACTATCGACTTCTGGCAGTACGTTCGGTACACCTCCCTGTCGCTGCTCCGGATGTACCTCTGGCGCCTGCGGGAGACGTACCTGCGACGCGGCGGTGACTCGACGGAGGCGGAGTACGGATGAGAGTCGTCGTCACGATACAGCACGCGGGCCACGTCCACTTTTTCAAACACGCCATCGCGGCCCTCGAAGCCGACGGCCACGACGTGTTCGTCTTCGCTCGCGAGAACGCCATGTCGACCGCACTGCTCGATCGCTGTGGCATCGAGTACGAACTGCTGGCCGGCGAGTCCGACTCGCTCGTCTCGCTGGCACGGGCCCAGTGCGTCTACGAGGCGCGCCTGCTCGGCCGCGCACGCGAGATACAGCCCGACGTGATGACGGCGGTCGGTGGCGTCGCTGTCTCCCACGTCGCCTCGCTCGTCGGCGCGCGGAGCGTCGTTTTCTACGACACCGAACACGCCTCGATCATCCGGAACCTCTCCTTCCCCTTCGCGGACGTCATCTGCACTCCGGCGTGTTTCGAGGCGGACCTGGGCGACAACCACCACCGCTACCCCGGCTACCACGAACTCGCCTACCTCCACCCGGACCGGTTCACGCCGGACCCGGACGTGCGCGAGGCCGTCGGCGTCGCGCCGGACGACCGGTTCGTGGTCCTCCGTCTCGGCGACTGGGGGGCCTCACACGACGTCGGCGAGGGCGGGTTCGACGACCACCGGTCCGTCGTCGAGCGACTGGAGGCCGCCGGGGCGACGGTCCGCATCACCGCCGAAGGCGACCTCGACGACGACCTGCGCGAGTACGAGCTATCGGTCCAGCCCGAACGCCTCCACGACCTGCTGGCCGCGTCCGACCTCTACGTCGGCGAGGGCGCGACGACCGCGGCCGAATGCGCCGTCCTCGGGACACCGGCGGTGTACGTGAACTCGCTTCCGCTCGGGTACCTCACCGAACTCGAGGAAGCGTACGGGCTCGTCCACGCGTTCACCGACGACGACCGACACGTCCGTGCGGTCAATCGGGCCACGGCCATCCTGCAGGAAGACGGCGACGGCGAGACGTGGCGGCGACGACGCGAGCGCCTGCTCGCCGACAAGTGCGACGTGACGGACGTCGTCCTCGACCGGCTCGGTGCCGCGGCTCCAGTCGAACCATGAAGGTATTACAGCTGACGACGACGCCGCGATCGTTCTTCGAGAACCAGGTGACCGCGCTCGAACGACAGGGGGTCGACTGCACGACGCTCGCCATTCCCGGCAGCCATCGCCCGGAATCGCCGCGAAGCGTCGGCGACTACCTGCAGTACGCGCCCGCTGTCCTCGGCCACTCGCTCGACGGATATGACGTCGTCCACGCCAACTACGGACTGACGCTCCCGTTCGCGCTCGCGCAACCGACACGTCCCGTCGTGTGCACGCTCTGGGGTACCGACCTGATGAGCGACCGCCGGTGGCTCACGGCACTCAGTCGGTTCGGCGCTCGCCACGTCGACGGGGTCGTGGTACCCAGCGAAACGATGGCGACGGAATTGTCCGTCACTAACACCGTCGTCCCGTTCGGGATCGACGCGGAGATGTTCCGACCGATTCCCAGGGCCGAAGCCCGGGAGCGCGTCGGGTGGGACCCCGACGGCACCTACGTCCTTTTCCCGTACGAGTCGACGCGTCCGGAGAAAGACTACCCGCGAGCGAGGCGAATCGTCGACGCCTGTCCCGTCGACGCGGAGCTGAAGCAGGTGAGCGGGGTGGACTACGCGGAGATGCCCTACTACATGAACGCCAGCGACGCCCTGCTGGTCACCTCGCGACGCGAGAGCGGACCGATGGTGGTCAAGGAAGCGGCGGCCTGCAACCTCCCCGTCGTCTCGACTGACGTGGGGTTCGTCGAGCGAACGCTCACCGACGTCGACAACTCGTTCGTCACCGACTCGGACGCGACGCTCGTTTCGTCCCTGAACGACGTGCTGGCGAGCGGTGCCCGCTCGAACGGTCGGGACGTACTCGACGGACTCGACCTCGACGTCATGGGGGAGCAGTTGGTCGACGTCTACGAGCGAGTGCTCGAGGAGCGAGGGGGACGCGCCTCGCTGCCGTCACCGCGATCAGTTACGCGGTAGCAGTGCGTCGGCAGGGAGCCGCTCTCAGTACTCGGTACCCGTCTCGACGACATTCGTCGCCCCCCAGTCGCTGACGCCGTCCGGGAACGTGTTGTTTTTGAGCCGGACGTCGTTGGCCGTATCGTACAGCCGGATCGAGTTCAGGTCCCGCGTAGAGTCGGAGTAGCAGCTCTGTATCCAAACTTCGTCGCCCTTGACGGTGATGCCGCGACCGGACGTCCGGATGTCGCAGTCGTACAGCAGGCTATCCTGTCCGAGCAACGCGATGCCACGACGTTGCTCGCCGGCCGTCTGGTCGATAGTGACCGCGCGAAACGACGCGTTGTCGCGCTCACACCGGATCGCGTGGCGCATCAGGTTCCCCTCCGCGTCGCCGGTGATCGTCACGTTCTGGACGCCGATCCCACCGGCGTCGTCGCCCTCGGCCAGGATCGCACAGTTGCTGTCGTTCATCTCGATGGTCGTCTCCTGGACGTAGGTCGGCCCGGCGGCGGGATTGATCTCGATACCGACGTAGGCCGGCGTCTCCATTCGTATTGACGAGTTCTTGATGGTCGTCCCGTCGACGTCGTCCTGGATGTGGATCGCTTCGCCGTGGGGCTGGTCCATCTCGATGGTGACGTCGTCCACAATGTGCCAGTCGCCGTACTCCAGGCGGATCCCCTCCTGGTTGATGTCCCAGGGCTGATCGTCGACGAAGACCGTCGCACCCCTGACGTCACCCCGGCTGGCACCGATGCGGATCGACGCGGTTCCGCTGTTGTAGTAGCGGCCGCCTTCAACGATGACGCGACCCGTTCCACCCGACGCGTAGAGCCCGTTGTCGGGAAACGCGCCGAGTTCGCAGTCCACGAACCGTATCGTTCCCTCGTGGCCCTGGTTACAGAGGATACCGTTCGGGCCGACGTATCCGTCCCCGGGCGAGTTCTCGACGAGCGTCCCGCCACCGTGAGCGCGGAAGTCCCTGACGAGTCCGTCGCCGTCGGGGTCCGTGACGACGAACAGCCCGGGACCCCACGTCCCGCTGTCGTGTCGCCCGACGACGTTGATATTGCGGACTTCCAGGGTGTCGGAGGCGTACGTCTCGAACGCGCGGATACCGGTGTCCTCGGCGGTCTGGTCGACTGTGAAGTGGCCGATACGGAGGTGGGTACCGGGAGCGTAGTGGGTCCCGAATCGAAAGAGGCGGTACTGCGGTCCCTCGAAATCGTGGTAGTTCGCCGGTACCAGCGTCGCATCGTTGCCCCGGAGCCCCAGGTTGTCGAAATCGGTGAAGCGGACCTGTTCGTCCATGTAGTAACGGCCGGGTGGAAACTGCAGCAGCGTGTCGTCCTCGATGACGTCCCTGATGACCGGCGTGATGGACTCGTTGCCGCCGTTGTCCGCGCCCGCGTCCACCACGTCGACGACGGAACCGTAGTGTTCGGTGCTGACGTTGGCCGCGGCGGTCCCCGTCGTCGCGACCGACGTCGCCGCCGTGGCAGTCACCCCGCCTGCGAGCGACGTTAGATACTTCCTTCTGCGAATCCCCCGTGCTGACTCCTGCTTTGCCATAGTTGAAGCTGACCCCCCGGGGAATATACTATACGGTTAGTAGTCGGTGATATTTCGATATTAAATTCTGGAAAGGGGTCCTATCGAATCGGCGGGATGCTGCGTGCGCCCAGCGGGACCGTCGTCTGCGCGAGAACGAACCGTCGGCGTTCCCGGATCCGAGCCGTTTCGAAACGCCCATCCAGACTGTCGATCCGTCCTCGAACGCAGAATTGGGCACACGGCAGTACGTACACGGGTCGCGGGGCTAAACGGAACCCAGCGCCTCGAGGCGTCGGTCCACGCCGACGGTATCCGCTTTCCTGGCTCATCTCGGGTTCGCGGGGCCCCGCGTCGGTCGTGGGCTCGCCACGCTCGGGATTCGGTGACTACCGAGACTGCGCGCGACCAAGGAGCCCGTGGGCACGGAATTCACCGAGCGCCTCGTTCCGGACGGTCGTGGTGACGGTGGCGTCAGTGTGTCTAGCGTGGCCCGGAAAGTCGTACTTGCAGCTGTCCGTCTCCCGACGGAACCGGGCGAACGCCGCCCCGTCGTTGTTCGGACCGCCGGGCAAGCCCCGACGCGATAGCGCAGCGCCCCACGCACTTGCACGAGCGGCCCGTGATAGTCCGGGGACCGGAACCAGGGCGGGGTTTAACAATGTCATAAGTGCGCAATCGGCCGCCGGAGAGCGGCCCCCCCGTCGGTCCGAACGGGCAGTTAGCAGCTGTGTAGTAAGGGAAGCGTAGAGCGTGAGTCCAGTATCCACCACCACGCCCCTGGCGAAGACGACACGACGACTGCGACGGTCGTCCTGGCGTGGTCCGCCAGCAGGGCGCAACTGCCTCGACGATCTGGCGTCTCTCTCGTCGGGGGACGAGCGCCCGATGGCGAACACGGAGGAGGATTCCCACGTGAACAAGGATCACCTGCGACCGGCGACGCGTATCGACGGGCCGCACCAGCGACGGTCGGTGCAGCGACCAGTGTATCGGCTGACCAGAGACGACCGCTGGAGGAGCACCGATGAGTAGCGCTCTCCGGCACCGGGTCGCGACAGCGCGGTTCGACGTCGTCGCCGCGGCCGTCGGACTCCTGCTCGCGCTCGCCCTGTTCCCGCTTCGCTTCTTCGCCTCACAGATATACATCCGGACGATCCCGATCGTCCTGGGCAGTTCGTGCGTCCTGTACCTGCTAGCGACGTACCGAACGTCCCCCCGGATCACGGAGTTGCCGACCCTCTCGAAGGACTTCAGACGGACGCTCCCCTCACTGGTGTTTCTCTGCCTCGCTGGCCTCGTCGCGCTCGCAGTCCACGACGGTCAGCGTTCGCCCCGGTTCCTCGCCGTCGCCGGACTGACCGGGACGCTGATCCTCCTGCAGATAGCGTTCGTCCGGTCCGAGGGGTTCAACAGGACGCGCGTACTGGTACAGGTCGTCGCACTGGCGGCCGTAGTCAGGTTCGCCGCGCTGTACACGACGCCCGGACTGATCGGAATCGACATCTGGACGCACATCACCGGCCTGGCAGGCGATATCATGGCCGCAGAGTCCCTCGAGGGGATCAGCAGTAACAAGCACTACACGTCGCCGCTGTATCATCTGCTCGTCGTCGCGACGGCGCTACTCGGGGACGTTTCGCTCCGCCTCGGACTGTACCTGTCACTCGGGGTGGTGATGCCGGTCTCCGTCCTTCTCGTGTTCGCGGCCGCGAACGTGCTCGTCGACGAGCGATGGGCCGCCTTCGCCGCGATGCTGTACTCGGTCGGCGACTACGTCATCGAGTGGGGAATTCACCTCATCCCTACGAGCATGGGACTGGCGCTGTTTCTCGGGGTCTGTTACTGGCTCATACGGACGATGCGGACGGGGCAGGACAGAGTCGCACTGTCGTTCCTGTTCGTCCTCACCGTCGCCATCATCCTGACCCACCAAGTGTCCTCGTTCATCACGCTCGTGATGCTCGGGGGTGCGTTCCTCGCGTACCTCGTCATGGGACTGGACGTGTTCCGCCCCTCGATCCTCGACCCGGACGTGTTCCGCATCAACCAGCCGGTCAACATCGCCGGCCTCATCGCGTTCGACCTCGGCTTCAGCACGTTCCTCTGGTCGATGACCCCCTACAAGGGAGATACGTTCCTCCTGACGCTACTGAGCTACCTCCGGGAGACGCTGATATCGAGTGCGGGAATGCTTAACCTCGCCGGGCCGAGCTCCGCAGGTGGAGGGGCGGCCGAAGGCGCCGAGCCCACGACGATCGACGTCCTCGTTCCCTACCTCGATACGGCCGGGTTCCTGCTGCTCCTCTTCGGGACCTTCCTCGGCTGCCTCTACGTCGTCAATCGGACGCGAGCGCGGCAGTCGACGTTCACGCTGCTGATCAGCGCGGCCGTCATGCTCGTGTTCGTCCTCGGACTCCCTATGTTCGGCATCCGGAGCTTCATTCCCCAGCGCTGGTTCGCGTTCCTCTACCTCCCGCTCGCCCTGCTGACCGTCATCGGCCTCCGCCACCTCGAACTCTCCCTCAATCGGCGCATCGTCGTCGCCGTCCTCCTCGTCTTCGCGGCCGTGTTTCCGATGGTGATGGTCGTGTCCGCGAACGGGACGGTCGACAACCCGGCTTTCGAGGAACAGGGAGCACAGCTCGCCTACAACCAGCAGGAACTGGCCGCCGTCGACACCATCGGGCGTATCACCGGATCGCCGGACAGCGCGAACATCCTGCCCGATCAGCTGCTGTACACGGACCACCCCTACCAGACGGTGTTGAATCGAAACGGAGCGTATCCGTCCCGGACTGTGGGAATAAACGACAGCGACCCGGTCGACCACGAGATGGTCGTCTACCGGCAGGAACAGGCGAGAGACACGACGTTCTTCGAGAACAACGACGGGTTCGGCGTGAGTCGTAAGGTCAACGAATCCGCAGTCTGTCGGCCGGAGATGGCCGTCGTCTACACCAACGAGGAAGTCCGCATGTGTACGGAGCCGCCGGCAGCGACGACGTGACGCCCCGGTCCTTCACCTGAGGTCCGCCCCCGTGCTCCTGAACGGCACGCCCGGGCAGCCGTCCCGGAACCAGATCCAGGCGGTAAACGACAGCAACAGGAGCTCCAGCGACAGGAACGCCAGCCCGCGGTCCGTCGTGAGGAAGAACAGGAACCGCAGCGCGTAGTACGCGACGTTGTCGAGGAAGCCGCTGCTCGCGGACGGTGCCGCCTCGACAAGCGGCCAGAGGAACGGGCGGAGCTTGATCTGGCCGTTGAACACCGCCCCGTACACCGCGTCCGCGGGGAGGTGCGCGAGGTACCCGACGGCGAACGCGCTCCCGAGTCGCGGCCGTCCGACCCGGCGAGCGGCCGCGACGACGACGGCCGAGAGCGCGACGGCGGTGAACACCGAATGGGCGACCGAGACGCCGCCCCGGAAGAGGGCAAGCAGCCACCCCAGCGGTTTGTCGACCAGATCGGGAAACTGCGTCCCGAACGCGACGGCGATCGCTGCGGCAGTCGTCGGCGGCTCGCCGGACCAGTAGCGGGTGAGCGCCGAGTAGAGCAGATAGCCCACCGCGAGGTGTTCCCAGGGCCACATCCGACTCAGGCACCCCCGGTATTGGCGTCGGTCGTGACGTCGATCGGGAGCCTGAGGGACCGGTAGGCCGAGTCGATGGTGGGATTCGCGGGCGGACTGTCCTCGTACAGCAGGACGAGGAGGCGGAGGTCGGTGCCGGTCCCGGTCGGAGATACCGACAGCGGGAGAACCGTCCGCTCGCCGTGGTCGAGCGACACCGTTCGCCGGTCGAGTTCCGCCTCGGAGCGCACCGACGCGTTCTCGCCGGCGCCGTCCACGCGCTGTTCGAGGACGACCAGGTGATAGTCGACGGATGACTGTTCGTGGTTCGCGATTCCAACGGGCAACGTCCGGGTCTCTCCGGGCACGAACTGCGAGGGGTACGTCGACTCCACGTCACCGGAGACGTTCTCGGTCTCGACGTAGAACTCGGTGAAGCCGGCCGCCTGCGTCTCCTGCGGTGGATTCACGGCGGCGTAGCCGAGGCTCGTCGCGAACACCAGAATCGAGAGGGCGAACACGACGTCGAACATCGTCGACCGGGACTCGTTCCCCCAGGACGCGGAGGGGCCCCTGGAGAAGCGAAGCGCGGAGACGAGCCCCAGCGGCCGGGGCACGTATCGCTCCTTCGCATCGATCCTGACCCGTCGGAAGAGCGCCCCCAGCGTCCACAGGAGCGTCCATCCGGCGACGCCGAAGAGAATCGGATCGACGGTGACGCCCCACGGCGTGAAGTTCGCCAGCAACGCGACCATCGCCACCACGACGATGCTCAGCAGGACCGAGAACGCGAGGCGTTCGGCCCCGTCGAGGCCGGATTTCGTGGGCATCGGGTTCTCGAGCCCGCTCTCGTTCCGGTCGAAGGGATACGTCCGGTGCGTCCCGCCCGACGGGAACAGGGTGGCGAGGAGCGTGTAGCCGGGAAACAGCGTCACGAACGGCACGACCGCCGCCGCGCGTAGCCAGCCAGTCGCGCCCTGTGAGACGAGCGTGACGACGAAACAGGTCCAGAGTACGACGAACACCAGATCGAGAAACCAGCCGAACCTTCGGGTCATCTGTCGGACCTCGGGGACGGACGACCGTTATTATCTGTTGGATAAGCCCTCGCGTCTCGGCTCACTCCGGCGATCGGAACGCCGTGACCACGCCGTACAGCACGGCGACCGCCACGAGGCCGACCACGACGGTCGCCGGGGTGGAGGCGCGGTGTCGGAACCCGGAAACGCCGGCCCAGGCGAGTCCCGGCCAGTGGCGCGCCGGGACGTCGGCTCGCAGCAGGTGGGCGCTGGCGGGCGCGAACTTCCCCTCCTCGAGGAAGCGCATCCCGAGCAGGAGTTCGTGGGCCGACCGGACGCGGTACCCCTGGGACTCGACGTCCCTGACGAGCGCGTCGTGCTTGGTCAGATATTCCTCGTCCGCCCGACGTATCGTCTCCGCGTCGGGAATCGCCGTCTCGTAGCGGACCACCAGCGGTTCGTCCACGTAGGCCAGTTTCCCCGCCTGGATGACGCGCAACAGGAACTCCGGGTCCTGGAACCGGTCGAGCTCCTCGTCGAAGCCGCCGATCCGCCAGGCCACCTCGGTCTCGACGAGGAGCGTCGACCCCGCACCGGAGTGGAGGTTGTCGGCGAGAATCTCGCCGGCCAGTTCCTTACCGCCCTCCATCGGAACGTCGCCGTCGGCCCTGGACAGCAACGACGCTACCGCCCCGATGACGCGACCGCCCACGCCCGAGTGCGAGCGTTCGGAGTCGCAGTACGCCGCGACGTAGTCGCTATCCCGAACGCGGTCGAGCTGGCGCGCCAGCTTTCGGGGGTGCCACTCGTCGTCGGAGTCGAGGAAGGCGACGTACTCGCCCTCGGCTTCCCGAATTCCGGTGTTTCGCGCCGCGTTGGCCCCCTGGTTCGTCTCGTGTTCGACGACGCGCAGTCGCTCGTCGTCGTACGCTTCGAGGAGCGCGACCGTTCCGTCGGTCGACCCGTCGTCGACGACGAGTAGTTCCAGGTCCGCGACGGTCTGGTCGAGGACGCTCCCGACCGCACGCGGTAACACGTCGGCCCGGTTGTACGTCGGAATGACGACGCTTACGGTGGTCATAGTGCGTGAGAAAGCTCGCTCCCGGTTTACTAGTCACCGGGTAAGCCTCCAGGTGCCGGCGGACTTCGGCCGGAGGCCCGGGGTTCGCCTCGGTTAGAAACTCGCCGGGAACCGTAACAGAGAGAGGAGCCCGCCGGATCCCGAGTCGTCCGTCGTATCGGTCTCGTCGTCGGACGTCGTGTCGGTCTCCGACCCGTCTGTTTCGGTATCGTTAGTCCCGGTCCCGTCAGTTTCGGTGTCGGTGTCCGTGTCCTCCGGCGTATCAGTCTCGGTATCCGTCTCCGTGTCGCTCTCCGTCTCGGTGTCAGTGTCGGTTTCCGTCTCGGTTTCCGTGTCTGTCTCCGTGTCGGTGTCCGTCTCGTTCTCCGTCGTGGTCTCCGTCTCGGTATCGGTCTCCGTCTGGGTGTCAGTGTCGGTCTCGGTTTCTGTGTCCGTCTCGGTTTCTGTGTCCGTCTCGGTATCGGTCTCCGTCTCGGTTTCTGTGTCCGTCTCGTTCTCTGTTGCGGTGTCCGTCTCAGTCGCCGTCTCGTTCTCAGTCTCAGTGTCAGTGTCGGTCTCCGTGTCGGTGTCCGTCTCGGTCTCCGTGTCGTCGGAGCCATCGGAACCGCCGGACCCGCCCGAAGAACCGGACTCGTCCGACCCGTCGGAATCGCCCGAAGAGGTGGATCCGTCAGTGGAGCCGGATCCACCGCCGGATCCGTCGGTATCGTCGTCTCCGTCGTCCACGTCGGTCCTGATGTCGATCGGTGTGACGCTATCGCTCTCGCGCTGGCCCCGGTCGACCGTTCCCGCCCCGTCCGCCGACGAAGCAGTGGTCTCGCTATCCGAGGACGTCGTCGGACCGGGCGTCGCGTCGGTCGGTATAGGAGTCTCGGTGCCATTCATCGCGGTCGACTCGTTGCCGCCGTCGTCCAGCACCGCGGTGGCGAGCGCGAACCCGGTCCCGGCCGCGAACAGCAGGATACCGAGGACGGCGAGCCAGCGCTGGCCGTTGACGACGGCGCGTTTGCTCATCAGCGCCGGCCGGTCGGGGTCGCGGGCGCGGGCGGCGAGTCCGGGAACGGGCCCTGGGAACGCGGAGAGGAGGTCCCAGCACTCCTCGACGTCGAGTGCCCCCGTCGCGAAGGCGAGTGCGAGGTACACCGTGAGACCGACAGGCGGGACGACGACAATGGCGACCCAGCCCGAGAGAACGGTCGGGAGCAGGAAGATGGGGACCGCCGACAGTCCAGTCGTCACGGCGATGCGAGCGAGTCGCGAGTCGCTCAGCGGGTTGAAACCGAGCTTGCGAGCGCTCCAGACGTGGAAGAGGAACATCGACCCGTAGCCGACGCTCGTCGCGACGGCCGCGCCGCGCATTCCGGCGACGGGGATCAGAATCGCGTTGAGGACGAGGTTGATCCCCGCCGCGCCGCCCGTCGCGTACAGCGAGTACCGCAGGTTGCCGTGGCCCTCCTCGATGGCGAGCGTCGGTCGGACGGCCGCGAAGCCGAGGGCGCCGGGGAGCAAGAACAGCAGGGGCGTAACCACCGGCGTGGCGTCCTGGCCCCAGTATATCGGAACCACGGTCTCGGCGAGCGACGCCAGTCCCAGACACATGAGACACGTCAGCAGGAGGGTGTACCGCGTCGTCTTGGAGGCGACGTTCGCCACCCTATCGACCTGCCCCTTCGACCACATCTCGGAGGTCGAGTGGATGTACACCGCCTGTATCGTCGCCGGGACGAACCAGAGGAACTCGGCAAGTTTGAGCGCGGCCTTGTAGTGGCCGACCATGTCGCCCCCGCGCAGGTTCTGGAGCATGATGATGTCGACGTGGTAGAGCGACAGCATCAGGAACGACAGCGCGATGGCGCTCGTGTTGTAGGTGAATATCTTCTCGCGCGGGAACCCCGGGTGGGTGTTGCGTACGAGTGCACGCGCCGACACCTGGCGAACCACCAGTATCATCGCGAGGATTGCCGCGATCAGCGTTCCGAGCAGCTGGCCGGCGAGCGCGCCGAGGACGCCGAATCCCTGTGACACCAGCCCCAGGGCGATGGCGGCGAATCCGATCCAGTAGACGACCGAGAGGGGCTCGGAGTAGTGTTCCAGGCCGAGTCCCATCAGCGCGCGTCGGGCGAAGGACCACAGTTGCGCCACCACGACCATCCCGATCATGAGCACGAAATAGGGCTCGAACGTCGGATCGAACAGCCAGGCGATGACACCGGCCCTCACCGCCAGAAAGTAGACCAGTCCCCCGGCCGCGGCCAGACCGATAGCCAGCCTGAAGTAGAACCCGATGACGTGGGCCTCCCAGTCGGGAAGATACCGGTCCTCGGCGACGTACTTCCGGACGCCCCGGGTGATGCCGGAGCTGACGAAAATCATGAACAGGGCGTGAGCCGAGAGGACCGTCGCGTACTCCCCGAACTGAGCGGGGCCGAGCATCCGGTACAGCAGCGGCGAAGTCGCCATTCCGATCACGAGCGTCACCACTTTCGCCGACGCGACCGAGAGGACGCCGCTGACGATGTTCCGTTGCATAGTGTGTGTTTGTCCGACTGTCACCGACTGCCGACACGTCGCAGGGTACCGGTTCGACGGAGAGGGCCTCGCCGTTCGTGCTGGTCTGTCGAACTGCGCCGCAGTCGGCTGGTCGTACCAGCGGTTGGCCGCGGGAGTGGATTATTAAGCGGCGGATAAGCCGTCGAGTTCTGGAGAGACGATAACCCCACAGATCACGCGTATCCGAGGTCTTTGAGCCGGTCTTCGACGACTTCGTGGTCCTCCTTGGCCATGGAAACCGTGCTCTCTTCGGCCCGTACGTCACGACGGTCTCCGTTGTGATACACCAGCCACGGGACAGTCACCAGGGAGTCTGTGTGGACTTCGCTCGGATGGCCGTACTCGGTCATCGGAATCGGACTGGACCGTTCTCCGATCATCTCGCCGTGGTCGGCCGAGACCACTGTTTTCCCATCGAGCGCTTCCATGAGCGTCTCGACGTGGGGTAAGACGACCTCGAGGTTCTCTTCGTAGGCGTTCCAGAGGACGTCGTCAGGAATATCGACCTCGCCACGGAGGACGCGGTCCCAGAAGTCGAGCGAGTCGAGGTCGAAGTGCTCCTGCCCCGTCGGGCCGATGAACGGGTAGTGCGGCTGGATGAAGTGAACGAGCAGCCGCTTGTTCGGATACTGTTCAGCGGCGTCCATCGCCGCGTCGATAACGGTCTCCGGACGGACCGTCCGATACTCGTCGTCCCACCCCTCCTCCTGCCAGACGTTGTTCACCTCGAAGATGTTCAGGTCGAGGCGGTCCCGCTTTCGATAGAGCTGTGGATTCGCAGTGACGTACACCGTATCGCTCAGGTCGGCACCGTCGAAGGACCGATGTAGAAATTCTATCGTCGAACTCGCAACATTGCGGCGAGATTCGAGTTCTCCCGGCAGGTCGTGGATAGTTTCGAAGGTGTCGTAGCGACACGCGTCGAGCAAGAGGAGATTGTCCCAGTCGGCCTGAAGCAGGTCGACGGCGTCATCGCTGGGTCCACGATGGCGGTAGAAGTACTTGTTGAGTTCGCGGACGACGAGGTGTGGTTCCGATAACCCGCGTTTGACGCGCTTTGGAAACGATGACTTGCGCATAGGGAGTGGGCTATCTGGCATCACCTTCCCTATCACCTCGTTAAACACGTCGAATTTTGAGGGGAGACGCCATCTGAAACCATGATCCTCGTACTGACAGAGGCCAGTCGTTTTTTCGCTAGAACTCGTTGCCGACCGTCTTCAGCCCGGCAGAGCCAACGTCCTTAATACCGCCCCGGAGGCGGTTGTTCTTCAGGTAGACGTCTTCGCTGTCGTCGTGGAGCGCGATGGCTTCGTGGTCGCCGTAGGAGTTTGCGTAATTGTCCTCGACGTGGGTCCCGGTGCCGGCTTCGAGCAGCGGGTAGTTCGCGGTCCGGACGTTCGACTTGTACACGAGGCAGTCGTCCCCGAGGTTGACCAGGCCGTAGCGCTTCTGGCCCCCAGGCTGATCGATGGAGACGGCCCTGAAATCGACGCCGTCGCGCGTATTCCGGATCGCCGCGCGGGCGCCTTCGTCGCCGACGTCACCGACGACGTCCACGCTCTCGACGTGGGCGCTGGCCGACGCGTCCGGCCCCTTGAAGACGATGCCGTATCCACCGGGAGCGCTCATGTCGATCGTGGATCTGTACACCGTGGTCTTCCCCGCGTCGGGGGAGACTGATATCGCCGTGTTGCCGACCGACGAATCGACGGTCACGTCCACGTCCTCGATCCAGACCGTCCCGGCCGAATGGGGAACGTGGATAGCGGTGACTCCCTGGTCGACCCGGACGTCGACCGTCGTGTTCAGAATTTCCGCGTCGGCGGCGTTCTGCAGGCGGATACCGCGCTGGTCGTCGAACCCGACAGCGGGCGTCTCGTCGACCGTCACCGTGGCGCTCCGCACCACGGCCTTTGCCCCGCCGACCCGGATGTTCGGCGCGTTGCTGTTCCGGTAGTCGCCACCGTCGACCACGATTTGGCCCGACCCACCGGACGCGTAGAGGCCGTTATCGGGGAAGCCGCCGAGTTCGCAGTCCTCGAACCGGAGCGTCCCCGCAGTCATGTTCGCGAGGATGCCGGTCGGGCCGCGCCAGACGTTGCCGGCGTTCGGCGTCTCGCTCTCCCACTGGGCGCCGTCGCGCGCCGTGAACCGCCTGACGACACCCTCCCCGCCGACGTCGAGTACGTTGAATCGGCCCGGACCGAACGTCCCGCTGTCGTGACGGCCCACGACGTCGACGTCCTCGACGTGCAGGCCGTCGTCGACCACCGCGTCGATGGCGCGGATACCAGTGTCCGGCGCGGACTGGTCGACGGTGAACCCCGCGACCAGCAGGTCTGTCCCAGGGCTGTAGTGAGTGCCGAGGCGAAAGAGTCGATACTGGGGCCCGTCGAAGTCGTGGAAGTTTGCCGGCACGAGCGTCGCGTCGTCCCCGACCAGCCCGAAGTTGTCGAAGTCTGTGAAACGGACCTGCTCGTCCAGGTAGTATCGTCCAGGCGGGAACACCAGTAGCGTATCGTCGTCCAGGTGTTCCTGTAGCACTGACGACACCGATACGTGGCCGGTGTCGTCCGCGCCTGCGTCGACGACGTCGACGACGGTGTCGAACCGGTCGGCGTACTTGCTCGGGTCGACAGCGCCGGCCGCACCAGCCAACCCGCCGCGCTGAACGAGACCTCCAGCCAGTCCAGCTGCGCCCAGTCCCCGGAGGTACCTCCGGCGGGAAAATGTCGGATTGTCGTTATTAGTCGGTGCGTCCGTCTCGCGCGTTTCCGAACTCCGGTTGTCTTCCATCGTCACGGCCTGCGACTCTTGCGTAGTCCCTCGCAATACCCTTGGCCTGTCCCACTCCAGTGTTTAAGGGGTGGTTAATCCGCGCGCGGGTCGATTAGTAGCCCATTAACCGCAGTAAGCTGACGTTATCGGAGGGGCCACTGCCCGGAGATGATTCTCGATTGTAACTTTTCCCGACACGAACGAGTCCCCCTCTCGACGGGTGGTTAGAAACGGGACCGGAACCTGGAGGACGCCAGCGTCTCGGCGAGCAACTGGTTCGTCGCGCGACGGATGCGCTGGGAGACGGCCGACGGCGAAATATCCAGTTGCCGGGCGAGTTCCTCCTGGGTCACGCCGCGGGGCACCGCGAAGTAGTCCATCTCGTAGGCGGTCGTGAGCGTGTGCCACTGGCTCGCGGTCAACCCGAAGTCGTCGCCGCGCGTGCGTTGTTCGTCCTTGGCGAGCCTGACGAGTTCGAGCGTCACGTCGTGACTCGAACAGTAGTTCCGGAAGGTGGCGAACGCCTCGCGCGACGGAAAGCGGACGTGAAACGACCAGCTTCGACCGCTCGTCCGGGCGTCGTACAGGAGCGCCCCGAGCTCCGCGAACGTCGGCGAGAACCGCAACGCTTCGGGGGCGTACCGAACGCGGTAGGCGCAGGCGTCGTCCGTTCTGGCGAGAAGTTGCGGGTCACGGACGGTGTGGTCCGTCGCCAGCGCCGCGTCGAACTCGACGATGGACTCGCCCGCGGCGGTGAACACGAGGACTGCGTCGCCGTCCTCGGAGGTCCGGTAGTTCGGCTCGACGGTGACCGACGGTGCCGAGCGGATGGCCTCGCCCAGCACGACGTCGCGGTGGGAGACGGCGAGTTCGGCGACGATCGGTCCGTCGTCCCGGCCACTCCCGAGCGAACACGGGGCCGTCTCTGAGTCGGTCGGCCCGTCAGGTCGGTCGGCGTCATTCGCTTGAACGGCGTCGTCTGCCCTGGCGTCGGGGTCTATCGAATCGCCGGCCGAGTTCCACATGGGAGCACAAGTGGAGTCCCGGCAATGGATGTTCTCGCTACACTGTTCGTACCAGGAGCGACCGGCTACGCTAGCATGCTAGCGTCCGAAGCGCTCGAGCCCTCAGGACTGTTCGGCGACGAATAGCAGCGACAGCAACTTGCGCTCGGCAGTCCGGAGGTGGCGACTGAACGTCGGTTGCGAGATGTCCAGCAGCTGAGCGACTTCCTCACCCGTGCTTTCACGGGGCCACTCGAAGTAGCCGCTCAGGTACGCCGTCCGGAGCGTCTCCAGCTGACGGTCGGTGAGGGACTCCTCGAGTTTCGCCCAGACGTGCTGCTCGCGTGCGACCGGCCGAGTCCGCTCGCGCCGCGACCGGAGTCGCACCTGGTCGTACCGGCGTTCGAGCGAGTCGACGAACCCCTCGACGTCCGCATCGGTCGGAAGCGTCAGGACGACGCGCGTCCCGTCCGCGGTGGCCTCCACCGACTGGGGGACCGCGCCGGCCTCGACGAAGTGCGACAGGAGCCACTCCTCGCGCAGGACGACCTCGAGGCAGTCGGCGTCGTCACGGCGCACCGGTTTCACCGAAGCGACCGCCGGGTCACCGGCGAGCGTGGACTCGACCGAACCGTCGCTACGGTCGCCGGTGGCCAGAAACAGGACAAGCTGGCCGTTGCTCGTAGTCACCCCGTCGAGTCGGAGGTCGGTCTCCGCCGCCCGGGCGACCCGTCCGAAGACGTCGTCACCACCGACCAGCAGTAACTCCAGTTCGACGACCGCGTCGGAGAGCAACGCCCGTTTGCGGTCCAGCGATCCGACGGCGTGGGTGACGACCGCTGCGACGTGGTCCAGGGTTCGCCGCCACAGGTCGGTCCCGGCGCTGTCGTCTGCCGAGTACACCGCGAGGACGCCCGCGAACCGGTCCTCGACGGTGAGCGGAACCGCCTGGGCCGACTGCACGTCCCGGGCGAGCGCTTCGCGCCGCCACGACGCCGACCGGCGTCCGCTGGCGACGGTACCGACGGTGGTCGCCTCGCGATCGCGGGCCGCGACGACCGCGGGTTCGGAGTTCGAGGGCGTGAGCGTCCGGTCGACCGCGTCGAGGTAGCCCCGCTCGCGGCCAGCGGCCGCCGCCGGGACGATCCGCTCGTCGTCCGGGCCGACGTGGCCGATCCACGCGAAGGCGATCCCCTCGCTCGCGGCGAGCCGTTCACAGACCGTCCGTTCGATGTCCGCCCGGCTCGTCGCGGCGGTCACCGCACGTTCGAGCCCGAACACCACGTCGGTCACGTCGTCGAACCGGGCGAGACGGGCACCGTCGTGCTGGCGGTCTCGCGTACACCGGCGAAGCCCACGCTCGCATTCGATCCGTTCGAGTCGGTGGGTAGCGACCGTCGCGAGCGACGTGAGAAGCGTCACGCGTTCGCCGTCGGCGGTGGCACCACTGGTGACGGAGACGAGGGCGCCGTAGCCGCCGAGCGGTTCGACGGTCGCGCTGGCGGCCGTCCCCTCATCCGTATTCAGTTCGGTACAGACGACCGGGTCGCCGTCCACGTACGCATCCCGGGCGATGGTCCCGATTCCGTCGGCCAGTGACCGGTCGTCCCGGTCGAACGTGCTGGCGGTCTCCCGGAGAGTACCCGCCGTCCCGTCCACCAGAAACGCGGCGGCGCCGTCGATTCCCCGAATCGCACTCACGACCTCGACGAGCACGTCCGCGACTGCCTGCGGCGAGGCCGCAGCGGAGAACGCCTCGCTCGCGGCCCGGATGCCGCTCGCACGTCGCCTGGGGGCTTCGTCGCGGTCAAGCATTCTCGATAGCCCGGCCGATCTGGCCGCTGTCGGCGCCAGGACGCATCGTCACCGACCCCGGATCATCCCGTCGATTCGACGACGATGCGAACCGAGTCGCCGTCTTTCAGGACGTACTCGTTCATCTCGACCGGTTCGTCGTTGACGGTGACCTCGACCGTCGTGCCGTCGTCTGCGGGGTCGTACGTCGTCCCCGCGTACTCGATGAGGTCGTCCTCGGCGTTGATCCCCTCGAGCGTGGTGAGCGCGTACGAGAGCGTGAGTGTCGTGGAGTGGGCGTGCCAGAGCTCACCGCCCCCGTGTTCGTAGTGGAAGTGCCTGTGGTTCGCCTGGTACTTCTCCTTCGAGAAGTCGACTTCCTCACCCTCGACGACGACGGTCATCTCGCCGTGTGCATGCTGCTGGGCGGCCTTGATGTAGGTACCCGGTCCCGACACGTTAGTCTCGGCCGTGGTGACGGTTATCCAGACCATGTCGGCGTCTTCGAGGACGTACACCTCGGGGTCGACCGACTCGCCGTCGACGCGGTAACTGACCCTCGTTCCCTCGGTCGACTCGGTGTAGCGCTCGCCGTCGACCGCGAGTGCGGACTCGGTGGCGTTGACGTCGAGACGCGACAGGGCCGCCGCGAGCGTGAGGTCCGTTTCGTTGGCGCTCCAGGTGTGCTCGTCGGACTCGGCGACGCCGAACGCGTCACCAGTCTCGTCCCGCGCCCGGAGGTCGAGTTCGGAGCCGTCGACGGCGACCGTCATCTTGCCGCTCAGTTCCGCCAGCGCGGCGTCGTCCGGTGCGGGTTCGGCGTCGTCACCGCTATCGGCACCGTCGTCGGTATCGGAGCCGTCGCCGGCGTCGTCACCCCCGTGGCTGTGCCCGTCGTCCGAGGCCGATTCGCTCTCGGTGGCCGTCGCCTCGGTTCGGTCGTCCGTGACGTTCTCGGCCGTTCCCTCGGTCGATGACGCACCGACGTCGCCCTCACCGAGACCGATCCCGGAGCACCCCGCCGTGAGGACCAGGGCGCCTGCGAGGACGAGTGTGACGACGGTACGCGTCGAAGTCGTCTGCATTGTGTTCGCTCACTCCCACGCGACCATCGGGCATTACTATCCAGCGGGTATTCGCCCGCTTACCCCCCGCATAAGTACGGTATCGGCGACCGACCTGTCGGTGAGATGACTGACGGACGTCGTTCGGACCCCGACGGGGACGGGCCCACCGAGCCGTCGGACGAGGGGCGGTGGGGTCGTGGGTTGACAGTATCGACGGATCGAACAGGGGTCGATGCGGGCCGACGAGGGCCGGCCAAGATGCAGAGATGAACCGCCAGCGAGTCGTCGTCGTTCTCTGTGCGGCCTGCTGTTGCTTCGCGCTGGTGACGCTCTCCTCGTCGCTCGAGACTACCGTCTCCGGGAGCCCGGAAGACGAGTTCGACGTCGGCGCGGACGACCTCCCGCTCTCCGCCGACGACACCGGCGAACTGAAAGACGCGTACCAGTCCGGCAGCGGAGAGGAGGGAGCGTCGTCGAGCAGCGATCAGGAGGGAGAGAGAGCACCTGCCGTCGCGGAGAACCGGGATCAGGACCGGGAGACGGGACAGCGAGATGGCGACCCGAGCGGTGACGCGAGCAGTACGCGGACGGCGACCAGTCAGGCGGCGGACCGAGCGGCGGCCCAGTCGGCCGACGCCAGCGACAGTGAATCCAGCCAGTCCGGCGAGGGATCCGGACTGGCGACTCAGAACCAGCAACGCGACTGGCTGGCGACGGCGCGGGACCTGCTGTCGGGCGTGCTTGGCCTCGGTGTCGGCGGGGTGATAGTCGCCCTCGGGTGGCTCGCGTTCCGCTACCGGGAGCGACTCCTCGGCCAGGTGGTCGGCGACCAGGGAGCGGGGGAACGGTTCGGAGCCGGCGCGACGGCAGACGACCACCCCTTCGAGCCACCGGCGAACGAAGTCGAACGGGTCTGGGTCGAGATGGCCGAGCGCGGCGACGTCGCCATCGACTCCGGGATGACGCCGGCCGAGTGCGCGGACCGACTCGGGGCAGAGGGATTCGACCGCGACGCCGTCGAGGAACTCACCGAGCTGTTCCAGCGCGTGCGCTACGGCAGCGCCGTCACGACGACCGAACGCGTCGAACGGGCCCGAGAGTGTCTGCAGCGGTCGGTGCCGACGACGGACGGGGGAGAGCGACAGTGACAACCGCCCCCTCGACCGAAAACCGCGTCGCTCTCGTCGGTCGAATCCTCCTGGGACTCGTCGGTATTCTCGTCCTCGTCGTGGCCGTCGTCGCCGACGGTCCCGTCCGCGGGACGGTGAACGCGCTCCTGACCCTCTTCGGCAGCGAGTACCTCCTGGTCGCGGGCATCGGGCTGGTGGCGTTCGTCGCCGGCGTCGCCGCGGTCGTGAGCAGTCGCGAGGCGGCGACCCAGACGCGGACGCCCGACCCCGAGCGAGTCGTCGCGGTCCCCGCCCCCGGCGAGTCGTTCGACGAGACCGCGGCCGACTGGCGATCCCTGCTGCCAGTCGCGGGTCGCGAGCACCGGACTGCCGTCCGGGAACAGCTCCGCCGGACCGCCGTCGAGACGGTCGCGGTCGCCGACGACTGTGGCCGCGAGACCGCTGCCCAACGAGTTGCCGAGGGAAGGTGGACGACCGACGACGTGGCAGCGACGTATCTCGCCGAAACGGCGGACCTGACGGACGTGACGGACGAAGAGAGCTGGTTCGAACTGGTGTTGGGCGGCCAGACGCCGACCGAGTACCGCGCCGACCGGACCGTCTCGGCCATCGCCGACGTCGCCGGCGTCGCCGAGGGGGATGAGGAGGGGAAGGGGGGCGAGGAGGACAAGGAGTCCGAGGAGGCCGAGCGATGACCGACCCTTCCCCGACCCATCGGTGGCGCGGCGTGCTCGCCGTCACGCTCGTCGCAGGTGGGCTCGCCCTGGTCGCGAAGCGCCCAGCGCTCCTGCTGAGCGCCGTCGTCGGTGTCGTCTTCGTCGCGTACGCGCGCGTCACGCCGCCACCGTCGCCGGCGATCGAACTCGACCGGGGACTCGACGGGGCGAGCCCGAGTCACGGCGACCGGGTCGACGTGACCACAACCGTCAGGAACGTCGGCGACCGGACGCTGTTCGACCTGCGAATCGTGGACGGCGTCCCGCCCGCGCTCGCGGTCGTCGATGGGACGCCGCGCCACGGGACGGTGTTGCGCCCGGGCGAGTCGGCCACGTTCAGCTACGCCGTCGCAGCACGGCGCGGCCGGCACCGGTTCGAACCGGCGACCGTCGTCGCACGCGACCTCGCCGGGTCCTGGGAGGCGGAGGCCCAAATCGACGACGCGACCGTGATCGACTGCACGACCGACGTCCCGGCGGCGCCCCTGCGCGGCCGGACGCTCGAAGCCGTCGGCCGCGTCCTGGCCGACGACAGCGGCGCCGGCACCGAGTTTCACCAGACCCGCGAGTACCGGCGTGGCGACGCACTTAGCCGGGTCGACTGGAACCGCTACGCGAGCACGGGCGACCTGACGACCATCGAGTTCAGGAAGGAGCAGGCGGCCCGCGTGATCCTCGTCGTCGACGCCCGGCCGGTCGCCTACCAGGCGCCCGAGGGAGAGCCACATGCCGTCTCCTATGCCGTCGCCGCCGCTGGGCAACTCGCCAGGGCCATCGTCGACAACCGGAATCACGTCGGTCTCGCGGCGTTCGGTCGGGAGCCCTGCTGGCTCGAGCCGGGAACCGGGCGCAACCACGCGCTCCGCGTCCAGCAGCGGCTGGCAGACCACGCCGCCTTCTCGGCCCGGCCGCCCGACGACGCGCCATCCGTCGCGGACCAGGCGAAGGCTCTCCGGGCCCGGCTCGAGAACGGCGACCAGTTACTCGTCCTCTCGCCGTTGCTGGACGACGACGTCGTCGAGACGGTTCGCCGAGTCGAGGCGGAAGGGACGCCCGTCAGCGTCCTCTCGCCGGACGTCACCGATGCCGACGGTGGGGGTCGGACGCTGGCCCGAATCGAACGCGACCACCGCCACCGGGCGCTCCGCCGTGCCAGGGTTCGCGTCGTCGACTGGGACCCCGCCCGCCCACTGTCGGTCGCGGTCACCGACGCGATGGGGGACCGGCAGTGAGCGACCAGCCCGTCCGACGGCGGCCGGCGATTTCGAGCGGAGCCCTCGCCGTTCTCGTCGCTGCCGCCGTCGCCCTGGTGCTTGGCAGCGGTGCGGTTCGTACCGGAATAGCGATAGAACTAGTCGGACTGGCCGGCGTCGCGGCCGGCTTCGCTGCGTCGCGTCACGGGCGGAAACGGTGGGGTCGCGTGCTCGCTGGCGTCGGATTCCTGGGCTGCCTCGTCGGCGTTGTCGTCTTCCTCGGCCAGGCGACGGCCCCGAGCGCGGCCATTCAGTCCCTGCCCGCCATGCTCGGCGTCGCAGTGCTCGCGGCGGCCCTCGTCCCCGTCCGGGGCACCGGGTCGCGTAGCCTCGTCAAACTCGGCGTGGGGTTCGTCTTCTGCAGCGTCCTGCTGGCCGGCTTCTTCCAGTCGGTGAATCCGGATCACCTCCTCGGCGCGACGGCGGCCAGCGTCGTCGCCTGGAACGCCGGCGAACAGGCCATCGGCCTGGGCGAACAGCTGGGCCGCTCGGCGACGACCTGGCGGCTGGAACTCGTCCACGTCGGGGCAACCGGGCTGGTCGCGGTGGCCGCCGTCGGCGGCGTGTACGCGACCCGCACCGTCGCGACCGGAACGCCGTCGTTCGCGGGCTTCACGGCGACGGCAGTCGCCCTGCTCTTGCTCGTCGTCGCGCTCCGGCCGTGACCGCGCGCCCGGGCCCTCCGTGACCGGATGTGCGTTCCACCCTACCGCTGTCCCTCGGGCGTGGGCCGCGGGACCGTCACCTGCTTCAAGAGGTCGGCGACGACGTCGGCTCGCGTCGTGTCCTCGACGGTCGCGTCGGGCGTCAACACCAGCCGGTGCGTGACGACGGACGGCGCGACGGCTTTCACGTCGTCTGGCGTCGCGTACTCGCGCCCGTCGAGCGCGGCCCGAGCGCGACATACCTCGAACAGCCGCTGGCACCCCCGGGGCGAGACGCCGACCGACACCCGCGGGTCCTCGCGCGTCGCACGAACCAGGTCGACGAGGTACGCCTTGACGTCGTCGGCGACGCGGAGCCGCTCGGGAACCCGCTGGAGCAGGAGGACGTCGTCCCTGTTCAGCACGCGGCCGGCAGAGGGCGTCGGGGTGTCGCGCGCCTCGCGCCGGTCCAGGAGCGACCGCTCGCCGGCCTCGTCCGGATAGCCCAGGCCAGTCTTCACGAGGAAGCGGTCCTTCTGGGCCTCCGGCAGCGGGAACGTCCCCTCGCCCTGCTCGACCGGGTTCTGCGTCGCGATGACGACGAACGGGTCCGGGAGGTCGTGGGTCGTGCCGTCGACGGTGACCTGCCCCTCCTCCATCGCCTCCAGCAGGGCGGCCTGGGTCTTCGGCGAAGCCCGGTTGATCTCGTCGGCCAGGACGACGTTGGCGAACACCGGCCCGCTGTTGAACTCGAACTCCCGCTCGCGCTCGTCGAAGACGTACGTCCCCGTCACGTCTGTCGGCAACAGGTCCGGCGTGAACTGGATCCGGTTGAAGGAGAGCCCGAGCGCCGTCGCGAAGCTCCGCGCAGTCAGCGTCTTCCCCGTGCCCGGGACGTCTTCGAGCAGCACGTGTCCCCGAGCGACGACCGCGGTCAGGATGGTCCTGAGCACGTCCTCGTCCGCGACGACCGCGGTCGAAACCTCCTCGAGTACCTCTTCCCCCAGTGAACCCGCCGTGGTGACGTCCATGGTGGCCGGCCGTCCACGGACAAGTTAACTATATAACTGGTAGGCGACGCGGCTGGCAGACGTCCCAGCGGGGGCAGCCACGCGCCGTGAACCAGGACCGGTACGGTGTCGGTCGACGGTTCCATCCGCTCCCGAGGCGGAGTGCGGGCCGGTATCGGCCCACGACAGTCGCGGATCGAAACGGTACTTATCCAGTCGGTAAGCAGGACGAGCTGGCACCAGATTTCGGGGGTTGATCCGGGCCGTCAGCTGGCTCTCGGACCCCCCAACAAGCATCAACTCGCTGTGGCTTACCACCCCCTTAATAAGGACCACCCCGGCCGGAGTTGGCCGCGTATGGGATCACACGCGCATCGAACGTACGGAATCACGATCGTCGTCGCAGTATTGGTGGTGATGGCCGGCTGCTCCGGGCCGTTCCAGTCCGGCGACGCGTCCACGCAGGATCCGACGGAGACGACCGAACCGACCGTCACGACGACGGCAACGGAAGCCGACGACACGGAGGGGACGGCCACGGAAACCGGCGAGATAACCGGTCGCGTGCTCTTCGTCCTCGACGGGAGCGACACGCACGTCGACCCATGGACGTCGAACCAGGCCGACGGCGTCTGGATGAACGACACTCAGACCCACCGGTGGCACGTCGAGAACGATTCGACGACCCTCGCGGCAGCACTCGGCGTGCTCGGTGTCGAGGCCACGGCCGACTCGCTGGCCTACGACGGTGAGACGTACAACGAGTCGGCGAACGGGACGACCGTGGCCTACCGCGTCGACGGGGCCGTCGTGGACCCCACCGAGTACCAGCTCGAAGACGGCGACGAGGTGCACGTCACCGTCTACACCGAGAACCTGAGCGTCCCGGGTCGTCACTACAGCACCACCCATCCGCACTCACACGGGACGCTCGAAGCGAACGTCGACGGCGAGGAACTGAACTTCTCCCAGGAGCGGTACACGATGAACGACGACTACTTCCACTTCCACGGGGACGAAGACGGCAGCCGGTGGCACGCCCATTCGACGAACCTGACGGTGCGCTACGCCATCTCCTCGTTCGACGAGTTCGACGTGACGAACGGGTCGGTCACCATCAACGAGTCGACCTACGACGCGAACGAAACCACGTTCCTGGTCAACGGCGAGTCGGTCGACCCCGACCGGTACGTCCTGAAGGACGGCGACCAGATCGAACTCGCCGTCAACGAAACGGGCTGAGTTTCGGGACCTGACGTACTTCTCCGTCCTGTACAGCATCACCTCCGGACCGTCGATGGCAGCGACGGCGTACGACGTGTCTCGGTCATCTTCTCACTCTTCGTCGAATCGCGCTCGATGCTCGCCAGTCTCCGACCGCACGTCCCGGACCTGGTCGGCGAAGCGCCTTCGACCAGTCACAGTTGTTGCTGGACAGTAAGAGGGAACTCGTCGCGACGGTCTCACTCTCGATGGAACTGTTCTGTTCGACGCCCGCGCCACTGCAATCGCCGGTGAGTCGTTGTGTGTAGTGAACGGGTGGTTCTTGAGTGGGCTAGTGAAATGAACAACGACAGCAAGACCCAGAAAGCCCTCGGCGCGCTCGGGTCGCGGGGACCACCCTGCGCTCTTCGCTGCGCTCCGGTGCTTGGGGGTCCCGGCTTCCCCGACCCCGCCTCGCCCTTTCAGTCCACTGTCAGAGCAAGCTCTGACGAGCCCTCGTTCGCTTCGCTCACGAGGACTCCAGGATCAGCACCGCAAACAGCCCTGCCCTTCCCCTGGTCGCGGCACGGAGGCCGCTCCCGGCCGGGCGGATGCGGAGCGGTCAGGACGCGTGATTCGCGGCGGACGCCGCGAATCCGGGGAGCAGTGGGGAAGTTAATCGTGAGCGCGTTTCATCGCGCGAGCGACGTTGTCCCTGGAGTCCTCGTTCGCTTCGCTCACGAGGACTCAGGAGAGCTTGCTCTCCTGGTGTCCGCGTGAACGAAGTGAACGCGGGCTTGGAAGACGAACGGAGTGAGTCTTCCAGTGGACTGAAAGGGCGAGGTGCGGTCGCGTGGCCTGAGCGGTCTTCGCGAGCGTAGCGAGCGAATGGCTCGATAGACGAGCAACGCGAGTCTATCGGTGGCCCTATCCGAGCGACGGAGGAGCGAGGATATCCCGCTCAGCGCGCGTTGAGCGCGCCGAGGGCTTTCGACGTGTTAGCTGGCGTGCTCACAGTTGTCTCGCTGGCCCCCTGATCGGTAACTCCTTGATCTGTACGTATCGAAGGCAGTGAGACGATCGCGCCAGATCCCGGTTTTGACAACGAGGTCGCCCCAGCCACAATTCTTCATCAATATATCCAACTCTACTAGTAATATCAACCCGAAATACCCCCAATGCCACACAGAATGCACTTTTCTTCCATTTCTAGAGGTCGCAGCGGAACGGAATGGGACCGCAGCAGCAATTTTCTATATCGCATTATGGAGTTTATCACTGGCATTCGGCCGTCTTTCACAGAACTGAAGAATATGGGTGGCAGAAGGTTACTCCGTGCATATTTCCGACCCCATTTTTTAAAATAAACGCTTTTCAAATAGAATTGTATATGAGTGGGTTTGTCGACCGCATTCGGCGGAATAAATCGTCGAAGGGGGAGTGGTGAGAGAGTGAGCAACGACGCCACGGGGCGAGAAGAGCGCGCGAACGGCAGAAATCCGACCCGGCTCGGTGAGATCAACACACGATGTCCAGACGCACGCCCCGGGCCAGGTGAATCAGTGAAGATCGACAGGACCCGCGTCGGGCCCACGACCGTCGTCGCAGCGGCGGCGCCGGGAACCGTGGTCCGCTATTGGGACGGTACCGCCCGCAGAGATGGGATTGGAGCGCCCGAGGCCCGGGTTTGAGACGACAAGGACGGATGGGCAGGAACCTCCGCAAATCCGATCCAGACTGGTCGACCATACGACGTCGGGTTGGTCATCGAGGCTCTGGACAGCTTGCACGGCTTCGCTGACCACGATCTGACCGAGATGGCGTCTGATGAGCGTGGTATGTGAATTCACCCCACGCACTAAAACCACTGACCCGGCACGAGAAGCGGTAACGAGCGGTGTCTGAGCGGGAACGACCGCAACAGCGAGATTGCGTATATCCCATTTCGCGATACGAAATTCGAATCACTGGCCCTGATCCGGACACAGATCGGACGACGGGAACGGATCGTCGTGACTGGACAGGCGACGACCCCGGAGATAGAATTTCGCGGTCACCGAGCTGACCTCTTCGACGACAGCCAGGGCGATCGACCGTCTGCTGGCCGGGTCGTCGGCCATCGTCGACCAGGCTCGCTGCGGCAGAACCGATCGTCCCGGATCACCCGCCCGGATCCCCGTATTCCGGCCTCGAACCTGGGCCGTGGGCCGAAGGATAGCCTCCACGAGTCGAAAGTTCGGAATGTACGTGCGATCAATTGGGAGAGGAACGCAATCTCAAAAATGCGGAATCGTCGGTCGAGAGGCCCCGAAACGGCCAGCAACTGGATCGTTGGCTTCGGTCGAGAGGGGAGCCCCGTGGAGAGAGCCCGGAATGACGAGAAATCGAATCGAGCGAAAGTCACTTCTAACGCATCGACGACTTCTGCGAAGGCTGGACCGAGATCCCGGAGCAGGACCGAATAAATCGACTGATCTCGCAGACGCAGGGCCCATACTGTGAGACGGTAGCATCTACCGAACCAGGGACTGCTTTTGCGAACGTGTCGTCAAACCGACCCCACGAGAGAGACGTCGTCGAACTGCGACTGCCGAACCTTCGGACACCGAATCGAGTGAGATGCACGAAAACGAGTTTCGTTTTCGTTCACGCGTGGGCGCTGCCTCGAACGGTCGTCCGATTGTCGACGAAAAACTTCCAGGTTCATTTACCAGTTCGACGCCGGGACTGGACCGAGGAGGAACACACCGAACGGAATGTGCGACTTCAGCCGGTCGGGCGAGTACGACCACGCCCCACGTTACCAATGTTAACGAGGGACCTGCTGTGCTTTTGGAGCAACCAGGTTGCGAAGGACAGACCCGCGAGGCCTCAGCGTCTCAGAATCGACGAGAGAGCCAGATTCTGCTAGAACCCCATACAGAAGCGCTCTCTGTATCGGAATCTGTGGATTCGATGTATCGATCGAACGGAAGCCATAAATTGTATTTCGCGATATCAAATGGAGAGCAGTCAGCGAATACCACTGTGATCGAGACCCGCGAGATCAGGAGCGACAGCGTTCGAACCGGACAGTTCCCACATTCGCTTATAAACACCATCTGCATCGACCGGGCAGCGAATGAACAGTGGCCGCCGTCGGCACACAAGCACAACCGTTTTGTTTAGGCTCGCCTAATCGCCAGCAATTCATGGAACTGACGCGTCGGGACGTGCTCGGAGCGCTCTCCGCGGCCGGTGTCGGTTCCGTCAGCGGCTGTTCGGATCTACTCGACGAGGGGGCACCAGGTGAGAATCCGACCGAGGCGGACCCCATCACGGACCACGACGTCGAGACGCTCGTCGCCCTGGCCGAGGTCGTCTACCCTTCCAGCGTGACGGAGATCGAGTCGTTCGTTCGCGAGTACTCCGTCGCGCGCGTCCGGGACGACCAGTCGTACGCCCGTGGCGTCAGCGAGACTGTGGGGCGACTCGACGATTACGTCGCGGAGTGGCACGACGACTCGTATGTCGATCTGTCTGCATCTGCGCGCGTGGACGTGCTGGAACAGATGACCGTCGACACCGCCGGCCCGGACCCGGACGGCGTCGCCGGCGAGCGGATCCGCTACTACCTCGTGAACGAGTTGCTGTACGCCTTCTACGCGTCGCCCACGGGTGCCGGGCTCGTGGGCCTGGAGAATCCCCCGGGCCATCCCGGCGGGGCGACGTCGTACCGGGAGGGACCATATGAGTAGCCAGCCCGGAGACGACGTGGACCGGACGCCGGCTGAACACGCCGACGTCTGTATCGTCGGTGCCGGACCGTCCGGCGCGCTGATCGCGGCGGAGCTGTCAGCGGCCGGCCACGACGTCGTCGTCCTCGACGCCGGCCCCCGCTTCGACCCGGCGGACCGTGAGGGCGAGATGGAGAACCACCTCCGGCCCGGGAACCCCGAGCTGCTGTGGGGGATGGGCGGCGAGCGGGACGCCTACAGCTCGTCGGGCGACCGCCACTACCCGCTGAACGCGAGCCGCGTCAAGGGCATCGGCGGGAGCACGCTTCACTGGCAGGGGATGGTGATGCGACTCCACGAGCAGGACTTCGAGCTGGACAGTTCGGTCGGCCTGGGCGCGGACTGGCCTATCTCGTACGACGACCTGCGGCCGTACTACGCGGCCGCCGAGGAGGCGTTCTCGGTGGCGGGCGCGTCGGACAACCCCTTCGCACCGCCCCGCGAGGAGCCCCATCCGCTGCCCGCGTTCCCGCCGTCCTACAGCGATTCGCTCTTCGCCGAGGCCTGCGAGTCGCTGGGCATCACCACCCACTCCGTAGGAAACGCGCGCAACTCGGAAACGACCGACGAAGCGGGCGCCTGCGTCGGCTACGGCACCTGCAAACCGGTGTGTCCGTCAGGGGCGAAGTACGACGCGACCCGCCACGTCGACGTCGCTGAGGCCAACGGGGCCAGAGTGCTGGACCGCGTTCCCGTCCAGCGCCTCGAACACGACGAGTCGGGCGAGCGCGTGACGGCGGCCGTCTACGCGACACCGGACGGGACCGAACACCGTCAGGAGGCCCGCGAGTTCGTCCTCGCCGCGGGCGGCGTCGAGACGCCGCGGCTCCTTTTGCTCTCGGAGTCAGAGACGTATCCTGACGGCCTCGCGAACTCCTCGGGACTGGTCGGCCGGTACTTCATGGACCACCTGTTCGCCGGCGTCGGCGGGCGGCTGGACGAGCGGACGCGCCAGAAGCACGTCGGCTTCATCACCAGCGAGAGCCACCAGTACTACGACCGGCCGGACGACTCGCGGACGGCGATCAAGCTGGAGTTTCTGAACTACGCCGGGCCCGCGCCAGCCGACATCGCGATGGGGTCTGACAACTTCGGCGACGACCTGCTCGACGAGATCTGGTCGGCGTACGGGAACCACGTCGCGATGGGGGCGCTGGTCGAGCAGTTGCCCAGGGAGGAGAACCGCGTCACGCTCGATCCCTCCCGGACCGACGACCACGGTAACCCCGTGCCAGACGTGGTCTGGCGGCTCGACGACCGGACGCGGGCGACGATTAGGCGGGCCAACGAGATCCAGCGTTCGGTACTCGAAGAGCTGGGCGCCGAGATAACGTGGACGGTCGGACCCGATTCGACCGGGCCCACGTTCCACCACATGGGGACCACCAGGATGGGGGCCGACCCGACGGAGAGCGTCGTCGACCCACAACTGCGGACACACGACCTCTCGAACCTCACCATCGCCGGAAGCTCCGTCTTCGTCACCGGCGGCGCCATGAATCCGACGCTCACCATCGCGGCGCTTTCCCTGAAAGCCGCCGACCACCTGGCGGCACGCCTGTGAACGCCCCACAGAGGATTAGGGCGGCCGAAAGATCGGTACCTTTTAGGCTCGCCTAATCGACCGTGTTCGTAATGAGTGCGCACCAGGACGTCTGCGTCGTCGTCCCGACGATACGGGAGTACGAGTGCATGCGGGAGTACCTCGAGAACGCCCGCGAGCACGGGTTCGACACCGATCGGCTGTTCGTCGTCCTCGTCACCGAGGACTTCTGTGACACCGACGAGATGGAGCAGATGCTCGTCGAGGAGGACGTCGACGGCGCCGTCTTCGACGGGAGCGCCCGCGAGGAGTGGTTCCGCGCGCAGGGCATCGAGGGGTACGGCCACCTGATCCCCGAAGCGAGCCACGCCCAGACCTCCTTCGGCCTGCTGTATCTCTGGGCCCACCAGCGCTTCGAATACGGCGTCTTCATCGACGACGACACCCGGCCCCACGCCGACCAGGACTTCTTCGGGACACACATGGCGAATCTCGGCCACGAGGGCCCCGTCGAGACCGTCGAATCCGACGAGTCCTGGGTCAACGTCCTCTACCAGAGCGAACACGATCTGTACCCGCGCGGGTACCCCTACGCGGCGATGGACGAGACCATCGAAACCGACACCACCGAGGTCGACTCCGTCGTCGCCTCCCAGGGCCTGTGGACGAACGTCCCGGACCTCGATGCCGTCCGCATCCTGATGGACGGCGACCTGCAGGGCCAGGCCCAGACCCGAACCGCAGTCGATGACTTCGAGCGGGACTTCGTCGCCGCGGCGGGCCAGTACCTCACCGTCTGTTCGATGAATCTGGCCTTCCGCCGGGAGGTCGTCCCGGCGTTCTACCAGTTCCCGATGGACGACAACCGCTGGGACGTCGGCCGCTTCGACGACATCTGGTCGGGACTGACGCTCAAGCGGGCCTGCGACGTGCTCGACAGGCAGATATACAACGGCGGCCCGCTCTGTCGCCACGACAAGGCGCCCCGGTCGACGTTCGACGACCTGGCCAATGAGGTGGCGGGCCTCGAACTGAACGAACACGTCTGGGAAGTGCTCGACGACGCCGCCGCCGACGCCGATTCGTTCGCCGAGGCCTTCGCCGACATGGCCGACGCGCTCGCCGACGGCGAGTTCGGCGAGTGGAACAACGGCGACTTCCTCAACCACTGCGGCGAGTACATGCGCGACTGGCTCGACTGCCTCGCGGCCATCGACCCGACCGGGATGCCGGCCGACGCCGGTGCCGAGGCCCCGGAGGTGGTCGCCGATGACTAGCGAGGGGCGTGACGAACGAAGTGAGGAACGGCCCTCGGAGAAGGCAAGCGGGGAACGAAGTGACCCGCGAGCCAGCGACCGGACCTCGGAGCCGACGCAGGGCCGTCTGCGGGGCCGTCGCCGATTCCTCGCTGGGCTCGGAACTGTCGGTATCGGTGGGCTCGCGGGCTGTAGCGGCCTGCTGGGCGAGGACGGATCGGACGGCAGCGGCGACGGATCGGGCAACGAGACAACCGCCGGCGAGGCCGGCTTCGGCGAGTTCCGCGGGTCGGGCCCGCTCGCCGAGGACCGCGAGGAACTGCAGGGCACCCGCATCGCCGACCTCCCGGATCTGTCGGGCGAACTGACGATCTACCTGGGCGGTGGCGAGGGCGGCCTCTACCGCGACCTGCTCGCGCGCTTCCAGGAGATCTACCCCGATTTCACCGTCAATCCCCGCGAGTCGGGAACCGCCGACGCCGCGAACACGATCATCAGCGAGGGCGACGCGACGCCGGCCGACGTGTTCTGGTCGGTCGACGCCGGGTCGCTGTCCGCGGTGGCCAACGAGGGTCTCACTGCGACGCTTCCCTCGGAAGTCGTCGACCCGGTCCCCGAGGAGTTCCACCCCGACGACGCGTGGGTCGGGACCGCGGGGCGGGCGCGGGCGGTGCCGTACAACACGAACGAGCTCTCGGCCGACGACGTCCCCGACACCGTCATGGACTTCCCGGAGACGGAGGGCATGGCGAGTGCGATGGGGTGGGCGCCGACCTATGGCGCCTTCCAGGCGTTCGTCACCGCGATGCGGCTCATCGAGGGCGAGGACGCCACCCGACAGTGGCTCCAGGACATGGTCGACGCGGGCGTCTCGGAGTACAACAACGAGTTCCTGGTGTCGAACGCGGTGGCCGACGGCGAACTGACCGCCGGCTTCGCAAACCACTACTACGCGCTCCGCGTGCAGGCCTCGCGTCCCGACGCGCCCCTCGACCTGGCCTTTACCAGCGGTGACGCGGGCGCACTCATCAACGTCGCCGGTGCGGCCGTCCTCGGCGCGAGCGAGAACACGGACCTGGCGAACACCTTCCTCCGCCACTTGCTGTCCGCGGAGGCCCAGGAGTTCTTCGCCACCCGGACGTACGCCTACCCGATGGTCGAGGGCATCCCGCCGGTCGGCGGCCTCCCCTCCATCGACGAACTGAACCCGCCGGAACTGGACCTCTCGAAGCTCTCCGACCTCCAGCCGACGCTCGAACTGATGCGGGAGGTGGGCGTCCTCTGATGGCCGCCGGGAGCGACGGCGCCGGGACGGCCCGGGACCGCGTCCGCGGAATCGTTCGCGACGACGACCGCCCGAGCGTCGCGCTCGTCCTGCTCGCGGGCGGGGTCGCGGCGGCCGTCCTCACCCCACTCCTCTGGCTCCTGCTGCGGGCCTCGACGATCGAACCGACCGAAGCGTTCTCCTTACTGACCTCGCCGACGGCGATAGACGTCCTCACAAACAGCCTGGGCCTCGTCGCGCTCGTCACCGCGGCGTCGGTCGCGCTGGGCGTCCCGCTCGCGGTGCTGACGGTCCAGACGGACCTCCCGTTCCGCCGGTTCTGGACTGTCGTCGTCGCGCTCCCGCTCGTCGTCCCGAGCTACATCGGCGCGTTCGCCTACGTCTCTGCATTCGGCCCGAACGGGGCGCTAGCCGGCCTGCTCGCACCGCTCGGGATTCCGGTCCCGACGGTGTACGGCCTCGGCGGGACGACACTTGTGTTGACGCTGTTCGTCTATCCGTACGTCTTCCTCACCACGCGCGCGTCGCTTCTCTCCTTCGACGAGAGCCAGCTCGAGGCCGCCCGCACCCTCAACCACGGCTACCGGGCCGCCTTCCGGCGGGTGATCCTCCCCCAGATAGCCCCGGGCGTCACCGCCGGCGCGTTGCTCGTGGCGCTGTACACGCTCTCGGACTTCGGGACGCCCGCCATCATGCGCTTCGACGTGTTCACGCGGGTCATCTACGTCGAACTGAACAGCTTCGGCATCGGCCGGGCGAACGCGACCCTGTTCTCGCTGGAACTGCTCGCCGTGACGGCGGTGATCCTCGCCCTGGAGTCCCGCGTCGGCGGCGACGGCGGGTCGGGCTACGGCGCGCCCGCGTCGGCAAAGGCGGTCGTCCCCCTGGGCCGGTACCGCTGGATCGCGACGGCGCTCCCCGCGCTCGTGGCGACGTTCACGCTGGCGCTACCCGTCGGCGTGCTCGCGATGTGGCTCGTCCGCTCGGGGCCGGGCTACGCCGGCGGCGGCCTCGCCTTCCAGCCCGAGTTCGCGTTCAACTCCGTCTACGTGGCGGCGCTCGCGGCGCTGGCGACGGTCCTGTTCGCGCTGCCGGTGGCGTACTACGCCGGCCGGTCGAACTCCTGGGTCGCCCGGGCCGCCGAGCGGGCGACGTACCTGGGCTACGCGATGCCGGGGGTCGTCCTCGGCCTGGCGCTGGTCTTTTTCGGCATCCACTACGCCCCCGCGGTGTACCAGACGCTCCCGCTCCTGGTGTTCGCCTACGTCGTCCGCTTCCTCCCGCAGGCGGTCGGGTCCACGCGGTCGTCGGTGCTCGGCGTCGACCCCGAACTGATCGGGGCCGCTCGCGTCCTCGGTGCGCCGCCGAGACGGGCGTTCCGCCGGGTAACGCTGCCGCTGATCGCGCCGGGACTGCTCGCCGGCGCGGCGCTGGTGTTCCTCACGACGATGAAGGAACTCGACACGACCCTCATCCTGCATCCGACAGGCTTTACGACCCTTGTGACCTACATCTGGCGAGTACAGGAAGCGGGCTACTACGGCCAGGCGGCGCTCCCGGCGCTCGTACTGGTCCTCGTCTCCGGACTCTCGATGATACCGCTGTTACGCCAGCGAGGTGACGATGCATAACGACGTTCGAATCGACGACCCGATGACCGAGACGTTCGAGGCCGAACCAGCCACCGGTGCGGACGCAGACGCGGACCCGGGCGACCCGGTCCTCGAACTCGACGGGGTCGGCAAGCGATACGGCCCCGAAACCGCCGTCTCCGGCCTCGACCTCACCGTCCGGGACGGGGAGCTACTCACGCTGCTCGGCCCCTCCGGCTGTGGCAAGACGACGACGCTCCGGATGATCGCTGGCCTCGAAGCCCCCAGCGAGGGGACCGTCACCGTCGCCGACGAGGCGGTGGCGGGCGACGGCACGACCGTGCCCCCGGAGGAGCGCGACGTCGGCATGGTGTTCCAGGAGTTCGCGCTCTTCCCACACCTCACCGTCGCCGAGAATATCGCCTTCGGGCTCGAGGACCCCGCCAGCGAGGCAGCCGCGGAACGAGTGGCGGAACTGCTCGACCTCGTGGGACTGGGCGAGTACGGCGACCGCACGCCCGGCGACCTCTCGGGCGGCCAGCGCCAGCGGGTCGCGCTCGCGCGCTCGCTCGCCCCCGAACCCGACGTATTGTTGCTGGACGAGCCGTTCTCCAACCTCGACGTCCGTCTCCGGGTGGCGATGCGCGAGGAGGTGCGACGGATCCTGGAAGAGGCCGGCGTCACCGCCGTCTCGGTCACGCACGACCAGGAAGAAGCACTCTCGATCTCCGACCGCGTCGCCGTCATGCACGACGGCCACGTCGAGCAGGTCGGGAGCCCGGCCGAGGTGTTCGAACATCCCGAATCGCGCTTCGTCGCCAGCTTCCTCGGCCAGGCGAGTTTCCTGCCCGCGGCGGTCGGCGAGGACTCCGTCGAGACGATCATCGGTTCCTACGACCGCGACCTGCTGGAGGGAATCACCGACGAGTACACCGGCGCCGACGTCGACGTCCTCGTCCGCCCGGACGACCTGCGGGCGACGCCGGCCAACGAGTCCGAGGCGGACGGCACCGTCGTCCGCCGCCAGTACACCGGCCCCTCCTTCGTCTACCACGTGGAACTGGCCGACGGGAACGTCGTCCGCTGCCTGCACAACCACGCTGAGGACTTCGACGTCGGCGAACCGGTCGGCGTCACCCTGGTCGCCGACCACACGCTCGCGTGGTACCCCGCCGAGCGATGAGGGAGTTCCAGCGCGCGGGTAGCCTCGACTGGCGACCATCAGCGGTCGACCGCTACCGCGTGGCGACGCTCCTTCTGGCCGCAGTCGCCGCAGTCGTCGCCGTCCTCGTCGCCACGCGCGTCTTTCCGTACTACTCGATCAATCACGACGAGGGCGTGTACCTCCAGCAGGCCGAGATGTTGCTGGCGGGCGACCTTTTCCTCCGGCCGCCCGTCGAGGACGCCTTCCGCCCCTGGTTCTTCGTCGACGACGGCGACCGGCTCTATCCGAAGTACTCGCCCGTCCCGGCGGCCGTCTTCGCGCTCGGAAAGCTACTGGGCGGGTTCCCGGTGGCGCTGGCCGGCGTCGCCGCGGCAGTCGTCGGACTCACGGCCGCCCTCGGTCGCGAGCTGTTCGACGGCCGGACGGGGCTGCTGGCAGGAATACTGGTGCTCGCTTCGCCGCTCTTCCTCGTCCAGTCGGGGGTGTACCTCCCCTACGCGCTGACGACGGCGCTGAACCTCGCGTTCGCGCTGGCCTACCTCCGGGCCGAGCGCCGAAACAGCCACCGGGCGGCGACGGTGGCCGGCGCCGCCGTCGGCCTCGCCTTCTTCGCCAGACCGTACACCGCGGTGCTGTTCGCCGCGCCGTTCGTCGCCCACGCGTGCTGGACGCTCCTCCGGTCCGGTGCGTGGCGAGTAGCGTTCGGCGGTGACGGGGACGCCGCGCTCCTGGGCCGCCGTCTGGCGACGGCGAGTCTCGGCACCGCCGGCGTCGTCGTCGCGCTCGCGTACAACTGGGTCGTCACCGGCGATCCACTCGTCTTCCCCTACCAGGCGTTCGCGCCACACGACGGCATCGGCTTCGGCCACCGCGCCATTCTCGGGCACGAGGTCGACTACACGCTCGAACTGGCGAGCCGCGCGAACGGCCAGGTCCTCCGACGGCTGTTCACCGACTGGGTCGTGGCCGGGCCGCTCGGGACGGCGCTCGCCGCAGTCGGCGTCGGGGCGCTGGTCCGCGACCGGAATGCGCCGACCGCGCCCCGCCGTGCGCTCCTCGCCGGGCTCTTCCTCACGATTCCGCTCGGCAACCTCGCCTTCTGGGGGAACTTCAACGTCCTCGGTAACCCCGCCGTCCGCGGAGACGGCCTGATCCACTACCTGGGCCCGTACTACCACTTCGACCTGCTCGTCCCCACGGCCGTCTTCGCGGCCCACGGCGCGCTCGGCGGCGCCGACCGCCTCCGGACAGCGCTCGACGACCGGGTTCCGGCCGCTCGGACCCGGCCGATTGCGGCCGCGGTCCTCCTGACGAGCGGCGTCGCCGTCGGCGCCGTCGCGGTCGACGTGGCAGCCGACCCGCTCGAACGCAACGCCGACGCGAGCGCCGAACTCGCGGCAGGGTACGAACCGTTCGCCGACGGCGCACCAGAGAACGCCGTCGTCTACCTCCCCGACGCCTACGGCCCGTGGCTGAATCACCCGTTCCAGGGACTCCGGAACGACCCCTCCTTCGACGGCGGGACCGTCTACGCACTGGCCGACGGCGACGAACTCGCCGTCGCCGCGGAGTATCCCGACCGGGAATTGTACCGATACGTCTACGCCGGCTCGTGGGCACCCACCGACGGCCAGCGCGTCGCCGCCGGGCTCCAGCAGGTCGACCGGATCCGGGGCGACAGGATACACGTGAAGAACTCGATGGCGCTCCCGTCCGGCACGGAGGACGTCTCGCTTCGCCTCTCGACCGGCGAGGGAACCGCCTACTACGTCGTCGACGACCCGGACGAGTCGCTCGACGTGACCGCCAGCGTGACCGCCGACGAGGCCAGGCTGACCGGCCCGAGCGTCACGCCGACCGGCGACGCGGCGGTCCTCCTCGGCGACGTAGACGAAGTGACCGTCGAGGCCTACGTCTCGACCGGCGGCGCCTCCGGGTTCACGTATCGGCTAAACTTCCCCGTCGCCACCGACGACGGGCGGGTCCGTGCGCTCTCGCCGACGCGCGAACGCTGTCAGGTGCCGACCCGGTGCACGCCAGTGGGTATCGGGACGGTTCCGACCGATGCTATCGAGACGACGGTCCAGAACGAGAGCGGGTGAGAACGAAGCAACCCGCCGCGTCAGCCAGTTACAGCAGGTCGCGCTCTTCCAGACAGACTTTCACGACGGATTTGGCGATTTCCGCGCCACCGGTGAACGGGTCCAGTTTCGTCTCGCCGAGTCGCTCGTCGTACTCGATCGGTTCCTCGCGCACCCTGTACCCCCGCATCACCGGTCGAAGGAGGAGTTCCGCCGAGAGGCCGGTGTTCTCCGTCCACTGGACCTCCTCGATCAGGTCGCCCCGGTAGGCCCGCATTCCCGTGGTCACGTCGTGGACGCGCTCGGCCATCAGGAGACTCGCGAGGCCCGCGAAGGCGTGGTTGCCGAACCGGTTGAGCGTCGGCATCGTGCGCGCCCCGTGATAGAGTCGGTCGCCGCTGACTACGTCGTACCCGTCGTTGATCAGCGCCAGAAAGTCAGGAATCCGGTCCAGCGGGTAGGTCCCGTCGCAATCGGTCGTGATCCGGACCGGGTTCGTCGCCGACAGCAGCGCCTCGCGAACCGCGACGCCGTAGCCCTGCGGTGGTTGCTCCACGACCGTCGCGCCGTGTTCGCGGGCGACGGCAGCCGTTCCGTCCGTGGAACTATCCACGACAACCACCTCGGCCTGGCCGTCGGTGGCGTCGTCGATGTCGTCGAGCACCGGCCCGATCGCTTCCCGCTCGTTGTACGCCCCCATCACCACGCTCACGTCGTTCAGCCCGTATTGTCCGTCGGTTTCGCTCATTACCAGTCGTTCGGAAAGGAGGTATTTTAGGTTTGCCAAAAACAACGGTTGAAGGCCACTTCAACCCGGTTTCTCCGCTGTTTCAACCAGAAGCGGACAGCTACGTATCGGGGCCGATCTGTGCTCTTGGAGATCACGCTGGAACTCGATTTGATATAGCGAAATAAGATATACCTCCCGGGAATCCCCGATACGGAGATAGTCAGGCTACGACGGTTTCAGAGGCCAGAGAGTGCGAAATTCGGAAAAAGCGAAAGATATTCGGAGGGATGCCACCGATTCGCAGAGAAGGCCGCCCGAAATCCGGCCTCGACAGCCCACCAGCCACATGTCGATGCGCCGGCTGCCGCAGTGTACCAATAGTGTGAAAACGCGTTCACCACCCCCTCCCTGCGAGAGTAGTCTTGTGTGTTATTACCTACCGCGATTTTCTAATTCCGGAGTATGTCTTGGGCGATGCCGAAAGGCAGCTATGAACCGACAACGTGCCGATCGGGCGAGGCCGACGCCGAGGCCTGAAATTAGCCTCACGGATGATCGAGTACAAGTGTCCTGTGGGGAAGCAGCGGCCGAGAGACCAGAGCCGCCGTCCGCAACACCGAGAAGTGCCGAGCCCATACCATGGACAACATCGGGCCATTCCCATCGGAGGCCCATATTTTCTGAAAGGCGAATTCTGTATATTTGGACTGCCGAGTATCAACAGCTAGTTTTCGAGGAGAGAGCGAAATCGAATCCAGATAGAGCCCTCAATCGTATATCGCTATACGAAATCAGATCGGCCGCCTTCTGAGGAACTCCCGATAACGAGAAGGATCAGCCGAACGGGGCGCTCGAATCGCCCTGTCGGAAAGCGAAAACCGCCCCGTCGACGTTCAGAGGGCACAAATGGAGGAGCAAGTCGATCCAGCAGACCAGTAGTCGACCGAGAAAGGCCATTACGCCCCCGAATCGCCGGTCAGGGACGTCCACGATCCCAGTTATTTACTCTCGTATCTGACTCCGACGAGGTCCAGAGTTGTCGTCATCACGAGCAACAGCTCGCAGTGGCGGGTTCGCATTTCCGAGACACAGACTGAGAACCTCCCACAGAACGGGTTCCGCCTCGACAGCCAGTATCTGGTCGTCGTAACGAGCCGCCGTCGGGACGAGGTTACGACAGGAACCAGGAATGATCAACCGTCTTCGACCAGGCCGGATCGGTCGAGATTGGTCGACGCCGTGTTCGTCGTTCAAGACCACGGTTCGAGAGCCATGAACGGGGCGGCGCTATCGTAGCTGGCGGGGCCTGCTCAGACAATGGCTTTCGCCTCGATAGCGCCTACCGGAACGAGTTCGCTCTCGCGGTACAGAGCGAAGGCCCGAAACAATCCGGTTCTTCGGCCGTAAGCCGTGATTTTCGACCAGCCCCCGTCGCTGCCAGACGGCACCTTCACTGTTCGAATCCGAGATCGAGGAGCGAGTCCGAAACCAGAGTCGTCCGGAGTGCGAGTTCACACATTCGCGAAGAGAACTGCCAGTGACAACGTCCCGCTTCGGGGCCAAATTCGGTATATTCGGCGGTTCCAGCACCAGACCGCGCTGAGACGCACAGAAACCGGTGCATTCGTGTTCCCGGGTAACTGCTCGAAGTGGATTCTATATAGCGAAATGCGGTATGTAGGTGCAAAGTGGCGATCCACCTCAATAAGCAGTATTCGGACGGAGACACGGGATAGAGCTCTGAAAACGGCTATTTATCCCACCTCTTCGTCCATAGAGGTTCGTCACAGCGCCTCTCCTGAGAAGATTGGGTGAAGAGTGCCCCTGACAGCTGGCTTCCGAAACAGATCACACCTGGCAGCCGAGAGAGCAGAGCGCCCTGGTCGAACTCGAAACCGCCGACAGAATATTGTTCATTGTTAGCAAGTGTAGGTTAGCGGTGCAATCGTGAACCCAGAGTCACTCACCCCGAACGACATCGGTGCTCGTGAGAGAGGCGTGGAAAGGCCCATGGTTCGAACCGGCCAAACCCCCTTAACGGAATCAATCGTGACTCGATCGACTGGGAAGTCGTGGTGTCTTCGGATCGTTTTCGGCTGGACTGGGGGCCCGACAGGACCCCCAGCCAGTTCTCGAATGGTGTGAAAGCCGAGATGGTTGCTATCGCCTGGCTGATGACGTTCGATATCACTCTGCAAGAACGCTACCTATCCCAATGCGCGGACGGTGGAACCGCGACTGTGCGGCAGACATTCGCCGCGCGGTAACCACGCAAACGTAGTATCGCGGACGCGTTCGAAGGGCATGCCTTTGTTCGCATCAACCACACACGCACACCAGGGCATTCGATCCGACCATCAGTGGTCGTCGAGAGGCGAGAACCGACTTTCGTTCGAAGAAAGGTGAACGAGGACAGAGGCCCGAGCCCAGCGTGATCATTGCTGGCGTAATCTCTGATGACGGCATCGCTTGCCAGACCCATTATTACAGTTATTCAAAGAGACAATTTACGTTTTAGAGCCATTCTAAGCAGTTTTAGGCCACTTGCGCGAATTTGGCCGATGAATGGTTGTAAATCCTATTTCGCTATATCAAATGCCCAGACGTGGGCTCGGTTCGGTGTCAGAGCGTGACCGACGACGGACTGGCCCGTCGACTACTCGATATCTCGTGTGTACAAACCGTCCGTGGACCGACGGTTCCCTGGTGGGAAAGGGGAACAGTGAGCGTACGCCATCGTAGAAAACGTCCTTGAGCACGACCGGGTCGCAGTTGGGATGGTTGATGATGCTCCGTCGATTCGAACCAGGAAACAGTCCGAATTTCAGAACTCGTCTGCCGGGGCAGGAACGCCTTCCTCGTCGTCGCCGCCGTGGAGGTCGTACTCCTGGCGGAGTTCCCGGATCCGGTCGCGAATGTCGGCTGCGAGTTCGAACTCCAGGTTGCCGGCGGCCTCCTGCATGCGCTCTTCGAGTCGCTCGATCTGGCGGGCGGCCTCGTCGGCGTCGCTGGCGCTAGATCCGGCGACATCGGAGGTGTCGGTCTTGGACCCGGGAAGCGACGTCTCGCCGATCTCCTTCTCGATGGTCGTGGCCTCGTAGCCGTGTTCCTCGTTGTACTCCTGCTGGATCCGGCGGCGACGCTGGGTCTCGTCGATGGCGGCCTCCATGGCGTTGGACCGCCTGTCGGCGTACAGCACCACTTTCCCGTTGACGTTCCGGGCGGCACGGCCCATCGTCTGGACGAGGGTGGTCTCACTGCGGAGGAATCCCTCCTGGTCGGCGTCTAGGATGGCCACCAGGGAGACTTCGGGGATGTCCAGCCCCTCCCGCAGGAGGTTGATACCGACGAGCACCTGGATCTCACCGAGGCGGAGCGACCGGATGAGCTCGTGACGCTCCAGCGTGTCGGTTTCGTCGTGCATATAGGCGACGTCGACGCCGGATTCCTCGAGGAACTCTGTGAGGTCCTCGGCCATGCGCTTTGTGAGCGTAGTGACGAGGACCCGTTCGTCCTCGGGCATCGCGTCGATCCGTTCCATCAGGTCGTCGACCTGGCCCGTCGCCTCGGCGACTTCGACTTTCGGGTCGACGAGGTGGGTGGGTCGAACGATCTGTTCGACGATCTGGTCGCTCTCCTCGCGTTCGTAGTCGGCGGGCGTCGCGGAGACGAACAGGGTCTGGCTGGCCTTCTCCTGGAACTCCTCGAAGGTGAGCGGCCGGTTGTCGTAGGCGGTAGGGAGCCGGAAGCCGTTCTCGACGAGGCTGTCCTTTCGGGACTTGTCCCCGGCGTACTGGCCCTTGATCTGAGGAATCGTCTGGTGGGACTCGTCGACGACGGTGAGGAAGTCGTCGGGGAAGTAGTCCATCAGCGTGTAGGGCGCGTCGCCGGAATCGCGGTCCGAGAGGTGGACGGAGTAGTTCTCGATCCCGGAACAGTAGCCCGTCTCCTTCATCATCTCCAGATCGAAGGTAGTGCGTTCCTCGATGCGCTGGGCGGCGACCAGGTCGCCCTGGCGCTCGAAGTAGGCCACGCGTTCCTCTTTCAGCTTCTCTATCTCCCTGATCGCCTGTTGCAGGGTGTTCTCGGGGATCGAGTAGTGTTCCGCCGGGTGGACGAGGACGGCGGGTTCGGTACTCTTGACGTCGCCCTGCATCGGGTCTACCTTGAGCATGCAGTCGATCTCGTCGCCCCAGAACTCCACCCGGATCGCGAAGCGGCCGTACATCGGGTAGATCTCGACGGTGTCCCCGCGCACGCGGAAGGTACCCTGGGTGAAGTCGACGTCGTTGCGCTCGTAGTTCAGATCGACCAGCCGTTTCAGGAGTTCGTCGCGGTCGATCTCTTCGCCCTGTTCGAGCCGGAGGCTCATGTCGATGTAGTTGCGCGGGTCACCGAGGCCGTAGATGGCCGAGACGCTGGCGATGACGATGACGTCGTCGCGTGTGAGCAGGGAGCGAGTGGCAGAGTGGCGCAGTCTGTCGATCTCGTCGTTGATCGAGGCGTCCTTATCGATGTAGGTGTCCGTCTGCTCGACGTAAGCCTCGGGCTGGTAGTAGTCGTAGTAGGAGACGAAGTACTCGACGGCGTTGTCCGGGAAGAGGTTCCGGAACTCCTCGTA
>Ga0075105_1000030_pt1 | contig 109953 bp, 103 predicted proteins | sample AntDeeMetag02WF5_FD_69800 | JGI IMG/M metagenome (GOLD analysis project Ga0075105, IMG submission 69800) | Saline lake microbial communities from Deep Lake, Antarctica - Antarctic Deep Lake Metagenome 02WF5 | ecosystem: Environmental > Aquatic > Non-marine Saline and Alkaline > Saline | place... | reverse complement strand
CACGTCGAACGCCGATAGACTCACTCCGTTCGTCTATCGAGCCCGGCCTCACGCAGTTCGGCCGGACGCCGGTACGGGCTTACAACCACCACTATGAACCGCTAGCGTTTTCCAGCCGCTCGCCCCAGGTGGTCGTATGAAGCGACGCCAGCGGGTCGAGCGCGCTCGGACGGACTTCGGGCCCCGGGTTACTCCGGAGCGTCCGGGCCGCGGGGTGACGGCCGGATGACGGACGACCGGCGGGCGGACGGAGATGGGGACAGTGGGTACGTCCATCGGCCCAGCGGCGAGCCGGCTGCCCCCGACGCCAACCGACGGTTCGACTGGCGAGGCTGGATTCTCGTCGCCACTATCGCGTTCTCGTTCCTGGTGATCCCCGGACTGATACTACTCTTGCCGGGGTACGCCTCGTCGTTCGGCCTCTCCTTGCGGGACGCCTATCTCGTGTTGCCGCTGTTGCCGGCGTTTCTCCTCGGCGCCGTGGCCGTCTGGTCCGCGGTACGGTCACGAGGCGCCTGAGCGACGCCACCACCGGCTCGCGTTGGCGGGTTCGCCGCCAACGGACCGACCACAGCGTGAATCGTTCCATTCCGTCAGCTCTGTCCCACTCTCATCGTCCGGTTTTGCGGATCCCTATTCGAAACGGCTTAAAAACTAATCTCTGATTATCGACGAGTGAGACTGCCTATTTCCGGGTGTTCAGGGGCCGTCGTCGCCGACGTCGAATAACGATTCGCTTCGAGATACATACTCTGTGTGATATGTTATTAAGTGGTGTTTTGCAAAGACCATCCGTCCCCTGACTCCAATCGTGTCGAACGACAACTACACCAGACGACGAATCGTGAAGACAGTGACCGCCGCCGCAGCGACCGCGGGCCTCGCTGGCTGTGGCGAACCCGGCGGCGACGGAACCGAGACAGACGCGGGCATCGGCGAAGAGACCGACACCGAGGCCGGCATGGGCGAGGAGACCGAGACGGAAGCCGGCGTGGACGAAGAGACCGAGACGACCATGGACGAGGAGACGGAGGACGAAGTCGGCCTCGGCGAAGAGAACGAGACCATGGACGACGAAAACGACACCATGGGCGAGGAGAACGAGACGATGGACGAAAACGAGTCCATGGACGAGAACGAAACCCTCGGCGAAGAGAACGAGACCATGGGGGACGAGAACGAGACGATGGACGAAAACGAGACGAACGAGTCGAGCTAACCCCGCGATCCGTTCGGCCTGAATCGCCCTCCAGGCACCGGAAAACGGCTGTTTTTCACCGACCGACGCGCCGACGAGAGCCGTCGGTACGGCCTCCGAATCGACTGTGTCTGCCGTGAGTCATCGTCACTGCCCGGGTCCCACGACTGGAAACGATGCCCGGCCGTTATCGGGGCGTCACTCGCTCGTGTCCCGGCGAACGGCGATCTCGAACCAGGGACACAGCCGGAGCTGCCGGTAGTACTTCGGGTTCTCGTGGAAGTGCTCGTAGGGGACCCACATGAGCCCGGCGACCTCCTCGGGGTCCGGATCCAGTTCGGTGTCGTGCAGCGTGGCCTGGAGGACGGCACAGACCTCCCACTCGAGGCCCGAATTCTCGTAGTAGCGCTTGTACTCGAACCGGTCGGTGACTTGCAGGTCGTCGTACTGGTCGGGGGTGACGCCGAGTTCCTCTTCGAGTCGTTCGCGCGTGGCCTCCTCCTGGCTCTGTCCCTCGACTGGGTGGGAGGCGACGGTGCCGTCCCAGTGCGTGTCCCAGAGGCGCTTGCCGAAGGCGCGCTGGGCCAGCAGGACGTTGTCGTCCTCGTCGAACAGCAACGCGGTGAACGCCCGGTGCCGAATACCGTCGCCGGTGTGGGCGTCGAGTCGGTTGACCGTTCCCTGCGGTTCGTCGTTCTCGTCGACCGCTATCACGTCCTGGAGGGCGTTCGCGTGGTCCTCCTGCGTGCCGTCCTCGCTCATGAGTACCTCATCGGAGACGGGGGTCATACTCCCTTCGACTGCGGACGGGGTCATGACAGCGATGTGTCACGCGAACGACGTAGTTTTGACGGTCAGGATGCACCGTTCAGGGCGACTCGCCCGGTGATGGGTCGTACGCCTCCCCGACGGGGAGCCAGAGCGTGCGTTCTCGCACGTCGAACGAGAGGTGTGACTCGGTCAGGATCTCCCCGTCGACGCTGATGTCGTCGGGTTCGCCGGACAGATCGATTTCGAGCCGTCGCGTCTCGAACCGGCTGACGTGTTCGGCGTCGTTCCCCAGTGCCGTCTGTACCGACTCCTCGATGAGGTCCAGCGTCGACGTGTCCTCTATCACCGTGACCTCGAGCAGTCCGTCCTCGACGTCCCCCTGGGACCGTCCCGTACTGGGAAAGCCGCGCGCGTTGCCGACGAACACGACCTTGGCGTCACACGAGATGGGGTCGTCGTCGTCCGGTTCGATCCGTACTCGCAGGTTGTCGAACTCCCGGAGCGTCGACGCCGTCGTCATCGCGTAGGCGAGGGTTCCCCACCGTTCCTTGGCTTCGGGGTCGGTGTCGGCACTGGCCTCGGCCGTCAACCCGGCGACGACGGAGTTGAGAAACGGCGTGTCGTTGACGAGGCCGACGTCGATGCGTCGCCGGTCGCCGCGGTCGATCACGTCGAAGCCGTGTTCGATGCCGGTCACGCCGACGTTTCCCGCGAAGTTGTTGCCTGTTCCGACCGGGACGACGCCGAACAGGGTGTCCCCGAACGCGTCGGCCCGGGCCAGGCCGCGGACTGCGCGCGTCAGCGTCCCGTCGCCACCGGCGGCCGCCACGACGTCTGCCTCCGCGGCAGCGGTCGCCGCCTTCTCGACGATGTCCTCGGCCGATTCCGTCTCGCGGACCTCGTAACGGCGCTCCTCGGCCAGCCGGCGGATCCGTTCGTCGTGATTGGCGTCACCGGACGCGGGGTTGTGGACGAGTATCCGCCGAAGGGTTCCCGGCGGGTCGTCGGCCGGAGATGTCACGTCACTAGCCAGGCGGTCCGAACGCAAAAGTGTGTCTGCACCGTCATGTAAACTGTGTACGTCGTCGACCTTCACACTCACACCCGGTTCTTCCACGGCTTCCGGTCGCGAGCGACGCCGTTCGACCCGCTCGGGGCAAGATTGCTCGACGGAGTCGCCCGCCGTCGCGACGTCGACGGATTCGCGATCACCAACCACGACTACTGCTACCGGCCCGACGCCGCTCGGTCTGTCGTCGTCCCCGGCATCGAGATAACGACGACGGAGGGCCACCTCCTGGTCGTGGGGCCCGACCCGCCCGAGGCGACCGTCCCGGAACGACTGACGCCGGCCGAGGCAGTCGAACTGGCTCACCAGCACGACTGCGCCGCGATCATGGCGCATCCGTTCCGCAACAGCATGTTACCAGGGAGCAGTGCCGACTTCGACGCCATCGAAGTCAACGGCAAGCACGCCGGCGACGTCGAGCGGGTCGAGACGCTCGCCCGGCAGCGCGAACTACCGCTCGTCGGGGGCAGTGACGCCCACTACCCCATCGAGGCGGGTCGCGCGGTCACGCTCGTCGACGCCGAGCGGCTGACCCCCCGGAGCGTCGTCGAGGCGATTCGCGACGGACGCGTCGAACCGGCGGTGCGGGACCATCCCACGGACCAGATCCTTCGGAAAGTCTACCGTCAGGTCCATCGCCTGAAGGGCCACGTCGAAGAGAAGGCACCGGTCAACGCTCCCGGTGGCGCTCCTCCCCCGCAGACCGACTAGCCCCCGTTTCGTCGTCCACCGCGTCGCCCGCGCTCCCAATCGGCTCCACCCCGATTTCGCCCGATAGCTCCTGCATGCTGGACTGGTTCAGTTCCACGCCGTCCTCCAGGCATCGCTCGACGACGAGCTGCAGAAACGTCGTCCGAATCCGGCTGCGCTGGGAGCGCAGTTCCACCGGGAAGAACGCGCGTGCAGTGACGACGACCTCCGATTCGAGGAGTTCGGTCACCCGGACAGTCGGCGCCGGCGTCTCGACGAGTTCGTCGTACTCGTCTGCGACGGTCCGGATGGTCTCGATGGCCTCGTCGAGTTCGTCGTGCTGGACTGCGAACTCGTAGGAGAAGCCGACGGGGTCGTGGGACGTGAGGTTGCGGACGACGGTCGTCGAGAGTTCGCTGTTCGGGACGACGATTATCTCGTTGTCGAGCGTCCGCACGCGCGTCACGCGCAGGTCGATGCCGATGATGATCCCTTCCTCGTCCTCCCAGCGGATCCGGTCGCCGATGTTCACGTCGGGGTCCTGGACGAGGAAGGCGCCGGCGACGAAGTTCCCGAGGACGTCCTGGGCGCCGAGACCGACGGCCAGGGTCACCCCGGCCGCGATGAGCGCCGAACCGGCGAAGGCCCCCCGGAAGTCGGCGGCGCTGGCCCCGACGACGACGGCGAGCAACACGACGGCGAGTCGGAGGAAGCTCAACACGCCGTCGGCCATCGTCTCGTCGAACTTGGATCGCTGGAGCGCCACGCGGCCGATAGTCTCGACGAGTGCCCGGCCGACAACGTAGAGACCGAGCGCGATGACGGTGAACTCGACGATGTTCTGCAGCAGGTTCGAGTAGGTCGCCAGGACGTCGACGAGGAAGTCGGGGCCGAACTGCATACCCCGACTTGTCGCTGCAGAGGCAAGAACCTCAGTCCGTCCGGCGTCGGCAGCGGTCGATCCGACGGATCTTTCGGCGACTACCAGTTATGTCCCTGTCATCTTTCCCTGTCGGTCCCCAAGGGATATCGTACGCATGGCCACGGACGACTCCGAATCGCGGACACAGCGTGTCACCGAACTCTTCGAGAACGGGATTCCGGACGAGGAATCGTCGGTCGCGAGCCTGACGGGCGAGTTCTACCGGGGTGAAGTCGACCGGATGGCGACCTGGCGCGGTCGCCTCGACCAGACCACGAACTGGGCCGTCGTGGTCGTCGGTGCGATACTGACGTGGGCCTTCTCCAGTGCGGACAATCCCCACTACGTGATACTCATCGGCGTGTTCGGCGTCACGGCATTTCTCGCGATGGAGGCCACCCGCTACCGGGAGTACGACATCTGGCGGAACCGGGTTCGCGTCCTCCAGCGGGGCCTCTACGCACAGATGTACGCGCCCGACCCGTCGGACGACGCCGGCTGGCAGGCGAAACTCGGGAACGAACTGCGCGACCCGGAGTTCGAGATGAGCTACAGGGAGGCGCTCACCCACCGGCTCCGGCGGTCCTACGTCGCGTTGTTGTTGCTCCTGCTCGCGGCCTGGATCGCCCGGATCACCGTTTTCGAGGCGTCTGAGACGTGGGAGCAGACCTCGTCGATTCTCACGATCCCTGGCCAAGTCGTCACCGGGATCGTCGTGGGATTCTACGTCCTCGTCCTCGCGGTGGCCGCGTGGTCGGCCCGCGGCGGGAGAGTCAGGGAGTTCCAGGAATAGGGGCTTCGAACGGTCCGTCAGCCGGCTTCCGTCCCGGTCGGTCAGCCCAGTTGCTCGTCGAGAATGAGCCTCGTCTTGGTACTCACGACGTCGTCGAGTTCTCGTGCCTGCGTGATCAGTTCGTTGACGCCCTCGGTGTCGGCGCAGTCGACCACGAGGACGATGTCGTCCTCGCCGGAGACCTGCCAGACGAAGTCTACTTCGGGCCACTCGGCCACCCGGTCGCAGACGGCCTGTGTGTCGACGTTGACGTCGACGCCGACTTCGATCATCGCTTTGACGTTCCCGGTCTGCGTAGCGATCGTGAAGCGTTCGATCACGCCCTGGTCCAGCAACCGCTCGACGCGGTTGCGGACGGTGCCCTCCGACGTGCCGACGCGGTCGGCGATCTCCGTGTAGGGTGTGCGCGAGTCCCGGCGGAGGATATCCAGGATCTCCTGGTCGAGGTCGTCCATCGAGGTCGAATACTACCGGGGGTCCGTACTTGAGGATTGCGAAATTCGTAACTCGGCTTCGAAAGCAACCCTTATACGCCACAACTTTGTACGTATCTCGTAATGGCTGACGCATACGTCGCGCTGGAGGGCGAACGCGTCGTGGAAGCACGCTCGCGCGCACCCGGTGAGGCGCGTGGTGAAGTCGTGTTCACGACCGCGTACACGGGCTACGAGGAGAGCCTGACCGACCCGTCCTACGAGGAACAGATTCTCACGTTCTCGTACCCGCTGATCGGCAACTACGGCGTCCGGGAGGAACGCTTCGAGTCCGACCGCGTCCACCCGCGCGCCGCCGTCGCCCGGGAACTGACTGACGACGTCGCCGAGTGGCTCGAATCGGAGGGCGTCCCCGCCGTCGACCACCTCGACACCCGCGACGTCGTCACCGAGATTCGCGACGAGGGGGCGATGAAGTGCGGCATCTCGGCCGGTCCGGACGCGAGCGAGGAGAAGGCCCTCGAACAGCTCCGCCAGTGCAAGCACATGTCGGACCACACGACAATCGGCGAGCAGGTCAGCGTCGACGAGGTCGAGGTCCACAACGCCGAGGGCGACGGCGCGACCGTCGCGCTCGTCGACTGCGGCGCGAAGGGGTCGATCATCTCCTCGCTCGTCGAGCGCGAGGCCACCGTCCACGTCTTCCCCCACGACGCCACCCGGGACGACGTCGAATCCGTCGACCCCGACCTGCTGTTCATCTCGAACGGCCCCGGCGACCCGGTGAACTTCGAGGCCGCCGGCGACCTCGTCGAGCAGAAGGTGGGGGAGGTCCCCCTCGCGGGCATCTGTCTCGGCCAGCAGGTCGTCGCCAACGCGCTGGGCGGCGAGACCGAGAAGATGGAGTTCGGCCACCGCGGCGTCAACCAGCCGGTCCGTGACCTGCGCTCCGGTCGCGTCGTCATGACGACGCAGAATCACGGCTACACCGTCGCCGACCCCGGCGAGAAACTGGACGTCACCCAGGTCAACGTCAACGACGACACCCCCGAGGGCCTGGAGAACGACGACCTCCAGATCATCACGCGCCAGTACCACCCCGAGGCGAATCCCGGTCCGAACGACTCGCTGGACTTCTTCGACGACGTGCTGGCGCTCGCCGAGGACTGAGGTTCTGTCCGCCCTGCTCGCGACGGCCTACCAGTCGCTCGTTACGTCTTTTCGTACGACTGTCCGCGGTAGGTCAGCGTGGCCGTCTCGTCGTTGCCGTTGTCGTCGTCGTTCTCGACGCTCGCGTCCGCGCTTCCCCCGTCGTCGGCCCGCCCCGGAACGGCGTTAGCATCGCTGCGGACCGGGCGGCCGCGATACGTGATTCGGCTGGCACGGTCGTCCTCGACAGTGGTCGGTTCCTCCGGCCGTTGACCGTCGACGAACTCGATGACGTTGTCCAGGAGCTGTGTCCCGGTCTTTCGGTGGACCCAGCAGTGGTACGCGCTCCCAGGGGTTTGGAGGACGAGTCGATGTTTTCGAAGTCCCCTGCTGTAGCTAACCGACGCGATGGAATCGTGGGGCACCTCGACGACCTCGTCGGTCTCGCGTTTGCCGACGAGACAGAGCGTCCGGCGTCCCGTGATCAGGATCACCGTCCGTCGATCGCCATCGGGCGAAACGGTGTTGCCCTTCGTTCCGAGCCCGACCCCCCGCTTTCCGTTCGTGAGGACGTAGACCGGCGCCTCTGTCTCGGCGAGGTACGTCACCGGGGGTTCGTTCAGCGGCCTCATCTCGGCGTAGCGACCTTCGCGTCCGGCGAGCACGCTCATCGTCACGGAGTCGTCCGACGCCATCTCGGAGAGCGTGAACGCCTGGTCTGCGACCTGGGCGTCCGTCATCGGCGGACTGTGGTAGCGAGCGCCAAAATTGTCTTCCGGTTCACAGTATGACTGGCTTGCCGACCGTTATTACCATTCCGAATATACCGTTTCAGGGCCCTGGTCCAGATATTATGGCTTTTATCACCCTATTAAAAATGCGTTCCGGAAGAAATGTAGAAATATTCGGCACGTTCGACAAGTTCTCGACGACGGCGGAGCCCGTGATGCGGGCACTGCGAGATGGGTACGAGAACCGATCGGCAACCGGCACCCGGGCTTCCGGGCCCACGTTTATCTGATTCGTCGCCGACGTCGGATAGTAGATGCGCCTCGTAGACACACATACGCACGCGTGGGGTCCCGACACCGCCGAGTTGCCCTGGTACAGCGCCGACCTGCCGCCGGAGTGGGAAGGTCCCTACACGCATGCCGACCTCGTCGCCGACATGGACGCCGCCGACGTCGACGAGGGCGTCCTCTTGCCCACGTCCATCTACGGGCGCGGCGAGCGGGCCAACGAGTACACGTTGCGGGCCATCGAGGCGCACCCGGACCGCCTCTGGGGGGTCGGCGTGGCCGAGTACTTCGACGACGAGGCCGACCAGCGACGCCACGTCCGGCGCGTGACGGGCCACGAACGGATGCTCGGCGTCCGCTTCCACGCCTGCTTCGAGTACGGGCCGACGCCGGGCGAGATGGACCGCGACGCCGAGTGGGTCGCGGACGACCCCCTCGACCCGCTGTACGACGAACTCGCCGCCCAGGACGGGGCCGTCTTCGTCCTCCCGAAGCCCGAGCAACTCGGGCTGCTCGCCGACGTGGCCGACGCCCACCCTGACGTGCCCATCGTGGTCGAGCACATGGCCTGGCCGGACGATGACACGTCCCCGGACGAGGCGCCGTGGACCGACTTTGCGGCGCTGGCCGAGCGAGACAACGCCTACGTCAAGGTGAGTTCGGTACCGCGCACGTCCGACGAGCCTTGGCCGTATCCGGACCTCGAAGGATACCTCACGAACCTCCTCGAGTGGTTCGGGCCAGAACGGCTCATGCTCGGGTCGGACTACCCATGGCTGGACAGCACGTCCACGATGGACGAGTGCCTCTCCTGGGTCGAGGCTGCCGACTACCTCTCGGCGCGGGACCTCTCGTACCTCTCGCACCGGACCTTCGACGACCTCCGGACCTGATTGCCCGGCCGTCGAAACGAGTGCTTGCGCTGCTTCCCGAGTTCGGCTGAGGACACGAGTACCGGTGGAGACGACTCGCTCAGTGCCGACCCCGCTGGCTCGTTCGGGCCTGTCGGGAGCGTCTGACGAATCGCGCAGCTGGTGCGCTCGAACTCACCGCCTCTGCGTCGGCTGGTTTGCGAATAACCCCTCGATAGCTGTGCGTGCTCACCAGAACAACTCGCTTACCTTCCGTTTGCGGGCGTCTTGACCCCCACAACGGGAAAGAATATCCCCGGACCTGAGAGTGAAAATCCATGGACTTGCAGGCGATACCACGACCAGACCGGGACGTACTCGATCAGCTCGCGGGATTCACGGGACTCGGCTGGACGACGTCGATACTCGGTTTTCTCAGCACCGCGATGGGGTACGGGAACGCCCTCGTCAGCCGGTTCGTCGCCGACTCGCGCTCGCTACTGTACGTCGGCGTCGTCTTCTTCCTCGCGACGCTCGGTCTCGACAGGCTCGCCAACGCGGCGCGTGACAACTGACGCACCGGTCCGGTCGACGGTGGTGCACGACTGGCCCTCGCCTCTCCCGTCACCGGGCGGGAGGCCGGGGCTCCGCAGCAGGGGTACATTTTTACTCGGCCGGTGGATTGATAAAAACGTGTGAGGACATCTGAACGGACCAGAGAGGCACTCGGACTGCTCGTCGTCTTCGGATCCGGCCTCGGGATGGTCGCACTCCACGTCGTCCACGTGTTCCGTACTGACGAGAACTTCGTCACCTTCCTCTCCGGTATCTTCATTCCGATTATCCTCTCGCTGGGGCTGGTCGCGGGCGGAATCTGGCTCTGGCAGTCGGACGTGTCCGGCTGGGCAGTCCTCAGTGTGGGGTGCTGGTGTCTCGTCGGCAGCGCCGTCCTCGGGGCCGGTGCAATGTTGATCGTCGTCTACCAGCAGGCGAAGGGCGTCGTGCTGGACGACACGCTGTTCGTCGTCGGCGACGCCGTCTCGATCGGTTCCGTCGCCGGGTTCGTCGTCGGGATCTACGACACGAGACAGCGATGGGCTCGCGAAGCGGTCGCCGTCGAGCGGGACCGATCCTCGCGACTGAGCCGGCAACTCTCCGTCCTGAACCGGATCCTCCGGCACGACATCCGCAACGGGGCCAACGTCATCAGCGGGCGCGCCGAACTCATCGCACAGAACGGACGGGCCGAGGGCGAACACGTCGACGCGATCAGGGAGCGGGCCGACGCGCTCGCCGCCCTCGGCGAACACGCCAAGTCCATCGAACAGATGCTCCGGGAGGAGACCACCGAGCGGCAGACGGTCGATCTGGCGGCGGTCGTCGAATCCGCCGGAGACCGCGTCCAGCAGTCCTACGACGCCGTCGAGGCGAAGGTCGCGACACCGGAACGCGCCCGCGTCACCGCGCACCCGCTCGTCGACCTGGCGGTCGAACACGTCGTCGAGAACGCCGTCGAACACAACGACGCCGAGTGTCCGTACGTAGAGATAAACGCCAGTCGCCTCACCCGCGACGGCGAGGCGTTCGTGGAAGTCCGCGTCGCCGACGACGGCCCGGGAATCCCGGCGGCCGAAGTGAACGTGCTGGAACGAGGGTACGAGACCCCGCTCGAACACGGGAGCGGCCTCGGCCTCTGGATCGTGAACTGGATCGTGACCGAGTCCGGCGGCGGGATCTCCTTCGACGAGAACGATCCCCGGGGGAGCGTCGTGACGCTCCGCTTCGAGGCCGAGTCCGACGCGGAGACGTCCTGACGCGCCGCTCGGTCGGCCTGCCGACGTGGAAAGAAAACGCGACGAACTGGACTGGGTCAGGAGAGACGAACGGTACAGGCTGGACGCGCGGTCGCCGCGTCTACCGACCCCACTCGCGCTGGGTCTTGGGGCGGGCCTTCACGTCCTGCACCGAGAGGGGCTGGTCGTTGGCGTTGATAGCCTCCAGCGCGGCCTCGGCGGACTCCAGGGTCGAGAAGTAGGTGACCGTGTTCTCGACGCAGGCTTCGAGTACCTCGCGGTCACGGGAGAGCACGAGGTCGACGTCGCCGTCCTGGATGGCCTGGATGATCGCGTCGGTGTCCGCGAAGTCGTCGAAGTCACGGACGTCGAAGTGTTCCTCGAAGCCGAGCACCGGAAGGTCGACGATGGCGATGCCCTCGAGGGGAATCGGCTTGCCGACGCACTGCTGGGCCTTCTGATAGGCCTTGCCGAAGGAGCCAGCGGTGCCCATGACCTCGCCGGTGGACTTCATCTCCGGGCCGAGACGGGGGTCCGAGCCCTTCAGGCGGTCGAAGGGGAGCACGACCTCCTTCACGGAGACCTGCTCGGGGATCTGCTCCTCGTAGTCGAGTTCGTCCAGGCTGGCCCCGGCCATCACCTTCGCCGCTATCTTGGCGATGGGGACGCCGGTGGTCTTCGCGATGAAGGGAACCGTGCGCGAGGAGCGCGGGTTCGCCTCGAGGACGTACACCTCGCCGTCCCTCACTGCGAGCTGGACGTTCAGCAGGCCGACGGTGTCGAGCGCGTCGGCGATCTCCTCGGCGATTTCGCGGATGCGCGGCATGACGGCCTCGATCTCGTCGGAGCGGGGCGGAATCATGCAGGCGGAGTCCCCGGAGTGGACGCCGGCGGTCTCGACGTGTTCCATCACGCCGCCGATGAGCACGTCGTCCTCGTCGGCGACGGCGTCGACGTCCAGTTCGACGGCGTCGGAGAGGAACTCGTCCACGAGGATGGGCTTGTCCGGACTGACGCGGACGGCCTCCTCGATGTAGGTCTTCAGGTCGTCGTCGTTGTAGACGACGTCCATCGCGCGGCCGCCGAGCACGTAGCTCGGGCGCACGAGGACGGGGTAGCCGATGTCGTGGGCGAGTTCCAGGGCCTCTTCCTCGGAGAAGGCGGTGCCGCCCTGGGCCTGGGCGATTCCCAGGTCGTCCATCAGCTGGTTGAACCGTTCGCGGTCCTCCGCCAGGTCCATCGCGTCGACGGAGGTGCCCATAATCTCACAGTCGAGTTCGCGGCGGGCGAGTTCCTGTTCGAGCGGGTGGCCGATGTCGACCGACGTTTGCCCACCGAACTGGACCATCACGCCGTCGGCGTCGGTCGCCTCGACGACGTCGGCGACCTCCTCGGCCGTGACGGGCTCGAAGAAGAGGCCGTCTGAGGTGTCGTAGTCCGTCGAGACGGTCTCGGGATTGTTGTTGACGACGTGGGCGTCGATACCCGCTTCCTCCAGGGCGCGGACGGCGTGGACCGAGCAGTAGTCGAACTCGACGCCCTGCCCGATGCGGATGGGGCCGCCGCCGACCACGACGACGCTCTCCATTTCGGGGTCGATCTGGAGCTCGTTGCGGTCGATGCCCGAGACCGGGTCCCGCGTCGAGTAGTAGTACGGCGTCGTCGCCTCGAACTCGCCGGCACAGGTGTCGACGAGCTTGAAGTCGCGGTGGACCGTCTCGGCCTCGACGTCGTCGACGGTGACGCCCGCGCCATCTGCCTTCGGTGTCGGTTCGTCACTCTTCTCGGCCAGGTCCGCCTCCGAGACCCAGGAGGCGTGGGTGTCGTTGAACTCGCCGCCGGCCATCGCGGTGATCTCCTGGTCGGTGAAGCCGGCCTCGGCCGCGGTCGGGAAGTCGCCGTTCTGGGCGGCCTCGGCGGCCGCCTCGATGCGTCCGAAGCGCTCGACGTACCACCGCTCGATGTCCGTCAGGTCGACGATTTCGTCGACCGTGTAGCCGCGGGCAAACGCCTCGAAGATGGCGTAGGGACGGTCCGGTGTCGGACGAACGAGGTAGTCCGCTTCGAGTTCGTCGTCGTCGAGTTCGTTCCAGTCGACGGCGGGGTCGTACTCGGAGGAGCGCAGTGCCTTGAGCATCGACTCTTCGAACGTTCGACCGATGGCCATCGCCTCGCCGGTCGACTTCATCGCCGTCGTGAGCTCGAACTCGACGTCGGCGAACTTGTCGATGGGCCAGCGGGGAACCTTGGTGACGACGTAGTCGATCGCCGGCTCGAAGGCGGCCGTGGTCTCGCCGGTAATCTCGTTGGTGATTTCGTGGAGGCGCTTGCCCATCGCGACCTTGGCAGTGACGCGAGCGATGGGGTAGCCCGTCGCCTTGGACGCCAGCGCCGAGGAGCGGGAGACGCGCGGGTTCACCTCGACGACGCGGTACTCGCCGCCGGGCGTGCCGTCGTCGCGCCAGGCGTGCTGGATGTTACAGCCGCCCTCGATGCCGAGTTCGCGGATGACCTTCAGCGCCGAGTCGCGCATTTGCTGGTGGCCCTCGTCGGGGATGACCTGCGAGGGCGTGACGACCGTCGACTCGCCGGTGTGGATCCCCATCGGGTCGATGTTCTCCATGTTGCAGATGATGATACACGAGTCGTCGGCGTCGCGCATCACTTCGTACTCCAGTTCGACCCAGCCGGAGATGGATTCGGTGACCAGGACTTCGCTGTTGCGCGAGAGGCGCAGGCCCTTGCGGACGCGCTCGACGAGTTCGTCCATGTCGTCGACGACGCCCGACCCGGACCCGCCGAGGGTGTAGGTCGTGCGCGAGATGACGGGGAGTCCGCCGACTTCGTCGACGGCGTCTTCGACGCGCCCGCGGAACGCCTCCTCGTCGAAGTCGGTGACCGACTCGTCCTCGTCCAGCGAGATGGTCGTCGAGCGGGCGACCGGCTCGCCGATGTTCTGCATCCGCTGGCGGAAGAGGTCACGGTCCTCCGTCGCGTAGATGGTGTCCAGCGGCGTCCCCATCACGTCGACGTCGTACTCCTCGAGGACACCTTCCTCGGCGAGTTCGGCGGTGACGTTCAGCCCCGTCTGGCCGCCTAGGCCGGCGATGACGCCGTCCGGGTCCTCCTTGCGGATGATCTCCGAGATGGCCTCGGTGTTGATCGGTTCGAGATACACCTTGTCGGCCATCTCGGGGTCGGTCATGATCGTCGCCGGGTTCGAGTTCACCAGAACGACGCGTGCGCCCTCTTCCTGCAGGGCACGACACGCCTGTGCGCCCGAGTAGTCGAACTCGGCTGCCTGTCCGATCTGGATCGGGCCGCTCCCGATAAGCAGTATCGTGCGGTCCTCGTCCTTTGTCATTACCCGAACGGAGTTCGCTCATCGTAATAAGCCCGGCGAAAAGTTACGAACTCCGCAGGGAGATTTCGAAGATCGTAATGTCTGCCGGTACCACGGTACCGGTTCACGAAGAGAGGCCGAACTGGCAGGGCGTTGGCCTCACTTTCGGTCGGTCGCCAAAACGACTGTCGATCCGGTACGATACGTCTCCGATCCAGTACGATACGTCTCGTTCGTCCGCGCACTCGCGAACGCATGCGTAGGGAAAGCGGAGTCCGTAGAACGAACAGTTGGGAGTTTCGGCACCGAATCGGATCAGTTCCGGGGTGTCGGAAACTGGTACCGGTAGGGCCGGTCGCAGATGATCTCCACGTCTCCCCGGTCGGCCCGTCGGCCGAGGACCGTCGCTACCTCGTGCGCGCTTTCGAACTCCTCGCCGCGGTCCTCGAGGAGAGCGAGTATCTCACGGGCCGTCAGCGGTTCGTCGACGTCGGCGGCGGCCACGACCGTTCGGATCCGCTGAAAGTCGGTATGGCGGATGGCCATGTGTCAACGGATAGTGACGCAACAACATATAATCGCGTCAGACGCGCGTCAGACGTTCCGCAGTCCGACGGTTTTCGCCAGCGACCAAACACGTCGGGGCGACCACCGGCCCGGTCAGATAGCTGTGTCGTGTTCCGTCTCCAGGTTCCGCTCGGCGCGGTACTGCTCGACGAACGCGTCGACGTCGAACTCCAGCATCTGCTCTTCGAACTCGTCCATCACCGCCTCGTCCTCGGCGTGGCTGATGGCGTGTTCCATCAGTTCGACCAGCAACTCGACGATGATTTCGTGCAACCGGCGCGAGTCGAACTGCGTCGCCCAGACCAGCGCGTAGCCGACGGTGCCGTCCTCGGCGACGTCGGCGGCGACGACCCGCTCGGGGAACTCCTCCATCACGCTGCCCATCGCGTGGGCGGTGGTGAACTCCTCGAACTCGTCGGCGGGTTCGACCGTCTCCTGAAGCACTTCCACCAGGAACTCCGGGACCCACCGCGAGAGCGGGTGCATGTCCATCACGACGGCGTGGGTCTCGCCGCACTCGCAGTCGAACTCCCGCAGTCCCATGTCCAGGTCGCGGACCGCCTTTCGCGCCCCGCAGGGCAGTTCGAGGACCTTGCCACCGCCCGGTGCCTCCGAGTCACTCATTGGTCGAGATTGCGCGTTCGCGGGGTTAAATGACGCGACTTGGGTTGCCAGGTCCCCACACGCGCGCGTGGCCCGTCTCGTAACCGATTCCGGTCGCCTCAGATTGATTCCTCCTCGTCGGCCGCTGCACGTGCCTGCTCGTACGCGTCGGTCACAACAGCGATGCCGAGTACCTGGAAGATGACGCCGAGGACGACGCCGAGGAGCGCGACGAGCGCCTGCGGATTCTCCAGGGTCGACCCGGTCGTCGCGGCCGCGCCGCCATCGAAGACGAAGAAGGTGAGGGCGAGCGGCACACCGCTGGCGACGAGAAAGCCGGAGAACCCGAGGACGAACAGGATGCCAGCGATCGGAAGCGGGTCCGCCGTGAACAGTTCGAAACTCCGGGTCACCGTGTCGAACCACCCCTCGTCTTCGAGCGCGATCACCTGTCGCAGGTAGACGAACACCAGCATGAGTGGCCAGCCGATAACCGCACCGATAAGCGGAATCACCGACACTATCGCGATGAGACCCGCTATCGCACCGCCGATGACCAGTGCCTTCAGTGCCGCCGGACCGAACTCCTCCGCGACGTCGTCGACCGGAAGCGCCTCCTCGGCGTCGCTCGCGAACAGTCTGATTGCGATGAGACGGACGAGTTCGCCCGTCAGGAGGAGCGCGAACGCCAGCGCCAGGATGGCGGGAATCGAGAGGTCGAGCGCGAAGGGCAGATTCGCCCCCGCCTGTGCCAGCGCCTCCTGCTGCTGGGGTCCACCACCTAGTATCTCGCCGAACAGCCACTCCTGGACGTGTCTACTGATCGACTGTCCGACGATCAGGTTCGCGAGCGCCACGGCGAGCAACAGCAGGCCGACGACGATGCCGCGCGCGCTGAACGTCCCCTGCAAGCCGTTCCGGAAGCTCTCCCCGACGCCCACAGACATGTCTACTGGGGCGCAGGAAGCTGTAATAAGAATGTGGATTCGTCGTCAGGTCAGGGCCAGTCGTCGCGCTGCTCTTCCTCGGGCAGCGCGTCGGGCGTCTCGGAGTCGCCAAGCTGCCAGTCGGCGGCCTCGGCGGCGTCTTCGACGGCAAGGTACTCCCAGCCGGCCTCCTCGGCGAGGTCGGCGTCGGCGTCTTCGGTGCCGACGAGGACGTGGCGGTCGGTGTCGAACTGGGCCATCACGTTGGCGAGGCTCTCCTCGCGGCTCCGCGGGCCGGAGAAGAAGTCCTGCCGGATGCGGTGTTTCCGGCAGAAGTTCGTCACGACGTAGGTCGGCTGCTCGGAGACGACGCCCACGTACTCGGACCACTGGCGGGCGTCGGTGAACACCTCGTCGGGGTGGGCCAGTTCCTTCAGCGCCGCCAGCTCGAACGCGAGTGTCATGTCGCCACTGCCGCCGTTCATACGCGGAACTCCGCCGCGGCCGGAAAAAAGGCCGTCGGTCCGCTACCGCTGCTCTCGTCGGGCGTCTTCGAGTTCGTTCGCGTGTTCGTTCGCCCGCTGGAGTTCGCGAACCGCCTTGCCGTCGCTCTGGCCGTGTGAGTAGTTGATCGACGCGTCGAGCAGTGAGAACGCGCTCGGGTCGTCACAGCTCTCGTCGTCACTCGCTCCGAACCACGCTCGGACGCGGGACCACGCGGCCCTGATCATAGCAGAAATTCCGCGTCCAGTGACAAAAGTTTCCGGGGGGTCGTCCGCCCTACTCGGCCGTCGCGGGAACGTCTTCGAGGAGTTTGTCCATGTCGACGTCCTGCTCGGTGAGCAGCTCTTTCTTGTCGCCGATCTGGTGTTCCTCGCGAATGAGCTTCTTGAACTTGGACTGCTGGGAGAGGTCGCCGATGAGCACGCCGCCGATGAGTTTGCCGTCCTTGAACGTGAGTCGGCGCCACTCGCGCTCGCCGTACTTGGCCTCGGCCTCCGCGTCGCCGAGCGTCGGGTGACCGAAGGAGAGGAACGGGAAGTCGAAGTGCGTGATAGAGTAGGTGGACACCCAGCGGAACGCCTCCTCCTCGGTGTCGTCGTCGACGTCGGCGACCATGTTGGTGCCGGCGATGGAACCCTGCTCCTTGGCCGAGCCCCAGGCGCCGTTCTGGGCGCGTTCGTCGAGGATGGTGTCCCAGAACTGCGTGATGTCGCCCGCGGCGAAGACGTCCTCGTCGTTGGTCCGCATGTACTCGTCGACGATGACGCCGTTGTCGGTCTCGATACCGCTCCCGCGCAGGAACTCCGTGTTGAAGTTCAGGCCGATGGCGACGCCAGCGAAGTCGCCGTCGTAGCGCTCGCCGTTGGGGTCGACCGCAGCGACGATCCGGTCGTCCTCGTCGGTCTCGAAGTGGTCGACGCCGGAGTCGAACTGGGGCGTGACGCCCTTTTCGCGCATCGCGTCGTGGAGGATTTCGGCGCCGTCGAGCGAGAGCGCGTAGCGCCACCAGCGGTTGCCCCGCATCAGGAAGTTCGCCTCGATCTCCTGGGCGCCGCAGATGGCCGCCAGGTCGATGCCCAGCAGGCCGGCGCCGACGATGATTCCCTTGTCGGCCTCCTCGGCGTGTTCGCGGATGGCCCGTGCGTCCTGGAACGTCCAGAAGTGGTGGAGGCCGTCGGCGTCGGAGTTGTCGACGGGCAACTGGGCGGGCGTGCCGCCGGTCGCGATCAGCAGTTTGTCGTACTCGTAGACGTCGCCGCTGTGGGTGTGTATCTCGTGTGCGTCGGTGTCGACGCTGGTAACGTGCGTGTTGAGTTCGAGGCCGATGTCACGCTCGTCGTACCAGTCCGGTTCGTGGATGGAGATAGGCGCCTCCGGCAGCTTGCCCTTGGCGAACTCCTTGATGAGAATACGATTGTAGAGAGTTTCACCCTCGTCGGTGATGACCGTGACGTCGGCGTCCGGGTCCGCTTCCCGGATCGTTTCGGCCGCGGACGACCCCGCAATGCCATCACCGATTATCACGTGCGACGTGCTCATGACCGGAGGATTAGATACCGGGCTTAATGTGGATTGCTATCTCCGTCGAATTTGCGAGGCGGCGCCACGGTCGGCTGACGACGGCTATCGGGAGGTTGAAGGACGTCGCGGGCGAACACCCGTCGATGAAACTCCGCCAGAACGTTCGTCACTGGGCGTCGAAACAGGCACTGACGATGCCGGTCGTCGGCGAGAAGGTGAGCGACTGGCTGGTGGACCTGCACACGCGCGTGTTCCTCGACCGGGCCGATGAGGGGCGCGCCGAGGAACGACGCGAACACCTCGACGAGTTCTTCGAGGTGACGATGGACGTCTACGTCACCGCGCTCCAGGCGGGCTTCGAGGAGGCCCAGGCCCGTGAGATAACGCACATTCTGGCGAACTTCGACTTCTACAACCACGGCTGGACGGAGATGATGGAGTTCCCCGTCGACGAACTCGACGTTCACTACCGGCGCTACGCCGACTTCTTCGAGGCCCACGGCATCACCATCGACGCGCCGATGGGCGAGTTCCGTCCCCCAGAAGGCATCGCCGAGGCCCCCTCGACCCCGGAGAAACTCGACGAACCCGAACACCCCTACGCCGAGGGCGGCTTCGCCGACGACGTGTACGTGGAGACTGGCGACGGCGAACTGGTCGTCGGCGGCGATGAGGAACCCGACGACGTCGACCCCAGCGACGCGCCCGGCGTCCGCGACGGCGACTGAGTACTGTCGCTCCCTCCAGCCCTTTTCCGCGAGTCGCTGTCCGGCTAGTCGGCGGCGGCGATCTCGTCCGGCTCGGGCCAGCAAATCGGTTCTCGCTGGCGCCACTCGTGGTCGATGTCACGCATGAGCAGTGCGCAGTCGAACTCGACTCCGGAGAATCGACCGTCGTCCTCGAAGTAACTCGACGCGACGCGTTCGACGGCCATCGGCGTCACCGACCACTCGTACGTCTCCAGTTCGATGCCGTCGTATTCGTCGCCCGCCTTGCTCGGCGAGTAGCCCAGCGACCCGCGCTGGAAGAACTCGGACGCCGCCGCTACAGAGTCGAACACCGACTCGTCGGGGAGGGAATCGGTCACTGACCCGGCGACGTGGACGCGGGCCTCAGCATCGTCGCTCTCCATCGTCACCTCGTACCGGTCGTCGCGCTCGGCGACGGTGAAGGTCGCCTGATGGTGTTCGCTACTGAACACCCGACCGCCGAACAGCGTCGTCAGGTTCGAGGACGTGTCCCGCCGGGGAACGTAGACGCCTGTCTTCGTCTCGCCGTCGGCTTCGTCGTCCCACTCCACGGCGATTCGGTGAGCGGCGTTCTCCGACCTGGTGCCGAGAAATGCGGGAAACCCTCGCGGCCGAACGTCCGTCAGTCGGATCAGGCAGATGCCGCCGACGCCGTACCCGCCGACAGTCATCGGGCGAAACGGCCCGGGCAACGCCGCCTGGAGTTCCGCCGGGTCGACGCGGAAGTTGACGAGGATGCGGCGGTCGATGACACCCCGAACTGCGGGGAGACTGAACATAGCCGTTGTGTACGAAGTGATCGGGTTTAACGTAACCGGCAGCACCGGCCCCGCGTCAGTGTTCGGCGACCGGCGTCTCGGCCGTCGCCTTCCCAGCGATCCGATCTGCAACTTCGTAGCCCGCCACGACGCCGCCGTTGAGGCTGCGTTCGGGGTACTGCGCTTCGGAGGCCATCCCTGCGTAGTAGACGCCATCGGCCACCTCGTCGGAGAGATCGTAAGGGACGACCATGTCGAGGTAGCCCATCTCGTAGATGGGTGCCGTCCGGGGGTTTCGGGCCGTCTCGATCCAGTTCACCGCCTCGCGGTCGAAGCCGGGAAACAGGTCTTCGATACCCGAAAGCCAGGTCTCCTCGACGCCGTCGTCGTCGGCCTGCCACAGCGGGTCGTCCATCGACTGGACGTAGCTGACGGCGTACAGCAGGTTTTCACCGCCGTAGCGTTCCTCCGGGACGAAGTTGGTGTGCTCGATGAGCGCACCGAAGGGCGCCTCGTCGGCGACGTTGAGCCAGTACGTGTCGGTCAGCGATTCGTCCATGCTGATGACAGAACAGACCGTGCCCTGGAAGTCGATGTCGCAGGGGTAGCCCGTCAGCGATTCGAGGACGGTGGGCATCGCCGCCACGACGACGCCGTCGACGTCGTGTTCTTCGGTTCCGTCGGCGGTTTCGACTGTCATCGACTCGACGGCGCCGCCGCCGATGTCGAGGCCCTGCACGCGCGCGCCTGTGGTGACGTTCTCACGCCCGACGTCTTCGACAAGGGCGTCCAGGAGGGTGCCGAAGCCGCCGTCGAGGTAGCCCAGTATTTCCCCTTTCAGGATGTCGCGCTCGCCGCGGAACTTGATGCGGCCCAGCAACCACGCGGCGCTGACGTCCTCCTTGCGCTCGCCGAACTTGGCGTCGAGCAGCGGTTCGAAGAAGGTCCGGTAGACGTTCTCCGTCGTGTGTTCCTTCGCGAACGCCAGGGCCGAGACGTCCTCGAAGTCCTCCAGGCGCTCGTAGGTGTCGAACTTCGGCACCCCGCCGCGGACGTCGACGTCGAGGGTGAGCATGCCGAGGCGGAACTTGTCGTAGAGGCTCCAGTGCGGGAAGGCGAGTATCTCCCAGGGGGCGTCCATCGAGTGGACGGTGCCGTCGACGTAGTAGGCGTTCTTGCCGATGCGCCACTCGACGTCCTCGCCCAACCCCAGGTCCTCTGCCAGTTCGACGATGGTCTGTTCGGACTTCGAGAGGTGGTGGTAGAACTTCTCGATGGGGTCACCGGCCGTCTCGTAGACGGCGGCGAGCCCCCCGACCTGGTCACTCGCCTCGAACACCTGCACGTCGAGCCCGTGTGACTGGAGCCTGCGAGCGGCCGCGAGTCCGGCGATTCCGCCGCCGACGACGCCTATCATGTCAGCCAGTTCGACGGGGCTGTCCAAACCGTTTGGGTTTGCGACCGGCGGCGGGAGCCCTCGCCTCGGCGCCGTCGGCGGGGCGCTCCCCTGCTCGGACGACCACAGTGGTAAGTGCGGCGGCGTCCAACCTTCGCGAGTGATAGTCGTCGGGACCGACAACTTCGAGCTCTACCACGGCGTCGTCACCGAGCTGCGCGACCGCGGCGTCGAGTTTACGACGGTAGAGCTCGGCGACGACCTCCCCGAGAGCGCGACGGTTCTCGTTACCGCGGACGACGAAAGCTGGGCGCCGGAGGGCGTCGACGTCGTCCGGGCTACGCCAGACGACCCCCGACGGGCCGTCGAGGAGGTCGTCGCCATCCTCCGCGGGAGCGACGGCCGGACCATCGTCGGCATCGACCCCGGCGAGCGCCCGGGCATCGCCGTCCTCTCGGGCGACACCGTCGTGGCGGCGTTCCAGGTGCCAGCGGCGAAAGCCGCCGAGGAAGTCCGCCGCGAGGTCGAGGACGCCGTCGATCCAGTGGTTCGGATCGGCGACGGCGCACGACTCGTCGGCGCGCGACTCGTCGACGACCTGACGGACGTCCCCGTGGAACTGGTCGACGAGACCGGGACGACACCGTATCTCGGCACGGGTGCACGGGGGATGGGCGACGTGCTCGCCGCGGTCAACATCGCCCGCATGGAGGGCGAGGAGATAGAGACCCGGGACGTGACGCCCACCGCCGGCGAACTCCAGCGTATCAAGGACCGCTCGCGGGAGGCCAGCGAGACGAACCGCGCCATCGACGAGGAACTGGCGCGGAAAGTTGCCGTCGGCGAGCTAAACATCGACGAGGCACTGGCCGAACACCGGGGAAACGACGACGCGTGATCCGACGGTCAGGTGAGCAACCGCCGGATGCCGTCGAGGGCCGCGACGATGAAGGTGACCACGGTCAGGAAGACCAGCGGCCAGCCGAACGTCGCCGCGACGGCGGATTCGAGGTAGACGGCGAAGGCCTGGTTGACGACCAGCAGGGCCGCGACGACGAGGAACGCCTTTGCTGACAGGGGGAACGCGGTGAATCGCGACGTGAGGGCCATAGAAACGCTTCTAGGGGCGGGTACCTAACGTCATCGCCCGTCGGCTGTGACCCCCCGCGTCGTTGCCTGCACGCTCCGCCCCGAGCGTCGTCCGCGACCTACTCCCCTTTCAGGTCCCGGACGACGTCCTCTGCCCGCCGGAGCACGTCCCGGACGGCCATCCCCGTCTCGTCGGCGACCGCCGCGGCGTCGTCGTACTCCGCGCTTACGTCGAACACCACGCCCTCGTCGTCGCTGGCGATCTTCACGTCGATCGGGTAGGCTTCTCCCTCGACGGTGATCGCGACGGTCTCGATCTCACGGTGGGCGATCCACCGATGGTCGGCGCCGTGCTCGCGGACGCCCAACGTTCCCGTCTCCTCGGCCAGTCGGCGGGCGACGCGCTGGGCGTCCTCGGGCTTGCAGATGACCTTCACGAGGTGACCGGGCCGGGCCTTCTTCATCGTCGCCGGGAGCACCGAGACGTCGCGGGCCCCCACGGCCGCGAGCGACCGATGGAGGTCCCCCAGTACCTCCGGGGCCACGTCGTCCACGTTCGTTTCGAGGACGGTGATATCGTCGTGGACGAGCGGGCCGTCGGATTCACCGACGAGCGCCCGGAGGACGTTCGGGCGGTCCTCGAAGGAGTACCCCCCGGCGCCGTATCCCGACGCCTGAACCTCCATCGAGGGGAGCGCGTCGATTCCCTGGGCGAAGTGCGCGAGGATAGCCGCGCCGGTAGGGGTGAGCAGTTCCGCCTCGACCGGTCCGCCCCGGAGCGACCAGTCGGCCTGCTCGGCGATTTCGACGACCGCCGGCGCGGGAATCGGGTACGTGCCGTGGCTCATCTCTACCTCGCCGCTCCCGACGGACAACGGCGTCGTCACGACCCGGTCGACGGCGAGGTCGTCGACGAGCAGACAGGCGCCGACGACGTCCGCGATAGCGTCGTCCGCACCGACCTCGTGGAAGTGCGTCTCGTCGAGGTCCGTTCCGTGGACGGCCGCCTCGGCGGTACCGAGAATCTCGAAGATCGCCAGCGTGTCCCGGGTGACGTCGTCGGGGAGGCCCATCTCCTCGACGAGATCGACGACCTCGCTGTAACTCCGGTTGGGGCCGTGGCCCTCCGCGTGCGTGTGGTCGGAGTCGTCGTGGTCGTGGGAGTGGTCCTCCTCGTCGTGTGAGTTATCCCCAGCGTGGGGATGCTCGTGGTCCGAGTGGTCGTGGCCCGAGTGCTCGTGGTCGTGAGCGTCGTCGGGGTGGTCGTGGTTGAACTCCGTTCCGTCGTTGCCGTGGCCGCCGCCATTGTCGGCGTCGCCCGCTTCGTCGTCGACGAGCACGTCGATAGTCGTCGCACCGATTCCGTTTCGCGTGGTGGTCCCAATCTCGTAGCGGACGTCGATGGCGGCCTCGACGGGGGCGAAGACGGCGTCGTCTGCGCCCGCCGCGACCAGCGCGGCGAGCACCATGTCCCCGCTCGCGCCCATCCGCCCGTCGAAGGCCAGCGTTCTCATTACCGGAGAGTGGGTCCCGATTACTCAAAAACTTCCGGACCTGCGACGAGGAGATTGCTTGATAGTCCAACACGAAATGGAGGCCACCGCAAACAACTCGAAAGCCCCGGGCGGCTACGCTCCCGCGGCTCGCTGTGCACCTCACTCACTCCGTTCGTTCGGTGCTCCCTTCGCCGGGGTTCGCGTAGCCGCCCGCCCCTTTCAGTCCCACTCCCTGGCCTGTCGCTGACGTGCTAGTACGCTCCTCGGTCGAGGTCGCAGAAACTGAGTTCGGCCAGGTCCGACGCTATGCTCGTCGAACCACGTGGACGTCGAACTCGTCCCCGTCGCCGTCGATGGGGACGACGACCTGGCCGTCGTCGGCCGTGCCGACGAAGACGACGGTGGCGTCGACGTCCAGCGCGGTCTGGCGTACCTCGTCAGAGAGGCCGCCCGCGGGGGAGTAGGCGCTCTCGTTCTCGAAGTTGACCTCGGCGTCGTCGGTCGCTTCCTCTATCTTGCGCCGGAGGTCGCTGGCGACGGTGTCGGTCGCGAAGTCCTCGGACGGGTCGACCCAGCGGCGCCGTTCCGCGTAGTCGTCGCCGGTCGGCACGTAGCTCACGGCGACGACGTCGCGATCGACCGCCGCGCCGTAGGTGACCGCACGGTCGAGGGCTGCGTGTGCGCACGAGGAGCCGTCGAACGGGACGAGAAAGACCATAGAACGGGTATCTTTGCGCAGGCATATCAACCCGACGACCACGGTTACGAGGTACACCGAGCGGACCGAATCTGACCCATGCTAACTACTCGCATAAGTACCTGCCGACACGCGTTTCAGCCGCCGGTAGCAAAAAACCTATCTCCGGCCACCTCCGACTCATGAACATCCCCGCAGACTGATTACCATGAACGAGGTTCAACTAGAGGTTGCGAAGGCGTACCCGAACGACTCGGGACGCGGTATCGCACGCCTCGACCCCGACACGCTCTTGCATCTCAAGCTCTCGCCGGGCGACATCATCGAGATCGAGGGCAGTGACACGACCGCGGCGAAGGTATGGCGCGCTGACAGACAGGACTGGAACACGGACACCGTCCGCATCGACGGGTTCACGCGCCAGAACGCCGACGTCGGCATCGGCGAGCGCGTCGAGATCCGCAAGGCCGAGGCCGAGAAGGCCGACAAGCTGGTGCTCGCACCGCCGGAGGAAGCGAGCGTCCAGTTCGGCTCCGATGCGGCCGGCATGGTCAAGCGGCAGATCCTGAAGCGACCGGTCGTCGAGCGCGACATCGTCCCCGTGATGAGCTCGACGAACCACCCCTTCATGCGGTCGCCGGGCCAGGCCATTCCGCTGATCGCCGTCGAGACCGAACCGGAGGGCGTCGTCCTCATCACCGAGGACACCGACGTCGAGCTCCGCGAGGAGCCCATCTCCGGCTTCGAGAAGACCGGCGGCGGCATCACCTACGAGGACATCGGTGGCCTCCAGTCGGAGATCCAGCGGGTCCGCGAGATGGTCGAACTGCCGATGAAACACCCCCAGATCTTCAAGAAGCTGGGGATCGAGCCGCCACAGGGTGTCCTCCTGCACGGTCCGCCCGGTACGGGGAAGACGCTGCTCGCGAAGGCAGTGGCCAACGAGACCTCTGCGAGTTTCTTCTCCATCGCCGGACCGGAGATCATCTCGAAGTACTACGGCGAGTCCGAACAGCAACTCAGGGAGATATTCGAGGACGCGAGCGAGGAGTCGCCCTCTATCATCTTCATCGACGAACTCGACTCCATCGCGCCCAAGCGCGAGGACGTCACCGGCGAGGTCGAACGCCGCGTCGTCGCCCAGTTGCTGACGATGATGGACGGCCTCGAATCGCGGGGTCAGGTCATCGTCATCGCGGCGACCAACCGGGTCGACTCCGTCGACCCCGCGCTCCGTCGCCCGGGCCGCTTCGACCGCGAGATCGAAATCGGCGTGCCGGACGAGGTCGGCCGCGAAGAGATCCTCCAGATCCACACCCGCGGCATGCCGCTGTCCGACGACGTCGCCCTCTCGAACCTGGCGACCGAGACCCACGGCTTCGTCGGCGCCGACATCGAGAGTCTCACCAAGGAGGCCGCGATGAAGGCCCTGCGCCGCTACCTCCCCGAGGTAGACCTGGACGAAGAGGACATCCCGCCGAGTCTCATCGACCGGATGATCATCAAGCGCGAGGACTTCCGCGGCGCGCTCAACGAGGTGAGCCCCTCCGCCATGCGCGAGGTCCTCGTCGAACTCCCGAAGATATCCTGGGACGACGTCGGTGGCCTCGACGACGCCAAGAGTCAGGTTCAGGAGGCCGTCGAGTGGCCGATGAACCAGCCGGAGAAGTTCGAACGCATGGGCGTGACCCCGCCATCGGGCGTCCTGCTGTACGGCCCACCGGGCACCGGGAAGACGCTGATGGCGAAGGCCGTCGCCAACGAGACGGACGCTAACTTCATCTCGGTGCGTGGCCCGCAACTGCTGTCGAAGTGGGTCGGCGAGTCCGAGAAGGCCATCCGGCAGACCTTCCGCAAGGCCCGCCAGGTCGCCCCGACAGTGATCTTCTTCGACGAACTCGACTCGCTGGCCCCCGGCCGGGGCGGCGACGTCGGGTCGAACGTCTCCGAGCGCGTCGTCAACCAGCTCCTGACGGAACTCGACGGGCTGGAGGACATGGAGGACGTGATGGTCATCGGCGCGACCAACCGCCCGGACATGATCGACCCCGCGCTCATCCGCTCGGGCCGGTTCGACCGGCTCGTGATGATCGGCGAGCCCAATACCGAGGGCCGTGAACAGATCCTCAAGATCCACACCGACGACACGCCGCTGTCGCCGGACGTCAGCCTCCGCGAACTCGCCGAGATGACCGGCGGCTACGTCGGCTCCGACCTGGAGTCCATCGGCCGCGAGGCCGCCATCGAGGCGCTCCGCGAGGACGACGACGCCGAGACGGTCGACATGAAGCACTTCCGCGCGGCGATGGAGAACGTCCGGCCGACCATCACCGAGGAGATCAGGGACTACTACGAACAGATGCGCGAGGAGTTCAAGGGTGGCGGGCCAGAGCCGACCACCCAGGCGGGTGGCGGCCGCATCGGCTTCCAGTAACCCGGCCCCCGTCGCTCGCTGTTTTCGCCGATTCCGGTCGAGTCAGTCCGCGCTTTGACCGCAGCCGCTGGCTTCCTACGTGCCAGGTCGCTAACCGAATCATCGGATAGAAGGTCGACACCCCCCTACGTGGGAGTACGTCGCCCCGCCCGCGACGGCGCCGAGGCGATACCCATCCAGATGTCTCACGTTAGCGCTATCGACGTGCTCTACGACGGTGACTGCGAGCAGTACGCCCGGACGATGTGGAACTCCATGGCGAAACACGCCGGAGACGACGGCGTCAGAATGGACGGAGAGTACACCCCGGGCGGCGGGTGGCAACGCTTCGAGTGGAAGCAGTTTTCCAGTCCGGCGATGCGGTCCTTCGACCGCCACGAAGACCGCGAGGGGACCGCCGCCCCCGACCTCCCGCACGTCGAAATCCGGTACGATCCCGGGCCGATCCGTGAGGCGCTCGAGTCCCACGACGAACCGAAAGTCGCGGAGTACAGCATCGACGTCATGGAACTGGCGGCGGCCGCCTACAGCGGCGGTCCGAGTCGGCCGAAGTTCGTCTACGGCGTGAGCGAGCCCCACTTTTCGCGCCTCGTCGAGAACGACGTCCCGCCACCGGTGACGCCCGAGAGCCTCGCCGAGGACCGTATCGAGTACGCGTCCTGGCTGATGGGTTTTCCACCCTCCATCGTCGAGACGTACGGCCGGGAGACACTCCTCTCTGCGCCGGCCTGGCAGACGTCGGAACTCCCCGATGGCGGCGTCGTCATCTTGGCGACCGAGAACCCCACGAACGTCTGCAAGCCCGAGACCCGGGCCATCGACCAGCACCTCGACCTGGACCCACCGCCGGAGACCGAGGAATGCGACTACTGAGGGTCTATAACGTGATCATCCCCTTCACCGTCTCGGGATCGCTCGCCCGCTCGAAAGCCTCGTGCACGTCGCCGAGGGGCGATTCGAAGTCGACGAACCCCTCGACATCGACCGACCCGTCGGCCAGCAGGTCGATGGCCGCGGGATAGGTGTTCGCGTAGCGGTAGGAGCCCAGCACGTCGAGTTCGCTGTCGATGAGGTCCAGGACGTCCAGTGGGACGTCCGCCTCGGCGGCGAGGCCGACCAGCACCACAGTGGCGCCGCGCCGGGCCACGTCGACGGTCGACGCGATGGCGGATTTCGCGCCAGAGGCCTCGACGACGACGTCCGCGCCGTCGCCCGAGTGCTCGTGGACGGCCGCGGGCAGGTCGGTCTCCGTCGGGTCGACGGCCAGATCCGCGCCGCGCTCACGGGCCAGTTCCCGCTTTTTCGCGACCGGGTCGGCGACGACGACGTCCGAGGCACCGACGGCGCGGGCGACTTCCAGCATGACGAGCCCGATGGGACCGGCGCCGGTGATACAGACCGTGTCGCCGGGACCGACATCGCCCCGGCGGCAGGCGTGGACGCCGACGCTGAGCGGTTCGCACAGCGCCCCTTCGCGGAGCGAAACGTTCTCAGGCAATTTGTAGGCGAAGTCCGCGGGCCAGGCGACGTACTCGGCGAACGCGCCGTCGATGGGCGGCGTCCCCATGAACGTCACGTCGGGGCAGAGGTGGTACTCGCCGCGCTTGCAGTGGCCACAGCGGCGACACGGGACGCCCGGTTCGATGGCGACGCGGTCGCCCGCTTTTAGGGCGTCGACGGCATCGCCCACGGCTTCGATTTCGCCCGCACTCTCGTGACCGAGCACCAGCGGCTCTTCGACGACCTTGTCGCCGATGTGACCGTGTTCGTAGTAGTGGACGTCGGAGCCGCAGATGCCCACCTCGCGAATCCGGATGAGTACCTCGTCGGCCGCCGGTGTCGGTTCGTCGCGCTCTTCGACGGCGAACTCACCGGGTTCGGTGAGGACGGCGACTTGCATGTCTGGTGGCAGACGGGGGAGTGGCAAATGCCTGTGGGGACTCGGTGCTGGTTGTTGGGGTGGCTGGGGCAGGGCAATCCTCAAGTGACGGTCGACTGAACGGACCAGTATGCGACTGATGACCGAATCCGACGGGGAACGACGGCTGCGGTTCCGCTATAGCGTTCTCCTGACTGGACTCGTTCTCGTCAGTCCGGCGGCGACACTGCTGGAATCGCGCACGGTCGCCTGGGGGTGGCTCGCCGTCGGTGCCGTCGGATTTGGCATCGTCTTTGGGCCGTTCGCACGGACGGCTACAGCGGAACGTATCGACGGCCTGGCCGGCGAACCCGGTCTCCGAAAAGGCCTGATAATCGTGCTCCTGGCCATCTGTATCTGGTCCGTTATGGCAGTGGTTCAGCCGAGTGCCGTGACTGTCAGTAGTTTCGTCGTCGGCGGACTGGCCGCCCTGCTCGTCGTCTAAACGGGCAGAAAAATCCGCTCGTAGGTCGCAGGCTGACGAACGCTTACAGCTCGCCCAGCTTCCGGAGCAGCTGGCCGCGGTACTCCTCATCGGCCTGGATCCCCTTGCGTTCGAGCACGTTGCGCTCGAGCTTGTCGAGGGCGACGTTGAACGCGGTGTCGGCGCCGTAGCCCTCGCCGGAGCCGGCGGCCTGACCCTTGTTGGTCCGCAGGCGGATCTGGCACTGGATGAGCGGCGTGCCACGGAGCCGCTCTTTGTGCTCCTGGAAGCGGACGTGGGCGTGTTGAACCTGCATCTCCTGGTACTTGTCGACGACCTCCTCGATGCCCTCGCGGACGTCGGCGCGTTCGAGAGTGCCCAGCAGCGAAACGTTGGTAATCTGGACGTCCATGTGCTCTTCCTCGGTGAACGTCAGCGCGCGCAGGACGTCCGTCTTGGTCACGATGCCGGAGATGGTCCGGTCGTCGCCGTCGGGGGTGACGACCAGGCCGGCGTAGTCGTTGTCGAGCATCCGCTCGACGGCGTCGCGGACGGAGTCGTCCATGGCGGCGGTGGCGACGGGGCTGTTCATCACGTCGTAGACTGGGAGATCGAGGACGCGTTCCACCTCGCCGGCGCGGTCGCCCCGCGTCGCCTTGGTCATGTCCCGGACGACCACGTCGACGATGTCGTGGGTCGTCACCATCCCGGAGAGGTGGCCATCGTCGTCGACCACCGGGACCCTGGAGATGCCGTGTTCGCGCAGGCTATTGATCGCCTGCCCGACGTGGGTGTCCTCGGCCACCGTGACGACCTTCTCGGTGTAGATGTCCGAAATGGTGAGCGCGTCGAGGTTCTCCAGGACCGCTTCCAGGATGGCATCGCCGGTGACGATCCCCCACAGCTCCTCGCCCTCGAACACCGGCGCAATCTTGGACCCACCCTCGACGAGGACCCGTGCGACCTCCCGGACGTCGTCGGTCCGTTCGACCTTCGGCGCCGAGCGCATCATCGCCCCAGCCTTCGCGTCGTCCTCGACGTGGGACTGAACGAACTGCTTTTGCGTGATGATGCCGGCGTACTCACCACCCTCGGTCACGACGATCCCCTTGGGGTTCTCGCGCTCGAAGATCGAGCGAACCTTGCCGAGGCGTTTGTCAGCGTCGATAGCGACGAAGTCACTGGTGGCGATGTCGGCTATATTCATCGTACGTCTCAGGTAGTCCGTTTGACGTCGGAGGTAATCAAGGTTGGTCTGATTCTCACCACGGGCCCATCGACCCCCATCCCTTTCGGCCGAACACACCTGGTGAGCGACTGAACCCTGGGCCACGGGCCAGTCACTAAAGCCCCGACGGCCGTAGCTGAACTGTGATCCCCGATATCACCGTCCTGGGACCGTACACCTACCTCGCGACGGAGGTGGCGTGGGGCATCGTCGCCATCGCGCTCCTGTGGTACGCCGGCGCGTTTCGCGCGGCCGCGCGCACCGTCGCAGTCCTGTATCCCTTCGCGTTCGTCTGGGACTGGTACACCCTGGAGGTAGGCGTATTCGCCATTCCGATGCGAACCGGCGTCGAACTGCTCGGGATTCCCATCGAGGAGCACATCTTCATGCTCGTCGTGCCCGCGATGGTCGTCGGCGTCCACGAATCGCTCCGCGCGTTCGACGAGGACGGCCCCTGACGGACGCAAGCCCGAGTCGCGGTGGGATTAGCGACTGTGTAAACATTTCATTGCCTTGCCACCTTTGCTTGCCATTGTTATGCAAGCGGTGGCAAACGCCGAACGCTGTCAGCGTCGGTCCGAACGCGGATCACGCCTTCTTCGGGCGGTTACTAGGTGTTTATATTCGTCAATACACACGAAAGATCACCGACACAAGGTATTTGTGTTGGCGAAGTGATTTTGACAACGAGGTGAACCGATCTATGTCCACCACCCCCCACATCGAACTCTACGTCCGCTCGCTTCTCCCCACTGGCGCCCACGAACGCCAGGAGGCAGTCATCGATCAGCTGCAGCGCCTCGACCGCGAAGACCAGATCGGCAACTTCTCGGTGATCGTCTGGGGCAAGCAGGTAGCCCGTGACTCCGCCGCCGCCCACACCGAAGAGGGCCAGTACATCCTCAACCGCGTCGCCGAGTTCAAACAGTGGGCGCTCTCGAACAACGTCTCACTCGAATCGTTCTACCAGACGAGCACCGTCGACAACGAAGTCACCGAAGACGCCTACACCGCTATCACCCTCCCGGTCATGGGCTTAGCCGAGTACCAGAACGGGGAGCTCCGGCACGTCGCCCCGTGTACGAAGGGTGACCTTGTGCACACGATCATGGATCGGCTCGAACGCCTGGAGAACGGCGAGCCGTCCGCGCTCGAACAGGAACGTCGGACCGCGAGCGTCGTCTGAAACTGCTCTAAACTGCCTCTTCCACGTCGCCTTCTGAGTCGCCGCTTCGGGTGTGATTCGTCGGGTATCCTGGAATGGACGGATTAGCGACGTACTCTGACAGCTATCGACATCTGAGGAAATTCAAAAGTGGGTTTGGGCAGATTTGAACCTGAGCCAGACGTGCTCACTCCGTTGCGCGCGTCTGGCAGGGCTCAAATCTGCGTAAACCATTCGCTCCTCACCTTCGTTCGTCGCAAAAGTGGGTTTGGGCAGATTTGAACTGCCGGCCTCCTCCATGTCAAGGAGGTGTCATAACCAGCCTAGACCACAAACCCTCGCTGGCTTCCTCTGCACTCATTTGTAAATCAGGGGTATAATTGAAGGTTTCGAAATCGCGGTTCCGTATGGCAATGTTGACGATGCACACGACACGTCCTCGTGACACGAAGATTTCCGTGGCGGATCCAGTGGAGAGGAATACAGAGAAACTGCCGTGGTACCAGTATTTGCGCGAACGGGGTTCGACCGACGGCGAGACCAAAGGTCGAGCCGTCGGCCTTTTTGCGGAGGCGAGACGTCCCTTATCGAGCATCCGCCGAGCGAAGGGAGGCGGTTCACCGCGCCGAGCGAAGGGAGGCGGTTCACCGCGCCGAGCGAAGCGAGGCGCGGCCTTTTTCATCGACGTTTTTCGAGGAGGGGTTCGAGCGCGGCGAAGCCGCGACTCGAACCCGACGAAGAAAAAGGTCGGTCGATAGGCTTATCCCGATGTACTGATTCGTACATTACAACACGAAAGAGTCCATTGGTGACACACAATGCAGGATTATATCGAACGCGTGACCGAGGGAGAGGATCTGAGTCAGGACGAGGCGCGAGCGGCCGCGACCGCCGTCTTCGAGGACGCTACGGAGGCCCAGATGGGGGCGCTGCTGGCGGCGCTGCGTGCCAAGGGAGAAACCGAGACCGAGATCGCCGGCTTCGCCGAGGGAATGCGCGACGCCGCGCTGACTATCGAACCCGACCGGACGCCGCTGGTCGACACCTGCGGCACGGGCGGTGACGACTACAACACGATCAACGTCTCGACGACGAGTACGTTCGTCGCCGCGGGCGCGGGCGTGCCCATCGCCAAGCACGGCAACTACTCCGTCTCCTCGTCGTCTGGGAGCGCGGACGTTCTGGAGGAGGTCGGCGTCAACGTCGAGGCCGAACCGCCCGCCGTCGAGGCGGCCATCGAGGCCGACGGCATCGGGTTCATGCTCGCGCCGGTGTTCCACCCCGCGATGAAGGCCGTCATCGGCCCACGCAAGGAGCTGGGGATGCGGACCATCTTCAATATCCTCGGGCCGCTGACGAACCCCGCCGGCGCCGATGCGCAGGTCCTGGGCGTCTACGACGACGACCTGGTCCCGCTCATCGCCAACGCGCTCGCGCACATGGACGTCGAGCGCGCGATGGTCGTCCACGGCGCCGGGCTGGACGAGATAACCATCCACGACGAGACGACCGTCGCCGAAGTCACAGGATCGTCAATCGAGGAGTATACGCTCCACCCCGAAGACGTCGGTCTCCAGCGACACGACATCGAGGCCGTCGCAGGCGGCCAGCCCGCCGAGAACGCCGCCGATATGCGCGGCATCGTGGAGGGATCGATCGACGGCGCCAAGCGGGACATCATCCTCGCCAACGCCGGCGCGGCCATCTACGTCTCCGGTGAGGCGTCCTCCCACCGCGAGGGCGTCGAGATGGCCGAGCAGGCCATCGAGTCCGGCAACGCAGCCGACAAGCTGGCGGACCTCCGGAGTACGGGGGCATGACCCGGGTGAAGATTTGCGGCGTCACGAGCCCCGAGGACCGGGACGCGGTCGTCGCTGCCGGCGCGGACGCCGTCGGCGTCATCTCCGGTGTCTCCGTCGACACGCCACGAGCGGTCCACCAGCAAACGGCTGTCGAACTCGTCGCCGGAGTCCCACCGCTCGCGACGAGCGTCCTCGTGACGATGCCCGATGCCGTCCAGGAGGCGGTTCGTCGCGTCGACGCTGTCCGACCGGACGTGGTGCAGGTCCACGGTGGACTCGACCCGGGCGAGCTCGGTGCACTCGGCCGCCGCGTCGGCGCGAAGGTCGTCGCCGCCGTCGACGCCGAACAGTCCGACGTCGCGCAGTTCGCCGAGAAGGCAGACGCCCTGCTCGTCGATTCCGTCGACGCCGAGGGCGGTGGTGGTACCGGCGAGACACACGACTGGGGCCGGACGCGTGAACTCGTCACGGACCTCGAGGTTCCAGTAATCCTCGCCGGGGGCCTCACGCCGGACAACGTCTCCGAGGCTATCGAGACGGTCGATCCGTTCGCCGTCGACGTGGCCTCCGGTGTCGAGTCGGACGGGGGCGTCAAGGACCGAAACGCCGTCGAGGCGTTCGTCGCCCGGGCAACGGCCGCCGGCGCGGACGCGGAGGTGTCGGCGTGAGCCTCGACATCTCCCGCGAGGAGTTCGTCGACCTGGCCGCCGCCGGCGCGGACGCGGAGGTGTCGGCGTGAGCCTCGACATCTCCCGCGAGGAGTTCGTCGACCTGGCCGCCGACGGCGACGGGCCCACGGTCGTCCGCGCCGTCGCCGACCTCGACACGGACGTCGAACCGCTGGCGGCCTACGCCGCGCTCACAGGCCGGACGTCGGACGCCGAGGGCGCCGGCGACAGCGACTACGCCTTCCTGCTGGAGAGCGCAGAGAAGGTGGCCTCCAGCGACCCGGACGGGGCCTTCGCCGCGTCGACCGACGACCGACACGCGCGCTACTCCTTCGTCGGCTACGACCCCGACGCCGTCGTCACGGTGGACGCCGACGACACCACCGTCGAAGCCCTCGACGACCGACTCGACGGACTGATCACCACCAACGGCGGCGACGTCCTCGACGACCTCCGGGCGACGATGCCCGACGTCGACCTTCGGGGTTTCCCGGCCCACGACCGCCAGTTGCTCGACGGCGGCCTCGTCGGTTTCCTCGCCTACGACGCCGTCTACGACCTCTGGCTCGAGGAGGTCGGCGTCGAGCGACCGGACTCGCGGTTCCCCGACGCCCAGTTCGTCCTGAGCACGGCCACGCTCCGGTTCGATCACGCTGAGGATTCGGTGTCGCTGGTGTTCACGCCCGTCCTCAGTGACGGTGCGGACGGCGACGATGGTGGCGGGGCCGGCGAACGCTACGACGAACTGGTCGCCGAGGCCGAGCGCGTCGAGGAGGCCCTGACGACCGCCGATGAATTGGAGACCGGTGGATTCACGCGGGAACGCGAAGATGCCGGCCCGCGAGAGGAGTACGAGGCCGCCGTCGAGAAAGCCAAGGAGTCGGTGCTCTCGGGCGACATCTACCAGGGCGTCATCTCGCGGAAGCGTGAGCTGTACGGCGAGATGGACCCCATCGGACTGTACGAGTCGCTCCGCGAGATCAACCCCTCGCCGTACATGTACTTGCTCGACTTCGAGGGGCTGAGCGTCGTCGGCGCGAGCCCCGAGACACTCGTCTCCGTCGCCGGCGACCTGATCACCTCGAATCCTATCGCGGGCACGTGCTCGCGCGGGACCAGCCCCGTCGAGGACCGCCGCCTCGCTGGCGAGATGCTGGCAGACGACAAGGAACGGGCCGAGCACACGATGCTGGTCGACCTGGCGCGTAACGACGTCCGCCGGGTCAGTGAACCGGGCTCCGTCCGCGTCGAGGAGTTCATGAACGTCCTCAAGTACAGCCACGTCCAGCACATCGAATCGACCGTGACGGGGACACTCGCCAACGACTGCGACGTCTCCGAACCGCGTTCGGAGGCCCGAAAGACGGAGTCTTTCGACGCTTTCGACGCGGTGCGCGGAACGTTCCCCGCCGGCACGCTCTCGGGCGCGCCGAAGATCCGCGCGATGGAGATCATCGACGACCTGGAACGCGAGCCACGAGGACTGTACGGCGGCGGCGTCGGCTACGTCTCGTGGACCGGCGACACCGACTTCGCCATCGTGATCCGGTCGGCGACGGTCGAAGAGACGGGAGACGGGCAACAACGGACTACCGTCCAGGCCGGCGCGGGTATCGTCGCCGACTCGGTCCCTGCAAGCGAGTACGAGGAGACAGAGAAGAAGATGGGCGGCGTCCTCGACGCCGTCGATGCAATCGAGGAAGCATCGACCGGAAGCGGGGCCGACGAGGCGACCGCCGACCCCAGCGCTGACACCGGCGCCGGGGAGGTGACGCGATGAGCGCCGCCGCCGCGGACGCCGACGAGAAGCGCGTGCTCTTCGTCGACAACTTCGACTCCTTCACCTACAACCTCGTGGAGTACACGTCCGAACACGCCGAGACCGAGGTGCTGAAGAACACCGCGTCGCTCGACGAAATCCGGAATGTCGACCCGGACGCGATAATCATCTCCCCGGGACCGGGACACCCGAAGAACGACCGGGACGTCGGCGTCACGATGGACGTTCTCCGCGAGCTTAGTCCCACGGTGCCGACGCTCGGCGTCTGTCTCGGCCTGGAAGCGGCGGTGTACGAGTACGGCGGCACGGTCGGACGAGCGCCCGAACCTATCCACGGGAAGGCGTTTCCGGTCGACCACGACGGCCGCGGCGTTTTCGCGGGCCTCGACCAGGGGTTCCAGGGCGGCCGCTACCACTCGCTCGTGGCCACGGAGGTGCCCGACTGCTTCGAGGTGACGGCGACGACCGAGGCAAAAACTGAAGACGGAGACGAGGTCGAACTCGTGATGGGGATTCGCCACCGCGAGTATCCCATCGAAGCGGTGCAGTTCCACCCCGAGTCGGTCCTGACCGCCGTCGGTCACGACGTCATCCGGAACTTCCTGGACGGCGTGTGACGGCAGAACAGGCGACACCCGCCCCCGGATCTATTGCTCAGACCGCGACGGTCAGTGGTGCGCCGGCCATCCCGAGCAGCCACAGCACGCCGACGACGACCAGCGCGACGAGGACCAGTTTCCAGGCGATATGGAGGACGAACCGGCCGACCAGGATGACCGCGGCGAGTGCGAGCAGGCCGAGGAGGATCGACGGGACGGAGCCAAGCGGACCCAGTGTCTGGAGCATACGTGATACCTATCACTCACAGGCCAAATACCTTGTCGCCGGAGCAGGCGTCTGCGGCCACGGCGGGGTCCCGCCGAGCGACATTCATGTCTGTATTCTTATGTAAGGGATGCCAGTACGTCGTGGACCGAGTGGGTCGGCCGCCCGCCGGTTTCGGCCCGGACACGAGACGACAACTAATTCGGCAGGCGATTTCCACTGCGAACCGGGAGACGGCACCCACTTCACGGCGATCCAGTACCACTTTCACTGCGGTCTAAACACCATTATTATGTCACCGCTGAATTGTACTGTACGGACGCGAATCACGCGCGAGGTCCACTGGGTCGCGGCTGATATAACCCACCAGTGATATATCTGATCGGGCAGCAACCACCCACCGACCGAAGGGTTATTGGGTCATCCAGCAGAACACGGTTTCCGTCACAAATGAGAGGATATCGGACACACACCGAGAGGGGAATAGCCCGACAGACAGTCGCTGTCGGCAGGAGGACTGACGAATGAGCGACGCCGACGTCTCCGCCGACGAGATAGACCTGCCGATCAAACGCACCACCGGTGACACGCTCGAGGAACGCCTCACCGGCAACGCGTATCACAACATCCTGCCCGCCCGATACCTCCGCAAGGACTCGGACGGCGAACTGATCGAGTCCCAGGAGGACCTGTTCGTCCGCGTCGGCCGCAACGTCGCCCTCGCCGAGGCCGTCTTCGAGGCCCGCCGGCGGGACACCACGGTCACGGTCACGCCCGACCAGCTCAAGCCCGACCACCCGCGCCGCGACGAACTCGCCGCGGAAGTGTTCGGTGCCGGGACGACCACCGAAGACGACGTCGAGACCGAGCTCTCGGTGTACAACGTCAACAAGTTCGCCTACGAGACGGTCGTTCCCGAACTGCCCGACGACGTCCGCGAGCACGTCGAATCCACCGCCGCCGAGTTCCAGGAGGCCATGGAGAAGCTCTCGTTCATGCCCAACTCGCCGACCCTGATGAACGCCGGCGACGAACTGCAGCAGCTCTCGGCCTGCTTCGTCGACTCGCCCGAGGACGACATCGACGACATCCACCAGACGGCCAAGGAGGCCGCCCAGGTGTTCCAGTCCGGCGGTGGCATGGGCTACGCCTTCTGGCGCCTGCGCCCCTACGGCGACCCCGTCGGGTCGACCGGCGGCATCGCCAGCGGTCCGATCACCTTCATGCGGACGTACGACCAGATGTGTGAGACCATCGCCCAGGGTGGCGCCCGCCGTGGCGCTCAGATGGGCGTCATGCGCGTCTCCCACCCGGACGTCATCCAGTTCATCCACGCCAAGAACAAGGACGTCTCCCTGGCCGAGACCCTTCGACTCAACGACCCCGACGACTTCACGCACAACAGCTTCGCCGAGGCCCTGGAGGAGTCCCGCGAACTCATCACCGACGACGGCCAGGTCCCCAAACACCTCCGGAACGCCGTCGAAGGCCACCTCTCTAATTTCAACATCTCCGTCGGCATCACCGACGACTTCATGGAGGCCGTGAAGGCAGGCGAGGAGTTCACTTTCACCAACCCGCGCACCGGCGAGGCACACATCGCCACCGAAGAGACGAAGGAACTGTACGAGATGTTCGACCTCGGCGAATACGTCGAGGTCGGTGAAGAACTGTCCGTCCCCGCCGAGGAACTCTGGAGCCGCATCGTCGACGGTGCCCACGAGAACGGCGAACCGGGCGTCATCTACCTCGAACGCGTCAACAAACGCCACTCCTTCGACGTCGAGAAACACCCCGACCACCGCATCCTTGCGACGAACCCCTGCGGTGAGCAGCCCCTCGAAGAGTACGAGGCCTGCAACCTCGGCCACATCAACCTCTCGACGCTCGCGGACATGGAGGCGCCCGACTGGCGCATCTGGTCCGAACAGCACCGCGACGAGTACGACTCTCTGGAGGACGCCGTCGACGCTTTCCTCGCGGACGCACTCGACGAGGAGGAACTCGACCGCCGCATCCAGCTCGGCACCCGGTTCCTCGAAAACGTCGTCACGATGTCCGATTTCCCGGTCGACAAGATCGAACAGAAGGTCCGGGAGATGCGAAAGATCGGACTCGGCATCATGGGCCTGGCACAGCTGTACATCCAGCTCGGCGTCAAGTACGGCTCCGACGAGGCCGACGAGATTGCCCGCCAGATCATGACCCAGATCAACCACGAGTCCAAGTGGACCAGCCACGAACTCGCCCAGCAGCGCGGGCCGTTCTCGGACTGGGAGGACTCGAAGTACGCCGACCCCACCGAGTACCGCGAGTGGTTCGAAGGCCAGACCGGCCTCGACGCCGACGACTGGGCCGACGGCTTCGCCATCCGCAATCACAACACGACGACCATCGCCCCCACCGGTACGACGTCGATGGTCGGCAACACCACCGGCGGCTGTGAGCCCATCTACAACGTCGCCTACTACAAGAACGTCTCCGACGACGTCCAGGGCGACGAGATGCTCGTCGAGTTCGACGACTATTTCCTCCGCGTCCTGGAGGACAACGACATCGACATCGACGCCGTGAAGGCGGAGGCCCAGGAGCAGATGGCCAACAACGAGTTCGACGGCGTCGACGGGCTCACCACCGTCCCGGACGCCGTCGGTGAACTGTTCGTGACGACGGGTCAGCTGACCCCGAAGCAACACGCGGGCATCCAGTGTGCCTGCCAGCAGGGCGTCGACTCCGCCATCTCGAAGACCGTCAACGCGCCCAACGACTCCACCGTCGAGGACGCCAAGGAAGTATTCGAGTACATCTACGAACACGGCGGCAAGGGCGTCACCTACTACCGCGACGGCACCCGCTCGAAGCAGGTGCTCACCACGCGCGCGGACAACGCCGAGTTCGCCGACATGGACGAGGGCGAAATCGTCGAACAGATCGAGGAGGTCTTCGGCGGCATCGAAGGGTTCCTCGAGAACGAGTCCGTCCAGGCCGCCATCGACGACTCCATCGCCGAGTTGCTAGAGGTCGCCGACGGCGAGACGAACCCCTTCGCCGAGAAGCAGACCCGCCCGGACGTCCTCCACGGCGTCACCCAGCGCATCGACACGGGCTACGGGAAGCTCTACGTCAACATCAACGAGGACCCCGAGCAGGAGCGACCGTTCGAGCTGTTCGCCAACATCGGGAACAGTGGCGGCTTCACCGCCTCCTTCACCGAGGCGCTTGCCAAGACCATCTCGACGGCACTGCGCTCGGGCGTCGACCCCCGAGAGATCGCCGACGAACTCCAGGGCATCCGCTCGCCGAAGGTCGCCTGGGACAAGGGCGAACAGATCCAGTCCATCCCGGACGCAATCGGCACCGCGATGCGCCGGTACCTCGACGGCGAGGTCGACAAGGCCTACCCGCAGCAGACGACGCTCGAAGAGACCGCCGACGACGCCGACGGCGAGTCGGCCGCAGATCCGAACCGCGATGCGCCATCTCCCGAGACTGACGGGGGCGGCGTCGCGGCCGAAAGCGGTGGGCAGGACGCCGGTCCGAACGACGCCGACCAGCAGTCCATCATCGACGCGGGCGAGAGCCCAGAGTGTCCCGACTGCGGCGCGCTGAGCCTCTACTACTCCGAAGGCTGCAAGACCTGCGAGTCCTGTGGCTGGTCGGAGTGCTGATCCGCTGACTGTGTCGTGACTCGTTCGGGCCGTCGGCTGACGGCCCGTGCGTCCAGTCTTCCGTTCGAAGAGCGGTTGGCCCGCGAATCGGTGCCACTGACGACGGCCGGTACGGATCTTTATAGTGATCAATCACCAATATTAGCGGCATGACAGGAGGAAGTGACATGACCCTGCACGCGTTCCTCTGGCGCGCCGAAAACGTCTTTACCGAACAAGAGATCGTCTCGCGGACCCACGATGGGATGCACCGGTACACGTTCGGCGAGTACGCCGACCGCGTCCGAAAACTCGCGAGCGTGCTCGACCGGCGCGGCTACGGCGAGAACGACCGTATCGCCACGTTCGCGTGGAACAACCACTGGCACCACGAACTGTACTACGGCGTTCCGTGTCAGGGCGCGCAACTCCACATGATAAACATCCTCCTGCCGGATTCGCACATCCGGCACCTGGTCTCGGACGCCGAGGACAGGGTGATAGTCGTCGATCCGACGATGCTCGACAAACTGGAGGGCGCCTACGACGAGTCGGCGTTCGAGAGCGTCGAGCAGTTCGTCGTGATGGGCGAGACGGTTCCCGAGACGGACCTCGAACCCGTCACCGACTACGAGTCGTTCATCGGCGAGGGCGACCCGAACTACGAGTTCCCCGAGGTGAGCGAGGACCAGCCGGCGGGGATGTGCTACACCTCGGGGACGACCGGGATGCCCAAGGGAGTCGAGTACACGCACAAGATGTACTGGGCGCACACGATGGGGCTGCTCACCGGCGAGGTCGGACTCACCGCGCGGGACGTGGCGATGACCGTCGTCCCGATGTTCCACGTCTCCGGCTGGGGGCGACCGTTCGCGACGCTCGCCGCCGGTGCCAAACAGGTGCTCCCCGGCCCGAATCCCCAGCCCGAAGACCTGGCCGAGCTGATCGAGACGGAAGGCGTGACACAGAGCTCGGCCGTTCCGACGGTCTGGCGAGGGCTGCTCCAGTACGCCGAGGAGGCCGATCCCACGCTCTCTTCACTGGAGTACGTCCTCTCGGGCGGGTCGGCGACGCCGAAGGGACTCATCGAAGCCTACCGCGAGCGGCTGGGGATCGAACTTGTCTCCGGGTACGGGATGACCGAGACGACACCGATAACCCACATTGCAGAGACGATTCCGAGTAACATCGACGCGACGGGCGACGAACGGACCGCGATCCGTGCACACGCAGGGCTCCCGCTTCCGGGCGTCCAGCTGAAAGTCGTTGACGACGAGACCGGCGCGGAAGTCCCGTGGGACGGCGAGTCGCTCGGCGAACTCTGGATGAAGGGGCCGTGGGTGACTACCGAGTACTTCAACGCACCCGAGAAGACGCGGGAGTCCATCACCGAGGACGGGTGGCTCAGGACCGGTGACGTGGCACGGGTCACGAAGAACGGATACACAGACGTGGTCGACCGCCTCGACGACCTCGTCAAGAGCGGCGGCGAGTGGATCTCCAGCCTCGAGGTCGAGAACCGGCTAATGGGCCACGAGGCGGTCCAGGAGGCAGCCGTCGTCCCGGTCGAACACGAGACCTGGGACGAGCGGCCGGTCGCGTTCGTCGTCGTCGCCGACGGCGTCGAGGCCGGTGACGACCTGAGCGAAACGCTCCGGGAGCACGTCGGGGCGGAGTACCCCTCGTGGTGGATCCCCGACGTGATCGAGTTCATCGAGGAAATCCCGAAGGGGTCGACGGGAAAGTTCTCGAAGAACGATCTCGAACGGCAGTACGTCGACGACGAGGTCCGGGCGCGCGTTCGCGAGAAGGCGCCCGGCGAGCGGTAGTCGCAGAAAGACGCTACGATATCGTAGTCGAAACCCACCCGGTCGCACCGTTGGGGTAGGCTTCGTTCCGCGCCGACGACTGGACGGTCCCGTCGGCCTCGATTGCGCGGACGACCACCTCGTGGCTGCTGCCCGGCGGGTCGTACTCGTAGGCCCACTGGCGCCAGACATCGTTGCCAGACTGCGCCTGGCTGCTCGTCGAGCTTTGCTCGACGGTGTCGCCGGGGAGTCGCTCGGAGAGTTCGGCCTCGTTCCAGGAGTCCCCGCCGTCGGTCGACACCTCCACTTTCGAGACGCCGCGCGTCCCGGCGTATGCGTGGCCGGCGACCTGTTTCCGGCCGTCGTCGAGGTCGTTGACGGCCCACAGTTTGGCGACGGTCGAGACGGGGCCCGTGCCGTGCCAGCCGCGTTTCTCCCAGTAGCCGTCGGCGTCGCGTTCGAGGAACTCGATCTCCGTGAGCCACTTGACCTGCACCTCGCCCCAGTGGCCGGGGACGAGCGCGCGGAGGGGGAATCCGTGGCCGCGGGGCAGGTCGCGGCCGTTCATCTCGTAGGCCAGCAGGCCGCCCCGGAGGGCCTCGGTCGGGAACACCTGGAAGTAGCCGTCGGCGGCGTGGAGTTTGACGCAATCGCACTCGCCGCCGGGATCGGCCGCGTCGATCAGTTGATCGGTCGGGACGCCGGTCCAGAGCGCGTTGTCGAGTTTCTGGCCGTTGAGCGAGTCGCCGACACAGCGCAGGGTCGAGAACTCGGTGCGCTCGTCCATCGAACGGAGGTCGTCGAGCGAGTACGTCGCCACGGATTCGACCGTGCCCGTGACGGCGAGCGACCAGTCGTCGGGGTCGACCCGGGGGTCGGCGGCGTTGATGTCGACCTGGTAGAAATCCCGGCTCACGAGGGGTTCGATGCCGACGACGTCGAGGGAGTGCTCGGACGCCAGGTCGAGCTTCTCGCGGATTGGTTCGGGAACATCAGCCGAGAGTGGCTGGTCGGGACGGCTCGACGGGGACGACCGCGTGAGGGCGACGGTCCCCAGTCCGAGCGCGGCGGCGACGCCGCCGATGACGCGACGCCGGACCGGGTCGGGGCCCCGTTCGATGCGCGCAGTCGCCACCGGCAGGAAGCCGGCCGTGGACACGACGAGCGCCGCACCGGCGGCCGCGCCCGTGGCCGAGGCGAAGTCTACCGTCACCAGGGCGGTGACCGCCCAGACGAACGCGGCCCCTAGCACCACGGGGACGGCCCGGTTCCGGAGTTGGTCGCCGACGCGAATCGCCAGATGGACCAGTGCGGCCACGGCGAGCGCGGTCAGCAGCGACGCGAGCAGCAGGTTCAACTGCTGGCCGACGCTACCGAGTCGTTCGATGGCGACGGCGACGACCGGGCCCGGCATCGCTCGGGAGAGGATGCGTTCCAGCGGCGAGCCGAGGAACGCCGGTGCGAGCCCGACCGCTGCGTAGGAACCGGCGACGGCACCCACACCGGCGAGCACGGCCACGAGCGCGTCCGCGACTGCGAGAGAATGGGTGGCCTCGGTCATGGCCGAATCGAGGGGTCTGAGCGACTTAACGGTTCTTCGGATTCCGTGCCGAATCCCGCCCCGCAAGAACCAAGCCGGTGCGAGCCGATGCGACGACTATGACCGACAGTGGCGGTCGGCCGTGTCCGCTGTGCGAGACGCCCATGTACCACCGTCACTGCAAGTACGTCTGTCCCGCCCACGGCGTCGTCTACGACTGCGCCGACACGTTCTACTGACGGATCCGGCTATCAAATCTGGGAATTTGCGACCCGAGTTTATAGTGGTCGAGCGGCGACGCTACTGCAATGAACGATGCGGACGGGGACGATATTCGAGTCCTCCACGTCGACGACGACGCCGACTTCGGCGAGATGGTAGGGATGCAGTTACGCCGGCAGAGCGAGGCGATATCGGTCGTCACCGAATCGACCGTGGACGACGGCCTGGCGTGCCTCCAGACGGACGACGTCGACTGCGTCGTCAGCGACCACGACATGCCCGACAAGGACGGACTCACGTTCCTCAGAGAGGTCCGCGAGGCGTATCCGGAGCTGCCGTTCGTCCTCTTCACCGGAAAGGGGAGCGAAGAGATAGCCAGCGACGCCATCTCCGCGGGCGTCACGGAGTACCTCCAGAAGGGGACGGGCACCGACCAGTACGCGGTGCTGGCGAACCGCATCGAACGGGCCGTCTTGTCCGACCGGGCCAAGCGCGCGCTGGAGGAGTCCGAGCGACGACTCTCGACGCTCATCTCGAACCTGCCGGGGATGGTCTACCGGTGCCGGAACGAGCGCGGGTGGCCGATGACGTTCGTGAGTGACGGGGCCGCGGCCCTCACCGGCTACTCGGCCGACGCCATCGAGTCCGGCGAGGTGAACTGGGCCGAGGACGTCCTGCACGAGGAAGACCGTGAGGAGATGTGGGAGCAGGTCCAGACGGCCATCGACGCGGGCGAGCCGTTCGAGGTGACCTACCACATCGAGACCGCAAACGGCGAGCGACGATGGATGTGGGAGCGAGGGCGAACCGTCGAAACGACGGACGGGTCGGACGTGATTGAAGGGTTCATCACCGATATCACGGCCAGGAAAGAGCGCGAGCGCGAACTGACGGCGGAGCGCGAGTTCACGGCGGACGTCCTCGACTCCCTGTCGGACGTCTTCTTCGTCATCGGGACGGACGGCAGCCTCCAGCGCTGGAACGACCGGGTCAACGAGGTGACGGGCTACAGCGACGAACGGATCGACGCGATGGACGCTATCGAGTTCTTCCCCGAAGCGGACAGGCCGAACGCGCGCCGGGCGTTCGGTCGGGCCTTCGACGGCGAACGAGTGCAGTTCGAAGGGACCGTCGAACCGATCGACGGCGAGGCGATCTCGTTCGAATTTCGCGGGACGGCGCTGTCCGACGCCGACGGCGAGGTCATCGGCGTCAGCGGCGTCGGTCGCGACGTCTCGGAACGGAAGGCCCAGGAGCGCGAACTCGAAGCCTTCGCCAGTCTCGTGAGTCACGACCTCCGCAACCCGCTCAACGTCGTCCAGGGCCGCATTCAGCTCGCACTGGAGAGCGGCTCCGTCGAGAACCTCGAGGCCGCCGGCGACGCCGCCGACCGGATGGAACGGCTCATCGACGACGCCGTTCGACTGACGCGCCAGGACCACGAGACCGGAGCGACCGAGTCAGTCGACGTGGCCGACGTCGCGGCCGACGCGTGGGACGACGTGGCGACGGGCGAGTCGTCACTGACGGTAGAGACGACCCGGAGCGTCGAGGCGAATCTCGACCGCTTCCGCGAACTCCTCGCAGAACTCTTCCAGAACGCGGTCCGCCACGGCGCCGGCGAGGACGGGGCCGTCTCGGTCCGCGTCGGCGACACCGATGGCGGCTTTTTCGTCGTCGACGACGGGGCCGGTATCGACCCAGACCACCGCCCCGAAGTGTTCGACCAGGGATACACGACCAGCAAGGACGGCACGGGGCTCGGCCTGTCGCTCGTTGAGCGCATCGCCGCCGCTCACGGCTGGACAGTCACGGTCGCAGAGAGCGAGCGCGAAGAAGGCGCTCGCTTCGAGATCACAGTTTAGGACGGCTGGTCCTGCCAGACGTGCCGATACGTCGGGCCCGCCAGGACGAGCAGGGCGACGGCGGCGGAGCCGACGATGATATGGATACCAGCGCCGAGTCCCTGCACCGAGAGCTGGCGCATCGACGCGCCCGCGAGGACTTCCAGGACGACCCACGGAACTTCACCGACGAACGTCCCGGCGACGAACGCGCGCGTGGACACGCCGGAGACGCCCGCGCCGTAGGAGACCGGGTCCGCGGGAATCGGCGAGAGGCGAGCCGCGAGTACGCCCCGCGTCGCGCCGGTCACCTCGACGACCCGACGGCCGGCGGCACCGAGCCGATCGACGATCGTCTCCGGGGACGCTTCCGGGTCGTCCACGCCGACGTAGCGAGCGAAGAGGAACGGCGGGATACACGTCAGGGTCGCGCCGACGAGGGCGACCGGGACGCCGTACGTGACGCCGAGGACGTAGCCGACCAGGGCGGAGAGAGGGCTGATCGGCCAGGCGAACAGCGGGCGGACCAGGTAGAGGACGACGAGCGCGCCGCCGAAGAGGACCGGGCGCGTCGAGAGCGCGGCCAGTTCGGCGAGCAGGCGCGCCGGCGAGAGGAGAATCGTCGCTACGAGCGCGACGCCGACGAGCAGGACCGACCCCGCTACCTGGCGCCGCGACAGCCAGTTCATCGAGTGGATACGGCGTACGGATCGTCAAACCTCTTGTGGTCTTCCGGGTCTCGGCCCCCGCCCCAAACGCTTAATCCCGGCGGCGGCGTCGCTTCCGGTCGTGACAGACGACGACCGCATCGAACTCGGCCTCGAACTGCTCGCTCACCTCGAACACGGCGAGCTCTCCGTCAAGGAGGCGATGGACCGCATCGAAATCGTCACGACGAGTCCGCAGTTGCAGCGGGACATCCTGGAGGAGGCTGCGCGCCGCGGCGTCGTCGAGCGCGAGGACGGGGCTGTCCGTCCGGTCGCGGACGGAACGTACGTGAGCTTCGAGAGCGACGTCGTCGTCAAGGAAGGCGAGTTCTCCTGTCAGCGCTGCGGCGCCGGCATCTCGGAGGGTCACTTCGTCCAGTTCGACGCCGACGAGATGGGGCCGTTCGGGTCCACGTGCATCAGAAAGGTGCTCGGTCGGGAGTGAAACGTCGAGGGCTCACCGGCCGCGACGGAGTTCCTCGATGAGCTGCTTGACGGTCCGCTGTTGCTGCTTGAGGAGCTTGTTCTGCTGTTCGACCGCGGTCGTCAGGTCCTCGAGCTGGTCGGTAACTGCTTCGAGGTCGTCGCTGCTCGCGGCCGTAGACTCCGCAGCGGCGCTCGCTGCGTCGGCGGCCGACTCCAGGTCGACGGTCGAAGCAGCCGCCTGGGCGGACTGTCCGGCCGAGGCGTCGCGTTCCCCTGTCGACGCCGAGGCAGCACCGGTGGTGGATTCGGTCGCTGCCCCGGGTTCCGGTTTCGGTTCCGGCTCGGCCGCCTCGCTGTCGTCCGAATCGCTGACGAGCGGGTCGATGCCCGAATCGAGGCCGAGGCCGCTGGAGTGGTCGTCGCTCTCGTCGGCGTTGGGGTCCTCCGTCTCGACGGCGATTTTCCGATTGAGCGCGTCGAGCGAGTCGACCTCGTAGTAGTCGAACAGCGCTTCCTGGATCGTTCGGCGGACGACGCCGGCCTGCTCGTTGGGCGCCTTGATGCGTTCGGGGCGTCCAGCGGCCTCGATGACGACGGCCGTCGCGACGCTGCCGTCCTCGAAGTGCAGGCCCGTCACGTCGTCGTAGTCGTACACCTCGAAGTCGCCGTCCCAGGTGTAGCTGCCGACGTGCTTGAGGACTCGCTGCTGGGCGACGACGAGCGTGAGTTCGCTGAAGCGGAAGACCCCCGTCACGGACTCGTCGTCCTCGAGCACGCCCTCGATGCGCAGGTTGCTCTCGACGAGGCGTTCGAGCACCGCGTCGGTCCGGTTGCCCGGGACGGTGAACTTCTCCTCCCGGTCGACGTAGGTCATCGTGTACTTGGTCTTGCGCCGGCCTTCCGAGACGGCGAGCCGTTCGAAGTCGTGTGCGTACTCCGTGACGCCTTCGTCACTCAGGAGCCCCTCGCTCCGGTAGACGAGCGATCGCGTGGGGGTGAAACAGATCGCGTCATCGTCACCGAGCGACACCCCAGCCTGAATCTCCTCGTCCCCGAGCGACTGCCGGACGAGGTCTGGTACGTCCATGCTCATGACGTACTCGTCCGGTGGCTTAAATCCGCGGGTGAAACACCACGACCGAAGCCCGGTCTCGACGGTCGAACGTGACGGCCGACCGACCCCTCGAACGCCAGCAATTTGTGAGTTCATCGGGTTCGGCGAGCGACGGGAAGGCGAGGCACGAGACCGACTGACGGAGCGCCCCTCAATGAGAACGTTAAAGGCGACCTCCGGCCAACCACTGATTGCACCCGCGCCCGGGTGGCTTAGCTGGACATAGCGCCGCACTCATAGGGTCGTCAGACTCGCGCGGCACCATTCCGGCATGTCTCGGTGGGCTTTCGTCGAGCCTGTGACCTGGGGCATGCGGAGATCGAGGGTTCGGAGCCCTCCCCGGGCATATCTTATCCGTGGCTCGCGACGGCGAGCCACTGCTCTCGATATGATCGGTGGAGTCGCGGAGAACCCGTAGGCTCTCGCGAGCGTCAGCGAGCGAGAGTTCGAAAGACGAACGGAGTGAATCTTTCGGTAGTTCGCGAGCCCCCCCGGGCATTTCTCAACCGACACGAGTCACGAACAACTGTGAGTGACGAGCGCCTACACCGAGAAATGCCCGGGAAGACGCGACAAAGCCTGAAAGGTCTCGCGTGAACGCCAGTGAATGCGAGGTTCGAAAACCGAATGAAGCCCAGGTTTCGGTGGTTCCGGAGCCCGATCCGTGCACGAGACCGTTCGACCGGGCTCACGCGACGGTGGACGCGAAACCAGCCTCAGTCTCGTCGGCGAGGAGAATTTATCCGAGGAGGTTCTGTAGCGTCAGGACGACGAACAGAGCGATGACCGCCTCGGAGATAATCCACGTGTTGTCGTTCATCCAGTCACGAATCTTCGGAAGGACGGCTTCCGCCCGCTCTCCGAGGACGAGCACACCGAGCGAGGGAAGCGCGAGAATGAAGAGCGTGAGCGAGACGAATCCGGCCGCGTCCGTCACCGGGTCGGCGTTCGCCGCGAGGAACGTTCCGACGCTGACCGAGGTGACGATGTTGGTCGGGAAGATGCCCAGCAGCAGGAATCCCAGCTTGAACGAGAACCCGGGTGCCGCGTTCGTCAGCTTCCCCATCCACACCGGCGGCTCCGATACCTCCCGCTTTCGGTAGGTATCGACTGCGGCGTACAGGAGGAGAACCAGGACGACGAGGTAGAGCAGTTGCCGTGCGCTCGCACCCAACAGACCGCCACCGTCACCCAAACTACTTCCGAGAAGGTAGGCGAAGACGACGACGAGACTGATAGAGAGGGCCGCACCGAAGACGTAGGCCGCCGAGTTGGTCCGCCATCGCTCACTCGTCGCGAGGAAGATGGAAGAGAGTATCTGCGGTCCCGCGATCATCACGATGGACAGGGGGAGAACTTCGACGAGGCTCACGGTTCGTTCTCACCGGAATTCGATCCGTCACCACCGGTCAGCTGTACTACACGGATGATCGATCTGTCGTGTGCCATTGTTTGGGAGTCGCGCGTTCGCTCAGACCGGCCACCGAATGTCGCCCGAGGAGCGTTCCACGTGCTATCTCGACCGGCAGTGTCGTTTAACATCGCTGAGGTAACAACTCTTGGGCCGTCTCTGTTCGTGAGAGGTACCGCGCCCGATTGCGCCAGGTGAGGCTGTACCGATCCGTGAGTCGTCCCGGCCCGGGTCTCGAAACACCGAACGTCCGACGAAGCCAGTGCACGGATGGAGGTTTCAATGGCGGTCATCCGAGCGAACTGTCGTCGGGATCCGAGTCAGGTGTCGCGCCCGGTTCGCCCTTCGTCCGCCGTACGTACTCGTCGAGCGTCGGTCCCGACGAAAGGGTCACCCGTTCTCGCTCCGGATGCGCCAGAATCGGGAGGATGTACTGCATGAAAGCGACGATTGCCACGAGCAGAAGGGGCCCGAGGAAGATGCCGTACCAGCTGAACAGCGCGGGACCGAGGAGGTAGGCGAACAGGCCGAACACGATCCACGGGAGGTACGCGTACCCGACGTAGGCGACGACACCGAGCAAGACGACGCCGAGAATCCACCAGGCGAGGTGTTTCCGCGCGAGCAAGACCTGGACGGGGTTCGACGGTGTTCGGTCGACGGACATGTGTTGGATATCCAACTAGAATGGGGATAAACGGGTTGCCTCAACTGTAAGCATACTGGATGCCACCGTCGGCCAGAACGACCGTCCCTCGTTTCCCGCGGGACGACGGCCTCGTCCCGTACCTCGGATCAGTCGTCCGGGTCGCGCCTATCGTCGCGGACTTCGGCGGCGTCCCAAACACGTACTTCGGCTCCGGCGGTTCGGGCCGGTGCTGATAGCGGGTGGGACCGGTCGATGACTATCGATGAACGGCAGTGGTGTCGATAGCGACTCGTTTCGGAGACGAACAGTCACGATGCTTCGACTCGGAGGCCGATACACGGGACCGACGTCGATCCGTCGTTTGTTACTCGTCGCCGTGGCAGTCGTCGCCGTCAGGACCGTCCGTCTCGACCGTGCGACGAACGGGCGCACATTACGTCGCTCGAATACCGCTACGAGAGGCGGTGACCGTTGCAGAGACACCGAAACGGGCAGGACGAGCGTAACCGGGATCTGGGCACGGCGACGACGAGAATCCCGATCTATCGTCGAATCCGGCCGTCCTCATCCGTTCGCCGGGTCCACCGCGGTCGCGTACCCCTCGATACCCGACCTGAAGATCGAGCGGAAGCGCTCGAGGTCCATATCGACGGCGACCGCGGTGTTCGGGTCCGCGTCACGAACTCCGTACTGGTCGCAGACGACGGCGCCGTGGGAGGGCCCCCCGGTGGTGTCGACCTCGCAGAAGTACTCCTCGAACGTGAGGACGCCGGGGTCGATAAGGTCCGCCGCGACCGCGGCGTCGTGGACGGCGAGCTCGTCCTGGCCGACGCCCTGGGCTGCCTCGGGGTAGCCGATCCAGTCGGCGACGACACCGAACCCGCCGCCGCGGTCATCGTACGTATCGATGGTCTCGGGCGCCGGCGAGGCGCCGTTGGTCACGTCGAGGCCGACCATCTTCGCGTCGGCGTCCTGGATCACGCGGCTCGCGGCGGCCGGGTCGTTGTGGAAGTTGGCCTCGGCGACGGGGGTGACGTTGCCGCGCTCGAAGGCTGTCCCGCCCATCAGGTAGATGTCGTCGACCATCTCGGGGAGGGTCGGCTCCGTTGCGAGCGCGAGGGCGAGGTTGGTCTGTGGACCGACCGCGGCGATAGTCAACTCGTCGCCGTGCTCGCGGGCCTGTTCGACGATGAAATCTGCGCCGTGCTGGTCGATGGGCTCGGACGTCGGGTCCGGGAGGTCGCCGCGGAGGCCCGCGTCCCCGTGAATCCACTCCGCGGTCGTGAGGTCTCCGACCAGCGGGCGCTCGCAGCCGCGCGCGACCGGGACGTCGAAGCCGCCGTGGTCGAGGATAGCGAGGGCGTTCCGCGTCGTGTTGGCGACCGTCGAGTTGCCACAGACCGTGGAGAGCCCGACGACGTCGACGGCGTCGTGGCCCAGCGCCATGGCGAGCATCACCGCGTCGTCACAGCCCGGGTCGGTATCGAACAGGACTTTTCGCGTCATCGGTGCTAACAGGGACAGTACCAGTCACCGACGGTTAACTGTGGCGTCGCAAAGGTCCGACGCTACTGCCGGGCGGGCCTCACCAGCCCTCGAACTTGTCGCGGCGGTAGAAGTCCAGTTCCTGGACGACGTTTGGCGGTTCCTGTTCGGCGGCGAAGGCGATGGCCTCGGCGATGTCCTCCGGTTCGGCGGCCTCGTCGGAGGAGAGGACGTCCTCCGAGGCGTGGTCGTCCTCGGAGCCGAACTCGGTGCGGACCTCCGTCGGGTTGACGACGGTGACGCCGACGCCGTCGGACCCCACGCTGCCCGCCAGCGACTTGGCGAACCCGCGGGCCCACCACTTGGTGGCGGCGTACACCGGGTTGCCTGGGCGGGGGTACTGGCCGGCCATGCTGGCGAGGACGACGAGGATGCCGTCCGTCTCCCGGAGGTGGGGGACGGACTCCCGGGCGGTGAAGAACAGTCCCTCGCAGTTGACGTCCATCATCTGGCGGAAGGCGTCCGTCTCCATCTCCTCGACCGACCCCTCGCGGGCGAGGCCGGCGTTAGCGACGACGGTGTCGAGGCGGCCGAACTCCGCGGCGGCGGCCTCGACCAGGTCGGCGACCTGCTCGTCGTCGGTGACGTCTGCGGTGTGGACGAGGACGTCGACCCCGTACTCCTCACGCAACGTGTCGGCCAGCGTCTGGAGTCGCTCCTCGCGGCGCGCCGAGATGGCTACGTCGGCGCCGCGGCTGGCGAGTGCGTGTGCAGTGGCGCGACCGATTCCCGAACTTGCCCCGGTGATCAGGGCGCTCGTCTCCGCCAGAGTACTCATACCAGGGGTGAGGGACTCTGGTGGCTTAATCCCCACCGCCGTCGAATGCGGTGACCGTCTCCAGGCCGTCCCGCGTAATCTGCAGTCGCTGGTTCGCGGCGATGTCCTCGAAGGTCTGTTCGGTGCCGTCGGGCCAGGTGACCGTGATATCGACGCTGTCGGTCGATCCGAGGCCGACGTGGCTGACGCGACTGTCCTGCGAGAGGTAGTCGGTCCGTCCGTTCTGGACGACGGTCGTCGTCTCGCCGTCGGCGTCCACTTCGACGGTGGCACCGAGGGCGAATTCGCCGTCGTCACCGACGGCGCGAAACTGGACGCTGTTGGTCTCGTTGACCGTGTTCTCGTAGACGACGTAGGGCTGGTTGTAATTGACAGTCACGATATCCTGGTCGCCGTCGCGGTCGTAGTCGAGCGTCACCATCCCGCGGCCGTCGTGCTTGTCGAAGCCGCGGTCCGAGGCGTCGAGCGAGGTGAACCCGCTCCCGTTGTTCTGCCACACCATCGGATAGGGATAGTGGGGGTCCTCCTGATCGATGGTGACGACGTTCTGGGTCGTGTGGATCAGGTCGGGTCGGCCGTCGTTGTTGAAATCGGAGAGGCTCGCTGCCCATCCCCAGCCGCCCTGTCGGACGCCGAACTCGTCGGCCTGGTCCTCGAACTCACCGCCGCCCTGATTGACCATGAGTGTGTTCCCCTTCGTCCGGCCCGAGTTGATGACGTACGAGAGGAAGTACTCGACGCGCTCGTAGCGCTCGTGGCCCATCGTCTGGGGCGAGATCGGGAGGTAGATGTTCGTGACGAAGACGTCCTGGCGGCCGTCACCGGTCACGTCGGCGACTTCGGAGGCCATCCCGTTCCGTTCGGTCGCGCCGCGCAGATTTCGTTTCTCGAAGGTCCCGTCGCCCCGGCTGACGTACAGCACGTCGCTGTTGTAGTCGTTGGCGACGTGAACGTCCGGGTGGCCGTCGCCGGTGAGGTCGGTGAAACTCGCCGCGAGGCTCCAGCGGTCGCCGTCGATGCCGGCGTCGTCGACGCGCTCGAACTCGCCGCCTGTATTTTCGTACAGGATGTTGGGATAGCCGTTGTCGTCATGGACGGTCCCGTTGGGCGTGAAGTAGCCGGCGGGCTTGCCCTCGCGCCAGTTGCCCGACTGGTAGAGGAAGATGTCCCGGTCGCCGTCGCCGTCGTAGTCCGCGGCCGCCGCGCCGAGCGGATAGCTCACGTTGCCGAGGCCGACGTCGACGCGTTCGAAAGAGCCCTCGTCGTTGTGGAGCGTGACGACCGACCCGTTGGTCGGCAACAGGAGGATGTCCTCCCAGCCGTCGCCGTCGTAGTCGACGACCGCGGCGCTCTTGAACGTCCGATTCAGGGGCGGAAGCGCGTCGCTGCGCTCGTAGGTCCCTCCGTCGTTGCGGAACAGCGCCGGCCGCTCGTCGCCGATGGCGAGCAGGTCGGTCCAGCCGTCCTTATCGAAGTCGGTGGCGTAGATGCCGGCGTTCCCGTTGCCGAAGCCGCTGTCGATGGAGTCCGAGTACGACAGTCCGCTCTCCGCGGTGGCGTTGCGGAACTGTATCTCGGGTGGCGAGTCGCCGAGCGCCGAGCAGCCGGCCGTGACGGCCAGGAGCGCGACACAACAGGTGACGAGCGCGACGCGCGCCCGGTGACTGGTCTGATTCACGTTAGATAGTCGGGAGTGCCCGTTTGTCTCGCGGCGGTACCAGGTAGCTACCGCGTGCTCTCGTCTCGAGGTAGTCGACGATGCCGTGGTCGTCGTCGGCGACGTCGACGTCATACTCGTCGACGTTCATCGCCTTGCGCGTCTCGACGAACGCGTCCATCGTGGCCTGAATCGAGTGGAAGTTGAAGCCGACGCCCTCGGCGACGTCCGTGGCCACGCCCTCCGTCCGGCGGAGGATCTGTGGCTGGAAGTTCTCGTCACGTGCGCGCGCGACTTTCTGGGAGTGACCGAGGCGGCCGTGTTCCTCGGCTATTTCCTCGACGTTCTCGGTGTCTGCTTTCGTTATCTCGCTGGTTGAACCGAGGCGGTCACCGACCGGTCCGATGTCGGCCGGGTCCTGCGTGGGCGAGAACATCTCGGCGAAGCGTTCCTCGTCGTCCTGTTCGTACCATCGGTCCAGGTCGATGTGCAGGCGAGAGGCCGCGAGCATCGTCCCGCCGGCCATCGGCCCGTCCTCGATGGTCACCATCTCTTCGGAGGGCTGCGTGTCGCGAAAGCCGGAGCGAAAGCCCATCGACAGCGGCGCCGACGGCGGTATCGAGTCGTTGTCGACCTCGTCGGCCACGTTCCCGCGACCGACGACGCCGGCCCGGCGTTCGCGCCGTTCGAAGATCCCCTCGAAGGTCCCCTCGACGGCCTGGCCGTTGATCGTTTCTCGCTCGCCGAACAGCGCCTTCTCGCAGCCCAGCAGGATCGAGCCGTAATCGCTGTTGAGTACGAGAAAGGCGTCGTAGGGGTCGGCCATCGACGGGTCCTCGCCGACGGCCTCGAGGACGTCTGCCGGCGGCGTGAGCCCTTCGACGCTGGCGTCCATCCGGTCGAAGTACAGCGGTGAGTAGCCGAGTAACGTCAGGAGCCCTTCGTTGAGCGACGCCGACGTCGCCCCGCCGGTTCCCCACTGGTGTGCCCGCTCCAGCGACTGCAGGGCGTCCTCGACCGAGCGCCGCTCCTCGTCGCTCGGCGGCATCGATCCCACGTATTCGAGGCCGAGCACGACCTGGTGTTGGGGAATCGCCGTGTTTCCGTGGGCGTCCGTAACCAGGAACTCGTTCCAGTTGTGCTGGCCATCGGGAAGCGACGCGGGGTCGGAGCCGGTCGGAAACTGGGATTCGCGCTCGGTGTCCTTCGACACCAGCGGCACTTCGCGACCGAGACACGCGGACAGCGCCGCCGACCCACCGATCGCCACTGCAGACGCGACGAAGTCTCGTCGAGAGATACCGCGAGAATCACCCGGAGGCATTGCCATTCATTCCCAATCGCCGCTCAAATATCTTTCGCGTCGGCCGCTGGGCGTCAGAAGGCGGCCGGATCGACCGGCGGCCAGTCCCAGAAACCGGCCCGGTCGCTTCGCCGGTCGTCCCCGCTGGGAAGCCGGTTTTGCCGGCGACATGCGACCTCGTTCGGTTTTCGCCCGCGAGCCCGATGGCTGCCAGTTTGTGGGCAGGTACCCAAAGGAATATATGGTATAATTATCCAATCAAGGCCATGGAACGGGAGGAGCAGCACGTGACAGGTGGGACGACGTCTCGACGACGGCTACTCGAGACGATCGCGGCAGGGAGCGCCGCCGGGCTCGGTGGACTGGCTGGCTGTATCTCCGACGGGGGCGGTGGCACGCCGACGCCGGATTCGGCACCGACCTTCCTGCTGTCGACGGTCCAGTCGGGACCGTACTCGCGTGTCGGTGACAAGGAGCGGAACGGATTCGAACTGGCGGTCAAACACATCAACGAGGGCGGTGGCCTCGTCGAGGCCGGCGCGTTCGAGGAGTTAACCGGCGACGGCCTCCTCGGGTACCAGGTAGAGACGACGATCACCGACAACGAGGGCAACGGAGAGACGGCGCGCTCGAACGTCCTCCCCCACGTGACCGATAACGAGGTGACGATGATCTGTGGCGGAGCCAGGGCGAGTACCGCCAGGGCCCACCAGGACATCGCCGTCGAACACGACGTGCCCTTCATGGCGGGAACGTCTCTGCTCGACGCCTTAGACGGGGAGGAGTGTGCCGCGACGATGTACCGAGAGATGTACTCCTCGCGTGCGCTCGTGCGTGCCCTCGGACCGACGCTCGCCACCAGGACCGGCGAGCGGGCCACCTATGTCCAGTTGTACGCCGACTCCCCGGAAGGGACGGACCTGCGGAACGCGGTCGACCGGTACTTCGCCGACTCGGGTACGCCTCGCTGGGAACCGCGAGGGAACGAGGCCATCCAGCCCGGTTCGACGGGCTTCGAGGACGACCTGGCCGAGATAACGCGCGGCCGCCCGGACGCGCTCTTCCTGAACCTGTTCGGCATCGACGCCATCAACGCGCTGACGGCCGCCCAGGACGCCGTCCCCGAGGAGACGCAGATTGTCGTCCCCTTCATCGACGACTCGCTGGGCTACATCGTCGGCTCAGACGTCGCCGACGTCCTCGGCACGATGCCGTGGGAAGCCGGCCTGGAAGGGGAGTACGCCGACGCCTACGACTCGGCGTACGTCAGTTCCTACGGTACGATCGCCGGTGGCGACGCCGCGACCGGGTCCGGGACAGCACACGTCACCTACACCCAGACGCTTCAGTTCGCCGCCGCCGCCGAGCGCGCCGGATCGTTCGACCTGGGCGCCATCCAGTCGGCACTGGAAGGCCACGAATACGACACCGGCGGGGGAGACCAGCGCCTCCAGGCGTGCAACCACCAGGCCAGCCGTGCCGTCCCGGTCGTTCGCGGCAGGTCCAGTCAAGACTCCGGCGGGAACTACTTCGAGCTACTTGACCACCGCGACGGCGTCGTGCCGACTTGCGAAGAGGAGCCCGCCACGTCCTGCTCGCTGTAGCTCCGCACCGACTTTTTCCACGATTGAGTGCCCCGCCAGCGACGGTGACCGGACCCGTCGGTGGCGACGCGAGACCGCTGCCGGTGAGCCACCGGGCGACGTGACGCAGAGCTGACTGCATCGAGTGCAGGAACCTCCCGCAAAAAGCGTCGTTGGCGGCTAGTCCGAGAGGCCGGACTCGTCGCCAACGTCGGTGTTCGTCCCGGTGTCGGCGAGGTTGCCGTCAGTCAGTTCGGGACTGTTCCAGTACGCGTGGTCCTCGTCCTCGCGGAAGCAGGCGACGCGCTGTTCGCCGGCCTGGTAGTTCGGCGGTGTCTCCTGCTTACACGCTTCTCTGGCCTCCGGGCACCGCGTGTGGAACCGGCAGCCGCTCGGTGGGTTGACCGGGTCCGGGATGTCGATCTTTCGCATCGGCGGGTCGCCGGTCTCCCTGAGCGAGAGGTCCGGCGTCGCCCAGCGCAACACGTTGGTGTAGGGGTGACGTGGGTCCGAGATCATGTCCTCGGCCGGACCGATCTCCGCCAGTTCGCCCAGGTACATGACGCCGATTTGCCCGCCGGCGTGTGCGGTGAAGTACCGCGCGTTCGAGAGGTCGTGGGAGATGAACACGAAGGATGTGTTGAACTCGTTCTGGAGTTCGTGCATCAGGTCCATCATCTCGACGCGCAGGGAGACGTCCAGCGCGCTGATGGCCTCGTCGGCCAGGATGACGTCGGGGTTCATCAACAGCGCGCGGCTCAGCGCGACGCGCTGTTTCTCGCCACCCGAGAGCTGGTGAGGGTAGCGCTCGGCGAAGTCGGCCGCCGGGTTCATCCCGACGCGCTCGAGCAGCGCGTAGATCCGCTCGCGCTTCTCGCTCCGACTGAGTTCCGCGTTGACCTGATTGAGCGGCTCGGAGAGGATAGAGAGGATGCGCCGGTTGGGATTGAGCGAGGCGCCCGGATCCTGGTGGATGATCTGCAGCGACGTGCGAATATCCTTCCAGGTGATGTCGGCGTCGGATTTGCCGTCGCGGACCTCCCAGATGTCGTGGCCGCGGAACTTGACGCTCCCGCCGGTCGGTCGCTGGAGGCCGATGGCAGTCTTGCCGAGCGTCGTCTTGCCACAGCCGGACTCCCCGACCAGGGAGAGGACGTCACGCTCGTCGAGCGTGAGGCTGACGCCGTCGACGGCGCGAACTGTCTCCGTCTCGCCGCCGAAGTCGAGCAGCCCGGGCTTGTCCTCGAAGTGGACCTCGACGTTCTCGAGTTCCAGGAGCGGTGGTTCGCTACTCATCAGTCGTCACCTCCGCTGGCCGCGCGGTCACCAAGCGAGTCGGTGTAGTTCAGCGAGATCTGGTCGATCGCCTCTTCCCAGTGGTAGCACGCCGCCTCGTGGTCCTCGGCGACCTCGAAGAACTCGGGGACGGCCGAGCGGCACTGTTCGTCGGCGAGCGGACACCGTGGGTGGAACGCACAGCCTGTCGGGACGTTGATCGGGGCTGGCTGGTCGCCCTCGATGGCTTCCATCTCCTCCAGCGGCGCGTCGAGGTTCGGCGTCGAGTTGAGTAGCTTGCGCGTGTAGGGATGTGCGGCGTGTTCGATCAGCTCCCGGGTGGGACCGACCTCGACGAGTTTGAAGGCGTACATGATAGCCATCCGGTCGGCCAGCGCGGCGACCAGCGGCAGGTCGTGCGTGATGAACACCATCGTGAGGTCGTACTTCTCCTGGAGGTCCTCGAGCAGTCGGAGGATGGACCGCTGCATCAGCAGGTCGAGCGCGGCGGTCGGCTCGTCCATGACGAGCATCTCGGGTTCGAGCACGAGGCTGAGTGCGATGAGCGCGCGCTGTTGCATGCCGCCAGAGAGTTCGTGTGCGTAGGACCCGAGGATGCGGTCCGGTTCGAGATAGAGGTCCTCGAGCAGTTCGTGGGCCCGGGCCATCCCCTCCTCGACGTTCGCGTCGTGAGCCTTCAGCGTCTCCACGAAGTGTTCACCGACCTTCATCGTCGGGTTGAACGAACTCATCGCGCCCTGGAACACCATCGAGACGTGTTCCCAGCGGAGTTCCCGGATGCCTTCCTTGTCGAGGTCCAGGATCTCGATCGGTTCGTCGTCCGGTGGGTTATACCGAATCCCGCCAGTGAGGAGACCGGGGTCGGGGATGGCGTCGAGCATCGACGAGGCGAGCATCGACTTGCCCGAGCCGCTCTCGCCGATGATACCGACGATTTCGCCGCGACCGATGTCCAGAGAAACGTCGTCGAGCACGTAGGATTCGCCCTCGTCGTAGGTCACCGAGGCGCCACGCATCTCGATAATTGGATCCTCGACTCCGCGCTCGGAGCGAGGGTTGCTATTCTGCGTCGCCATTAGACTCCCACCATGAGTTGAGTGTCATCATCTTCTTGTGTAGTCGTTTCGGACTCGCCGGAGAGTCGAGCCCGAACTCGGGGAGTGAATGCGCGGTTGCGTTCCCGGGTGCGTGTGAGCGTATAGACGCCGAGAAACGCGACGGCCCGGTCGACCAGACCGGGGGATCCGAGCGGCAGGAACGGAATCGCCCCGAGCGCGATTCCGCGGGCTGCCCATATTGCAAGAACGGCCCGCGCAGTCCGTTCGAGACCGAATCTCACACCCAGTTCCTTTCGCTTCATAGCTATAGTAATTGTGGTTTATCCCATCAGGCGCGGGGAAACGGCTGTCGGGCCTCGGTGAACTAATCGCAATCCAGCGACGCGGTGGAGTCGACGGAGACGCCCGTGAACGGACGTCTCCATGGCGGACGCCCGGTTCCGTATTTGCAAACTTATTTAACTGGATGGCGGGACGTTTGTGAACGATGCAGACCAACGGTGACGACCACCTCTATCAGCGGCCCGACGCCGCCGTCGACCGCCGCGTCGAGGACCTCCTCGACCGGATGACTGTCCAGGAGAAGGCCGGACAGCTGGTCGGTACGTGGGGCGGCAAGATGGGCGAGTTCAACAGTCTCGACGACGTGAAAGACGCGGTCACCGAGCACACGCTCGGCGCTGCGGCGACGTTCGGGTGGGGCGGGTCCATCGGAACGGAGCCCGGCGAGATCGTCGACACCGTCAACGAAATACAGCGGCTGGCACGCGAGGAGACACGCCTCGGCATCCCCGTGCTGTTTAACGTCGACGCCGTCCACGGGCACGCGTACGTGGCCGGATCGGCTATCTTCCCGAACGGACTGGGAACCGGCGCGACCTGGGACCCCGACCTCGCCGAGCGAGCCGCGGATATCTGTGCGACCGAGGTCCGTGCGACGGGCGCCCACCAGAACTACTCGCCCACGTGCGACGTCGGCCGGGAACCCCGCTGGGGTCGCGTCTTCGAGACGTTCGGCGAGAGCCCGCAGCTGGTCGGCGAGATGGCCGCCGCGAAAGTCCGGGGGTACCAGGGCGACGGCATCGGAGGCGACGAGAACGTCGTCGCCACGGCGAAGCACTTCCCAGCCTACAGTAACCCGGAACGGGGCGAGGACGCCGCACCCGCCGAGATATCAGAGTACCGGCTCTGGAACACGTTCCTCCGACCCTTCGAGTCGGTCATCGACGAGGGCGTGACCTCCGTGATGCCGTCGTACAACTCGACGAACGGCGAGCCGATCCACGGATCCGAACGATTCCTCACCGACCTCCTGCGGGGCGAACTCGGCTTCGACGGCCACACCGTCTCGGACTGGAGCGGCGTCCGGCACCTCCACGAGGACCACCGCGTCACCGAGGACTGGCGCGAATCGGTCTATCGCTCACGGGAGGCCGGGCTGACCGTCGCCTCTGTCGGGACGACCGGGCACGTCGACCACCTCGTCGACCTAGTCGCGGCCGGCGACCTCGACGAGTCCACCCTCGACGAGAAGGTCCGCCGCGTCCTCGCGCTGAAATTCCGCCTCGGCCTGTTCGAGGACCCTTTCGTCGACAGGGACGAGGCAGTGGAGACCGTCGGCCACGAGGACCACCGCGAAGTTGCCCGTGAGGCGGCGCGGAACTCGATGACGCTCCTGCAGAACGACAACCTGCTCCCCCTCGACGGCGCCGAGGACGTCTTCGTCGCTGGGCCCAACGCCGACGACAAAGTCAGCCAGGTCGGCGGCTGGAGCGTCGACGCCGAGGAACACGTCGCCGGCGACAGCCTGCTCGACGCCATCGAACACCATGCAGACGGCGCCGTCACCTACGAACAGGGCGCGACGGTCAACGAGGCACGCGACGTCGAGGCCGCGGCGGCGAAGGCGGCCGAGGCGGACGTCGCCGTCGTCGCCCTCGGCGAAGGCTGGTACATCCACGAGTTCGGTCCCCAGGGCCAGGCCGGCGTGGAGACGGGCGAGTGGCCCCACCGATCGAACCTCCGCCTGGCCGACGCCCAGCGCGAACTGGTCCAGGCTATCCACGAGACAGGGACGCCGACCGTCGGCGTTCTGATCACCGGTCGCCCGCTGATCGTCGACTGGATGGCCGAGCACGTTCCGGCGATTCTCATGGCCTACTACCCGGGCTCCGAGGGCGGCCACGCCATCGCCGAGACCCTCTTCGGGGACAACGAGCCGTCCGGACGGCTGCCGGTCACGATGCCGTCTGACGAGGGCGACCTTCCCCAGCACCACGACTTCCAGCGCCAGCCGCGACCCATCGGCGACGACGAGCATCCCGAAACGTACGACCCGCTCTATCCCTTCGGCCACGGGCTGAGTTACACCGAGTTCGAGTACGGCGACCTCGACGTGCTGTCCCGGGAAATCGGTCCCGGCGAGGCGGTCGAACTCGAAGTGACGCTCTCGAACGTCGGCGACCGGCGCGGCACCGAGGTCGTCCAGGCCTACGGGTCACAGCGCTCCCCACAGCTAGTGCGACCCAACAGGGAGTTGCTCGACTTCGAGCGCGTCTCGCTCGACGCCGGCGAGACGCGGACGGTCGAACTGACCATTCCGGCCACGGATCTGGGCTACTATCGACCGGGCCGCGGGCACGTTCTCGAACGTGACACCTACGAGCTAACCGTCGCTGAGGAGTCGGTCAGTGTCTCCGTCGACGGGACGTATCTGTAGGTAGCCACCGGACAATTTCGCTGAAACGGGCGTCTGAGAAGCCTCAGTTTCCGCCGGGGAGTTCGTAGAAGAGCCCCTCGAAGGACGTTACCCGGGCAGCGGTCTCGTCGACCCGATCACGGAACTCCTCGACGCGAGTCGATATCTCGGCGTACGCGTCGCTTTCTGCCAGTTCCGACCGGTTCTTCTGGGCGTCGAGCGTCGCCTTCTTCGAGACGAGGGCGAAGTACTCCTGCATCTGGTCGTCGTACGTGTCGCGCGTGAGCATCTCCTCGACGGCGTCTGTCAACCCCTCCCGGGTGACGGGCTTGATCAGGTAATCGTCGAACGGCATCTCGACGATGTCGAAGCCGGGGTCGACGGCGGTCACCATGACGATTCGGCAGTCGAGGCCGCGTTCGTCCAGTACCTCGAGCACTTCGTCGCCAGACCGGCCCGGCATCTGTCTGTCGAGGAAGACGACGTCCAGGCCGTCGTCGGCGAGTTCGAGGGCCTGGTCCCCGTCGTAGGCAGCCTGAACGTCGTGGTCCGCGTCGAGCCAGTTCGCATAGAGGTCGGCGACGGCGCGCTCGTCGTCGACGACGAGCACCTGTCCGGACCGGTCCGTTGCTGTCATCGCCCCGACGCGTCCCTCCGTAGTGGCAGCGTCCCCCGAATCATACGTCCCAGTCGTTTATCGATATCGACCATAAAACCACCCCGTCGATTATCACCAGTGGATCCACGTTCGGGAATGAGCCACTGTACGGCTGGTCCACCCCAGTCTCGTGGGCGACGGATGTTTCCCCACGGCATTCGAACCCCGATTCGACAGGAGTCAACGCCACCACGATGACACGACCGAACGACCCGGCCGTGGTCGACACCGTCGTCGTCACGGCGATAGATCTCGTCGCCGCGCTCGAAGCGACCCAGCGGACCGGGAACGCGGACACGGTGCTCCGGATGACGCCCCCGTTCAGCGGTCGGATGCGAGCGCGTCTTCACGTCCGGCAGGGATCCGAAGTCGAGGACGGGACGTCCGTTTTGCTTCCGGCGCCGGCGTTCGTAACGGAGCGCTGTCCGGCCCCACCCGACCCGGACGATGTCGAGGACGACCTGCGTGCGGACCCGGTCGATGCGTACAGCATCGAGCGCCATCGGGAGCGCTATCGCGCCGCCCTCCAGCAGTGGCGGTCGTCTGTGCCAGCCTACGTGCGCGCGGAGACTCAGTTGCCAGGAACGGACGGGACGATTACCATCTCTCTACTCGGGACCGTCCCGGAGGAGTGAGACGGTCCCGGAAACGGGCGTCATCGAGCCGTGATCGAACGTCCAGAAATCGCGAGACGGCCTGAGCGTGGGGGATGAAAAATATCGGCGCTCCTGAGACGGTCGTGAAACGTCCTAGTCAACGTTTGCCACTTTGAAACGTGATGAAACGAACCGAACGCTCGGCCGGTTATATGGGGTCGGCACCGCTGGGATAGAGTGAGTGTCCCCGATGTCCAACTCCTCCGCAAACGACCTTCGCACCGCCCTCCAGGCCGCTGGAACGGTAGTCCGCCCCGGCGAGAACGTCCTCTCACCAGTACGGGTCCTCTCGTTCTGGGTCGCCGTCGCGCTCCCGTTCCTCTACCTCCCGCTGTTGGCGAGCGGCCTCGACAGTAGCTCCGTCACGATCGCCTTCCTCGCCCTCCTCGCGGCGAACGCCGTGACGCTCTTCGTCGGCCATCCCCACCGCCGGGAATAACACTCGCTCGACGGTGGAGACGGTCGGTTTTTCGCGCCCATGTCGAACGGTATCACGGACAGTATATTTATCAGCCTGCACCGTGAAACGTTTTTCATGGCCGCTTACGGCCGGCCGTCACTGAGAGACCTGTTCGACGAGTCACCGACGCCCCACATCGCGCATCCGCCGCGCACACACCACCGCGACTTCTACATCGCGACCGATGGTTCCTACACGGACACCAGCGGTGGGCTCGGTGCCGTCATCGAAACGCGAGACGGCGAGCGCGTCGCTCGGCTCTCCCTCCCGGACAACGCTCCGGACAACAACGTCGCGGAGTATCGGGCGTTACACCTGGGCCTCGACGTGCTCGCGTCTCGCGCGCCCGCCAGCGCCAGCGTCGGGCTCCTCATCGACCACGACGACCTGGCGGCGAACGTCAACGCCGCCAGGATCGTGGCCGACGACCCGGCGTCGGTGTCCCATCACGACGTCTCCGTCCCCGTCGCGACGGGGCTCCACTGGCGCGGCATCCGCGCCCGGATCAACGGCTTCGAGGAGATCCGGGCCGCACGCATCCCCAGCGACGTCAATCCGGCCCACGCGCTGGCCAACGCGCCCGACCAGTACGCCCACGTCAACGACGAACCCGCCCGGTGCATCCTGCCGGAGTCGCCGAGCCTGGACGAACAGGTCCCGCCGCCGTCCCGGGCCAACCGGGGCGGGGCGAGCGACTGAGTCGACGGGAACGGAAAATCCACGGGGAGCAGCCGGTCAAACCCCGTTCTAAACACTGCCTAAGGTCGGATCGACTACTCGTTTTGCGCATCGACCACCGCCACGTCCGCCAGTTCGACGACCACCTTTTCCGCGTCGGGTTTCCTCGCTCGCGTTGCTCGCTGCGGGAACCGCTTCTGCTCACGGGCGCTTCGCGCCCGTTCGCACGGTCAACGGGGCCTGCGGTCCCGTTCTACGCGCAAAAATCTGGACCAAAAAGACGGCGACTCGCTTCACTCGTTGCCGGACTACTCGTTTTGAGCGTCCACAACCGCGACCCCGGCGAGATTGACGATGTCTTTGACCTCGTCGCCGCGCTGGAGGACGTGGACGGGTTCGTCCATCCCGACGAGCATCGGCCCGATGGCCTCGGCGCCGCCCAGTCGCTGGAGCAGTTTGTAGGCGATGTTGCCCGCTTCGAGATTGGGGAACACCAGCACGTTGGCCGGCCCGTCCAGGTCCGAGAACTCGTAGGTGTCGGCGAGGATGTCATCGACGACGGCGGTGTCGGCCTGCATCTCGCCGTCGACCTGGAAGTCGACTGCGGGGTCCGATCGGAGGCGCTCCGCGGCGCGACGTGGCTTCCGTGAGCCCGGGCTGTCCACGCTCCCGAAGTCAGAGTACGACAGCATCGCCGCGCGCGGTTCGACGTTGAACCGGCGGGCCAGGTCGGCGGTGTGACGCGTGATTTCGGCGAGGACGTCCGCGTCGGGGTCGGTGTTGACGGTCGCGTCGGCACAGAAGACGACACGGTTCTTGAACGTCAGCATGTAGACGCCGGCGGCGTAGTCGGCCTCCGGCGCGGTCCCGACGACCTGCAGCGGCGCCCTGAGCGCCGACGGGTAGTGGTTGGTGAGGCCGGTCAGCATCGCGTCGGCATCGCCGGTCTCGACCATCACGCTCCCGAGGTAGTTGCCGTCTTTGACGAGGTTACCGGCCTCGTGGCGCGTGACGCCCTTGCGCTTCCGGAGTTCGTACAGCCGGTCGGCGTAGACCGCCAGGTCGCCCTCCTCCGGGTCGACGATCTCGGGGGCGAAGTCGAGGCCGAGCGTCTCGGCGATGGCGGTGATCCGGTCGCGGTCGCCGATCAGAACCGGTTCGGCGATGCCCTGGTCGACGATTTGAGCGGCGGCGCGGATCATCTTCTCGTCGTCGCCCTCGGCCAGCACCACGCGTTTGGGGTCGTTCTTGGCCTTGTTGAGGACGACGCGCATCATCTCGCGGGATTTCCCGAGGCGTGCCTCCAGTTCCTCGACGTAGGACTCCAGGTCGACGTCGGTGCGGGCGACGCCCGTCTCCATGGCCGCCTCGGCGACTGCGGGGGTCACCTCGAACAGCACCCGGGAGTCGAGGGGTTTCGGGATAATGTAATCGGGGCCGAACTGGAGCGGGTCGTCGCCGTATGCTTTGACGACGGCGTCGGGGACGTCCTCGCGAGCCAGGTCAGCGAGCGCCTCGGCAGCGGCGACCTTCATCTCCTCGTTGATGTCGGTGGCCCTGACGTCCAGGGCCCCGCGGAAGATGAACGGGAATCCCAGGACGTTGTTGACCTGGTTGGGGTAATCGGAGCGCCCGGTCGCCATGATGACGGTGTCGTCGCGGGCCGCTTTCGCCGCCTCGTATCCGATCTCGGGGTCCGGATTGGCCATCGCGAAGAGGATGGGCGTGTCGGCCATCGACCGGACCATCTCCTGGTCGACGATGCCTCCGACCGCGAGGCCGACGAACACGTCGGCACCGTCCATCGCGTCGGCCAGCGTCCCGCCCTCGCCCGGGTTTGCGAAGGGTTCGACGTACTCGTGGAGGCCCTCCTCGGCGACGCGGGACTCGGTGATGATCCCTCCCTCGTCGGCCATGGTGATGTTCTCGGGGTCGACGCCGAGGGAGACGTAGAAGCGGGCCGAGGCCAGCGCCGCGGCGCCCGCGCCAGCAAAGATGACCTCGACGTCCGAGAGCTCTTTGTCGGCGATGTCCACCGCGTTCAACAGCGCGGCGCCGGAGATGATCGCGGTGCCGTGCTGGTCGTCGTGGAATACCGGGACGTCCATCTCCTCGCTCAACCGGCGCTCGATCTCGAAACACTCCGGGGCGGCGACGTCCTCGACGTTGACCCCACCGAAGGTGGGCTCCATCGGTCGGACGGTGTCCACCATCTCGTCGACGCCGTCGACGTCCAGTTCCACGTCGAAGACGTCGATGTCGGCGAAGCGTTTGAACAGCACTCCCTTGCCTTCCATGACGGGCTTGCTGGCCGCTGGGCCGATGTCGCCCAGGCCCAGCGTCGCGGAACCGTCCGAGACGACGGCGACGAGGTTCCCGCGCGCCGTGTAGGTGAAGGCGTCGTCGGGGTTCTCGTCGATGGCCCGGCAGGGGGCGGCGACCCCCGGCGAGTACGCCAGCGAGAGGTCCCGCTGCGTGCTCGTCGGTTTCGTCGTCGAAATGGCGATCTTCCCGGGCGGGTCGCTGCTGTGGTAGTCGAGGGCGTCCTCGTCGAGTCCCATAGCACATCGCCAGCAGGAAGGGCTATAAAGCCGATGTTGAGCGCCAAATATGACGGCGGGACGGGGAAGCGCGTCCGTTTTCAGAATCCGGGATCGAAAAGGGGGACCTAAATATCCCAGGACCCAAGCCGACGTCATGAATCGCCGGTTTCGCAACCTCCTGTTCGGGTCGACGGTGGCGACGCTCGTCCTGATGCTGGTCGGGCTTTACACCGCCTTCGTGGGTGCGGGCCTGACCTGCGAACGCCGCTGGCCGTTTTGCGACGGCTGGCTTGGCCTCTTTCCCGCCAACTGGACCAGCTTCGTCGAATGGTCCCACCGCCTCCTCGCGATGCTCGTCGGATTCGCACTGCTGGCGACGCTGTACCTGGCCTGGCGCGACCAGGACGACCGCCGCGTGAAGTGGGCCGTCACCGCCGCCGTTGGACTGTTGCCGTCCCAGATCATCCTCGGCGCGCTCACCGTCACGGAGTTCACCGCGGTCATCACCGCCGCCCACTTCGTCACCGCGTCGCTGATCATCCTGTGTCTGACTGGCGCGTGTGCCTGGACCATCGAAACGCCCTCGGTCGATGCGCTACGGACGCTGGTGATCGCCGCGATAGCGCTCGTCCCGCTTCACCTTGTCCTCGACGGTTCCATCGTCGTGATGCCCCTCTGGGCGCTGGTCGGCTTCTACGCCGTTTCGTTTCTGCTCTCGTGCGGGCTCGCAGCTGGTGCGCTGTGGGCGCACGCGCACGGCCTCGTTCGCGTCCGGTCGTTTCTGGCTGTCGGGAGTGCCGCCACGTGGCTCGATATGCTCGTCGCGCGTCGGAAGTTCGGCCTCGACCAGGCCCTGACCGACGTCGGCGCGGTCGTCGTCCTGCTGGTGCTGATCGCCGCGGTGTGGACGCTCTCGAAACACTCGACGGCCAGCGGTCTCGGTGCCGTTCGAGCGGACTAAACCCGACAAGTGGGGCGTCGCGAACGTGGACGCGCGCGCACTGGCCGGCGACCGCTGCCGTCGCGCGGGCCACGGAACGATCTCGGACGCACACGTCGACTAGTCGGATTCACTCCCACAGCTGTCGACGCCACCGTTTCCAGCTACGTACCACCGACGAACGTCTCACGTGTCCCAATTTGTCACCTCCTACGGCACGGAATCGCCGTCGACGACCGAACCCGAACACGACGGCCGTCTGAACGGGGAGAGGGCCCCGGTTTGCCCGACGTTACTGCGGGCAACCGGATCCAACTCCGGGAAACGATAGGCGCTGTTTATGCGCGTCTTGTCGGTAGTCGCCTGGCATGGAATCGCGTGACGACGGAGCGACAGAGCCGCCAACACACGCCCATCGGGTCGCACGCAGGTGGCCAGTCGTCGCCGTGACGCTGGTGATGGTCCTCAGCGTCGCGGCTCCGATGGCGATAGGGGGAGCGGGAGCCGCATCCACGGGGACCGGAGCGGACGCACCGCCGGCGAACGTCGCGGACGGAACGGTCCAGCAGACCGACGCGCCGCCGACGGACGAACAGTGGACTGACCCGCCGGACCGGGTCGGCCAGGCGCAGGTCGGCCAGACTGATACCAACGACACGGTCGACGAGGAGAAACGCGAAGCGGCCGAGAACGGCGTCGACGAGGCCGTCGAGACCCTCCAGCGACAGGGCGTCTCGGTGAACCAGTCCCAGCGCGCCGCCGCGGTGAACGGAACCGTCGACGCGATGACCCAGTACCAGAACGCCTCCGTCGACCAGGTCCAGAACGCCTCATTCGGCGCGGTGACCGGGACATTCCTCCAGAGCCAGAACGTCTCGGTTGAACAGGTCCAGAACGCCACCGCGGGCGGGGCCGGCGGCGCGCTCTCCCAGTACCAGAACGCGAGCGCGACGCAGATCCAACACGCCGCCTTCGGAGCGACCCACGGCGCCGTCGCCCAGCAGCAGAACGCGACGATAGAACAGGTTCAGGTCGTCGCCCAGGGCGCGGCGGCGGGCGCGGCTCACGAAGCGGGCAAGCGAGACGATAACGAGTCCAGGGAGAAAGCCCACCCAGGTGCGATTCGCGAGGCGGCCCAGGGCGCCGCCTTCGGCGCGCTGACCCAGACGCAGAACGTCTCCGTCGAGCAGCGCCAGTCCGCGGCGGTGGGCGCCGCGGAGGGCGCGCTCAGTCAGAACCAGTCCGTCTCCGCAGAGCAGCGACAGACGGCCTCCGTCAAGCAGATCCAGGTAGCAGCGATGGGCGCTGCGGAGGGCGCGCTGTCGGTCACCCAGCAGCAGACGGTGACCGTCGAGCAGGTCCAGGCCGCCGCACGCGGGGCCTGCAAGGGCGCGCTCGAACAGAGCCAGTCGGTGTCGGTCACCCAGATCCAGTCGGCCGCATACGGTGCGGCGGAGGGAGCGATTAGCCAGTCGCAGTCGGCCTCCGTGACTCAGATCCAGTACGCGGCGACGGGCGCCGCGAAGGGGGTGCTCGTCCAGTCCCAGTCCGTCAGCATCACCCAGATACAGTACGCCGCAACGGGCGCCGCGAAGGGCGCCGCCAGTTCGGCCGCCCAGAGCCAGGTCGTGAACGTCGAACAGATCCAGGCCGCCGCAGCGGGCGCCGGCCAGGGGTCGGTCGTCCAGATTCAGCAGATCAATATCGTCCAGATCCAGATCATCAGCCAGAGCGCGGCCGACGGTGCGCTCTCCCAGCACCAGACGGCCAGCGTCACCCAGATCCAGTCCGCCGCGCGCGGGGCCTCCGAAGGGTCGCTCGCGCTGACCCAGCGCCAGGAGGTGACCATCGAACAGACGCAAATCGTCACCCGCGACGCCGCCGCCGACACCGCGGCGACGGCGGCGCAACTGAACATCGACGTCGACGTGACGATTTACAACTACGCGAAGGGCTCCTCGGCGAACCCCGACGGTGACGCCGGCGACGAGGACGAGCAGCTCCGGAGCCTCTTCGTCTCGGCCGAGGAGGACGGCATCTTCCTCGCGAACCCCAACGACGTCGCGGTGACGGTCACGATGACCAGCGACGACGGCGACGTCGAGACGGTGACCCTCGCGCCCGGCGAGTCGACGACCGTCGAACGCGACCGCGGCATCTACACGCTCACCGCCGAGACCGCTGACGGCCAGGACGTGGAACTCGCGGGCCGGGCGGAACTGACCGTCTCCATCGGGGACGCGCTGCAGTCGCTGACCGCATCCGTCGAGGGCCAGAACCTCGCCGTGGAGAACCCCAACGACGAGCGCGTCACCGTCGACGTCACCGGCGACCTCGACACCTCCTTCGACGTGCCCGGCAACTGGGAGGAGAGCCAGCAACTCGGGCCGGGAACCTACACGGCGACCGCCGAGACGACCGACGGCGAGGCCGTGCAGATAAACGACGAGGACGCCTTCGAGTTCACCATCGAATCGGCGGAGCAGGAACCAATCGAAGACACCCCGACGCCGAACGAGACGGACACGCCGGACCAGCCAGCGACGCCCAACGAGACAGACACGAACGAGACTGAGACGCCGAACGAAACCGAGACGCCGAACGAAACTGAGACGCCGAACGAGACGGCCGAACCCGTCGACGTAAACGTCGCCGTCGGCGCAGGCACTCTTTCGTTCGACAACCCGAGCGAGTCGAACGTGACGGTCACGGCGACCGACGAGAACGAGTCGGAGCGGACCGTCGACGTGCCCGGCGGCGAGAACGTGACGGACGGCTTCGATGCCGGCACCTACACGCTCACAGGTTCGGCAGACGAGGACCGATCAGTGACCCTGGACGGCCAGGAGCAGTTGACGGTGAATGTCTCGGGGGCCCCGCTGACGGAACCGATCGACCTCAACGTCTCCGTGAGCGGACCGAACGTGTCCGTCGAGAACCCGAGCGAGTCGAACGTGACGGTCACGGCGACGAACGACACCGGCAACGAGCGGGCCCTGAACGTCAGCGCCGGTGCGAACGTCACCGAGCAGTTCGCCCCGGGTAATTACACGCTGACCGGCGAGAGCGACGACGAGCGCGAGGTGCTCATCGAGAACGAGTCGACCCTGGACATCCAGGTCGCGGAACCAGACGAGGACGTCGACAGCCTGAACCTCTCCGTCGAGGACGAGAACGTCACCCTGGAGAACCCCAACGACGTGCCCGTGACGGTCACCGCGAACGCGACCGACGCCGAGAACCGGACCGTCGACCTCGACCCCGAGTCGAACGTCACCGAGCGGTTCGCACCCGGAAACTACACGCTGACCGCAGCGACGGCGAACGGAACGGTCGTCCCACTCGATGGAGAGGCGGAACGGAACGTCACCGTCGAGAGCGGGGAACCAGCCACGAACGGCACGGTGACCGTCGCGGACCAGGCCGGTAACGGCACCGAGTTCGTGGTGGCCGGCGCGAACGCGACCGTCCCCTACGTCCTCGACGTGAACTACGACGGTGTCACCGCGACGAGCCAGGAGTTCGCCGCGGGCGAGTCCGTGGAGAACGGGACGATCGAACTCGACCCGCCGCTGGAGAACGACAGCGCCGTCACGGTGACGCTCCGCGCGGCGGCGAACGACACGGCGCTCGCCAATCAGACAGTCCAGTACGACGTCGTCGAGCCGTCGGCGAACATCACCGCGGCTCCCCAGCAGTCCGGCGGCGACAACCTCACCGTCCGGGCGGCGAACCTCTCCGACGGCGGGTTCCTGGTCGTCCACGAGAACACCACGTTCCAGGCCGACGACGTGCTCGGGAACTCGTCGTCCCTCGGGCCCGGCAGCCACGAGAACGTGACCGTCGCGCTGGACGAGCCCCTCGAGGAGACGACGACGGTGAACGTCACCGTCCACCGCGACACCGACGTCGACGAGCGCTTCGACTTCACCAGTACCGCGGGCAGCGTCGACGGGCCCTACCTGAACGAGACCGGCGAGCCGGTGACGGTGCCCGTCGAACTCGACGTCGACGCGGGACCAGAACCTGGCGTGGCGTATCTCAACTGCACCACTGCGCAGGTCGACGGGAGCTACGACCGACTCGGCGTGACGCTGGGCTACTACAACGAGTCCCGCAACGCGACGAGCGAGTACGTCTGGACCCCCGTCGACGTCCCGACCGATCGACCGGTCGACGGCCAGACGCTCGTCACCGTCGGCGAGCAGAACGAGACGACGGTGACCGAGGACGGCACGCTGGTGATCCAGATTGCGGACCCCGGCGTGTTCGGCGAGGATAATCGGAGCTTCGTCGCGAACGTGAACACCTCGGCGAGTCCGACCGGCCAGGAGAACCTCTCGGTCGCACAGCCGAACACCGAGCAGTGCCGCGACGACGTCCGGCCAGAACTGCCGACCCTCGCCAGCGAGGATGTCGATGTCGTCGACAACGAGACGGCGCTGGTCAACTTCAGCTACGAGAACTCCAACGACGCACCGATGGAACCGGCTGAGAGCCAGTTCACCAGCGGTGACGTCGCCGGCGAACCGCCCGCAGTACTCGACGTCGGCCAGAACTTCGTCGTCGTCGAGTGGACGCCCGAGTCCACCGAGGAGTCGGTCACCTGGACGCTGAACCTCTCGAACTTCGACCTGCTGAACGTCTCGTCGGCCGGGCCGACCGCCGCTGACGTGCCGGGCCTGCTCGAACCGCCGGAGGCGACCGAGACGCCGACGGAGACCGAATCGCCGACGCCAGAGGAAACTTCCTCACCGACGCCCGAAGCGACGGCGACACCCACCCCTGCAGGCACTCCAACTCCGGAAGACACACCGACGGCCACCCCGGAAGAGACGGACACGCCGACCGAGGAACCGACGACCCCGACGGACACCTCGACGCCCGAGAACGAGACGGCGTAGCGGTTCCGTCGCTACCGGTCGTCGCTCCGTAGAACTGGACCGCGACGACGTCACCGCGGGCGTTACATAAAGTCCGAGAGCCCAGACTGGCTCTGGTCGTCCTCGGCTTCCTGCGAATCGATAGAATCGCCGTCGTCCTCGTCGTCCGCCGTCTCGGCGTCGTCAGCACCGTCGTCGAGGGCCGCCTGTCCGGTGTCCCCGTCGTCGTCGCCTGCGGCGTCGGCCCCGTCGTCGGCGTCGCTCCCGCCGGCCTCGTCGACGTCTGTCTGGCCGGCCATCGCGCCCTCGAAGGCGCCGTCGGAGTGTTCGACCGCCTGCGATTCTTTCAGTTCTTCGGCGTCCTCGACGATTGACTGGACCTTGTTGGTGTCCTTGCCGCTGCCGGTGACGAAGGAGACGTGAGAGGCGTCCATGTCGTACTGGGCAGCCATCGCGACGGTGAGTTCGCGGTTCTTGCAGTGGTGGGTCATCGTCGCGAGGAACGGCATCACGTCGCGCCGGGCGGTGCGCATCGAGACGCCGTTGACCGCGGCAATCTGCTGGGCGATGTGGTCACGGGTGTTCCGGGTGCCCTTCGAACGGCCGAGTTTCGACCAGTAGCTCGGCGGGCCGTACCGGGTCCAGCCGCTCTTCTTGCCGTCGCGCGATGCCGCGACGCCAGCGGTCATGTTGTCGCCTGCGTACTTCCAGAAGGTGTAGTTCTGGGTGGCGCGGACGCGGCCGAGCCAGCGGTCGGCGCTGGCGAGGAAGCCGTAGGCCCGGGCGAGTTCGGCGCCCTCGTAGTCCTTGGGCATGTTGTCCTCTATCCAGTTGATGAGGTCGTCCGGCGTCTCGTCGACGTCGTAGGACGATTTCAGCGCCTCCTCCGCGCCGGCGGTCTTGATGACCTCGTCGAGGTAGTCGAAGATGCCCTCGCTCTTGTCGCGCTCGCTGGTGACGACGTCGTCGGCGTCGAGGTGGTCCTTGCCGTCGGCCAGCGCCTGGAGGTCCTTGACGGCCCCCCGCAGGTCGCCGTCGTTCATCTCGGCGATCTGGGTCAGCGCGTCGTCGTCGAAGGTGACGTCCTCCTGTCGGAGGATGTCCCGGAGGACAGGAACGATGGAGCGCTTTCCCACGTCCCTGAACTCGATGTCCTCGCACGCGTTGCGGAGGCCGTTGCCCATGTCGTAGAACTCGTTAGCGATGAGGATCATCGGCTGGCCGGCCTCCTTGACGAGCGAGGTGACCGCCCGGGAGCCGCCGCGGTCGGCGTTGCCGTGGATGTTGTCCGCCTCGTCCATGACGACGAGGCGTCGGCCCGCGCCGCCCTCGGTGAGCGTGCCGCTCTTGGCCGCCTCGCCGGCGACCCGTTCGATGACGTCCTTCGTCCGCGAGTCGCTCGCGTTGAGTTCGATGGTCGGCCACCCCATGTCGTTGGCCAGCGCGTGAGCGGCGGAGGTCTTCCCGATGCCCGGCGCGCCGTGAATGACGACGGCCTTCCGGTGGTCCTCCCACGAGTCGGCCCACTCCTTCAGTTTGTCCCGGGCCTTGTCGTTGCCCCGGACCTCGGCGAGGGTGCTCGGACGATACTTCTCCGTCCAGTCGGTCATTACAGGGAGCAGGCGGCAGGCGCGTTTAGTGGTTGCGGAGCGTCACTCCGCACGGCTCACTCCGTTCGCCGGAAGATTCACTCAGTTCGTCTTCCGAGCCCAGGTTCGCTACGCTCACCAGGACGCCGTTCACCCTCAGTGGCGGCCCGCCCTCCGGGCGCGCCGCCCTACTCCTCGCCCACGGACGTCAGGTCGAGACGGGAGGTAACACCCTCGTACGTGTCGTCACTGGAAACGATGGTATCACCGTTCGATTCGACGAGGTGAAGCGCGTCGAACGGCGTGAATCCGTCGTTTTCGACGTAGGTCGCCGCTGCGACGACGGTGTCGACGTCGCCACGGACGTCGACGAGCGCGGCGGCGTTCGCCACGACACGTTCCGTATTACGCTCCTCTCGGTAGGCGACCATCAGGAGTTCGATGAGAGAGAACTGTGACGTCCACAACTCGTCCCGGTGTTCTCGGTACACGGTCTCGGCGGCGTCTCCGAGCCAGTCTTCGTCCTTGATCAGCGCGAGCAGGAAGTCGGTCTCCGCGTACATCTATCGGCCGGCCTCGTCGAGGGCCGCCGTTCGGCCGTCTTCGCGAAGTTCGTCTGCCGACTTGTCGACGTCCGAAAACTCCTCTCTGAGCGCACCGAGCGGGTCGTCGGCGATAGGAACCAGTTTGATCCCGTCGGGAAGCTGAACGACGCGATACCGGTCGCCGTATCGCTCGCGTACTTCTTTCGGGAGCGTGAGACGGCCACGGTCGTCTAGCGACGCGTCGGACATAGCTCGCGCTACGGTGGGCAAAGGTAAAAACATTCCCCGGTGCTGTTGAAATACCCATCGGTGAGCGGAGTGCTCGATCGCATTTTCCCGGTCACAGACTACCGATTTCGGTAGAAGTGGATGGGTGAAAGGCGCGTTTAGTGGTTGCGGAGCACCTCGGTCGCGCCACGGCCGGACGCGACGTGTGTGCCGTGAGTGACGCGCCCCCCGCTCCCGGCCTGGAACGTCCCTCGCGTTTTTCCCGGTCCGGGGAAAATATTCGGACATGTACGACCGGATCCTGTTCCCGACCGACGGAAGCGACGCCGCGAACGCTGTGCGCGACTACGTCCTCGACCTCGCAGCGGCGGAGGACGCCACGCTGGATGTACTCTACGTCGCGAACTCGAACGAGAACAGCGCCACCCGGGTCGGCGGGGAGGTGGTCGACGCGCTGTCCCAACACGGCGAGAAGGTCGTCGCCGACGTCGAGGAGCGGGCGGCGAACCGCGACGTAGCGGTCCGTTCCGCAGTCGAACAGGGAGACCCCTCCGCGACCATACTGACGTACGCGGACCACCGTGACGTCGACCTCATCGTGATGGCCACGCACGGCCGGCGAGGACTGGACCGGATGCTCATCGGGAGCGTCACCGAACGCGTCGCCCGGAAGGCGGCCCAGCCAGTGCTCACCGTCAGGCCCGACGACGAGGACGTCTCTCGGCGGTATCCGCCGGCGTCGGTGGTCGTGCCGACTGACGGCAGCGCCGTCTCGAAACGGGCCGTCGACGAAGGGGCCGCGATCGCAGCCGAACGGGGCGCCACGCTCCACCTGCTCACGGTGATCGATCCGTCGGTGTTCGGTGGCGACGACTACGCGGCGATGCCGACCGACGTCTTCGAAGAGCGCGCGGAGTCCATCCTCGACCGGGCGGTCGAGCGCGCCGAAGCCGCGGGTGCCGACGACGTCGTCCGGGCGACGGAGTTCGGGAACCCACGGCGGTCGATCGGTCGGTACGCGGGCGACGAGGAAGTCGACCTGGTCGTCATGGGCACTCACGGACGCAGCGGCGTCGACCGGTTCCTCATGGGGAGCGTCACCGAGGGAACCGTCCGGACCGCGCCGGTACCGGTCCTGACCGTGCGGGCCGAGGACGACTGGCCCGGCACGGACGACTGACCCGTCGCGGACGACTGACCTGGCCGCGCACGGGCGGTTTCCACCTGAACCGTCCGGTCCTTCTCATCGCGTGGCGGTTCCCCAAAACATATACCGACACCACGTGGCCTTCGAGCCGACATGCCCACAAGTGAATCGCGAACCGGACTGATCGGCGGCATCGCTGGCGGCGTCGCCGCGTTCGGACTCGGCTACCTCCTCACGTACGCGCTGACCATCTCCACGGTCCGCGAGTCCTCCATCGCGCGACTCGCCGAGGCGTTCGGCGACGGCGGCGCGGCATGGAAGATGGTCGGCTGGGTGTTCTTCAACGCCCACGGCGCGACGACGACGCTGAACGTCGACGTCCCCATCTTCGGCGGCACGTCGGCCGTGAACTTCATCGCCGAGTCGGAGGCGTTCTCGGCGGTCCTGTACGGGATTCCGCCGGCGCTGCTCTTGATCGCCGGGCTGGCCGCCGCGCGGATGGCCGGCGCCACCGAACTCGGCGACGCGCTCCGCATCGGCCCGGCCGTTGTCGCGGGCTACCTCCCGCTCGCGCTGATCGGCGCGGTCCTCTTCACCATCAGCGTCGAGGGCTCGACGGGCGCGCCCACGCTTGTGACGACCGTCGGCCTCGCCGGCCTCGTCTACCCCGCCGTCTTCGGGACCATCGGCGCGGCGGTCGGAACGGTCCTCGCCGCGGGCGAGAGCCGGCGCGAAGCGGCGGCCTGACCGGCGTTCGATACCCTTTTGCCCGCGTCGGATTACTACACCAGTAGTTCAATGACGCGCGGCCCTCGCGAGGAACTCGCAGAGAAGATGGCCGGCGAAGTCGCCCTCTCGGGCGACCCCGGCGAGACGATCCGCAAGTGGCGCACCGACTTCGAGGTATCCCAGACCGAACTGGCGAGCAACCTCGACGTCTCCCCCTCGGTCGTCTCCGACTACGAGAGCGGGCGCCGGGACAATCCCGGCATCGGCGTCGTCCGCCGGGTCGTCGACGCGCTGCTCGACATCGACGAGGACCGCGGCGGCGAGTTCATCCACCAGCACGCCCGCGTGCTCTCCTCGGGATTCGACTCCGAAGTCGTCCAGGACCTGCGAGAGTACTCGGCGAACATCCCGCTGGAGCGGTACTACGACGCCATCGGCGCGACCGAACTGGTCGCCGGCGACAGGGACACCGTCGCAGGCCACACCGTCATCAACTCCATCGAAGTGATCACGCGACTCTCTTCGGACGAGTTCTACCAGCTATACGGCCAGTCCACGAACCGCGCGCTGGTGTTCACCAACGTCACTCGGGGAGAGTCACCCCTCGTCGCCCTGCGAGTGGTGACGCCGACGCCAAACGCCGTCGTCCTCCACGGCCTCGACGAGGCGGACCTGTGGGACCACGCCGTCGACCTCGCCCGCATCGAAGGGTTCTCGCTCGCCATCGCCGACGGCGACATCGACGACATGCTCGCCGGGATGCGGGAGTTGCCCTGACGGGCAGCGACGCGGCGTCGCCGCCGGCGTCTTCTTAGCGGCCCAGTCCGGCCGGCTCGACCGGTTCCAGGTCCCGGTCGGCGACGAAGTCGGTGAGAAACGCCGCCCGCGAACCGATCTCGTCGGGGTAGTGTGAGTCCGTCCCCAGCGTCACGTCCACGTCGTACTCGCGAAACGCCGCCAGGAACCCCTCGCTGGGGTGGACCAGGTCCAGGTCCGTCAGCGCCCGCCCGGCGTTGATCTCAGGGACGGTTCGCGACTCGGCGAAGGCCCGGGCGACGCGGTCGTACTGGTCTTCGGTGGCTCGTCCGCGCAGCGGTCCGGTCCGTTCGATCAGGTCCGGGTGCGCGGCGATGTCGAACAGTTCCGACTCGACGAGCGAGACCAATCGGTCGAAGTACTCGTCGACGAGCGCGTCCAGCGTGGCCGCTGACCGGTCGGCGAAGTTCGAGGGCACCTGTACGTTGCTTCCGTCGAGTTCGTGCACGCTGCCGATAGCGTAGTCGAAATTGGCCTCGTCGAGGAACGAATCGATAGCGCCCTCGTCCCGGGGCTCGTAGTCCATCTCGACGGCGTCGTACACCGCCAGGTCGAACTCCTCGCGGAGCCGTTCGATCCCCCGCCGCCGGCGCTCGTAGGTCAGGTCCAGGTTGAACGCGTACTCGGCCCGCTCCCCCCGGCGGTCCTCCCGCTCGGTGACGGTGCAGTGGTCGGCGAAGCCCACACCGTCCAGTCCCGCCTCGTCGGCGGCCCTGACCATCTGGAAGAGGAACCGCCCGTCCGAGTAGTTCGAGTGGACGTGGTAGTCTCTCACTATCCGACAGAAGGACGCGGTGGCTAAAGTGAATTGCGTCGACAGGACGGTCAGGTGTCCGAGGTTATCACTCGTCGTCGTGCTCCTCACCCTCGTCGTCCACCCGCATCTCCGTCTGCTTGACGGCATCGACGTCCTGGTCGCCTCCGCCGTACTGGTTCTCGGCCTCGGTCTCCTCTTCGTCGGACTTGTTGTCGTCGGTCACACGGTGAGAGATTGGGCTCCAGACTGGATGAGTGGCTGACTTGCCTTTGCGGAGGACCATCTGGTGTGGGTCTGGGTGATCAGTGCAGGTGAAATACTGAGCGACTGGTGAGGTCGTGCTTTTCGCTACGATCACAGACGCAAACAACTCGAAAGCCCTCGACGCGCTCGCTAGGAGTCAGAATTGATACAGCAAACAGGCAGAAAGCCCTCGGCTCGCTCGACTCGCGCGCCACAGTCTGCGCTCCTCGCTTCGCTCCGGTGCTTGACGTGTCGTGCTTCGCCGAGCCCGCCTCGCCCTTTCAGTCCACCAGAACCGCGTTCCTCGTGCGGGCTTCGCCACGCGCTCGCGATTGAAACCACCGTCAGAGCGGAGCTCTGACGAGCCTTGTCTCGCTTCGCTCGCCAAGACACCAACCCTCCCCGCACCCGGCGCGTCCGCGCCGGGTCACGCATCCTTCAGCAACCGACGGGCCGGGAGCGCGCTCCGTCGCGCGACCCGCCGAAAGACTCGGCACGCCTCGTCTTTCGAGCCCACACTCGCTTCGCTCGCGTGGACGGGGAAGGGCAGGGCTGCAGTGCTGTGCTGTCCCTGGAGGTCTGAAAGGGCGAGGCGAGGTGCGGGAACCCCGGTCCCGCAAGCACGCGAGGAACGAGCGCGCGCAGCGTGGTCCGCGGGACCGGAGCGCGCCGAGGGCTTTCTGGCTGTTGTTGTCACCGTTTCTTCCAGCACCAAAGCCTCAGAACCACCCGCTCACTACACACGCACGATCCGACGGCCGAGAGACAACAAAAACGCCCGAACAGCGAATTCAGTTATCGAACGTACCGGTACTTCCGCTCGCCCATGCGGCCCCAGCCGTCGAAGACGAACTCCTCGCTGGGCGTGGTGAGTTCCTCGACGTCGGTCTCGGAGTCGTGGTTGTGGGCGTCGTGGATCCGCTCGTACTCCTCGAAGGTGATCTCGTAGCGGTCGGCGAGCTGGTCGTCGACGTTGAGGGCGGCGATCTCCTCCTCCCAGCCCGGGACGACGGTCTCGTGGTGGATCTCTGCCTGGGCGCCGGAGCCGTAGGAGGCAAGCAGGAGTTTGGCGTCGTCGAGGTCGCGGTCGTTCCGGCGGGCGTGTCGAAGGCCGGCGGCGCGGGCGACGTGGACCGAGCCGGTGTACCAGTTGCCGACCTCGCGGGCGATCTCCAGGGTCGGTTCGATGGTCTCGGCGTACCAGGCCTGGTAGCGCTCGGTCTCGGTGAGTGCGTCGGTGTACTCGGTGACGGCGTCGTAGTACTGCTCCTGGCTCTTGAACTCCTCCGGGCGGGGCTGGCGGCCGATTTCCTCGGCGACGGTGAGTTCGACGTCGGTGTCGCGGATGATGTGCCGGTAGCCAAGCGCCGCGGCCTTGCGGACCATGCCAGGGAACGGCGTGTGGAAGGGAACCAGTTCGAAGTCCTCGGGGTGGACACCGCCAACCTGGCTCTCGTAGTCCTCCAGGGCCTCGCGCAGGCGAGCGAGGTACACCTTCATCGAGCGCTTGCCGTCGACGGAGGGGAACTGCTGGTTGGGCTTGAGGAAGTCCGTCTCGTCGGCGCTGCCAAAGCCCTGCTCGGTCGAGAGTTCGACCAGGCTGGGGTCCTCGTCGACGAGCATCGCGACGGCGCCGGCGCCCTGGGTCGCCTCGCCGGGGTCGTCGCGGGCGTACAGCGCGGTGTCGGTGGCGATGACGATGGCCTTCTTCCCGCGGTGGCGGCCCGCGCGGATCCAGTTGTACGCGTCGTCGAGGCTCTGGGTGCCCGAGATGCAGGCGAACTTCCGCTCGCCCTTGTTCGCGTGGTGGAAGTCGCCGTCGTAGACGTCCTCCAGGCAGCCGGCGATGTACGTCGAGACCGGCTTGGAGTTGTCGAAGGCCGACTCCGTGGCGACGTCGATGCGGCCGATGTCGTCGGGCGTCAGCCCCTTGCGCTCCATCAGCCGGTGGGCGGCGTTGGCCCCCATCGTCACGATGTCCTCGTAGACGTCGGGGAACGACGACGCGTTGAGGCCGAGCCCTTTCGTGTACTTGCCCGGTTCCTCGCCCTGTGCCGGGGCGAACGTCTCGGCCAGGTCGAGTCGCAGGTTGCCCGTCCAGATTTCGATGGCGTCGATACCGACTGCTGTCATAGCAAGGACCTCACCGCGGCGCTATAAGTTACTGTCGACTGGAATTTCGACGGGTGTCGAACCCCAGGCACTTCTTCTCGCGAACTACGGATCCGATCCTGACTAGACGGTGACCCGCTGGGTCTGCGTCGTCGTCGCCCCGTCGCCGTCAGTGACCGTGATGGTGATGTCGTACTGCTGTCCCGACGGGTTCGAACTCTGGTCGGGTTCACGGAGCGTCGTCGTCCCGCTGGCGCTTGTCCCCGACACGGCCGGGGTCGCGCTGTCGACCTGGATTCCGGTACTCACCCTGGTCATCGTCAGTTCGAGGCTCGCCAGATCGCTGTCGTCCGAGACGGCCCAGTCCACATCGAACTGGGCGTATTTCGGGTTACCGCCTGTCTGGCTGGTGTCGGTCGTCTGGAAGGCGTCGATCGAGGGCGCCTGGTTACTGCTGCCGCCACCACCGTCGCCGTCGGCAGTGGGCGTCGCAGTGAACGCGGTCTGGTAGGCCCGCCCTGTGGCGGTCCGGTAGGAGACGACAACGTCCAGGGATCGGCCGGTCATGTCAACGTTTGCGGCGTCGTCTGTGTCGGTGAAGAACTCAGAGAGGATCAGCGTGGCGGTTCCGCCGCTCGACACGCGTGGGTCGCCGTCGTTCAACCGGCCGTCAAGGTTCAGGTTGACCTCCCGGGGGACGGTCGTGCCGTCGGCGGAGTTACTGCCGAAGGTCAGGTCGCTGAAGTCCACGTAGCCGTCCGCCGCATCGGCGTCGACGTACACCTCGTGTCGTGCGGGGCCGCTTCCGCCAACCCTGTCCGCCAGGATGTCTATCGCGCCGTCGGCCGGTTCGATCTCGATGTCGGTGACGGTGACAGTCGATCCGTGAGTGTTCTCCAGCGTAAGCGCGACGGCCCCCGGCGCGTCATTCGAGTCGGGGCCGTCGAAGGCGACGCCGTTGCCGTCGTACGCGAGGGAACCGCCCACGCCACCGCCCGAGCCCGACCCGGACACGGTGAGCGTCGTCGTGACGTTCTCCGGGGCCGCCGCATCGAAATCGGCGCCCGGGTCGACGACGTAGCTGAAGTTCACGTCGACAGTCCCCGATTCCCCGCTCGGTGCCCGGTAGTCGAAGGCGGCTCGCCCCTCCTCGTCGGAGTCGGCGGTGGGGGAGACGCTCCCGCTCTCGGCGCTGGCGTTCACTTCGACGCCGCTCACGGGGTTGTCGACCCGGTCGCGGACCTGAACGACGAGCGTGGTGTTTTGGCCCTGTTGGACAGAAGTGCCGTCGTCCTCGACGTCGGTCAGGTAGTCCGGCCCCTCGCTCGTCACCCGCGTGCCGACACCGACCTTGGTGAGCTGGAGCCGGTAGGTCTCGCCAGGGTCGAGCGTGATTCGGACGGTCCGGAACCCGTCGGGGGCGTCGGACGGCTGCTCAGTGACTGAGCGGACGTGCGTCTCCCCGTCGAGGAGAGACTCCCAGCGGGCGGCCGGCAATCGCGAGGTGAGGTTTATCGTCACCGGGGAGTCGTCGTCCGGAGCCTCGACGAGCACGGTCTCCTGGCTGCTACTGACCGGCCGGACGTCCACGCTCGTCGCCCCCGTCGACGTCCGTTCGAGCGAGCCGTTGACGGCGACCAGCGAGATGGTTCGTCCGTCGACGACGGTCTGGTCGGCCGTGACGATAGTCCCCGAACGGAACTCGTTGTAGAGGACGGAGTGTTCGTAGACGGACAGCGGCGCACCCTGATAGACGTTGTACGAGGGGTCGTAGTTGACGACGCCGGTGTCGTAGCTGCGCAGTGACCCATCCCAGACGTCGCCCGTCTCGCCGGTCGCCGTCGCGTTGCGAATGGAGAAGGCGACCCGTTCGTCGCCGGTGCCCTGCGTCCGGAGCGAGCCGCTCGCCGGCCCCGGGTTCTGTGCCACCGCCCGGCTCGGGTAGGTCGTCCCGAGCGTCACCGACGTCGCCGTCGTGCTCGCGCCGCCCGGCATCGAGACGATAGCGTTGCGCAGGTCCTGTAGCTCTCCATGGACCTGCTGGTTGTGGTCGAACTCGACCGCCTGGTTCTGCTGTGGGACGACGAAGGCCTGGTAGGAGGAGAAGGCGATGATGAGCGTCGCGAACAGCAAGACGGCGCCTATCTGCACCGACTGCCCGCGCTCGTCGTCCCGGAATCGCATCGCTGGAAGGTTTTTCGAAGGCGGATAAAAGTCTCCCTCCCCGGCTACAGCTTTTGATAGTGGCTCGCAACTGTCGTCGAGCGGTCAGCCGAGTTGACGACTCGGCCTGGTGGTTCGTGCGACCATCCAGTGATTCGTCTCCAGTGGTCGGTACAGTGTGTGTAATGAGCGATTGGATGTGTTCAGGGAGACGTGACTGCTGGTACCGCAAACACCTCGAAAGCCCTCGGCGTGCTCGCGCGCGCTGAGCGGGATATCCTCGCTCCTCCGTCGATCGGATAGGGCCCGTCTCAGCCCACGCGAGCCCGCCTCGCCCTTTCAATCCACCAGGGCTGCATTGCTCGCGCGGCCTTCGGCACGCGCTCACGATTAACTCCCCACTCCTCCCCGGATTCGCGCCGTCCGGCGCGAATCACGCGTCCTGACCGCTCCGCCACCACCTGGCCGGGAGCGCGTTTCATCGCGCGACCAGGGGGAGGGCAGGGCCTGCGGTGCGGTCCCTGGAGTCCTCGTGAGCGAAGCGAACGAGGGCTCAGGAGAGCTTGCTCTCCTGGTGGACTGAAAGGGCGAGGCGGGCTCCGGGAACCCCGGACCTTCAAGCACCGAGCGCAGCGAGGAGCGCAGGAGGTCCGCGGGACCGGAGCGCGCCGAGGGCTTTCTGGGTGTTGCTGTCGTCGTTTCTTCCACCGATTCAATCACGAACATACCGCTCACTTCACAGTCGTGCTGATCGAAACGTCGGCGCGGGAAACCGTAACATTCGGCCCAGGGAGCCGGTTCTCCCGCTCTAGTCTCGTCCGTGCCGGGTCAGACAGGACGACAGCCCCTGAATCTCCACGGGCTCGGAGTTGTCGGGCGAGTAGACGACCATCTGGCCCTTCTCCATGTAGGGCACTTTCGACTCCAGGTTCGTCGGGATGTTCACGGCGGAAATCGCGTCCTCGTCGCCGAGATTGAGGACGACCGTGGAGTTGATCTGCTTGAACACAGGGTCGGCGATGTCCTGGGGGTCCTGGGTGATGAGGAACAGGCCGAGTCGCTCCTTGCGGCCCTGCTTGGCGGCCTCGGTGAACTTCCCGATGACCTGGCGGGCCTGGACGTTGTCGGCGCCGGTGAGGAAGTTGTGGGCCTCGTCCATGCCGACGACGAGGGGAGTGTCCTTGATGCGCTGGAAGTTCGGGTTGTTCGAGAGCTTCTCGTCGACGAGCATCGACGCGAGCGCGAGGACGACCGTCGTCTTGCTTCGGGAGTTGTTGACGTGGTAGGTCGGGACGCAACTCAACTGGCCGGGGCGAACGAACTGGTCGACGAGGTCGGTGATGGGACGGGCGTCCTGATCGAAGATGCCGTCGAAGCCGTAGGCGCGCCGTTTGATGGCGTCGAAGGTAGCCTCGTGGACCCTGCCCTGTTCGTCGAGTTCCTCCTTGAGGACGGGGTCGTCGAGGAACGTCCGGAACTGGTCGTAGGTGCCGCCGGGGCCGTACTCGCGGCGGAACCGGTCGAGCAGGAACTGGAGCGCGTTGTACTGGTTGTCGTTGAGCTGGCTGCCGGCGATGAGCCAGGGGTTGTCGTACACCATCGTGAACGGGATGGTGAACTCGACCTGCTCGGCGCGGTGGTGGCTGGCGGAGTAGTCCGCGCCCTCGACCTTCGGGACGAACGCCGTCGTCTGCTCGTGGCCGCCGTAGGCGATGCCCTCGCGCTCGCAGCGCCGGGCGAACTCCTGTGACAGGTCGCCGTCGTCGTGCATCTGGGAGTACTCGTCCTGCGGGTCGAACATGACCACGCAGGGCGCGGCCTCGCGATTCTCGCCATCGACGGGATAGGAGCGCTCGTCGGCGAGGTACTGCCGGAGGACGTTCTTCGAGGCATGGGTCTTCCCCGAACCAGTGCCGCCGGCAACGAGAGTGTGCCTGAAGACGAGCGGGTCGCCCTCGGAGTAGTCGTCCTTCAGCCGGTAGTCGATGGTCGGCGGTTCGGCGGCGGTGCGGACCTTCTCGCCGCCGACGGAGAGATGACCCAGAAACACGCCGTCCTCGGGAATCTTCAGCCCGGTCTTGATCTCGTTCTTGTCGGTGGCCTGCCGGACGACCGTCTCGGGCTTCGGCACGCGGTCGGTCATCCGCCGTTTCAGGCCGTCCTCGTCCTGGTATAGCACGGCGACGGGTTCGAGTTCGGCCACGAACTTGAAGTCCTGTTCGTCGATACCGCCCGACCGCATCGCCCGCCGGGCGTGAATCTCGGTGGCGTCGTCGGCGCGGAACTCCTGGGCGTACTCCAGTCCGGTGATCCGGCAGAACAGTCGCTCGCCGTCCGGATACGGCGCCAGCAGGTACTTGCCGATGCGGACCTCGGAGCGGTTGCCGACGGTGACGTAGGCTCGGAGGCACGTCTCCTCCTCGTCCTCGCTGATGGTCAGTCCCTCCGAGGCGGAGAGGACGCCCAGGCCGTGGTCCTGCCCCGTCGCCTCGACGGCGAGTTCTTCGAAGTCGTCCGCGTCGGCGGTGGTGCTGGCTTCCACCTCGTCGTCAGCAGGCGTCTGGCTCGCGGGTCCTTCGTCCCCGCTCGCCGATTCCGAGGGCTCACTCCGTTCGCCCTCGCCGCCTTCGAATTCCGTGAAATCCCCGAGATCGGACATAGGATTGTGCACACGCTCCCCGGACAAACCGGTTTCCCCCGACGACACGCTTACCCTCGTGGCACCGTATTCCACGAGTATGGATCCCCTGCGCGTGATGACGTTCAACGTCCGTCTCGACACGGCGGACGACGGGGACGATGCCTGGCCGAACCGGCGCGACCTGGTCGCCGATACGATTCGGTACCACGCGCCCGACGTGGTCGGTCTCCAGGAGCCCTTCGCCCACCAGCTGGACTTCCTCGCCGAGGCGCTGCCCGGCTACGAATGGGTCGGCGAGTCCCGATTGGCGACCGACGGCGAGGGCGAACACGCGCCTATCGGCTACCGAACTGACCGGTTCGCCCTCGACGAAACGGAGACGTTCTGGCTCTCGGAGACGCCCGAGGAACCGGGGAGCCGCGGCTGGGACGGCAACCACCCTCGCGTCGCGACGCTGGCCCACCTGGACGACGAGACGACGGACCGACCGCTCGTCCACGTGAACACGCACCTCGACAACAGGGGCGAAGCGGCGAGACGCGAAGGTGCGGCGCTGGTCGCGGAACGCGTACAGGCGCTCGCAGACGACACGACGCCGGTCGTGACGGGCGACCTGAACTGCCTCGCCGGCGACCCCCCGCACGCACGGCTCGACGGCCTGGATCTGGGCGACGGCCGCCGGCTGGAACCCGCCGCCGAGACCGCGACCTTCCGTCACGGCCCGGCGACCACGCGGACCGACTTCCACGAACTTGACCCCGGGCGAAAGATCGACCACGTCTTCGTCCCGACCGACTGCTCGGTCACCGGCTACGCCGCGCTCACGGACCGCGACGAGACCCGTTACCCGTCGGACCACCTCCCGGTCGTCGCCGACGTCGTGCGTCGCTGAACCGTTGGTTTCTGCAGAACGGTCCGACCGCGCACCGACTCGTCCGACAAAAAGCCACCGGGGCAACGCTTGTTACCGCTGGTACCATAGCCCAAACGATGTTACAGATCAGTGGGAGTGCCGGTGGCACGACGCTGACGGGGACGCTGTACGAGGACGGCGAGCGCGCGCCCTCGTTCCGGGGCGCGCCCGAGGAGGGCGCCGCGTTCGTCTGGGTCTGCGACGAGTTCTACGCGGTCGCCTCCGGGGGGACGGTCCAGCGGTTCGGCGACGAGGACGTCCGCGTCGCCTTCGAATCGCCGATGCCCCGGGGGTTCGAAGAGCGCGAGCAGGCCGTCGCCGCGGCGAAGGAACACGTCCGGACGCAGTTCGCGAGAGTGGGCGTGCCGGCAGCCGACGTCGACGTCGCGGTCGAACGGGTCGAAGCGGCGGGCGCGGAGGCCTGATCAGGCCGTCGCGCCTCCCTGCTCACGGGTCGCTTCGCTCCCCGTTCGCGATATAGCTGGGCCGCTCCCTGCGGTCGCGCCCCAGCCTACTCTTCGAAGGACACACCCCACCGCTTGTCGTTGTACTCGCGCTGTTGCTCGCTGTCGAACTGCCGTTCGATCTCCTCGCGGAGCGCCTCCTTCTCGTCGCCGCCGATGCGGGCGAGTTCGTCGGCCTTGCGCACCGCCAGCGGCGGGCCGCGTTCGGCGGCGACGTCGGCGAGCACCTGGCGGGTGATGGCGTCCCGGGTCTCCTCGTCGCGGGTGATGCCGTAGGGTGATTCCACCCTGTACAGCAGGTCCTCGCGCGGGTCGTAGACGACGAAGAAAGTGACCTCGTAGGCCTCGTCGTCGAGTTCCCGCTCGATGCCCAGCGCGTCGCCGCTGGTCGAGAGCACCCGGTCCGTCCCGACGCGCGAGCGGAACCAGCTGGTGAACGTCAGCGCGTCGGTGATGCGCTCGCCCTCGTCGTCGTGGCGTTCGAGTATCTGCCGGAAGAACGCGGCGTCGTTGGCCCACGGCGCGTTGCCCTGCTCTTTCCGCACGATGCGCGTGATGGCCTTCGACGTCGTCGACTTGACGAACCCGGCGAGTGCCGCGTCGCGCTCGACGAACTCCTCGACGAGGTCGACGTAGTTTGCCACCACGTCCAGCACGTCGTCCTTGACGAGCAACTCGGCCAGTTCCGGGTCGTGGTCGGCCCACTGGAGGAGGCCGGTGGGGTAGACGGGGCCATCCAGGATCAGCAGGTCCTCGACCAGGTCGGCCTCCTTCAGCGCGTGCTCGCTCTCCGCGAGGTAGAGCGCCAGCGCGTGGACGACGTCCTGTTCGTACCGGTCGACGCGGGGGACCTGGAGGATACGTTCGCGGGCGTACCCCTCGTCCTGCATCGTCCACTCCTCGCCCAGCGCCACGGAGACGTCGTTCGAGTGAGCGGTCATGACGATGGTCCGGCCGCGGTGGAGGTCCAGGTCGGAGGGCACCGACGCCATCGCCGCCTGGGCCACGTCGAGGACGATGCCGTTCTTGAACGTCGTCGGGTTGATAGTCCCCGAGTCCAGGCCGTGCTGGGTCGGGAACGGCGGCTCCTGGAGCGCGGCGTCCTGGACGTCGACCAGCATCCGGGCCTGCTCGTCCACCGGTTCGAGGACTGGCTTGCCATCGGAGAACAGCGGGTCGAGGAGGTCGTTCCAGACGGTACCGGCGAAGTCCCGGTGGTCGGTCGGCTCGACCCCCTGCGTGATGCGGCCCGCGAGTCGCGCGATGCCGTCGACGTGGACCGGGTCCAGGGTCATTGCTCGAACCCTTCTTCGGGTTCGGGTTAAGTGTTTTCTCGGCCGACGACGTCTAGCTGGACTCCTCCTGCAGCAGCCGTTCGATCACTTCTGCGACTTCCTCGTACTCGCGCATCGTCAGTCCGTCAGTCGTGATGATGACGCCCTGACGTTCGGTGGTGATACGGAGGAGATAGCCGTTCTCGAACACGCGGACAGTGAAGTGATAGGGGCCGAGTTCGGTCGTCTGGTAGGCGTTCTGGGTTTCCTTGAAGTCGCGCCACTCGTGGCCGACGAACTCGTCGAGGTCGGCGTCGCGCTCCAGGTCCTCTCGGAGGTACAGCTGTTGGTAATTGGCGCGCGTGAAGTACGTTATCGACCGGAGCGTGTCGCTCGTCGCCGCGCGTGCGGCGGAGACGATCTCGTCGGCCAGTTTCTGCCGGATGATCCCTCCGCCCGTTTCGTCGTCATCGTCCAGTTCGGTCCCGTCGCTCATGTCTCTGTATTTCGTCGGCCGGGCCTATAACTGCGGCGCTCACGGCGGGGATCGTGGGGCTGGAACCCAACGTTCCGCCGCCTGCCGACGGTTCCGTTCGCGTCATCGAAGGGATATTACGGCGGGCACGCGACCCCTCGACCATGCACATCGGACTCGTCATCCTGGACGGCTGGGGGCTCAATCCCGACGCGTCCGTCCGGGACGCCGTCGCCGCCGCGGACACGCCGAACTTCGACCGGTACTGGGACGCCGGTGCCCACGGCACGCTCACGACGCACGGTCGTGCGGTGGGTCTCCCCGAGGGCCAGATGGGCAACTCCGAGGTCGGCCACCTCAACATCGGGGCCGGCCGCGTCGTCAAACAGGACTCCACGCGGGTCTCGGACGACATAGCGGACGGCACGTTCTTCGAGAACGAGGGACTGCTCTCGGCCTTCGAGCACGCCGAAGCACATGGTGCTTCGAGCAGTCAGACTCCGTCTGACGACGCCGAAGCGAACGGCGGCCGCGTCCACTTCATGGGCCTGGTCTCCGACGGCGGCGTCCACTCCTACCAGAAACACCTCCACGCGCTGATCGAACTCGCCGCCGAGCGCGGGACGGAGGCCGTCACACACGCCTTCACTGACGGCCGCGACACCTCGCCCAAGGGCGGCGAGGGCTACCTGAAGACCCTCCAGGACCACGTCGAGGAGCACGGCACCGGCCACGTCGCCAGCGTCTCCGGGCGCTACTACGCGATGGACCGCGACCAGAACTGGGACCGGACGATGCGGGCCTACGGCGCCATCGTCGACCACCAGGCCGACTACGAGGCCGCTTCGGGCGTCGAGGCCGTCACCGACTCCTACGCCCGCGGGGACACCGACGAGTTCGTCGAGCCCACGGTCGTCGAGGGCCAGCCGGGAATGCAGGACGGCGACGCCGCCGTCTTCTTCAACTTCCGCTCGGACCGGGCCCGACAGCTCACCCGGATGCTCGCCGATATTCGTTCCGAGGACTGGGACGTCCCGACGACGCCCCCGGACGTCAGGCTCGTCACGATGACCCAGTACGACTCGACGTTCGACCTGCCGGTCGCCTACCCGCCGAACCAGCCCCAGGATACGCTCGGCGAGGTGCTTTCCGAGACCGGCCACACCCAGCTCCGACTCGCAGAGACGGAGAAGTACGCCCACGTCACCTACTTCCTCAACGGCGGCCGCGAGGTGGAGTTCGCCGGCGAGCGCCGCGAAATCGTCCAGAGCCCGGACGTGGCGACGTACGACCTCCGGCCCGAAATGAGCGCTTCAGTCGTGACCGACACCGCCATCGACGTGATAGAATCGGACGACCCGGACGTCCTCGTCCTCAACTACGCGAACTCGGACATGGTGGGCCACACCGGCGAGTTCGACGCCGCCGTCGAGGCCGTTGAAGCGGTCGACGAACAACTCGGTCGCCTCGTCGACGCTATCCAGGCCGCCGGCGGGCACGTCCTCATCACTGCCGACCACGGCAACGCCGACGACATGGGTACCGTCGACGATCCCTATACCGCCCACACGCTCAACCCGGTGCCGCTGGTCTACCTGGCGCCGGACGGGACGAACGGTGGGCGGACCGCGCGCGACGGCGGCGCACTCGCCGACCTGGCGCCGACGATTCTGGAGCTGATGGATCTGGAGCAGCCCGATGCGATGACCGGTTCGCCGCTTCTGGAGTGACGGACGGGTTTCTGGGTCTGTTGTTGTGATGTTCAGCTCGATGGATTGTCAATATAGGTGAGCTACGTATCGATTGGTGGGTGATCGAAGGACAGCGGTAGGAGTGATACCACAAACACCTCGAAAGCCCTCGGCGCGCTCGCGTGGCCTGAGCGGGATATCCTCGCTCCTCCGTCGCTCGGATAGGGCCCGATCAGGCCACGCGAGCCCGCCTCGCCCTTTCATTCCTCCAGGGACAACGTTGCTCGCGCCACGGAGGCGCTCGCGCTTAACTCCACTGTCAGAGCAGAGCTCTGACGAGCCTTGGTTCGCTACGCTCACCAAGACACCACTCCTCCCCGAATTCGGCGCGTCGCTCACGGCTCCGCCGTTCGCGCGATAGGTGGCGCTTCGCGCCACCCTGTCCGCGCCGAATCACGCTCCCTTCCGCAACCGCACGGCCGGGAGCGGCGTTCATGCCGCGACCAGGGGGAGGGCAGGGCCCGCTGTCTTTCCTGGAGGACTGAAAGGGCGAGGCGGGCTCCGGGAACCCCGGACCCACAAGCGACCGCGAGAGCGGAGCTCTCGCGTAGTCCTCAGCTCCGCTGAGGGCACCGGAACGAAGTGAGGAGCGCAGTGGGTCCGCGGGACCGGAGCGCGCCGAGGGCTTTCGAGGTGTTGCTGTCGGTATTCGTTTCACTAGTTCAAACGAGAATCACCCGAGCAATTCACATGCCTATTGACCGTCTGGCCACCCATATCCCGAGCGAATATGCGACGCAGGATGTCCAAAGACGATATCCATCAACGACTGTGTATCCAGATCAATCTAGCGCGCTCGAGACGCTCGCCGAGACTTCGACCGCGTCGCACTTCTCCAGGAGGTGCTCGTGTTCGGCGGCGATGGCGTCGGCGTCGCCCGGGGGGTAGCGCTCGGCGAGTTCGAGGGCGCGCTCGAAGCAGTCGCAGGCGTCCTCGAAGTGGTCGAGGGCGTCTTCGGCGTCGCCGGCCTCGGCCGACCAGTTGCCGACCGACCGGCAGTTACGGGCCCGGGCGAGGTGGGCACAGACGAGGTCATCGATGGCGGACTCGGCCTCTTCGCGCGTCGCGGCGGTGGCGATATCGGGGTCGTCGACGACCGTCGTCGCGCGGCGGAACGCGTCCACCGTCGCCTCCAGCGCGTCGATGCGGGCCTGGCAGTCGCCGTTCTCGACGGCTGTTTGGGCCGCGTCGCGGTGCTCCCTCGCCCGGGCGAGGAGTCGCTCGGGGATGGCCGCTCGCAGGTGCTCGACGACGTCGTCGAGGACGTCGGACTCCCTGGCGGTGAACTCCCAGGTGGCGCCGGCTTCCGTCTCGACGACGAGGGTGCGCGCCAGCATCTCGGTCCGCGCGTCCACGCCCGAGAACTCGACGTAGGGAACCGACGTCACCTCGTCGCCATCGGACTGGCCCACGACGAACACCGCTCGGCTGTCGGTCAGGGCCGCGACGGCGCCGTGGTCCGCATCGGGTTCGATCTGTTCGCTCCCGTCCTCCGTGGCCCGTTCGACGCCGACCCGGGTGTTCGTCAGCTCCGCGCGGACGCGCTCGCCCTCGCCGAGGTACTCGCGCACCGGGCGCTCGGTGAGGGGGTCGCTGCCCGCGATCTCTGGGTCGGAGTCTGCCGTCGGCATGTCACACTGGTGGGTATCGCGACCGGACGAATACTCACTCGCATCCACTGTCATGTCGAGAATAAAGCTACCGGTCCGTGTCAGTTTCTGCCGGTACCTATCGAGAAACTGACTAAAAGATCGATGGGATCTATGGCCGATTCGAAGGGGAGGGGGCTATCGGTCGAGTCGCCGGAGGTAGGCGGGGGGCACCCGACCGGTGGTGTAGGTCGACCGCCCGCGCTCGACGACGCCGAGCCCCGCAGCCAGCATCCCAGCGGCGTCGACTTCGAGGACGACGGGGTCGTCGGCGTGACGGTCACCCACCTCCCGGGCGTCGTCGACGCTTCCCGAGAGGTGAACCTGCTGGCGGCCCATTGGTCTGAGCCCCTCCGACAGAATGGCGTCGAGGTTCCGGGGCGCCGTCCCGTGGTAGAGCGTATCTGGAACGGCGCCGTCGGTCGCATCCATGTCGACGTCGACTGAGTGGCCGTACGCCGCGCGAATCACGGTCTCGTCCGCTCGTTCGTCGCGCTCGAAGCGCCCCTTCGGATCGGTGGCGATCACGGCGTCTAGGTGGTCGCTCGTCGCCCAGTCGTACTGCGACGCGACGGCGGCGGTCAGTTCCTCGCGGGTGGTCCAGCCTGCGTCGTCCAGTTCGATTCCGGCGTCGCCGGGGAAGTGCCTGAGCGCGCCCGAGACGAACTTGGAGAGTCGGCGCCGGCGGTCGCCGGACAGACGGAGCTCTCCAGCGGCGTCACAGACGGGACAGTTCTCGCCCGCGAAGTACCCATGGTCCCGACATTCGGAGACGGGGTCCGTCATCGGATCGACCGTTGCAGGTCGGCGGGAAAAAGGCTCCCGTCACCCAGTCCGAAAGGAGTAATCCAGCGTATCCGCAGAGTGCGTCAGGCTCCCCATCGAGATGACGTCCACTCCCGCCGCGGCGTAGTCGGGCACGTCCGCCACGGTAATCCCACCGCTCGCTTCGGCGAGGACGTCGGAATCTTCCTCGCGGAGCAAGTCCACCGCTCCCTCGGTCTCGGCCGGGCTCATATTGTCCAGCAGCACGATGTCGACTCCGGCTTCCGCAGCCCGCGGGGCGTCCGCCGGCTCCTCCACTTCGACCTCTATCTTCGTCGCGAAGGAGACGCGCTCCCGGAAGTGGGCGACGGCCTCCTCCAGGCCCATCTCGGCGACGTGGTTGTCCTTGACCATCACCATGTGTGAGAGGTCGAGGCGGTGGGTGTCGCCACCGCCGGCGACGACGGCGCGCTTCTCGATTCCCCGGAGCCCGGGCGTCGTCTTGCGTGTACACGCTATTCGAACGTGATCGCTGACGGACCTGGCGGCATCCACCGCTTCTCGGGTCTTCGTCGCGATGCCAGAGGCGTGCCCAGCTATATTGACGGCGACGCGCTCGCCACGGAGGACGTCCTCTGCGGGTCCTTCGACACGCAAGACGGCGTCGCCCGTTTCGATACGCTCGCCGTCGTCGACGGTCGCCTCGGCGTCGACGCCGAGGTAGTCGAACACCGCGACGGCGGCGTCCAGTCCGGCGACGACGCCCGACTCTTTGGCGACGAGGCGACCCGTCGTCTCGCCGGGAACCTGGTTCGTCACGTCGTGGTGGCCCAGGTCCTCTCGCAACCACCCCTCTATCTTGGAATGGGGGATCATCAGTCGTTGGCGGTCGGTTCCGTCGTCTCGTTCGTGCTTTCCGCCGCGTCGTCGACGAGGTGGTGGGTACCGAGGCTCTCGTCGTTCTCCAGCGCGTGGCGGGTGACCAGCAGCGCGACCACGCTGGCGTGGCGGAGTTCGTACAGCGAGCGCGAAGTTCGCGTCCGGACGTACGCGTCGACCTCGCCCTTCAGTCGGCGGAGCACCCCCAGCGCTCGCTGGAGATCCTCGGGATCCCGTTCCAGCCCGACGTACTCGTCCATCACCCGCCGGAGGCGGTGGGCCTTCTGGTGGGCGAAGTCGTCCGGGAGTTCCGGGTCGCGTTCGAGCAGCGCCGGCGCTTCGATGATCAGTGGGTCTGCACCTGCGGCGTCCTCCCCGGCGCGTAGCCCCCAGACGAGCCCTTCGAGCAGGCTCGTCGAGGCGAGGCGGTTCGCGCCATGGACGCCGGTGCGTGCGCACTCGCCGACGGCGTAGAGGCGGTCGAGCGAGGTCTGCCCGCGGTCGTCGACCGCGACGCCGCCACAGAGGAAGTGCTCGGCTGGCCCGACCGGGATACCGCTCTCCCAGTCGATATCGCGCTCCTCGCACTTCGCGGCGAGGTCCGGGAACTCGTCGGCGAAGGCCAGCGGCGCCACGTCGAGCGTGACCTCACCGGTCGCCTCGTGTTCTGCCGCGACTGCCCGCGCGACGACGTCGCGGGGCGCGAGTTCCGCGTCCGGGTGGTAGTCGGGCATAAAGCGCTCCCCGTCTCCGTTTCGAAGGAGCGCGCCCTCGCCCCGGACCGCCTCCGAGACGAGGAACGGACCGTCGTCGGGGTCGTCGTCGCTGCTCGCGGGTCCTTCGTCCCCGCTCGCACGTTCGGAGGACTTCCTCCGGTCGTCTTCACGGCCCGGATACACCGTCGGGTGGAACTGCACGTACTCCATGTCCGCGACGTCCGCGCCCGCGAGCGCGGCCATGCCGACGCCGTCGCCGGTGGAGTTCGCTGGGTTGGTCGAGCGCGGGAACAGGTCGCCGATGCCGCCCGTCGCGAGGACGGTCGATCCGGCGTAGACGGGTTCCACGTCACCGTCGTGTTCCAGCATCGCGCCGTGGACCCTGCCCTCGTGACGGATCAGTTCGAGAGCTGCGGTATCGTCTCGAATCTCGACGCTCTCGTGTGCGTCGAGGTGGTTCAGGAACGGGACGTGAACGTGCTTGCCAGTAGATGCGTCGACGTGGAGGATGCGGTCGTCGCTGTGGGCGGCCTCGCGGGCGAAGTCGAAGTCGTCAGCTCCACCCTCGCTGTCGAAGTTCACGTCCAGCGTCTCCACGAGTACGTCCCGGACGGCGTCGTTGGCGTTCCCGACGAGCACGTCCACGGCGTCGGGGTCGGCGGTGCCATCCGAGGCGTCGAGGATGTCCTGCTTGAACCCCTCGGGGTCGTCGCGCGTGACGGCGATGCCACCCTGTGCCCACCAGGAGGAGGCGCCCTCCGGGCGCTTGGCCTTCGTCGCGACGACGACGTCGCTCCCCTCGCGAGCGGCGGCAAGTGCGCTGGCGAGGCCGGCGATGCCGGAGCCGACGACGAGCACGTCAGCCGTTTCGGCGGAATTCTGGTCGGTCATGAGTCAGATCTCCAGCATCCGGTCAAGGGCAACTCTGGCGAGTTCCTTCTCCTCGGGCGCGACCTCGATGACGTTGCGTTCGCGGCCCTCGACGAGTTCCTCCAGCACCCAGGTGAGGTAGTTCGGGTCGATCTGGCGCATCGCGTTGCAGTCCATGCACGCCTCACCACAGAGCGGGAGGACGTTCACCTCCGGGTGCCAGCGCTGGAGGTGGTGGGTGAGGTGGATTTCGGTGCCGATGGCCCACGTGTCCCCGGCGTCGGCGTTCTCGACGGTCTCGCAGATGGTGGCGGTCGAACCCGCTTTGTCCGCCGCTTCCACGACTTCGCGGCGGCACTCGGGGTGGACGATGACCTTCGCGTCCGGGTCGCCCTCGCGGATCTGTTCGATGTGCTCGACGCGGAAGCGCTCGTGGACCTGACAGTAGCCGTCCCAGAGGATGACGTCGTTCTCGACGGCCTTGCTCGCGTCCTTGGACTCGGGGTCCCACGGGTCCCACTCGACGATTTCGTCCTCGATTCCCAGTCGGTGGGCCGTGTTCTCCCCGAGGTGCTTGTCGGGGAGGAAGAGGACCTTGTCCCCTTTCTCGAAGGCGTACTCGAACGCCTCGTGGGCGTTCGAGGAGGTACACACCAGCCCGCCCTGCTCGGCACAGAAGGCCTTCAGGTCGGCGTAGCTGTTCATGTAGGTGATCGGGATGATCCGTTCGTCCGTCTCGGCGGTTATCTCTGCCCATGCGGCGTCGACCTGGAGCGCCTCGGCCATCCCGGCCATCGGGCAGGAGGCCTCCATACTCGGGAGGATCACCGACTGGTCGTCGTCGGTGATGATGTCCGCGGACTCGGCCATGAACGTCACCCCGCCGAAGATGACGTAGTCCGCGTCGGAGTCGGCCGCCTCCTTGCTCAGCTGGTAGGAGTCGCCGATGAAGTCGGCGTGCTCGACGATCTCACGACGCTGGTAGTTGTGGCCGAGGATGACGACGTCGTCACCGAGTGCTTCGAGCGCTGCCTCGATTCGCTCGGTCCGTTCGTCCTCCCCGAGGTCCCGGAACGGCGCCGGGAGCTGTTCGAGGTTGTCGTACTTGAAGAGACTGAGGTCAGTCTCGAAGTTGGCTGTTTCCATTTCGGGCACGATGGGACACCTGTCTGTACTCGAAGCCAACGAAGGCCACTATTGAAAAGATTTTGCCTTCAATAGTTCGGACTGGTGGGTATTATCGGCCAGTGGCGGTTATTGAATCATTATACGCGGTGTTGTCGGCCGGAGTGAACGATGTTCGTAGATCCGACCTCCTCTCGACGGGAAGGCAACTGTTAGGAACCAGCGCGCCGACACACCTTGCATGACCGATCACGAGTCCCTCGCCGAGCGCGTGCGCGAGGGTGAGCTCCGACTCTACGAACTCGAAGAGCACGCCGACGCCGAGACGGCGGCGAAGGCCCGCCGGACGCTCCTCGAAGCCGAGACGGACGCCGACCTCTACCCCGTCGGCGACTACACCTTCGACGCGGCCGATGCCGAATCGAACGTCGAGAACATGATCGGTGCCGCCCAGGTGCCGATGGGCGTCGTGGGCCCGCTACCAATCGACGGCGGCGCGGCCGAGGGCGACCACCACCTCCCGCTCGCCACGACGGAGGGCGCGCTGATCGCATCAGTCAATCGGGGCGTGAGCGCCATCCGGAACGCGGGCGGCGCGACGGCACGCGTCCTCAAGTCCGGGATGACCCGCGCACCGGTGTTCAAAGTCGACGACGTGGCCGAAGCGGGCGACGTCTCAGCCTGGGTCCGGGAGAACGTGGACCGGCTCGCAGACGCCGCAGAGGCCACGACGAGCCACGGCGAGTTGCAGGAGGTCACCCCCTACGTCGTGGGCGACAACGTCTTCCTCCGATTCTCCTACGACACGAAGGACGCGATGGGGATGAACATGGTCACCATCGCCACCGAGGCCGCCTGCGACGTCGTCGAGAGCGAGACGCCGGCAGACCTCGTGGCCCTCTCGGGCAACCTCTGTTCGGACAAGAAACCCGCCGCAATCAACGCCGTCGAGGGCCGCGGCCGCACCGTCGCCGCCGACGTCCTGATCCCCCACGAAGACGTCGAGGAACGGTTCGGCACCACGACGGACGCCATCGCCGAGGCCAACACCCGGAAGAATCTCGTTGGGTCGGCCAAGGCCGGCGCGCTGGGATTCAACGCCCACGCCGCAAACGTCGTCGCCGCCGCGTTCCTCGCGACGGGCCAGGACGCCGCCCAGGTCGTCGAGGGGAGCAACGCCATCACGACCGTCGACGCCCGCGAGGACGGCCTGTACGCCTCGGTCACCATCGCATCCCTGGAAGTCGGCACCGTCGGCGGCGGCACGTCGCTCCCGACGCAGGCCGCCGGCCTCGACGTGCTCGGCTATGCCGGAAGTGGCGATCCGCCCGGATCCAACGCCGACGCGCTCGCCGAGGTCATCGCTGCCGGCGCGCTCGCTGGCGAACTCTCCCTGCTCGCCGCGCTCGCCTCCCGCCACCTCTCTAGCGCCCACGAGGAGCTCGGTCGATAGCGCCCATCGGTCGATCCACAGACAACTTTTAGTTTCACTCCGGTGCTGGCTGTGGTTTATTCCGGTCCCGCCGGTAGGTCGGAATGGCGTCCGCCGGTCAGCACCTGCGGGCGTCCCCAGGTGATACCATGCACAGCCACGAAACCGACGACGACGCGGTATCGCTCGCCCACCGCCTGTTGACCCTCGCGAAGCTCGCCGCCACCACGCTCGCCGCACTGGGCGCCGCTGCGAAGGCGTTCGGCCTGGTCTGAGCAGGGAACGGCCACCCCACCATATCGGCGCCAACTGTTTTGGGCCCACGCTGTGAGCGACGACTGCTCAGAGCAAGCGGAACGTCCCGCGGTTCTCCGAGACCTCGCCGCGACGAACGAGTTTCTCCAGGGCGTCGCGGACGTAGTCGGCGGGAACGCCCCGCTCGGCAGCGTATGCCTCGACATCCTCGGTGGCCGGTTCCTCGAGCGTCCGCAGCGCCGCCAGCACCGTCTCTTTCCGGCTTTGGCCCCCGTTCGACCCGCTCTCGACGCGTTCGCCGGCGGCGGCGACTTCGTCGGCGTCGAGCCCCGAGGCGGTCAGGAACTCCTCGTCGCCGACGCCGGCGTCGTCGAGGCGGTCCTCCATCTCGGCGAACGACTCCAGTTCAGCGAAGTCCTCGCCGTGGCCCTGACGGTTCGCGAGCATCGACGCGCGCACCTCGCGGGCGTGGTCCTCGTCGTCCGTCTCGACGAACTTCCGCCGCTTGGCGTGTTGCCGGCTCGCCCCGCACCGCGGACACTGGGTCGTCTCGGGCCGTCCCTCGACGATCCAGAGGGCCTGGCAGTCGCTGCAGCCCACGACGGCGTACATGCACGGACCTGGGTCGCGTTCGGATTTCAACGTTCGGACTCGGAATCCGACGTGACCAGCCGATGGCCCTGGGGTCAGGCCTTAGGTGTCGCGCGCCCAAGGAACTGAACATGGAGGAGGTCCCACACGCATCGCGGGAGACCATCGAAGCCGTCGAGGGGGTCCACCTGACCCAGCTCGCCGTCGGCGAGCGCATGAGCGTCCAGCACTTTCACTTCGAACCCGGCGCCGCCGTCCCGGAACACAGCCACCCCCACGAGCAGGTCGGTTTCGTCGCGAGCGGGGCGCTCACGTTCACCGTCGACGACGAGGAGTTCGTCGTCGGGTCGGGGGACTCTTACACCGTACCGGGCGACGAACCGCACGCGGCGCGCAACGACGGCGACGATCCCGCCAGCGGCATCGACGTCTTCAGTCCGCCGCGGGCGAACCCGGACTGGCAGGAGTGATCGATGGCTCGACCTCGGTGGACGACCGTCGTCGTGGCCGGCCTGTGCGTCCTGGCTGGCTGTGGCGGCTTCGGCGGACAGCCCGACGCCGACGTCGAAGAGACCGTCACACCGGCGCCGGTGCCGAGTGTCCCGACCGATTCCCCGCAGCGCGCATCGAACGGTGGAATCGACGCGGATACTGTCGCCGCCGACCACTGGCGCGCGCTAAACGGGACGTCACACACGGCTCGTACCAGCGTTCGATGGCGGTATCGCAACGGCTCGACGTACGACGAGACGACGGTCCACCGGGTCGGACCTGACCGCGAGCAGTTCCTCGCCGTCGCCGACTACGGTCGCCCGCGGGGGCCGATCAACCGGACTGGTCACGAACTGTGGTACGACGGGGAGCGGTCGGTCTTCCGCGTGGAATCACGGGACGGGGGCCCGGTATTCCGACTGATCGACACCGAGGTCGCCATCCAGTACCCGGGAACGAGCCTGATCAGGGGCCTCTTCGCTCGTCTGCAGCCGGTCGACGTCAGGCAGACGGCCCTGGACAACACCGTCGTCACCGGCCCCGTTTCGGGCGTCTACGGGCTCCAGGGCCTCTCGCAGTTTCGCGACGAGCGCGACGTTACGATGGCGGCCCAGATCACCCCTGCCGGCTACGTGGGGCGCATCGCTATCGGATTCGACGCGACCGTCCGGGGCGACCCGGTCGACGCCCGCGTGACGATCTCGTTCACTGACGTCGGGTCGACGACCGTCAGAAAACCCGACTGGGTCGAGAACGCCAGTCGCCGATCGGGAACATCGACACCGGTCGTGGGACGACCGCTCGGCTCCTGACGGCGATAGAGACGAACGAGCGAAAAAAGCGTCACGTCGCGATCGGACGGTCCCTGGGGGTCTCCGTTTCCGGAGCGACTCTTCAGGAGAGCGTCTCGATGTTTTCGCGGTTTCGCCGCGAAAGCGAGAGCGACTCGCTACGCGAGTTGCTCGATGTTGTCGATGATGGCCTCTGCGTACTCGGTCGTCCCGAGTTTCTCGCCGCCCTCGATCTGGCGTTCGAGGTCGTAGGTGACCGTGCCCGAGGAGATGGTCTCCTCGACGGCGTCGCGGACGAGGTCCGCCGTGTCCTTCCAGCCCATGTAGTCGAACATCAGGCGGCCCGAGAGGATCAGTGCGGTCGGATTGGCCATGTCCTGGCCGGCGCGTTTGGGCGCGCTGCCGTGGACGGGTTCGGCGAGGACGCGGGCGTCACCGAAGTTGGCGCCCGGCGCGATGCCGAGGCCACCGATCTGTGCGCCGGCGGCGTCCGAGAGGTAGTCGCCGTTGAGGTTCGGCATGGCGAGGACGCTGAACTCGTCGGTCCGCAGTTGCATCCACTGGAGCATCGCGTCGGCGAGGCGGGACTCGACCATGACGGCGTCCTCCGGAATGTCGATATCGTCCTGGGTCTCCCAGAGGGAGTCGGGCGCGGCGAAGACCTCCTCGTCGGAGTACTCCTCCTCGGCTACTTCCATCCCCCACTCGGTGAACTGCCCCTCGGTGAACTTCATGATGTTCCCCTTGCCGACGAGGGTGACCTTGTCGCGGTCGTGCTCGATGGCGTAGTCGATGGCCTTCCGGACGAGGCGCTTGGAGCCGAACTCGGTGATCGGCTTGATGCCGATGCCGATGGGGCCGTCGTGCATCACGTCGTCGAAGCCCATCTCCTCTTCGACGAAGTTGCGGACCTTCTCGACCTCCTCGGTGCCCTCTTCCCACTCGATGCCGGCGTAGACGTCCTCCGTGTTCTCCCGGAAAGTGACCATGTCCATCTCCTCGGGCGCCTTCATGGGCGAGGGGACGCCGTCGAGGTAGTAGGTGGGTCGGACGTTCGAGTAGAAATCGAGCGTCTGTCGCAGCGCGACGTTGAGCGACCGGAACCCGGCGCCGACGGGCGTCGTTAGCGGACCCTTGATGGCGACTCGGTGTTCGTCGATGGCGTTGACGGTGTCCTCGGGAAGGTTCTCGTCGTACTTCTCCCGACCGGACTCGCCGGCGTAGACGCGCATCCACGCGATGTCGCGACCGGTGGCGTTGGCGGCTGCCTCCAGCACTTTCTGTGCCGCGGGGCCGACGTCCTTGCCGATCCCGTCGCCGTGGATGATCGGGATGATCGGGTTCTCGGGAATCTCCAGTTCGTCGTTGTCCTCGTCGACGACCTGAATCGGCTCACCGTCTTCCGGCACCTCGACTTTGTCGTACTGATATCCCATAACCCATGCTACGGTCAAACGTGCCTAAAGGGCTGCTGTTTCTCTTGCCGCATGGTAAACCGTGGCAGTAAGCGCCTGGTACCCAGCACTGAGGTGGCCGATACCCGACTGGTGGCGACGCTTACGGCGGTGGGTCCCGAAATCGAACCTATGCACGTCATCGCTCACGGCGGCGCCGGGAGCACTCCCGACGAGCCAGCGAAGCGACAGCAAACCCTGGCGACGGCAGCCGAAGAAGCGACCAGGTACGAGGACCCGCTCGACGCGGCCTGCGCGGCGGTCCGGGCGCTCGAGGACGACCCGCGGTTCAACGCCGGGGTCGGCAGCGTCGCCCAGAGCGACGGCGTCATCCGGACCGACGCGGGGCTGATGGTCGACGATGGGACGACGGGGGACGGGACAGTGGGTGCGGCATGCGGGATGCCCGGCGTCACCAACGCAGTGGACGTCGCCCGCGTCGTCGCCACCGAGACTCCGCACGTCGTGCTCGCCGGCGAGCCAGCGGTAAATCTGGCGGCGGCCTTCGACGTCGAGACCGGCGTCGACCTCTGGACGGAGCGCACGCGCGAACGATGGGACGCCGCCGACCCGCCATCGGGAGGTCTGCGCGAGTCGCTCCCGTGGGTCCGCGAACAGTTCGGGCAAGGGTCCGACACCGTCGGTGCGGTCGCGACGGACGGCGAGACGCTCGTCGCCGCGACGTCGACCGGCGGTCGGTGGTTCGCCCTCGCCGGCCGCGTCGGCGACGTTCCGCAGGTCGGCGCCGGCTTCTACGCCGACGACCGCGGCGGGGCGAGCGCGACCGGTGCGGGCGAAGCCATCGCGCGGTTCGGCCTCGCTCGCCGCGCCGTCGACGAACTCGACCGCAGGAGTTCCCACCAGGCCGCGGAAGAAGTCATCGAGGCGTTCGCCGAGGCGACTGGCGAACGCGCCGGCCTCGTCGTCGTGGACCACGACGGTCACGCGGGGTCGGCCACCAACGCCGCGTCGATGCAGACCGCCGAACGCCCCTAGTCGCTCCAGGGATCGATCTTGTTTTCGTATCCCGGCTGTCGAATCTCGTCGAGAAAGCGCGCACCGACCGCGAGGGCGATGATGCCGATGATCCCACCCAGGAAGATTCCGACACCCGAGGTCAGGCCGAAGGCGACGACTCCTGCCCCCGTCGACACGAACACGAGCGCCCACAGGTACGGATTCGTCAGAACTGGTTGGGAATGATATTGGTTTGCCACGTCGTTCACTCCGAGTTGTCCTCACTTCCACCTACAGCAGTAAACCGTTTGCCCCCACATCGAAACCGCTCTGGATTACGATTCGACAGGTTCGACAGTGTGCGACGGAGTCTCTCGCCCTGTTCGGTCCGGCTTACTGCTCGCGTGTCGCTCCCGCCGGTCGCTCCCGCTCGCTCATAAGCTGGTCGCTCACTCCGTTCGCGACCAGCCTACTGTTCTCCCATCTTCTCCCCAGCCACCCGACGTCCCTTCGTCGTCAACGCCACTTCCGTCCGCTCGCGGCGGAGACTGATCGCCTCCAGCTCGATGAGGCGGTCGAATATCTCCTCGGTCTGGTCGACCGAGATACCGACGAAGCTCGGCACGTCGAACGGGGAGATGCCCGAGTACAGCGCCATGATCACGCGCCGCTCCGTGCTCGACAGGTCCAGGTCGGCCCTGTTCCGCTCGGCGCTCTCCTCGAGCATCACCTGCAACACGGTGGCGTGGAAGTCGTCGCCGGCGAGGTGGGTCTCGACGCTGATGTCGTCCTGGGTGTGTTCGACCTCGATGACGGTCCGCTCCTCGCCGGAGACGGTCTTGTCGTCGAAGGAGAGGTCGCCGATGTCGGCGCGTTCGATGGGGACGGCCTGGCCGTCGGCGAGCGCCAGCTTCAGCGCTTCGTCGGTCACCTTCATCCGCCCCTTGGTCCAGCCGGCGTTCTGGACGACGCCGCCCTCCACGGCCGGGTGCTGGACGAGGATGATCTCCCCGTCAAGCGCCGCCCGGTAGAGGTCCGTCTCGAAGGACTCGTGCTCCTTGGCGGTGACGAGCAACACGTTGTCGCCGAGGTGGAGCACGACGTAGTTCGACACGCTGGCGCTCTGCTGGTTGACGTCGAACCGGTCGGCGATGCGGTCGATGGCGGACAGTGGGAACTGGCGCTTCTGGTCGGCGATGAGCACCAATCGCTCCGTGGTCAGGACTATCCGGCAGGTCTGCCAGCTCGCGTCGGTGAGCCGCTGGCCCTTCTGGACCGCCTGCAGGTACTGACCCTGGGTGTCCGTGATCTTCTTCTCCGTGTCACTCATGATACGCGCGTCGTGCGTCTCTGCGGAGGTAGCCCAGTCGGGGGAATATAACTTCCGCCCCCATTTTTGCGAGAGAGAATGGGACGTCGGGCCGTCACGGGGACGCGATGTCGACGAGGAGGCGCAAGCGTACTCACTCCGGTGTATCGCCCACAACGGACCGCATCGCTTCGAGGAACGCACTCGCCCGCCGGATGAGTTCGTCTGCCTCACGGTCGATAGTGCCCGATCCGTAGTCGGCCCGGCGCCGATACGTCTCTACGTCGTTCAGAAACCGTCCGTGCTCGCGTTCGACGAAACCGGGTTTGATCAGTTCTCGACCGAGGAGTGTCTGGACCGCCCCGTGTGACTGCGGGTCGAATCCCCGCGAATAGAGCGCGGCCTGTGCCGCGTGGAAACAGCAGTAGTACAGGCGGTTCACGACTGTGTTCTTCGAGATACCCACTTCGTGCGCTTTCCTGGCGTCGTCGAGCATCTGGACGGCCTGATCGAACTCGCCATCAACGTCCTCTCGTGCCACGTCGTCGTCAGACACGTCGAACGCCCTCCTCGACGACGGTTCGGACGAACGGCTCGCCGCGGTCTCTTCGCTCTCGGAACGCTTCGGTCCGTAGCGTGTGGACTTCGACGACGACGCCGTGCTCCAGCTGTACGTCGTATGCGATGGCGAGCAGTCGGTCGTCGACGGCACCGAATTCGGCGTCGTCTGCGACGACCGCCAGCACGTCAACGTCGCTCCGCTCGGTCTCGGTTCCCCGGGCCACGGAGCCGAACAGATAGACCGCCTCGATACCCTCGCCGATTTCGCTCTCGACCGCCTCGACGAACGCATCGGCCGCGCGACCGTGGGTTCCGTGCCGACCCCCCGGTCCGGCCATTGACTGGACGCGCTCCTCCAGCTCTGATTGGTCCGTCGTCGCCTCGCCGTCAGCGCTATCGGCCGACGTGGCCTCCGGTGCCAGTGCCCAGTACGGGCTCCGATGGCGGACCGTGCCCCGCTCTTTCAGGCGCGTCAGGTTCGTTCCCACGGTTTCAGGATCCGCGTCGATCCCCGCCGCGATCTCCGACCGCGTGAACGCTCGACCGCCGTTGCGGCGAAGGAACTGCAGGATGCGCTCGCTCGTGGGCGGTGGCCCGAGCGTCTCCGCGTCCTCGAAGTGAGCGATGTCGATCGGCACGTTATCGTGTAATAGGTGTTCGCCCGTAATAGCTGTTTGTCCGTTTCGGGTCGCACGCAGCCATCGAAAGCGGTTGACGGATATCAGACGCACTGCTCAGTCGCTCACCTCGCTTCCTTACCCGCGATTCGTTCCCGCATTGGGGCGGTGATCCTCACTTCGTTTTCATGGCTACGCCGTTCGATCAAAAGCTGATTCTCGCAAGTCAGAAGTGGCCTGCTCGCGTGTCGCTTCGCTCCCGCTCGCACTTACGCTGGTCTTCGCTCCGCTCAGACCAGCCTATCTCACGGCTCACTTCGTTCGCCGTTCGATTATTAGATGGGCCTCGCTGCTCACGGCTTCGCCGTTCGCGCACCCGGAGGCCCTCACACGGTTCGGGCCTCCCGTCGCTCGCCCCATCCTACTGCTCGCGTGTCGCTCCCACCGGTTGCTCCCGCTCGCACATAAGCTGCTCCTCGCTTCGCTCGGAGCAGCCTATCTCACGGCTCCCTTCGGTCGCCGTTCGATTATTAGATGGGCCTCGCTACGCTCGCCCCATCCTAGTTCTCCGACATCGCCTCACTCGCCATGTTCCGCCCCTGGGCGTTCAACGCGACTTCCGTCCGCGTCCTGACCTCGTCGACGGCGCCGACGTCGAGCAGTTTCTGGTAAATTTCCTCGACTTCGTCCACGGGCAACCCGACGAAGTCGGCCATCTCGAAGGGGGAGACCCCGGAGTACAGCGCCATCAGGACCTGATTCTCCGTCTCCGAGAGTTCGTAGTCGCCCTCGCGGTCCTCGATGACGCGCTCGAACAGCGACTGGAGTGCCGTGGTGTGGTGCTCCATCCCGGAGAAGTGGGTCTCGACGCTCCGGTCCTCCTCGTCGGTGTGTTCGACTTCGAGGACAGTGCGCGCTTCGCCCATAACCTGCCGCGTCGCCGTCTCGATGGTCCCGACGTCGTCGAGGGCGAAACTGGTCGAGCCGCCGCCGGGGAACCCGAGCAGTATCGCCCCGTCGTCTAGCTGGAAGCGGGTCTTCTGCCACTCGCTGTCGTCCTGGACGACGCCGCCGACGACTGCCGGGTGGTTCGCCAGGATTATCTCTCCGTGGAGCGTCGCCCGGCAGTACTCGCGCTCGAAGTCAGAGACCCCGGTGGCGTCGAAGAGGACGACGTTGTCGCCGATACGGAGCGGCGTGGCGCCTGCCGCGTCGATAGCGTCGGGGACGACGTCGTCGTCGACGATTTCGATGTTCGAGTGGGGGACCGTCTGCTTGCCGCTGTTGTTGGCGAGGACGAGCCGCCTGTTGGTCATGACGAGGCGACAGGAGTTCCACTGCGGGTCGGCGACTGGCTCGCCGTTCTTGACGGCGTAGCAGTAATCGCCCGCCGTGTCGACAAGTTTCTGTTCGTCCTCGCTCATGGCCCGCCGTTCACACTGTGGATTGTCGTTCGGCGCTATATATGTTCGCCACCGTGGCGTGGACGTCCCGAATCATCGTGTCGGTTGTAATTTGGTACCGGCGTCTCTTCGTCACCGGCCGGTTCAGCCCCGTTTCACTCCCGTTAGCGTCTGCCCCCTGAAAATAGTTCCAACCGGCGCTATCAGGCGATCAGGAGTGCGCCGCCGAACACGCCCAGCGAACCGAACCCGACGCAGACCGCCCAGAACGGAACGCGACGGACGAGCGCGACGAGCGCACCGACGGTGAGGTAGCCGACGACGGCGCTGACGGCGAGCGCGAGGACGGCCGCCGACGGCGAGATGGCCGGCACGCCGTCGTCGACGAGGACGAGAACGTTCGCCGCGAGCGCCGCCGGAATCGATAGCAGGAAAGAGAGTCGAAGCGAGGACTCGCCCTCGTGGCCCCGGAGCAACAGCGCGCTGACGGTCGTCCCGGAGCGGGAGACGCCCGGGAGAATGGCGAGTCCCTGGAGCGCGCCGACGAGGATTGCGTCGAGCCAGTCCGGCGTGGCACGCGGGTCGAACGTGACGGACTCTGCGAAGCGCTGCAGGAGTCCGGTCAGGATTAGCAGGCCGCCGACGAGGGCGACGAACGCCCCGCCGGTCAGGTCGTTCACGAGCGCGTCGAGCAGGACGTACGCCGGGAGGCCGGTCACGCCCGTCGCCAGCGTCGCCAGGGCGAGAAACGACAGGTCGGCGCGGTCGCGGTCGAAGGCAGTCCGCGGACGCCACGATGGCACTTCCCGGAGAACCGCCGCCACCTCGGTTCGGTAGTACGCCAGCGCCGAGAGCGCGGTGCCGGCGTGGAGGAAGAGCGCGAACCGGGTCGCGACGGCGGGCGACGCGCCGGTGAGGCCAGTCACGACGATAGCCACGCCGCCCTCGCTGGAGACCGGGAGCCACTCCAGAATCCCCTGGACGATCCCGAGGAGGACGGCGATCAGCGTCTCGTTCATGGCCAGAGGGGTGGTGTCGCCGGGTAAAGGTCATTCGGTCCAGTACCCCATAGCTGCTACCAGTGAGAGCTGCCCGGCGGCCCGGCGGCCCGGCGGCCGGACGCATCTGACGGCGTAGCTATATACTCCTGGGGCCTTCGTGAGGGCAAGATGCAAACGAACGGGGCGCTGGGGGCGATATGGGAGGGGATAGAAGGGCTGCCTGACTGGCAGGGATTTCTCGTGGTCGTCGGCGGTGCGGTCCTGACCGCCGCACTGTTACAGGTCGCGGGCGACCGCTACCTCAAACGGGTCACGGCCCGCATCCCGGGTGAGGTCGACGACGTGGTGCTCCGGGGCGTCCACCCCGCACTGTACCTGACGGTCACCGTCGTCGGCGTGTTCGTGGGAATCGACCTGTTCGATCTCGCCGAGACCGACGCCGCGACGTTCGAGGCCGCGGCCCTCTCGCTCGTCACGGTCATCTGGCTGGTGACGCTGGTCCGCGTCGGCCGGAACGTGTCGAACGCCGTCACCGACAACCGCTACATCGACCGGCAGGTGGTCCCCATCTTCCAGAACGTCTGGAGCGCCGTCGTCGTGGGCGTCGCGGGGTTCCTCCTGCTTACCTACTGGAATATCGACGTCACGCCGCTGCTGGCCTCGGCCGGTGTCGCCGGTATCGTCGTCGGCCTCGCCGCCCGGGACACCATCGCGAACTTCTTCGGGTCGCTGGCGCTGTACGTCGACGGCACCTACAAAGTGGGCGACTACGTCGTCCTCGACTCCGGCGAACGCGGCCGCGTCGAGGACATCTCCGTGCGCTCGACGGTGATCCGGACCCGCGACGACATCCTCATCACCGTCCCCAACGCCACGTTGAACAACGCGGCCATCGTCAACGAGTCGACGCCACGCCAGAAACGCCGCATCCGCGTCCCCATCGGCGTCGCCTACGGAAGCGATCTCGACGATGTCGAGGAGATTCTCCTGGAGGTCGCCGCCTCGACGGAAAGCGTCCTCGACCGCCCCAGCCCGCGCGTTCGGTTCCGGGAGTTCGGCGACTCCGCGCTGGAACACGAACTCCTGTGCTGGGTGCCTAATCCGGCGCTACGGGCGCGCGTCACTCACCACATCAACAGGGGAATCTACCAGCGGTTCCAGGAAGCGAACGTCGAGATACCGTTCCCACAACGTGAGGTCCGGATGTCGTCGGCCGTCGCCAGTGACGAGGACGGGGTGGCGTCGCCCACCCCGATCAACGAAATCCAGTCCGACGCCGATGATCCGGAGGATCCGCGGGTCGACGACTGATCGGTCCGAACGAGGTCGCCGACGAGAGATCGCGCCGGTTCTACGCGTCGTTGAGGTAGACGGCGATTCTGGTGATCGACTCGTCGTCGGCGTCGAACTCGAAGACGTCGCAGAAGTCGGTCTCGACCGGGCCGTCATCGCTCTCGCCGGTGACGGTGCCCTCCACGGCCGTGGCGTCCTCGCCGTGGACCTGGTTCGTTAGCTCGTGTTCGGTGTTCGAGAGCCCGCGGAGTTCGTTCATGTACGTCTCGAAACCGGAGAACCCTTCGAGGGGCCCGGAGAGCGACTCGAACACGACGTCGTCGGCGAGGGCCGGTCGAACGAGTTCCAGGTCCTCGGCGTCCATTGCGTCGAAGTACGCGTCGATCAGTTCGTTTCGGTCTGCTTCTGACATGCCCGTACCGTCGTCTGGTGGTCCAATAAGCCCTTGCGTCTCGACCGCGGGAATCCACTGAATTGGGGCTCGGACCGACGGCTGCCACCTCGGAATCCTTGCTCACCCTTCCAGTCTACCAGGACCTGCACAGGCCACGTGCGGTCCCTGGTGGACTGAAAGGGCGAGTCCGGTTGCGGGAACCCGGACCCCACAAGCGACCGCGAGAGCGGAGCTCTCGCGTAGTCCTCAGCTCCGCTGAGGGCACCGAACGGAGTGAGGCGCGCAGTGTGGGTCCCGGGACTGCAACCGGACGAGGGCTTTCGATGTCTTCGGAGTCTTAGAGAGTGCCAGGTTCGATACGAATTCCGTCGCTAGCCTTCGAAACTGAATTACCGGCCGCGCCCGTTCCGTTGTCCAATGACGATACTCGAGGACGCGCGGGCGGCGCTCGATACCGGCCCCCTCTGTGACTCCTGTCTGGGCCGGCCGTTCGCCGACCGCAGTTTCGGCCTCACCAACGCCGAGCGGGGGCGGGCGCTCCGGACCACGCTGGCGCTGGACGAGGACAAACCGTACGAACCGGACGAGGACTGTTGGGTCTGCGAGATGGAGACCGCCGAGTACGACCGGCTCGCCGAGCGTGGCGCTGCCGCTATACAGGGCTACGAGTTCGAGACCTACCAGCTGGGGACGCGCGTCCCGCCGCTGCTGGAGGAGAACGACCACCTGCTCTGGGAGGAGATCGGCCTCGACGACGACGTCGGCGAGGCGCTGAAGACCGAGTTCAATCGCGAGGTCGGCAAGCGCGTGGGTGAGCTGACCGGCGCCGAGGTGGACTTCGAACGGCCAGATATCCAGCTTCTGCT